>Ga0137427_10000228_pt1 | contig 31093 bp, 23 predicted proteins | sample EasRivERMZT700_2_FD_102309 | JGI IMG/M metagenome (GOLD analysis project Ga0137427, IMG submission 102309) | Soil microbial communities from meander-bound floodplain in the East River, Colorado, USA - East River MetaG ERMZT700_2 | ecosystem: Environmental > Terrestrial > Soil > Floodplain ...
CGTCCACCGGTTCTTTCCCGATCGCGATCCGATTGGCGCGCGGATTCGCCCGGGACTCGGTCCCAACACCCCCTGGTTCAACGTCATCGGCGTGCTGAAGGACGTGAAGCAAGGCGGCGTCTCCACGTCGTCCGGGACCGAGATCTACCTGCTCGCCGAACAGATGCCCGCGGTGGCGAATTTCGCGCCCGGCGGCTTGAACATCGTGGTGCGGTCGTCGTTGCCCTATGCGTCGCTCGCGCCGGAGTTCCGCCGCGTGGCCGGAAAAATCGATCCGACCCTTCCGCTCGTCCGCATGCGCTCGATGGACGATGTCGTGGGTGATGCGATCGCGCGGCCGTGGTTTCTCACGGTGCTGCTCGGCCTGTTCGCGGGTCTCGCGCTCGCCCTCGCCGCGGTCGGGACGTACGGCATCCTGTCGTATCTCGTGTCGGAGCGGCAGCACGAGATCGGCATCCGCATGGCGCTGGGTGCCGACCGGGGCGAGATTCTGCGCATGGTGCTCGTCCGCGGGCTCGTGCTCTCCGGGATTGGGCTCGTCGGGGGCCTCGTCGCCGCCGCGGGCCTCACGCGCGTGATCAAGACGATGCTCTTCAACGTGACGCCGACCGATCCGCTCACGCTCGGCATCGTCACCGGCGTGATTGGGATCGTGGCGATCGCGGCCTGTCTCGTGCCCGCGTGGCGGGCCACGCGGACGGATCCCATGATCGTGTTACGGAGCGCCTAGTGCGAGGTGACTGTTTTATTCCCCGCGAAGCGCCGTGATCGGATCGACCCTTGTCGCGCGCAGCGCCGGCAGCAGGCTCGCGAGGAACGCGACCGCCATGAACAGCACCCCGACGGATGTGAACGTCACCGGATCGAAGGGGCTGACCTGGAAGAACATCTGTTTGACGAACGGCATGGACGCGGCTGAGAACGCCAAGCCAAGCACGACACCGGCACCGGCGAGCTTCAGCCCGTAGCCGACGATCAACCCCAGAATCTCCCGGCGGCCTGCGCCGAGCGCGACGCGCACGCCGATTTCCTGCGTCCGCTGCGCGACGGAGTACGACAGCACGCCGTAGACGCCCACCGACGCGAGCAGCAGGCCCACGAAGCTGATCGCCCCGAAGATCCAGCCGTAGAGGCCGTACTGCCAGTACGACAACCGGCGGTTCTCTTCCATCGTGCGCACCTGGAACATCGGCAGATTGGGATCCGCCTCGCGCAAGACCCCGCGAACAGCCGCCGTGATCCGGCTCGGATCGCCGGTGCCGGCGACACGCACGGTCAACCCTGTGTTGATCGACTGCTGATAGGCATACGGGACGAATGCGACTTCATCGGGTGCGTCAACGCCGCCATTGTCGGTGTCGACGCCGTAGAGCTTGAAATCCGGCGCGACGCCCACCACGGTGAACCACTCGTCGTTGAATCCCAGGCCATCGATCCGAAACCGACCGCCCAGGGCCTCGCGATCCGGCCAGAAGTGCGCGGCCATGGCCGCGCTAATCACCGCAACCGGAGTGCGTGCGTAGCCCTCGGCGTCCGTGAGGTCGCGCCCGCGAATGCGGCTGATGCCGAGCGTCTTGTAGAGATGCGGCGTCACGCCAATGAACGATACCGACTCTCGCTGCCGCGCGGACGGCGCCGGCCGCCCATCCACCACGATGTTGCCGCTGCCGCCTCCGCCGCTGAGCGGAATCAGGTTGGACGCGAACGCCGTCTCGACGCCCGGCAGCGCTTCGGCGCGTTCGACGATGGCTTGCACCCGGCGCAGCTTCGCGTCGGTGGCTTCGTACGGTTCCCCGGGCATGAGGAATCGCATCGTCATCAACGGCTTCACGTCGAAGCCGTAGTTGTAGCCATCGAGGTTGCCGAACGTGCGCACGAAGAGCAAGGCGCCCACCAGTGCGACGAGTGCGAGGGTCACTTGCACGACGACGAGCGAGCTGCGGACCAGCGAACGCCGGACGCTGTTGCCGCGGGTCCCTTCCTTCAGGGTCTCGTGCAGGTTCCTGCGCGTGGCCTGCATCGCCGGCAGGAGCCCGAACAGGACCGCCGTCAAGACGGCGATGGCCACGGTGTACGCGAGGGATCGCGCGTCGATGGTCCATGTGACGTAGTACGGCACTTGATCGGGCGGCAGCGCGGATGCGATGGCCCGGGTGCCGAACTGCGCCAGCAGCATGCCGAGCGGCACGCTGAAGAGCGAGAGCACGATGCTCTCGGTCAGCAGTTGGCGGATGATTCGTCCGCGCCCGGCGCCGAGGGCCGAACGCACGGTGATCTCACGCCGGCGCGCGGAGGCCCGCGCGATCAACAGGTTCGCGACGTTCGAGCACGCCACGAGCAGGACCAGCGTGGCCGCGCCCATCATCAACCAGATCACGAGCGTCACATCCGGCGGGATGAACCGCTCACCGAGCGTGAAGACGCGCGAGGTCCAGTCCTTGTTCGTGTCGGGATGGGCGGCGGCGAGACGCGCCGCCAGGCTCTCGATTTCCGTTTCGACCTGCGCCTGCGTCACGCCGGGATCGAGCCGCGCAAAGGTGAACACGCTGCGAACGTTGCGTGCCTCCTTCGAGGCGGTGGGCGCCATCGGAATCCACAGCTTGTTGCGGTTGGGAAACTCGAAGTGCTCCGGCATGACGCCGATGATCACCGTCGGCACGGCGTTCACGAGGATCTGGCGGCCGATCACGCTGGAATCCAGGTTGTACCGGATCTTCCACACCGCGTAACTCAGCAGCACGACCCCGCCGCCACCCGGCGAGTCGTGCTCGGCCGAGAACCCGCGGCCGGCGACGGGCTGTATCCCGAGGAGCGGAAACAGATTGGCGGTGATCAATGCGCCCACGTATCGTTCGGGCTCGCCGCCGTCGGAAATCGTCAGGCTCCGTCCTTGCACACCGCCGATGGCCTCGAGCGTCTTCGTCTCGGCCTGCCAGTCGCGGAGGTCGAGATACGACACGCCGGAATTGACGACCTCGAGCGGCTCGTTGCGCATGCCGAGGATGACGAGCCGGTCGGGATCCTGATAGGGAAACGGCTTGAGCAGCACGCCATCGAGGATGCTGAACGTCGTGGTGTTGGCGCCAATGCCGAACCCGAGACAGAGAATCGCGACGATCGCGAATCCGCGGCTATGCCAGAGACTGCGTAGCGTGTAGCGGATATCTTGCAGGAGCATTGCGGCTTAGACGGCCTCGCGGCGGAGCAAGTTGCGAAGGGCTTCATGCTAGCATGCGCCCCGTGAGAATCTCAGCACCAGAAGCTCCGTCCGCCGCTCCTGCACGCAGCTGGATCCCCGGCAACACGACGCAGATTTTCATCGGACTCGTGCTCGGCATCTTCATCGGCTACGTCTGGCCGTCCTCCGACGTCGGCGGCGTGCACGTGATGGGCTTCGGCGAGCAGATCAAGCCGCTGGCTGACACGTTCCTGCGCATGATCAAGATGATCATCGCGCCGCTGCTGTTTTCGACGCTCGTCATCGGCATCGCCGGCACCGGCGACTTGAAGTCGATGGGACGCATCGGCCTCAAGGCCATCATTTACTTCGAGGTGGCGACGACGATCGCGCTGTTCCTCGGGTTGTGGATCGTCAATACCTTCCAGCCCGGCGCCGGCGTCCAGGTGCCGGCCATGAGCGCCGACTCGCTCCGAGCCATCCAGAGCATCCCGACCCATACGGGCTGGAGCATGCTCGTCTCGCTCATCCCGACCTCCGTGATCGACGCGATGGCCCGCGGCGACATCCTGCAGCTCGTGGTCTTCTCGATCTTCTTCGGCATCGGCCTCGCGGCCGTCGGTGATCGGGGGAAGCCCGTCTACGACGTGCTCGAAGGCACGGCGCAGGTGATGTTCAAGTTCACGGCCTACGTGATGAAGTTTGCGCCGATCGGCGTCATGGCCGCCATCTCGGCCACCGTCGGGAAGATGGGCCTGGGCATCCTGCTCACGCTGGGCAAGCTGGTGCTGCTGATGTACGGCGGCCTGGTCGTCTTCTCGATCATCGTGATTGGCGGCGTCGCGTTCCTCATCCGCGTGCCGTTCTTCACGTTCATGCGCGCGATCAAAGAGCCGTTCCTCATCGCCTTCTCCACCGCCAGCAGTGAGGCGGCGCTACCCAAGGCGCTCGAGGTGATGGAGAAGTTCGGCTGCCCGAAGAACATCGTCGGACTCGTGCTCCCGACCGGCTACAGCTTCAACCTCGACGGGACCACGCTCTATTTGTCGCTCGCCAGCGTGTTCGTCGCGCAGCTGTTCGGCGTAGAGATGACGTTCGGCCAGCAGATGATCATGATGCTGACGCTGATGCTGACGAGCAAAGGCGTCGCCGGCGTCCCGCGAGCGGCGCTGGTCGTGCTCACGGCCACGCTGGTGCAGTTCAAGCTGCCGCTCGAAGGCGCGGCCATCCTGCTCGCGATCGATCAGATTATGGACATGGGCCGCACGGCCGTGAACGTGATGGGCAACTGCATCGCCACCGCCGCGGTCGCGCGGTGGGAAGGCGTGTTCGACGACCAGAAAATGAAGGCGTTCGCCGCGTCGCACCGACAGGCGTAGGGGCGGGCTTTAGCCCGCCCTACTTCCAAATGTTCAAGCACGCCGTGATGATCACGGCGTTCGTGAAGTCCACGAAAAACGCGCCCACCATCGGCACGACAAGAAACGCTTTCGGCGCAGCCCCGTATCGGGCGACGATCGCTTCCATGTTGGCCATCGCGTTGGCCGTGGTGCCCAGCATGAAGCCGCAGAACCCGCCGGCCATGACTGCCGACTCGTAGTCGCGTCCCATCAGCCGGTACACGATGGTGCCGGCCACAATCACGATCGCCACGATCTGCAGGACGAGCATGACGGCGAGCGGCAGCGCGACGCCGACGAGGTCCCACAAGCGCAACGACATCAGCGCCATGACGAGGAACAGCGACAACGCCATCGCGCCAAGGTCATCGACCGTCTTCTGCGAGACCCCGATGAGCTTCGTGCCATCGTCAAGGTTGCGAATGATGGCGGCGACGAGCATCGCGCCGATGTAGGCCGGGAAGGTCGCGCCCAGCGAGACGAACCAGTTGCTGACCCACGTGCCGGCCCACATCGCGACCAGGATCAGCACGAGGCCTTTGAGCAGACCGTACGCTTCGACGTCTTCGCCGACGGGCGCCGTCGCGGGAGCGTCTGCCAGCTGACGTTCGACCACCTGCTCGGCCAGCGCCTGCGCGCCACGGGGTTTGACCGCCACGATTGGCTGGCGGCCCAAGCGCCGCAGCAGCCGGGTTGCGACCGGACCACCGACCACGCCACCGGCGACGATGCCGCCCATTGCGGCCGCTACGGCGAGCGTCGCGGCGCCCGGTACGCCTGCCGATTCGAACAACGGCGCGAACGCAAGACCGGTCGCGGGTCCGCCGGTGAGCGTGACCGAGCCGGCCAGCACGCCCATGAGCGGGTGTTGGCCCAGGGCATACGCCGCGCCGACGCCGATGACGTTCTGCACGACCGCCATCAGCGTGGACAGGACGAAAAACAGCAGCACCGCCGGCCCACCCACGCGAAGCAGTGACAGGCTCGCGCCGAAGCCGATTGTCGTGAAGAACGCGACCATCAGCGGCGACTGGAGCGTGGCCGTGAACGTGAACGGCTGCCATCCATACGCGCGGCTGATCGTGATGAACGCCGCCATGAGCAGGCCGCCCACGACCGGCGCGGGGATGTTGTAGGTCGAGAGGATCGGCACGAGCCGTCGGATGCCATGCCCGACGAACAAGAGCAGACCCGCCAGCGCAACGGTTTGGATTTGATCGAGTGTCAGCACGGGATTGGGCGTCATTCTACGCGGTCTTGCTCCACACTCCGAACTGCCCTACGCTTGCGCCGCGATTCGAATGTCCGTCCTGGTCCTTGCGTCGTTGCTCGTGTTCGCGTTCGGCGCAGGCCGGCTGGTGCTGCGCGGGCTTGGCGGCGGCAGCGAGCCCATCGGTGAATCGCGCGCCCTCGCGATGGCGGCGGGCCTGGGCCTCATCGGCGTCCTGCTCGGCATCCTCGCGGTCGCCGGACAGCTTTCCTGGGCGCGCTGGATCATTCCCGCCGGCGCGATGCTGACAGCCGCTGCGCACGCCGGACGGATCCGATCCTGGCGTCCCACGCGCGTGCCGGCTCCGGACGCGAGCGCCGTGCTGGTCATTGCGATGATCGTTACGGCCGCGCTCGGGGCGCTCGTTCCCACCACCGAGTTCGACAGCCTCGCCTACCCCATCCCCATCACGCAGCATCTCGCCGTGGACAACGCGTGGCGCTTCTGGCCCGATCAAGTGCGGTCGGTCTTCCCGCTCTCGCAGGAGCTGCTCATGGTCCCGCTGCTGCTCGCGGACAGCCGGGCGCTCGGGCTCGTGAGCGCGGCCGCGCTCGCGATTGGCGCCTTCTTGATCGTCGCGCTGGCCCGGCGCGTCTGCCGTCACCGGGACGCGCCCTGGATGGCGGCGATCATCGCGCTCGGGTGCCCGGCCGTGGCGTTTCTCGCGGCGTCCGCCAAAGAGGACCTGCTGCTGATCGTGATGACGACGGCGGCTGCCGTGTCGCTCGTGTCGGCACCCAGCGCGGCCACCGCGGCGCGCGTCGGGCTGTTCGCCGGGTTCGCGATGGGCACGAAGCTCACGGGCGCGCCGATCGCGCTCGCGATGATCGCGTGCGTGCCCTTCTGCTGCGGCCGCACGCGGCCGCTCGGTCATCTCGGCCTCGCGGCGCTGGTTGCCGTGCTCGCCGGCGGTGTGTGGCCCGCGGTCAACTTCGCGCGATTCGGCAATCCGCTGCCGCTCGTCTCGCTGGGTCCGTGGTTCAGCGCGCCGCTGCTCGCGCCGGACGTCATGACGGACTGGGCGAACGGATTCGGCGCGGGACGCGGGGTCCTCGAGGCGGTGCTCGCACCGCTGCGCCTCGCCACAGGCTCGGATCTGTTTGGCGGGCGCGGCAACTGGATCAACCCGCTGGCGTTCCTCGGCATCGCCGCCGCATTGGTCAGAGGTCTTCGGCGGGAGTCATGGATTCTCGTCGCGATTGCGGCCGCGGCGTATCTGGCCTGGTTCGCCGGCATCCAGGTCGCGCGCCTGCTCCTGCCCGCGCTCGTGCTGTTGAGCCTGCCGGCGGCGGACCTGCTGGCCTGGACACGCGATCGATCGCGCCTCGCGCGCGGCGCGACGGCCGTCGCGCTTGTGCTCTCGGCCGGCGTCGTGATCAGCGTGGGCGTCATTCGGCTCGAGCGATTCGCGATCGACCCGGTCGGATTCATCGCGCGGGAGACGCCACACTACGACGGCATCGCGTGGCTGAACACGCACCTCGATCCCGCGACGGATCGCGTGGCGTCGTCGTTCGAAGCCAACGGCTACCTTCGCATCCCATGGTTCACGCTGAACGCCACGTACCAGATCGCGATCGGCCCGGACGAGCTCGCCGATCCCGCTCGCTTGCGCGCGGCCCTCGAGCGCGAGCGCGTCACGCATCTGTTCGGTTCCCCCGATGCGTTCAAAGATCTCGCCGGCTCGCTCGAGCTCGTCTACGAAAACCCCACCTCGCGCGTCGGCGGCAGCAGCTTTTTCAGAGCCCCGCGCACCGAACCGGCGGTCATCTACCGATTACGCCCGCGCTAGGTTCTCGATTCCCCGATGGCCCGATTGCCGATTCCGCAGAGCCGGTGTCTAAGCTCTCAGAACAAGGAAGGGCCCTTCCTCACATTTGCGGATTGAGATCGCAGATTCGGGTTTCTGGGATTCAGCATCTTTGAATCGCCAAATCCCAAAATCTCCAAATCTCCCAATCCGATCGAGGAGGCGTCCATGTCTCGTACGATGTTCGACCAGACGCTTGCGCCGCGTCCGCGGAACAAGCGTTCGCTCAGCACGGTGACGTTGTCCGTGCTGCTCCACGCAGCCGCGCTCGCCGTCGTGCTCGCGCTGCAGTTCACGTCGTCGATTGAAGGCTTGATCGTGGCGTCGCCGCTCCCGGCGTTCGTCGCGCAAAGGGTGATCCCACCGCCGGTGGTCACACCACCGCCCGCAGTTCGCCAGCGCGCGGCCACGGCACCGCTGCCGAACCCGGAGGCCGCGCCCGTGGAAGCGGCGGACGGATTCACGCCAGAGCCCGACTCGGTCCCGAGATTCAGCGGGCCTCCCGTACCGGGAGCGATCCCGATCGGGCCACCGAATGACTACCGCGGACTCACGCACGGACGCGGCATCGACCAGCTCGTGGCCCCGCCGCCGTCGCGACAAGGACCGGTCCGTATCGGCGGCGACATCCTCGCACCGACGCGTGTGGTGTACGTGCCACCGGTCTACCCCACCATCGCCGTCACAGCGCGCATCGAGGGTGAGGTCGCGCTCGAAGCGACGATCGACGAGGCCGGCGCCGTACAAAACGTCGTGGTCCGTCAGTCCGTGCCGCTCCTCGATCGCGCGGCCATCGAGGCCGTTTCGAAATGGCGGTACTCCCCCACGCGTCTCAACGGGCAGCCCGTCGCCGTCATCATGCTCGTCCGGGTGAAGTTCACGCTGAAATGAAACGGGGTATGCTTTCCCGTATGACGAAAGCCATCACCTTCCGCCGTTTTGTTCTCGCCCTCGGGCTCTTGGCCCTGGGCGGGCTCCCAGTTCTCGATCTGGCCGCGCAGGCACCGGCCGGTGGCGGACGCCAAAAAGTGGCGTTCATCGCCCTGGGCGCCGATGGGCAGCCGCTCGCGGATCTGAAGCAGGCGCAGGTCGAATTGAAGATCGACGGCAAGGTCCGCCCCGTGCAGGCGCTGGAAGTGGTCAAGATGGCCGGCGCCAGCGCGACGGCCGCCGCCCCGAAGGCGCTCTTCGATAACCCCGTCCCGCCGCCGTTCGGTGAGAACGTCGCCACGCCCGGCCGGAACATCATGATCACCGTCGACGAGGAGTCGATGCGCCCGGGCGCCGATAGGCCGCTCAAGGTCGCGCTGGAACAATTCGCCGGCACGCTCGGCGCGACAGATCGCGTTGGACTGGCCACGATGCCGCGCGGCACCGTGCGCGTCGATCCGACAACCAACCGCACTGCGCTCAAGGATGCCATCGCAAGGATTGGCGGCCGTCTTCCGCCTTCAGGCGACACCGACACCTGTCATACGCGAGACGTGCTCGATTTCGTATCGTCGCTGTTCCCGTCCGTCGCCAGCGACGGACCGACGGCGGTCGTGCTCTTCTCCTCGGCACTCCTGGCGGCAGGCTCATCGGGGAGCTGCGGCTTGACGAGCACCGAGTTCCAGAAAGTTGCCACCGCGTCGTCCGAGGCACGCGCGATCGTGTACCTCGTGATGCCGGAAACAAGTGCTTCCGCGGGCACGATCGCCGGTCTGCAGAACCTCGCCGGCATCCTCAACACGCAGGTGCTCAACCTTGGGAATCCCGATCCGCCGATGACCAAGGTCCTTCGTGAAACCAGCATGTACTACCTGGCCGAGATCGATCTCGACGCCGCCGAGCGTGACGGCAAGAGCCACCGCGTCGAGGTGAAAGTGACCGGCGCCACGGTTCGGGGACAGTCGTCGCTCACGTTGGCCAAGGCCGGCGCCACCGCGCCCAAGGCGTCAGCGAGGGATCTCGTCAAGGACGGCAAGACCTACACGGACCTCCCGATCCGCGTCGTCGGGTACGTCTCGCGCGCGTTGGAAAAGGAAAAAGTGAAAGTGCTGGGGATGGTTTCGCCCGTGGATCCGTCCGTCAAGTTCTCGTCGGTGTCGATTGCCTTCACCGATCCCAGTGGCAAAACACAGGTCTTCAACGTGCCGGCCGAGAGCCTGACGAGGAGCACGGTCGTGGGCGTGATCGAGGCTCTGCCCGGCCAGTGGCGGATCCGCGCGGCGGCCGTCGACGCCGAAACGGGCCGCGCCGGGTCGGCCGACTACCAGCTGGACGCGGCGCTCACGCCGGCCGGGCCAATGACGATGAGCGGCCTCACGCTCGGCGTCATGCCGGCAGGAGGCTCTTTCATGCCGCAGATCGCCTACACCAACGAAGCCGAAGTCGTCGCCTTCTACGAGCTCTACGGCACGACGCAGTCTGCGATCAATCCGGCGTTCGAGCTGGCGGAAACACCCGATGGTCCGGCGATCAAGACGGCACAGCCCGACCTGAAGGGGACCACAGACCGCGACCGCTTCGGCGTGTACGGGGCGTTCGACATCAAGGACTTGAAGCCGGGCGACTACGTCGTGCGCGCCACCTTCCAGGTCCAGGACGGTCCGGTCGGCAAGGTCTTCCGCACGCTGCGAAAGCTGAAATAGCCGCGCGAAATAGCCGCGCTGCGGCGTTATGCTTTTGGGCAATGAACCGCCAAGGCCAAGCTCGCTTCGCTCTGCTCACGTCCGTGCTCCTGCTCGCCGCGGGTCTCGTTCACCCCGCGGGTGTCCAAACGCAACAGACACAGCCCGCCCGCACGCTGGCCGGTGGCGCGGTGTCCGTGACCGTCGATTTCCTGGCGCTCACGCGAGATGGCCAACCCATCCTCGACCTGAAGCCCGAAGAGGTCACCCTGAAAGTCGACGGCAAGACGCGGACGCTGCGGTCGCTCACGTTGATGACGGTCGGCGCCGGCTCGGACCTGTCCGCGCAGCCGGCGAGCGAGCCCCCGCCGGCGCCCTTTGCCACCAACGACATCGCCGATGGCGGCCGCGCGTTCGTGTTGATGATCGACGACGAAACGCTGAAGACCGGCAACGAGCCGCCGCTCCGCGACGCGGTCAGTAACTTCCTGACGGGCCTGACCTCTCGCGACCGCGTCGCCGTGATCACGGTGCCGCACGGCAACTTGAAGTGCGACTTCACGAACGACCGCCAGAAGGTGCGCCAGGCGATGTCGCTCATCACCGGTCACTTCAACGAGCGCGAGACGCCCACGGACGCGGCGATTCGGACGCGCACGACGCTGCAGGCCGTTGCCGGCTGGATGGACAGCCTGGGCGGCGGGCAGGGCCCGACGACGGTCGTCCTGTTCTCCTCGAGCCTGATGGGCGTGCGCGGCGCGCTGACGCCGATGGGACGGAGCGGCGCCGCCGCGGCCGGTGGCACCGTGGACAACATCGGCATCGGCAACATCCGTCAGGAAGAATTCCAGGCGGTCGGCGAAGCCGCTGCCACCGCGCACGTGCAGTTCTACGTCGTTCAGCACGACTCGATGATCGCGTCGGCGCCGTCGGCAGCTGGCGGCTCGGGCAGCGGCAGCGACAGCACGCGCGCCGGTCTCGAGAACCTGACGGGCGTCACGGGCGGCGGCATCCTGTCGCTGTCCGGATCGGGTGGCGACACCGCGCTGACGCGCATCGGGCGCGAAACGTCGGCGTACTGGGCTGCGACGTTCGATGCGGAAGCCAACGAACGCAACAACGTCCAGCACCTGCTCAGCGTCAAGGTGAATCGCGACGGCGTCAACATCCGGGTGCGGCCGACCCTCCCCATCGCCAAGGCGGACACCAGCGCGGCCCGTCCGAGCGCCACGAGTCCGCACGCGATGCTGCTCGAATCCCGGACCTACCGCGAACTGCCGATTCGCGTAGTCGGCTTCGCGTCGCGCAACAGTGACGGCCAGGTCAAGGTGGTCGTGGCGGCCGAGACGGTCGACCCGAATGTGACGATCGCCGCGGCCGAAGCCGGCATCTTCGACGACGCCGGGCGTTTGCTGAAGCAGTGGGCGCCGTCACCCGCCGAGCTCGGCACGAACCGCATTCTCGGCGCGTTCACCGGGATTCCGAAGGGTGTGTACCGCCTTCGCGTCGCGGCCACCGACCCGGCCGGCCACCGCGGTTCGGCGGACTTCGACCTCACGGCCGAACTGGCCACAGCGGGCACGATGAAGCTGAGCGACCTGGTGCTGGGCTTGTCGCGTGACGGGCAATTCAGGCCGCGCCTGCAGTTCGGCGCGGAGCCCGTGGCCCTCGCGTACCTCGACATGTACGGCGGCGTGGCCGGCGCGAAGATCACGTTGATGCTGGAAATTGCGACGTCGCTCAACGGGAAGGCGCTGCACTGGGTGCAGCCGGCCGTGGACGCGACGCAGGAGCCCGATCGGTTCAACGTGACGGCAGCCATCCCGCTCGGCGCCCTCCCGGCGGGCGACTACGTCATCCGCGCGATTGTCGGTCTGGACGGCCAACCCGAAGGCCGCGTCGTTCGCACCTTACGAAAGATCGCGCGATAAACAGCAAGGGCCGGGTCGCCTGACCCGGCCCTCACAATCTGATCCGCACGTCGCACGTCGCACATCGCACTCCGCACGACGCACGCCGTCGGCTACTGCGGCCGGATGATCTGCGAGAATCCGGTCGTGTTGACGTCGCGGAACATCGGCGTCCGGGGCGGCAACAACGCCGGCGTGAGGAAGTCCGTGTCGAAGTTGTAGCCGCGCGTCGGCGGCGAGTACACGTCGGCGCAGCACTTGTATGTGCCGGTCAGCTGCCGCGTGAAGTACATGCTCGCGATCGAGCCGCGATAGTTGAGAACCTGGCCACCCCAATCCTCGATGTAGCGCAGGAAGTTGTGCGCGCCGCCGTCGGTGCCGTAGTCAGCCGGTGGGGCGCCAAGGCCCGGCTGCGGAAACGCCCGCCCCTTGCCGGCGATGATGGCCGTCCGATACCACGTCGTCACCGCATTGCGCGGACCCGCGGCGTGCGGGTTGTCGAAGGAGATCTTGTCGTTCCACGCATTGGACAACAGGACGATGGCGTCACAGAGGAACGCTGTCGCCACGTGCGGGTTGCCGAACCCGGCATTGGTCGCGTTCCAATTGCCCTCGAGATAGATGGGGTTCTCGGACGCGATGGCGAGTCCGGGGCCGATGATGTTGCCGAGCGCGCCGTTCGTCACTTTCAACGCGCGGCGGAAGAAGATCGCCGGGTTGCGCTGGGCGATGGCGCTGCGTTCAGCCACGTCGGCGCCTACCACGGGGAGCCAAGGGCGCGTGAGGGCCGTCAGCGGCGCTTCCACGGTGCCCGCGCCCCACGCTTGCGCGGCACCACCGGGGACCAGCGGCGGCGCGAGCGGGTTCTGGCCGTACACGTCCAGCACGTTGTTGCCGTTGAAGTCCTCACCGATGTCGAGCACGCCGTTCGGCAGGCCCACCGCCGAATCCGGATTGACGATGTCCTCGAAGCCGTACTCGCCGGTCTCGGCGCCCGCCCCGTTGCGATTGCCGCGCCGGTCGGAGAAGTACACCGTGAAGCCGTTCACGTTCAGCGCGTTCGGGCCGCTCGCCCCGATGTTGCCCAGGAGCCAGCGCCGCAAGTTGTTGGCGTCGAGCTCGACGTAGTGCATGACCCCGCCGAACCGAATCGGGTCCGCGTCGTTTGTCGCGTCACGCTGCACGCCCTCCCGCGTATCGTACAGGGCGAGCGGACTGTAGTTGAACGGCGCGTTCAGGCCGGCATAGAGCGTGTTGGGATTGGCCGCAATCGTTTTGCAGTTGTCCATCCGGTCGCGAATGCGCTGGAGACGGATCACGGCGTTCGGGCTCGGGTTGACGCAGCCCGCGAAGTCAACCTGGCGTCCGGTGACGCCGAGGTTGAGGATCTCCATCGTCACGTCCTGCCACGCGCCGGCCGCGTCCGCCATCTCGATCTTGATGAAGCCGCCGAGGAGTGGCGTGTTGTTGAAGAGATTCGCGTTATCCCCACCGCGTGTCCGCGAACCGCAGCGCGCGATCGGCAGGAAGTTGCCGAGCGGCGTGGCGCAGTCGCCGACCATGGGCACGCCCGGTGAATTGGCGAACGGCAGATGGGTGGCGTCAAGCGCCCACGGCGCGACGCTGCCGAGCGGGACCGGATTGCCGGGCCCGATGTTCGGCAGGTTGTTGATGTCGGCCGCCGTGTCCGACAGCAGAATGCGCACGCTCGCGAGCGAATAGAAGCGCTCGGCGAGCATGTTCGGGTTCGCCACGTTCTCGTTGGCCGGCGGGCGGCGGATGAGATCGATCGGCGTGCCGCCGAAATTCACCACCGGCAGGTCGAGACGCTTCGCGCCCGTGCGCGAGTTGGCGATGTTGTGGTTGTAGGTGCCGGTGGAGAGATTCGTCCACGTCGGCTCGTTCCAGTTCGGCTGCCCGGGCACGTTGGCGACGAGGCTGCCTTCGGTCTTGGCCAGCGGCCGGAAGGCGGCCGGCGCGGTGATCGCGCGCACGACGCCGTTGTAGCTCACGTTGGTGTCCCAGCCGTTCGACAGGTGCGTGCGGATGAGCTCGCCGACCGCCGTCACGCGATCGGCCAGCGTCAGCGTGTTGCCGTCGCCCTCTGCCAAAAAGATGTGCGCGTTGCTGTGCACGCGACCGCCGAAGTTGAAGTTCGGGCCGGCGAAAAAGCTCAGGTCGTTCTCGGAGAACAGGCCGAACTGGAAGACCGGAATCGCCACCGTCTGGAGCGTGCGCGTCAGGTTCGCTTCCGATCCGTCCATCAGACGGGCCGTCACCTGCATCTGGTACGGCGTCGCCATGCCCACGAGGCCCTGGAACGGGCCCGACATGACCGTCATGATCGCCGACTGCGGGTTGCCGCCGCCACCGGCCGGGAACGTCGTCGTGTAGCCGTCCGTGCCGTCGGGCCTCAGCCAGGTCACCCCCGGCATCGCGGGCGGCGTGTTCGCCAGCGCGCCCAGCTGCGCGGCCGTCGGCGCGAAGTTCACGGCAAAGAGATCGCCGAGGTCGGACGTCATCTTCTCGAGTCCGGCATGCGCGACGTAGAACGCCTGCGTGCGCGTGTTGTCCATCGACCGGACGCGCGTGTCCGTGATGACGAGCGCGGTAAAGCCGGCCGTAATGGCCGCCATCAGCATGAGCGCCAGCAGGGAGCTCACGAGCGCTGCGCCACGATCGTCGGCCGCTGTTGAGCGAAGTCTACGCATGACGATCTCCAGGATGATGATGAACGCAATCATCGGTAGCGATCCATGAACGTGAGGCTCCGCAGTCCGACCTGCCCGGCCACGGAGTTGCGATATGGCTGCGCCGTGTGCGTGTTGATGTCGATCGAGCGCGCCGACATGAACAGGTTGACCTTGCGAATCTGATTCGCGCTGTTCGCCCCCGGGATGGCTTCCTGGTTGGTCGGGTTGCCGACGCCGTCCACGAAGTCATACGAGAACTGGAGGTTCTCCACGCCCATCGCGATCGCCCGTGCCTGACCGCCGTTGACCTGGCGCATGAGCCGCGGCAGCGTGGGATCCGTCACGCGATCGACGTAGTAGCTGATGATGAGGACACGCGTCGCCGTCGTCGGTGGAAACGCGCCGTCGTCCTGCGCGAGATTCATGATGGTGCCTTGCGGCGCCGCGCGCTGGTTGAGCCCCATCGGGTCGTTGAGCTCGAAGTCGACGATCTGGTTGTTGTTGGTCCGCGTGATGACCTGCATCGCGTTGCCAAGCGCGTTGCTGAACAGGATCACGTCGCCGACCTTCAGCCCGTCGGGCGTCGTGATCGGCGTGCCGGCATTGACCGTCATGGCCGATCCGTCTGCCGCGATCCCGACGAGCGGAAACTGACTGAGCACCAGCGTCGGGTCGGCGTACATCATCGTCACGATGTCCGTCGTCACGCCGAGCACGATCGGGCCGAGGGCCGCGCCTGGGCTGATCGCCGGGAGCGTTTCCCACGCCACCGGAAACGTGAGGCCCACCGCCTCCGACGGCCGCGCGAGGGCAACCGCGCCGGCGCCGCTCGGAACCGGGATCCCGCCGCGCGGAATGCCCTGCCCGACCTGAATGAAGTCGCGGACCATCAGGCTCTGCGCCACCTGGAGCGACTGGTTCGTCTCCGAGATGATGCGGGCCGTGTCGGTGACGTCCATGCCTTTCACGAACGCCCCGAGGCCAGCACCGACAACGATGAGCGTCAGCGCCGTGCCGAAGAGCAGCTCGATCAAGGAGAAGCCAGCGTCGTTGTGCTTATGCATAGGAGGAAAGGAACGTCGTCAGGACGTACTGCGTCGGTCCCCGCGACGTGTTGTAGGTGACGATGACGCGCAACCGGCGCAGGTTGGCGTTGATGTCGCGAATCTCGATTTCCCGCCGGAAGCCCCACAGCGGACGCGTCACGTCGTCCGGCGTGCCGAGCAAGCCATCGACGCCCGGCGTCACGACGGTGATGAGCGCGCCGTCATCGGCGGTGTTGCACAGGCCGTCGGGGCCGGAATCGCGGACGTCCTGCGCGCCGTCGAGAAACACGCCGCCGTCGGCACCGGCGCCGGCGACGTTGCGGATCTGCGCCCACGTCAGCACGCGCGTGTCTCGCGCCTTGAAGACGCTCTCGGCCGCCTCGGCGGCGCGCTGACCGGCGATGAGCTGATCCTGAGAACCCGCAAGCGTGTGCGCGCCGTGGGCGATGACGCCGGCGAGGGCGAGCACGCCGACGGTCGTGATCATCATCGCGATGCAGACCTCGATGAGCGTGAATCCGTCGTGCCGGTCGTGAAATGCCGTCATGGTCATCGTCATCGTCTCCACTGCGCGCCATTCCAGCGGTACGTTCGAATCGTGGCCGTCGGCCCGAAGACCGTCAGGGCACGCGACGTGATGGGCCGCCCGGGCTGACCGAGGAACACGGTGCCGTTGACGGCGTTGCCGTTGGTGTCCGTCAGCATGCCGTCGGGCGTGAACATCACGGGCACGGCGCCGGCGAAGTCGATCGGGACGTTGCGGCCGAAGGCGTCGGGCGTATCGGGCTGAGCCGCAAACAGCATGAACTGCATGTTGTGTTCGAGCACCGCGGTCGAGAGCACCGTCGTGCCGGCCGGCAGATTGCGGCGCACGGTCGTGATGATGTTGGGCGCCGTGAACCGCACCTCGACGGTGCGGCGCTGCGTGATGGCCGTGTCACGCGCCAGCTTGAGCTCCCAGTAGACGATGCGGAGGTCCGCGTCACCGCGAACGATCTGGACGGCTTGCGGATAGAAGCCGACGCTCATGGCCAAGACGACGGCCATGATGAAGGTCACGACCAGCATCTCGATGAGCGTGAAGCCTTCATCGCACTTCGCGGCCAGCTTCAAGAAACGTACGGACATGGCGGACCCAAGGGGAGCAAGGTTCATGCCCCCATGGCGGCGCGAGACAAGGTGAGACGGGTCAGCAGCTTACAGCGACCGGCCCCCACCTGCACTGGCGGTTCGAGGCCGCCAATGACAGATTCGGCGGCGGGCACGGACAGGCCTGTTGAGTCCTATTTGGCCCAGAAACCCGTGATCGACGTGAACTTTCCGTCGCCGCCGACGACGAACACGTTGGTGCCGCGTCCTCGCGGCTGGCCGTCCGCGGTGGCCGTCCAATCCGCGAGCACCGTGCCCTGACAGTGACGGACGTCGCCGTCGCGGCGCAGCTGCACGCCCGGCATGAAGTGCTGAGCGGCCGTGATGTGCGGCAGCAGATCGGCCATCCCATCGAGATGGCTGTATCGATCCCGAAACTGCAGGTCGGCGGAAACCAACCCGGCAAACAGGCGCTCGCGCGCCGCAGCGTCAGGCTCCGACCAGCCACGAAACCAGTCGTCCACTCTCGCCGCCGCGCCGGCGTTCGCCTCGTCCGACACGATGTTGCCGAACACCGCGAGCTGATAGCGCCAGCCCTGCACGAAGTGGTCACGCTGCGTGGCATCGGCGAACGTATGGATGAGATGCAGCCGGGTGCCCGTGCCTTGCCGCTCGAGCTCGATGGTGACGGTCGACCCGCCCGGCGGGATCGGTGATCCGCTCGCATTGCCGTACGTGAACACGATGCGCTGCGGAGGCGCGATCTCCACGATCTTTCCCGTCACTTCGACGCCGCCGGGATGCCGGATCAGCACCTGCCCTCCCGGCGCCGGATCGATGGTCGAGCCAGCGCCCCACCACGACGCCCATCGGGGTGAATCGGTAAAGAACCGGAAGACCGTTTCGCGGGAGGCGTGAATCGTGACCGTGCGATCGAGGCGGTGCGGCTGCGGCGTCATGATCGTGTCCTTTTCTGTTTTCGTGGTGCCGAACGCGGCGGGCGAGCTGTCGTGGGCCGTCCGCGGCGGGCGCGAGGTCCGCGACGAGCGCTGTCGAGCTCGGCCTGCAATTTCAGCCGCCAGAGCGCGTCATTCCACATGCTCTCGAGCTCCTGCCCGAGCGCGCCGAATGCCTCGCGGCGCGCCCGGTAGAACCGCTGCTGGCGGTCGGCGCGGCTCTCGACGAGGCCGGCCTCCCGAAGCGCCCGCAAGTGCAGGGACACCGCGCCGAACGTGACGTCCGGCATGGTCCGCGAGATCTCGCCGGCCGCGAGCTCGTCGGTCCAGATGAGCCGGAGGATCTCGCGGCGTCGCGGTGAAGCCATGGCGGTGAGCGCCTGGGCGCCGAGGGACATGGACGTTAGTTTAGTTGTAACTAAAATACAATGTCAAGCGCGTTTCCTGGGCACTGGGGCCCCGCCCATAAAGTGCCCGCCCGCCGGGCCGATTGAGGATTGAGATGGTGGACTGTCCCCGCCCCCTGGGGCGCGGTGCGGTCGAGGGAGACATCGAGCGGCCCATGTCGAACAACAAAGGCATCCGATCGTCGGGCATCGCGGAGAGTCGTCGAGCGCCCCGGCTGGAGCTGATGGAGCGGATCCATGGCCACCTGACGTCTCTCGACGTCAAGGTGCTCGTCCGTGAAATCAGCCTTGGAGGCTTGTCGGTCGAGGCGCCGCTGCGCTTTCCGGCCGGCGCCGTTCACGAATTCCGGCTCACGCTCGGCGACGGGTCGAAGGTCATCGTCCGCGGCCGGGTCGCGCACTCGCGGCCGTGCAAGGACGCAGCCTCGGGCCGTGAGTACTTCCTGACGGGTTTCGAGTTTCTGGAAGATCAGCCGGAGGCGACGCCCGAGATCGAGGATCTCGTCGAGAAGGTCACCGCGCTCGACGCTCCACAGGGATCGAAGATCAAGCGCTGACGCAAACGACTCCGGGGATCATTTGCGGTTCTCGCAAATGATCCCCGGAGTCATTTCTTCCCTACCGGTTTTCTTATCGCTTCGGGCCGGGACCGCCGATCCGACCGCCGTTGGTCGCCGGCAGCGTCAGGGCAATCAACTGCGTCTCGAGCCTCGAGCCCGTGGCAAACACCAGGTACTGCTTGCCCTGGTGCATGAAGGTCATCGGGACCGCCGTCGTCTTGGACGGAATCTGAACGGAGCCGAGCTGCTTGCCGGTCGCCTTGTCGACGGCCAAGATCTGAGGTGCTGCGCCGCGCGCACCGCCGCTTCGGCCGGTGCCGTAGATCACGAGCGTCTTGGTGTTGATGACCTGCGGCTGACCGCCAGCGCCAACGGGCGGAAGCGTAACCCCCGCAAACATCGGGTCTGTGCTCGTGACCTGGTTGAACCCGCCATTCGGGATCCACCACTTCTTGTCACCGGTGTTCATGTCGTAGCCGGTGATGCCGCCAAATTCTTTCGGCTTCGCAATGGAAACGCCGCCCAACGTCGTGCCCTGGGCTCGCCCGCCACCTCCGCCGCCGGCAGCGCCGCGTGCTCCAGCGCCCGCAGCCTGGGCCGGAGCTGCTCCACCGCCGCCCGCCGCCGCGGCTCCGGCAGCCGTCGCACCCGCGGCGTTGGCTCCCGCGCCACCGCCGCCACCTCGGTTCCCGCCCGTGGTTGTCACATTGCCCGTCAGTGGATCCGTGACATTCATCGGCCCCGTGTAGCCCTCAGGCGGCGGAAGCGCGCCGATGTATCCGCAGTTGTTGCGCGGCGAGCTGTATCTGAACTCCGAGCACGGATCCTTTTGCAGCCGAATCGTGCCGAGGCCCGTCTGCGATCCCACGTAGAGCATGCCGGTCTCGGGATCGGCCGCGGTGCCGCTGTCGATGTTCACACCACCGCTCGCGCCCGGCGCGTACCACGAGCACGGCAGCTTGCTGGTGCCGTCGGAAGCAGACGGCGGAATGAAATAGGGCCCCATGCGGCAAGCCTGCGCCAGCTTGAGCGCCGCTTCCTTGATCGCGGGCGTGTAATCGATGACGTCGGACTCGACCAGCCCCTGCTGCGAATACGGCGCCGGCCGTGACGGAATCGGCTGCGTCGGCGACGCCTGCTCGCCCGGCACATCGCTTTGCCCAACCGGTGTTTCAGGCATCGGCCAGATCGGCTGACCCGTCACACGGTCGAAGACGTAGACGAAGCCCTGCTTGCCCGTTTGCGCGACGATCTTGCGCGCGCGTCCGTTGATCGTCACGTCGAGCAGGTTCGGCGCCATGGACGTGTCGTAGTCCCAGATGTCGTGATGGACCATCTGGAAGTACCACTTGAGCTTCCCTGTCTTCACGTCGAGCGCGACGATGCTGGTGCCGTACAAGTTGTTGCCCGGGCGATGGCCGCCATATTCATCCATGAGCGGCATGCCGACCGGGATGTAGACCATCCCGAGCTCGGGATCGGCCGAATACGTCGCCCACGCATCGACCTTGCCGACGCCCTCGGTGCCGTTCTTCGATCCGTTCTTCCACGTCTCAGCGCCCGGCTCACCAGGCTGCGGCACGAGGTTGAACTTCCAGAGCTGCTTGCCGGTCTTGATGTCGAAGCCGCGAATCGTGCCGGTGAGATTGCGCACGCGAATCGGGTAGTAGCCGTGAATCGCGGAATTACCGACGATGAGCACGTCCCCGACGACGATGGCAGGAGAACTGGCGCCGATCTGTCCATGGACCGGATCGATGCCAACGCTGCCGTCCGCACCAAGCTTCTTCACCGGATCCCAGGTCTCGCCGGGCCGAGCCTTACGCGCCGGATTTGCATCGCTGTACACGAGCGCGCCGACATCGTCGACGGCCAGCGGCACGAGCGGATAGCCGAGGCCATCCATGAGGTCGACGACGCCGTTCTTGCCGAACTTCGAATCCGGAACACCGGTCTTCGCGTCGAGCGAGGCGAGGTGATAGCCCGGCGTCACGAGCAGGATGCGCTCGTCACTCCCGTTGGTCCAATACGCGAGCCCGCGACCCGAGTACGGTCGCGGCGCTTTCTGGTATCGAATGCCCTCTTCGAGGCCCCACTTCCACAGGAGCTTGCCAGTGCCGGGATCGATCGACACGGCACCGCGTTTGCCGCCCGCGACGCTGTACAACTTGCCGTTCGCGTAGAGCGGCGTCGAGCGGAAGTACTCATCAACCCCGAAGATGTCGCCAACCTCGAACTTCCAGGCGATCTGCAGCGAGCTGAAATTCGACGCGTCGATCTGGTCGAGCGCGGAGTAGCGCGTGCTCCACGCATCGGCGCCCCAGTAGCGCCACTCGCCCGGCACGTTGCCGCGGACAAGCTTCGGGGTCTGCGCCGAGAGTGACGCCGGCCCACGCGTCAGCACGGCGGCCGCGACCGCCGCTCCAATGGCAGCGACGAGCGCTACCGTTTGCCGTGTGCTCAACCTTCGCGCCATAGACGGTTTCTCCTGTGTCTGTTGACGGCTAGCGACTCTGTGATGCGCCGACGCTCGACGGCATCTCGATCTTGATCTTGGCGAGCGTGGCCTTGTCGGAGCCAAGCTCCTCTTTGCCCGCCGGCAGTCCGTTCAGCTTGAGGATGTAGCTGAGGACGTCGATCGCCTCCTTCGGCGAAAGCAGGCCGGGATTATCGTCCGGCATCAAATCCTTGATCTTGACGAACAACTCGGAGAGCGGCTGACCGTTCCAGGTCTCCTTGAACGGCCCGCCCTTGTGCGCGGTGGCGCTGTGGCAGCCGCCGAGACAGCTCATGCCGTACGTCTTTTCGCCGCGGGCGGCCTGTTCGGCTGAGTAGATGCCCTCGGTCGTCGACCGCGTCAGCTCCGGCGCCTTTTGCGCCAACGCCCCATGCGTCACCACAGCCATCAGCCATCCCGCGAAGACGACAGACACGCGAACCGACGTACGCAACATAAGGATAGGGTGAGGATTATAGCGCCGAACGGTCGTGCGGCTGCGCCGCGGGAGCCCGGCGCCGCACGAACCAGATGACCCCGGCGACGAGGACGAACCCCATCACCCACCGCGTGAGCGTCGCCGCCTCGGACGCCGTGACCTCCGGCCATCCGAATGCGCTCAAGGCGGCGCCCCGGTCGAGCGTCCAGTGCCAGGCCGTGTGCGCGAGGAACGCGGACAGGATGATCGTTCCGATCCGCTCCGCCACGCCATACCGGAACAGGACGTACAGAACCGGCAGCGCAATCGCCAGGACCAGCAGTTGTCCCAGCTCGACGCCGACGTTGAACGACACGAGCGACGTCACGAGGTGCGACCCGGCGAACTGCAGCGTCTCGCGCAGCGCGAACGAGAAACCAAAGCCGTGCACCAGACCGAACACGAACGTGATTGCCCAGCGCCGGTGCACGTTCTTGACCCCGACAATGTTTTCGAGCGCCATGTACAGAATCGACGCTGCGATCAACGTTTCGACCAATGGCGGGAACCACAGGCCGCCTGGAGCGAGGTTGAACGCCGAGGCGATGAGCGTGATCGAATGCGCCACCGTGAAGGACGTCACGATCAGCACGAGCTGGCCGAACCGGCGGAACGGGATGACGAGGCAGATCAAGAACAGGAGATGGTCGGCGCCCGACAGGATGTGCTGGAATCCACGGCCGATGAAGTGCGCGGCCGCCTGCCACGCGCTCGGGTCGAGCCGGATGAGCCCCGGGTCGCCCGTGTACTCGAACGCGCGCACGGTCCCGGAGGGCGGCAGGAAACGGAGCACGGTGACGGTCCGGATGCCCAGGCGCGCGAGCGCCGGCCGGACCGAGAAGCGCGCCTCGGCCGACGCGATGGGAGCCTCCAGCAGCACATCGAGCATGGCCTGATTCCAGACGAGCTCGGTGTTGTCGGGCAGGCGCGGACCGTTGATGTGCGCGAGCGCTTCCTCGTAGGATGCGAACGAGCGGTCCGACGGCAGCGAGATCTGCGTCGCGACGACGGCTGGAGTCGGCAAGGCCCGATCGCCCTCGAACCAGTGCATCTCCTGAGCAATCCACATCCGCGCGGCGTCGCGCAGCACGGCGTCGGGCGCCGGAAAGTTCAGGAACGCCTGCCCGCGCAGCGGCAGATTCATGTCCCGCATCGCGCCCAGCGGCACGCGGACCAACACCCGAAGCCGCTGGCCCTCCGGCTTCACGAACATGTTGACCAGAACGTCAGCGGGAATCTCGTGGGCGGCGGGACCCGCGGGCCAAATCGCCACCAGGGCAATGGCCAACACGGCCGCCCGGACCCTTCGCGCATTCACCCATTCACCCATTCGCACATGGCAATAATATACTTGACTGACCACGCCGGTTCTGCCATGATTCACGCATGGCAACCGACCGCGACCCCAAGACTCTCCAGCAAGCGATCCTGCACTTCTCCGACTACGCCAACTGCCACGCGGCGATGATGGCGGTTCGGTGGCCGGATGGCACGGTCCGTTGCCCGCGCTGCGGCTCGGACCGCGTGACCTACCTTGCGAACGCGCGCGTGTGGAAGTGCTACGAGACGCACGCGCTGGCGAAGTTCTCGCTCAAGGTCGGGACCATCTTCGAGGACTCGCCGCTCCCGCTTCAGAAGTGGCTCCCGGCGCTCTGGCTCCTGACCAACTGCAAGAACGGGATCAGCAGCTACGAACTCGCCCGCGCGCTTGGTGTCACCCAGAAAACCGGTTGGTTCATGCTCTCGCGCCTGCGTCTCGCCTTGCAGGATCGCGCCACTGGCGGCAAGCTCGGGGGCGACGTGGAAATCGACGAAACCTACGTCGGCGGCAAGGCGCGCAACATGCACAAGGGGAAGCGCGACCGCGTGATCCGTGGCCGTGGCCCGTCGAAGATCGCCGTGCTCGGTCTGCTCCAGCGCACCACTGCGGACCGCAAGTCTACCGTCCGCTTGCAGGTCGTGCAGAGCATCAAGCGTTACTCGCTCCAGGGTCGTGTCCGCGCCGCCGTCCAACCGGGCGCGAACGTCCACACCGACGCGCTCCAGTCCTACGCGGGGCTGGATCGGGAATACGTCCACAACGTAATCGACCATGCCGAGTGCTACGCCAATGGCAACGTCCACACCAACGGCATGGAAAACTTCTGGTCGCTGCTCAAGCGCGCCATCAAGGGGACTTACGTGTCGATCGAACCGTTCCATCTGTTCCGCTACCTCGACGAACAAGCGTTCCGTTTTAACCAACGCGACGATGTTGACGGCGGCCGATTCAAGAACGCGATCAAAGGCGTCGTCGGTCGTCGTCTCACCTACACCGCGCTGACCGGGTCGGAGGTTCCGCAAACGTGCTGAAAAAGCGCTCCCGCATCTCCCACGTGGTCGTAGACGTGCCCGCCGATGATCCGGTGGGCACGTTAGACCGCTTCATGCGTGGCCTACGGCGCGTGACGTCAGCGCCGCGCGCCAGCAGGGCAAAGCGTAGAAAATCACGACAGCGACCAACCTAGTTGATGCGCCAATCTCATTACGCTGTCTGCGGTACATCCGTCGATTCGCATTCGGCCTGAGTCCTTCAGGAGCTTGTACTGCCAGCGATCGTCTGGCCGGTGGTTGACAATCACGTCAGATAAGTACTTTCTGCTCTCGTACGCCCACACGTCGGCTGCCTGAAGCTCAGGCACGCCATCATCCGAGATGAACGCAAGTCCGCGGAGTCTATGGCTATAGGTGATCTTGGTGGCGCGCCCGCTCGCGAGGTTCTGGTAGATCCTGCCGGCAATCGGCTGGAATTGGACCTGCTGGTCGAATATGAAAGTGATTTGCTCGGTTTTCGGTAGCCCGGCCGCGTCCATGTCCAACGCCATGCGCTCGATCAGTGTTTGAAACATCAGGTAGTACGGCTTCTCACGCTGGTATTTCGCTAGCAGTTCCTTGTTGGCCTCAAACGCCTGCAGAAACGCCCCGTGGCAGTACCCCCACAGATTGTGTTGCGCGACAATCTGATAGAAACGTCTCTGCAAATGGTCCCGCTGGTCTCGCTCCATCGCCTCAAATGCACCGCGCCGCGCTTCACAATGAGCCGCGTGAAACGCATCTAGTTTGGCCGCCAACAGTTCAACACGCCAGAGTCGCCCAACCTCGCGCCATTCAGCGAGTCGGCCCATCAGGCCACAGACCGCAAATATCCTCTGGTCGCCGCTCTCGTCGCAGTAGGCGAACATCAGTGCGACCTGACGATGCTCATCGGCGCGCGAGTGCATCGCCACAGACAACTGCTCGATCCGCGACAGAGCCTCGAGGCGCTCGGACAATTCGACATATGACTTGCTTTCGACCGGGAACACGTTTCATTGCTTTTCCCGGATAACAATAGGGACTTGTCCCCGGCCCATCCGGGGTCTTGCGGTCTGACGTTACCGGGCTTCCGGCTGGTCAGTCAAGTATATTATTACCTTCGCACATTCACCCATTAACACGCGCGTCAGCGAAGTATACTGGCGCCCTTCCGAGAGGATGCTCATGCGAGTTCGCTCATGCGTGTTCGCACTCACGATCGCTGCCGTTGGCGCTGGGGCCATAGCGGTCATCTCCGCGCAAGGTGCCGCGCCCAAGGTCGAAGTCGACCGGATGTGGCCCAAGCCGCTTCCCAATCATTGGATTCTCGGGTCGGTCACCGGACTGGCTGTCGACGCGCAGGATCACATCTGGATCGTGCATCGGGGCCTCGATTCGCTGACGTCGCGAACGGAGGCGGGACTCGCGCTCACCCCGCCAGGCTCCGAAGACTGCTGCGCGCCCGCGCCGTTCGTGCTCGAGTTCGATGCCGCCGGCACACTCGTGAGCCACTGGGGCGGACCCGGACAAGGATTCGAGTGGCCCGTGTCACCCGGCGCCCTCGAGGTCGATGCCAAAGGCAACGTGTGGATCACCGCGGCGGGACCGCCTGATGTACCGGCCGCCGCACCACGGGCCGAAGGCGCACCCGCGCGTGGCGGTGGCGGCGGTGCGGCACGCGGTGGCGGAGGCCGCGGCGGCACGCCGCCACCTCCCCGGCCGGCGGACGCGCACGTGCTCAAGTTCTCCAACAAGGGCCAGTTCCTGCTCCAGATCGGCAAGGCGGGCCAGACCGGCGACAAGACGAGTCAGACGTCGCTCGATCGACCCGCTGACGTCGCGGTGGATACCACCGCGAACGAGGTCTACGTTGCCGACGGCGGCGCCAGCCAGCGCATCGTCGTCTTCGACGCGACGACCGGCGCTTACAAGCGGCATTGGGGCGGACACGGCACGGACTTCGCGCGCGTGAGCTGCGTCGCCCTGTCGAAGGACGGACAGGTCTACGTCTGCGATCGCAAGAACAACCGCATTCAGGTTTTCAAGAAGGATGGGACGTTCGTCAAGGAAGGCGTCGTCTCGAAAGACACGAAGCTGGCGGGTTCTGTGTGGGACGTCGCGTTCTCGAACGACGCGCAGCAGCGGCAGCTCTTCGTCGCCGACGGCCAGGACAACCGGATCTTCGTGCTCGACCGGACGACGCTCGCCGAGATCTCGAGCTTCGGCGGTGGCGGCGGGTGGCCCGGATCGTTCCGCCTCGTCGGGAGCGTCGGCATGGACTCGAAGGGCAACCTGTATACGGGCGAGACGTTTGAAGGCAAACGGGTTCAGAAATTCATCCGCAAATAGCCCCTATGACATCCAAGCGCAATCTCTTCGTCGGGAGCAGCTTCGTCGTCGCGCTCGTCGCGCTCGGCATTGCGGAACGGGTGTTCGAGCACGCCGCTGAGGCACAAGCTCAGAACGGCCTGGTCGACGCGCCGCGATTCGAAGTGGATCCGGCCTATCCGAAGCCGCTGCCCAACAACTGGCAGCTCGGCGAGACGATCGGCGTGGACGTGGACGCACAGGATCGGGTGTGGATCGTCCATCGCGCCGACAACGTCGTGTACGGCGAAACGGGCCTCGATTCGAAGCTGGCAACGTGCTGCGCGAAGGCGCCGCCGATCATCGCGTTCGATCAGCAAGGCAACGTCCTCAAGCACTGGGGCGGCCCCGGGCAGGGCTACGAGTGGCCGACGTCGAACCACGGCATCACCGTCGATCACAAAGGCATCGTCTGGATCGGCGGCAACGTCGGCACCGACGCGCACCTGCTGAAGTTCACGCAGGACGGCAAGTTCCTCGCCCAGTACGGCAAGGCGGGCCAGAACAAGGGGAGCAACGACACCGAGAACTTCGGACGCCCGGCGAAGATCTACGTGGACCCGAAGAACAACGAAGCGTACATTTCCGATGGCTACGGCAACAAGCGCGTGGCCGTCATCGACGCCGACACCGGCAAGTTCAAGCGCTACTGGGGCGCGTACGGCAACAAGCCGGATGACACGGACCTCGGCCCCTACAATCCGGATGCGCCCCCGATTCAGCAGTTCCGGACGCCCGTCCACTGCGCGATGCTGTCCGTCGATCGGCTCGTGTATGTCTGCGACCGGCCGAACGACCGCGTGCAGATCTTCAAGGAAGACGGCACGTTCGTGAAGGAGATCTTCGTCAAGAAGCGCACGCTCGGCGACGGCTCCACGTGGGACATTGCGTTCTCGAAAGACGCGCAGCAGAAGTACCTCTACCTCGCGGACGGCAAGAACGAGAAGGTCTACATCTTCCTGCGCGAGACGATGGAGTTTCTCTCGTCGTTCGGCGACGGCGGACGTCAGCCGGGCCAGTTCTTCGCGGTGCACAGCATCGCGACAGACTCCAAGGGCAACATCTTCACGGTCGAGACCTACCAGGGACGACGACTGCAGAAGTTCGTGTTCAAGGGCGTCCAGAAGGTCCCGCGCGACCAGGGCGTCGTCTGGCCCAAGTAACCTGTTACTGAGTGAATGGGTGAGTGAGTGAATGGGTGAATGGGCATCAAAACCTACTCGCTCGTGATCGCTTGCGCGCTGGCTATCGCGCGCTCGTCACTGCCTGACGCACTGCCGCCGACCCGCTCACACCTCCTCGTCGACACAGCCTGGCTCGCCGCGCACCTGAACGATCCGGGTATCCGCATTGTCGACATGCGCATGCGCGGCTTTGAAGCCGGACACATCCCCCGCGCGGTCCTGCTCGACAACAACGCGATCCGCGTGCCAGATCGGCCGCCGATGTTCCTGCCGACCGCGGCCGAATTCGTGAAGCTCATGACGAACCTCGGCATCAAGCACTCCACGCGCGTGATCGCGTACGACGATCGCGGCGGCATCTATGCGGCAAGGCTCTGGATGCTCCTGAACGCGTTCGGACATTCGAACGTCGCGTTGCTCGATGGTGGATGGGTCAAGTGGACCAAGGAACACCGGCCGGCTTTGACCCACCTCGTAGAGTTCGTCGACTACGAACCATTTCGAGGGAGGTTGAACTCCCGCTGGATCGCGACGGCCCGTGATGTCGTCGCGGCCATCGACAAGCGTGGCGTCAAGATCATCGACGCTCGCACGCCGGCAGAGATCGCCGGCACGGACCTCCGCGGCATCAAGCGCGGCGGCGCCATTCCCTCTTCGATCCCCGTCTACTGGGAGGACACGTTCGACCCGGAGACCAAGGTCTTCAAGTCGAACGCCGAGATCGAGAAGCTCTACCGCGACCGCGGCATCGACCCCAACGACGACGTCATCGCCTACTGTCAGGTCGGCATGCGCGCGTCACACGATCTGTTCACGCTGGCGCTCATCGGCCACACGAAAGGCCGCGTGTATTACGGGTCGTGGGAAGAATGGGGCAATCGAGACGATCTACCTGTCAAGAAATGAGTCGCGCAGGTGTGAATGGGTGAAAGGGTGAATGCGTACAAAGGAATTGGGTGAGCGGCGAACGGGCTGTTCACCCATTCACACACTCACCCAATCACTCATTCACCCATTAACAAGCGGCCGTACTTAGGCCGCTGCCGAAGCCGCCGGCTTGCCGAGCACTTCACCGAAGACCGCGACCGCCTTCTGCATGTCTTCCATCGTGCTGAAGGAGATGCGGCAGTGTGACTTCTCGAACGGCGGGAAGTCGCGCGCGACCTTGACACCCTTCACGAGGCAGGCGTCGCGGAATTCCTTCACCGGACGGCCGACGTTCACGAACATGAAGTTCGCCTGCGCGTCGGTCGGCTTCATGCCGCGGTCCGAGAACCACTTCATCGTGAAGTCACGCACGGCCTTGTTGCGCGCGCGCTCGTTGACGATGAAGCTCGGGTCCTGGCTGATCGCCGCTGTCGCCGCGTGCATCGCGAGGATGTTGAGCGAGCTCGTGCCCGACGCCGACTCCCAGTCCGCCATCTTGCGAATCGCGTCCGGATGACCGACGGCGTAGCCGATGCGGAATCCGGCCATGCCGTACGCCTTCGAGAACGTCCGCGCGACGACGATGCGCGGGTCTTCGATGGCGAGGGGGATCATCGTGTCGTGATCGGGGTCGGTCACGTAGTCGTAGTACGCCTCGTCGACGAGGATGACCGTCTCCGGTGAGATGCGGTTCACGCGCGCCAGGAAGTCGCGGGTGGCGCGCGCGCCGACGTAGGTCGCCGTCGGGTTGTTCGGGTTGCAGTAGAAGACGAGGCCCGCACCGCGCGCCGCGTCGGCCATCCGGTTCAGGTCGATCTTGAACTCGGAGTCGAGCGCGATCGGCCGCACCGGGTGATTCATCATGTCCGCGTAGCCCGCGCATTCCTCGTACGTCGGGATCGTCCCGACGAGCGGCTTGCCGGGCGCCGTGAACACGTGGGTCGACGTCCGGAGCACCTGCGTCGACCCGCAGCCGAGCATGATGTTCGCGGTCTGCACGTTGAGCTTCTTCGCGATGGCTTCAACGAGCGCCCCCGAGGCATTCGAGTACCGGCCGGGCGCGGCGCTGGTCGGGCCGAATGCGGCTCTCACCGCGTCGAGCACGACTTTGCCGGGGCCGAGCGGGTTCTCGTTGCTCGAGAGAATGATCGGGTTTGCGGCGGCGGCTGCCGGCGCGGTCGTCTGCGCCTCGAGCGTGGCAAAGAGTCCGCCGTCACGGCCACGGGTACCAATCCAGGCACCAGCCGCGCCGAGTCCCACCGATTGAACGAATCTGCGTCGCGTGAGCATGGCTCCTCCTTGACGTCCTAACGCCCGCCGCCGGCTTTGCCGTTGCCCGCCACCGGGGCGACCGGGCGGAGCACATCGCGGAACACCGCGACCGCTTTCTGCATTTCTTCCATCGTGCCCATCGAGATGCGCGCGTGTGAGTGATCGAACGGCGGGAAGTCGCGCCCGACGCTGATGTAGGACTTCGCGCAGCCGTCGCGGAACTCACGAGCCGGCCGCCCGATGTCGACGAAGATGAAGTTGGCGTTCGACGCCGTCGGCTTGCAGCCGAGCGCTTCGAGCTCCTTCGTCACGTAGGTGCGCACCTGCGTGTTGCGCGCCCTCTCGTCGGCGATGTGCTTCGTGTCGTTGAGCGACGCAATCGCCGCCGCCACGCCGAAGACGCTGATGTTGTACGGCATCTTGAAGCGCGCGAGCGGCTTCACGGTGTCGCTCTGCCCGATGGCGTACCCGATGCGCATCCCGGCCATGCCGAACGCCTTGGAGAACGTCCGCGCCACGAACACGTTCGGCGTTGCGAGCGCGAGCGGAATGGCGCTCTGGTACTCCGGATCCGTCACGTACTCGTGATACGCCTCGTCGATCAGAATCACCGTGTCGGGCGCGATGCGCCGCACGCGCTCGACGAAGTCCGTAACCGTCTTGGCGCCGAGCACCGTCGCGGTCGGGTTGTTCGGATTGTTGAAGAACACCAGACCCGCGCCGCGGACCGACGCGATCATCGTCTCGGGATCGATGCGCAGCTGAGAGTCCACCTTCGCCTCAACGACCGGGAACCTCCAGCGCCGGGCCATGCCGGTGCAGTTCTCGAAGGTCGGCGCGCCGGTCACGAGATGGCGATACGGCGACGCGAACGCGCGCATCGCGCTCTTGAGAATCTCCTGCGACCCTGCGCCGAGGACGACGTTCTCCGGTTTGGTCTTGTGCAGCGCCGCGATGGTCTCGACGAGCTTGCCCTCGCTCGGCGTGCTGTTGAAGGGATAGCGCCCGGCTTCGGGAAACTTGCCGACGATCGCGTCGATCGCCGACTTGCCCGGCCCGAGCGGATTCTCGTTGCTGCTGATGCGAATCTCGGTGACGCCTTC
>Ga0137427_10000229_pt1 | contig 31043 bp, 26 predicted proteins | sample EasRivERMZT700_2_FD_102309 | JGI IMG/M metagenome (GOLD analysis project Ga0137427, IMG submission 102309) | Soil microbial communities from meander-bound floodplain in the East River, Colorado, USA - East River MetaG ERMZT700_2 | ecosystem: Environmental > Terrestrial > Soil > Floodplain ...
ATCTTCAAGAAGATGCGCAAGCGCGGCAAGCCGTTCGAGGAGATCTACGATCTGCTCGCGGTGCGCGTGCTCGTGAACAGCATCACCGACTGCTATCACGTGCTCGGGATCATCCATCACACCTGGACGCCGCTCCAGGAGCGGATCAAAGACTACATCGCGAGCCCCAAGTCCAACGGGTACCAGTCGCTCCATACGACCGTGTTCGGACCCGGCGGGCAGCTCTACGAGATCCAGATCCGCACGCGCGACATGCATCGCACGGCCGAGTACGGTATCGCGGCGCACTGGCTCTATAAGGAAAACGGCAAGGGTGCCGACGAGCTCGATCACCATCTCTCGTGGTTCCGGCAACTGATCGAGCTCCAGCAGGAAGCGCACACCCCCGAGGAGTTCCTCGAGTTCCTGAAGATCGACCTCTATCAGGACGAGATCTTCGTATTCACTCCCAAGGGCGACGTCAAGCGACTCCCCAAGGGTGCCACGCCGATCGATTTCGCGTTCATCGTCCATACCGAGGTCGGCCAGCACTGCAACGGCGCGCGCGTGAACGGTCGCATCGCCCCGCTGCATCGGCCGCTGCGCAACGGGGACACGATCGAGGTGCTCACCAGCGCACAGGCAAAGCCCTCGCGTGACTGGCTGGCGCACGTGCAGACCGGACGGGCACGCCAGAAGATTCGCCAGTGGATCAAGCAGGAAGAACAGGAGCGGAGCATTACGCTGGGCCGCGAGATCCTGGCGCGCGAAGTGCGCCGCCGCCGCCTCGATCCGCCCACCCCGGAACAGTTGGCCCAGGCCGCGCAGAAGCTGGGACTGGGCGCCGCCGACCAGGTGGAGACGGCAATTGGCCGCGGCGATGTGCAGATCGGCCAGATGATCAACGCCCTATACCCCGACGTCCCGGCGGATGAACAGCAGTCGCCGAAGCCGACCGCGTTTGGGCGGGTCATCGAGCGGCTGCGCCTGGGACGCGGCATCAAGATTCACGGCGTCGAAGGCCTGATGGTGCGGTACGCACAATGCTGCCAGCCGGTGCCGGGTGATCCGGTCGTCGGGTACGTCACGCAGGGCAGGGGAATCTCGATCCACCGCAACGACTGTCCCAACCTCCTCACCCTGTCGGGCGACGAGGAACGCCGCGTGGAAATCGACTGGCGCGAAGTGGAAGGGGAAACGTTCGTCGTACGGCTCGCGGTGAGCGGCGAAGATCGCCGCGGCTTGTACGCCGACATCTGCGAGGCGATCAGCGGCACCGGCACCAACATCCGCAGCGCGGAGCTCGCGTCCAAGGACGGCGTCGTGTTCGGCTCGGTCCTGGTCGAGGTCGAAAACAACACCCATCTACACAAGGTCTTGAAAGCGGTCCGCAAGGTGAAAGGCGTGACCGAGATCGCCCGGCGGGACTCGGGCGGTCCCGCTGAAGTCGTCGTCGGTTAGCTTTCCCCGTTATGCCTTTTGAGATCGGCAACGCGCCGTCCCCGGCGGGGGATCAGCCACGCGCCATTCGCGAGCTGACCGCCGGGCTGCGCCGCGGCGACAAGTACCAGACGCTGCTCGGCGTCACGGGATCGGGGAAGACGATGACGATGGCCCACGTCATCGCCGACCTCGGGAGGCCCACGCTCGTCCTGTCGCACAACAAGACGCTCGCGGCGCAGCTGTACGGTGAGCTGAAGGCGTTCTTCCCGTTGAGCGCGGTCGAGTTCTTCATCTCCTACTACGACTACTATCAGCCGGAGGCGTACGTCCCGTCCACCGATACGTACATCGCCAAGGACTCCTCGATCAACGACGACATCGAGCGGCTGCGGCTGCGCGCGACGTCGAGCCTGATGGAGCGCGACGACGTCATCATCGTCGCGAGCGTGTCGGCGATCTACGGCCTCGGTGATCCGGAGTTGTATCGCGAGCTGCTGGTCACAGCCGAGAAGGGCGAAAACCGCGGGCGCGATGCATTCCTGTCGGACCTTGTGGCCGTCCAGTACCAGCGCAACGACATTGGATTCGAGCGCGGCACGTTCCGGGTGCGCGGGGATACCGTGGAGGTCTTCCCGGCGTACGATGAGCAGGCGGTCCGCGTCGAATTCTGGGGCGATGCAATCGAGCGCATCGCCAAGATCGATCCGCTCACCGGGAACGTCATCAAGCAGATGGACAAGTCGGCGATCTACCCGGCGACGCACTTCGTCACGCAGCGCGCCACGATCGAGCGCGCGGTGTCGAGAATCCGCGCCGAGCTGGCGGAACGGCTGGCCGAGCTGCGCGCGCAGAACAAGCTGCTCGAGGCTCAGCGACTCGAGTCGCGGACCCACTTCGACATCGACATGCTGATGGAAGTGGGCCGGTGCGCCGGCATCGAGAACTACTCGCGGTTGTTCAGCGGTCGCCAGCCGGGTGAGCGACCGGCGTGCCTGCTCGACTATTTCCCGGACGACTATCTCTGCTTCATCGACGAGTCGCACCAGACGCTCCCGCAACTGGGGGCGATGTCTGAGGGCGACCGTTCGCGCAAACAAACGCTGGTGGATTACGGCTTCCGGCTGCCCTCGGCGCTCGATAACCGGCCCCTGCGCTTCGATGAGTTCATGGGGCTGGTGCCGCGCATGGTCTTCGTCTCGGCGACGCCGGGGCAGGACGAGTTGAAGCTCTCGGGCGGTGTCATCGTCGAGCAGATCATCCGGCCGACCGGCCTCGTCGATCCCACGGTCGAGATCCGGCCCGTGGCGGGGCAGGTGGACGACCTGCTGAGCGAAATCCGCCTGCGCGAAAAGAAAAACGAGCGCGTGCTGGTCACCACCTTGACCAAGCGCATGGCCGAGGACCTGACGGACTACCTCCAGCAGCACGGCGTCCGGGTGCGCTATCTCCACTCGGAGATCGACGCGATCGAGCGCGTCGAGATCATTCGCGGGCTGCGGCTCGGGGAATTCGACGTGCTGGTGGGGATCAATCTCCTGCGTGAAGGACTCGACCTGCCCGAGGTGTCGCTGGTGGCCGTGCTCGATGCAGATCAGGAAGGGTTCCTGCGCTCCGACCGCTCGCTGATCCAGACTGTCGGGCGTGCCGCCCGCCACTTGAGCGGGAGGGCCATTCTCTACGCCGATCGTGTGACCGGCTCGATGGAGCGAGCGCTGAGCGAGATGAACCGCCGCCGCGAGGCGCAGCTCGCGCACAACCAGGAGCACAACATCACGCCCCGGTCCATCGTGAAATCGGTCGGTGATATCCGGTTCGTGACGCGCGTTGCCGACGCCCGCGCGACAAAACCGGGCACCGCCGCCGTGAAGCGCCCTGCTGACGCCGGCGAGCGGGAAACCTTGATCCGCATGTTGGAGCAGCAGATGCAGACGGCCGCCGAGGAGCTCGACTTCGAGCTGGCGGCCGTGCTGCGCGACCAGCTCCTCGAGCTCAAAGCCGATGCGCCTCTCCGCGACCGAGCTCAACCGGTTCGGTGAGGAGCTCGGCGCCCGGCTCACCGCGCCCGCGGTCATCGGGCTTTCCGGGGAGTTGGGGACGGGCAAGACCACGCTCGTCCAGGCCATCTGCCGGGGCCTGGGCGCGAAGGCCCGTGCGACGAGCCCCACCTACGCGCTCGTCCATCATTACGACACCGGACAGACTCCCGTCTACCACGTCGACTGCTACCGCCTGCGTCATCCCGACGAAGCACGCGATCTCGGATTCGACGACATGGTGCGCGAGCGGGCGATCATCCTGATCGAATGGCCGGAGCGAGCCGGCCCGTGGGCGCCACCGCTCGACCGGCATTTTCAACTGGCATATGACACCGACCCGTCGCGCCGAATCATCGAGGAAACCGCCGTCGTATGAGGCTCGCCATCGATACGGCAACCGACGTGGCGAGCGTCGCCGTCGGCTCCGAGCACGGGCACGACGCGGCGCGCTCGATTCGCGGTGCGCGGCAGCATGCGGCGCAAATCGTCCCGCTGATTCAGCAGGTCCTCGCCCTGGCGGGAACGACGCTGGAGCGGGTCACGGAGATCGTCGTCGGTGATGGGCCGGGCAGTTTCACGGGACTGCGGATCGGCTGGGCGGCCGCCAAGGGACTCGCCCACGAGCGCGCGCTGCCAGTGGTCGCGGTGCCATCGTTGCTGGCTGTCGCGCACGCGGGGAATGCCTTCGCGCGTGGACCCGTCGCGGCGTGCTTCGACGCGTTGCGGGGCCAGGTCTACGGGGCGGTTTACGCGTTTCCCCCCGGTAGCGTCGAGATCATCGTTGCCCCTGGATTGTTCACACTCGCGGAGCTGGGCCGCGTCACACCCGTGCGCCCGTATCTGGCGGTAGGCGACGGGGCCGAGCGCTACGCCGACGAGGTCGTCAGTTGGCTTGGCCGGCCGCCGGTGCCGCAGGACGCTCTGCCACCCGTCGCTGGGTCGCTGCTGACCCTCGCCACCTATGCTGGCGCGCGTCGACCACTCGACGACGCCGCGCAGGCCGAGCCGGTCTATGGCCGGCCAGCCGAAGCCCAGGTGAAATGGGAGAGCCGCCACGGCCGACCGCTTCCGAATTCGCCCCGCTGAGCTCACCGACGTCCCCGCGGTGCACGCGATCGAGCAACGAGTCTTTGCCGATCCGTGGTCAACGCAGGACTTCCGCGACTGCGTGTCGTACGCGCTGTTCTTCATCGCTGAAGACCAAGGCAGGATCGCCGGATACGTCGTGGCCCTCGACGCCGCGGATGAAGGGGAGATCCTCAACCTCGCGGTCGGGGAGGGAGGGCGGCGTCGCGGGTTGGGACGGGCGCTGGTGGAGGCGATTGTCGCTGCCCTGTCGGAGCGCGGTGTCCGGCAGGTCTATCTGGAGGTCCGGGAGTCGAATGCCGCCGCCCGCGCCCTGTATGCGGGGTTCGGGTTCAAGGACGTGGGCCGGCGCCAGGCGTATTACCGCCGCCCGGTGGAGGACGCCATCATCCTCAGACTTGATGCATAACTTCGGTACAAGTGGCGTATCTTTGATTGACAGAACGACTTGCGATTTATATAGTGTTGGGCACCCTTGGACCCAAACCCGCATTATTGCTGGAGGTTGTGTGAGCCGCAGTCTCAATAAGGTCAGTCTGATCGGTAACTTGGGTGCCGATCCGTAGGCGCGCAGCACGAATAACGGTTCCCGAGTGGCCACCCTGTCCGTGGCAACGAGCCGGCAATGGACCGGGACCGGCGGGGAAAAGCAGGAAAAGACGGATTGGCATCGAGTTATCTGCTGGAATAACAAAGGCGGATCAGGCCTGGCCGATGTGTGCGAGAAGTACCTGAAGAAGGGCGACAAGGTCTACGTCGAGGGCCGGATCGAATACCGGACCTGGGAAGACAATAACAAGCAGACGCGCTACGTCACCGAGATCATTGCGCGCGAGCTGATCATGCTGGGCTCGAGAGGCGCAGCCGCTCCGGTTGGAGCGGGGGCAGCACGAGGGGCCGCGGGAGCCGGGGCAGGTGCAGAAGCCGGCGGGAAGGGGGCCCCCGAATCGCTCGACGCGTTCCCGGAGGCGCTGGATGAGGAGGACGACGATCTGCCGTTCTAGCCGCGTTGCAGTCTTAGCCCTGGCGGCGACGTTGTCGTGGCGTGTCCTGCCTGCGCAGGACACCACGCAGGTCGCGCAAGATACGACGCAGTTTGTTCAGGACACGCAGGCCGTCGCCGCTTTTCAGGGGCAGGTACCCACTGCTCATACCGTCGTGCGCGGTGAGACCCTCTGGTCCATCTCGTCGATGTATTTCAACGATCCCCTGTTGTGGCCGGAGATCTACCGCCTCAATACCAGCATCGTTGAAGACCCGCACTGGATCTATCCGGGCGAGGTGCTGAACCTCGCACCGATGTACGCCGTGGCGCAGGGTGGCGACACGGTCGCGGTGGCACCGGATACCTCGGTGCTTGCGGCTGACACGGTGTCGGTGTCGGGTGATACCGTCGTCGCGATCGTGCCGCTCGACACCAACATGGCGCCGATCGACACCATTCCCGCCGACACGGCCGGGCTCATCATCGAGGCGCCGCCGCCGCCGATTGCGGAATCGAACGAAACGATCTTTGACCGGCGCCGCACGAATCGTCAGATCGTCCAGGATGTGCTGCGGGCCTACACCAACCAGCCGTATCGTCCGCTGCGCCCCGGCGAGTTCTACGCCGCCGGATTCCTGACGGAAGGCGAGCTGCTGCCGTGGGGCCGCGTGCTCGGCGCAACGGCGACGTCCGCCATTCACCGGCTGTCGGAGTCGTCTACCGCTCAGATGTTCTCGGAGATCTCTGTCCGGCCGCCGCGCAACGCGTCCTACCACGTCGGCGACTCGTTGCTGCTCGTGCGCATCGATCGCGCGATCGAGTTTGGGCGCTGGGGCGAGGTCGTCGTGCCCACCGGCATCGCGCGCGTGACGTCGATCGAGGAGCAGCAGGTGCTCGCGGAAGTCGTGGCGCAGTTCGGCCGGGTCCACGACGGCGGGTTGGCCATGCCGCTCGAGCCGTTCCGCGATCCAGGTCAGGTGCGTCCGGTTCCCGTGGAACAGGGCATGAGCGGCAAGCTGATCGCGCCGCGGGATGCCCGTGTGATCGCGGGTGCGCAACAGTATTTCTTCATCGACAAGGGCCGTGCCGACGGCATCACGCCGGGCGACGTGTTCGAGGCATACAAGCCGGCGGAAGGCGCCATCGGGACGGCGTCTGAGGAAGTGCGCGCGGTCCTGATGATCGTCCACACGCGCGAGCGCTCCGCCACTGGCCTGTTGCTACAGATCGTGCATCCGGGACTCTACCGAGACCTGCCGGTACGCTTGATCAAGAAGATGCCTTCCTGAAAGGCGGCCGGGCCTGCCTGGGCGGGCCCGGCCGGTATCTGCCGTGATCGTCACGCTCCATCTGGTTGCACTGGCGCTTTACGCACTCGCGACGGCGCTCGCGTTGGCTCCGTTCGTGGGATTCCGGAGCACGCCGCGTGCGCTCGCCATCGCGTTCCCGTGCGCAGGCGCCGCCGCGCATGTCGTCGCCCTCTCCCAGCTCACGCTCGTTGGCCTCGGTCCCGCGTTGTCGATGCTGGCGTTCTGTCTTGTCCTCCTGCAGCTCGCCAGCGAGCGCTTGCTGCGCGGCTCGGCGGTCTCCTTCTTCGCGGCTCCGCTGGCGACGGGGCTCGTCGGACTGGCGGTGCTGAGCGGGCTGAGCCCCGGAACCGAGATCCCCGCCGGCCGCGGCACGTGGTTGATTCTGCATGTGGCGCTCAGCGTCCTGGGACTCGCCTTGATGGCGCTCGCGTTCATCGCCGCGGCGCTCTATCTGCTCCAGTTCCGCGAACTCAAGGCGCGTCACTTTGGTCAGGTGTTCCAGCTGTTTCCGCCGCTCGAGCGGCTCGACCAGCTCAATCGCATCGCGCTCGTCGCTGGATTTCCGGCGTTGACCCTCGGGCTGCTGCTGGCGGTGGGGTACGGCGCGCGATTCTCCGGCGGCGCCGGGCTGCACGTCGCCAAAGCGCAGCTGGTGTGGGGCCTCTTCACCTGGGTGGTGCTGGGCTGGGCCGTCTGGGTCCGCGTCGTGCGCCACTGGGGCGGCCGGCGCGCGGCCCTCGCGAGCATCGCCGGGTTCTCCGCGGTGCTCCTCGTCTACGTTGCGCTCAAGCTGGTGCAGCCGGGCGCCGAACGGTTCCTGTGACGGATCCCGCGGCGATGAGCATCAAGGTCCTGGGCGTCAATCATCGGACCGCACCGCTCGAGGTGCGGGAACGCTTCGCGCACGGCGCGCACGAGGTGCCGGGCGCGCTCGCCCGCGTCATGGCAGCGGGCGCAAGCGGCGGCGTGCTGCTCTCCACCTGCAACCGCACCGAGTTCTACCTGGTGACCGACGATGAGCCAGCGCTCGAGACCGTCTGGTCCCTGCTCGGCGAGCGGCTCGACGCGGCGCCGTCCACGGGCGTGCGCGAGTACGGGTACATCGCCCGCGATCGCGACGCGGTGCGCCATCTGTACCGGGTTTCCGCCGGCCTCGACTCGATGATCCTCGGCGAATCCCAGATTCAGGGGCAGGTGCGCGACGCGTGGGAAGCGTCACGCGCGCAAGCCGGTCCCGTGCTGCACCGGCTGTTTCAAACAGCCCTGCATGTCGGCTCGCGCGTGCGCACCGAGACCAGGCTGGGCATGGGGACGGCATCGGTGGCGTCCGCCGGCGCCCAGGTCGCAGGAAAGATCTTCGGTGATCTCGCCGGCCGGCACGCACTGATTCTCGGCGCGGGCGACATGGCGGAGCTTGCCGCTACGTGCCTCAGCGACCAGGGCGTGCAGATCACGCTCGTCGCCAATCGCACGCAGGAGCGCGCGCGCGCCATCGCGGAGCGGCTGGGCGGCCGCGCGGTATCGCTCGAGGAGTCCTGGGCTCATTTCGCGACCACCGACATCGCGCTGTGCTCGACCGCCGCGCCGCACGCCGTCGTCACCTGGGAGCGCGTGGGCCCGGTGATCGCGCAACGCCGGGGCCGTCCGCTCTGCATTCTCGATCTCGCGATGCCGCGCGATGTCGATCCCGCGATCGCGCAAATCGAGAACGTGTTCCTGTATGATGTGGATGACCTGCAGACGGTAGCGGCGCAGGCCACCGCCCGTCGCCGCGACGAGATCCCGGCCGCCGAGCGCATCGTCGAGGAGGAGACCGATCTGTTCTGGGCCTGGTACGGCGGCCTCGGCGTCGTTCCCACCATCAAGGAGCTGCGCAGCCGTATGGACCAACTTCGCGCCGCGGAGCTCGAGCGCGCGCTGCGCCAACTTGGGGGGCTGAGTCCCGAGGACCGCGCGCGCGTGGAGCAGTTCAGCCAGTCCCTCATGAACAAGTTCCTGCACCAACCGACGCTCACGCTGAAGGCCGCCGCCGAGCAAGGGCGGGGCTACGGCCTGCTGGATGCGCTGCGCCGGCTGTTCGGAATGGAGCCCCCCGAGTGAGCGGTCGAGTTCTCGTGACAGGGGCTGCAGGGTACATCGGCAGTGTCATCGTCGACCAGCTTCTGGAGCTCGGCGTGGGAGTGGTGGTGCTCGACGACCTCAGCACCGGCCACCGGACCGCTGTGGCGCGGGGGGCGGGCTTCATCCAGGGCGGGGTAGGCAACCGCGAGCTGATCGAGGCAATCCTCGAGCGCGAGGCGATCGGCGCGATTATCCACATGGCGGCCTTTGCCCTTGTGGCGGAATCAGTTGCGCAGCCTCAGAAGTATGTGACCAACAATGTCACCGCCCCCCGTGTACTCTTGGAGGCGGCTGGACGCGCCAAGATCCGCCGCTTTGTCTTCTCATCATCGTGCGCGGTCTACGGCCATCCGACCAAGATCCCGATTACGGAGGATTCGCCGCAGGCGCCGGTGAACCCGTACGGCGAGACCAAGCGGGATTTCGAACGGCTGCTCGCGGAGTTTGCGCCGGCGCACGGGATGGAGGTCGTGAGTCTGCGCTACTTCAATGCGTCCGGGGCGACTGAACAACGCGGGGAAGATCACGATCCCGAGACGCACCTGATTCCCAATGTGCTCGCGGCTGCGGCGGGCAAACGGGCGGCGGTCGACGTGTTTGGGACCGACTATCAGACGCCCGACGGCACGGCCGTCCGCGACTATGTGCATGTGGCCGATATCGCGGACGCGCACGTGCGTGCGCTGAACGTCACGGTAGATGCGCGCGCGCCCGTTGCACTGAACCTGGGGACCGGCACGGGGCGTTCGGTGCGCGAGGTCATCGAGACGGCCCGCCGCGTAACCGGCAAACCGGTGCCGGCGACGGAGCGGCCGCGCCGTCCTGGTGATCCGCCCGCACTCGTCGCCGCTGTGAACCGGGCGCGTGAGGTCCTGGGCTGGCGGGCGACACGGTCGAGTCTCGAGGAGATCATCCAGAGCGCCTGGCGCTGGCATCAGGCGCACCCGAACGGCTATCGAGCCGGGGGAGGTTAGGTGGGCTTTTTGCTACAGGTGCGCGGAGCCATTCCCACAACGCCGTGGGAGTTGGTGCTCACATCCAGTCGCGAAACCCAATTCGTGCTGGTCGTGCTCGTCGTCTTCTCCGTGGTGTCCTGGTATCTGATCGTTCTCAAATGGTGGCAGTTCCGGCGCATGCGGCAGCTCGGCGACCGCTTCATGGCAGAAGTCGAGAAAGCGCCGCGGCTCGACGATGCGTATCACGCCGCGATGCGACTGCCGCCGTCGCCCTACAATCGCCTGCTCCGGGAAGCGGTGCACTTCTTCACCGAGCTGAAGCCCGGCTTGCTCAAGGGCGGGGGGGGGGCGGTGGCGACCGCAGCGGCTGCCACGCCGGCCGGGTCGTCGACATTGACCATCACCCAGCTCGAAGCGTTGCGCATGATCCTCGCCAAAGAAGTCGCAGCGGAGCGTGATCTGGCCGCGCGGTTCATTCCGTGGCTCGCCACGTTCGGCTCGGTGAGCCCGCTCTTGGGATTGCTGGGCACCGTCCTCGGCGTGATGGACGCGTTCATCGGCATCGCGGTCGGCGGCTCGGGCAACATCGCGGCCGTCGCGCCGGGCGTCGCCGAGGCGTTGGTGACCACGGTCGCCGGGCTGGCGGTCGCGGTGCCCGCAGTGATGTCCTACAACCTTTACGTCAACCGGCTCGGTCTTTTTGCCGGTGAGCTCGAGGGATTTGCGCAGGAGATTATCGGGACCCTCGCGCGGGAAGGGCGGATCTGATGGCCGGGCTCTTGGGAGGCGGGGAAGGATTGCGAGGCCACGGGGAGCTACCCCTCAACGCCGACATCAACGTGACCTCGCTGGTAGACGTCGCGTTCGTGTTGCTCATCATCTTTATGATCACCGCCCCGATCATGCAGGGCGGGGTGGACGTGCGCCTGCCGCGCGCCCAGGTGCGGGCGATCGAGCCCAAGGAGGGGCTGGTGGTGACCGTGGACAGCGACGGCCGGATCTATCTGGACCAGGCTGGGCTCTCCTATGACGATTTCCAGGCCACATTCCCCGCCTTTGTGCGAACGAAACGGCCCACCGGGGTGTATCTGCGGGCCGATGGCCGCGTCCCCTACGCCCGCGTCGTTCAGGTGCTGGCGGTGATTCGGGGGTCCGGCGTACAGGATGTCGGACTCGTAGCCGAACCGGAGTCTATCAACCGATGAAACGACGCGGCCGCAACCCGGCCCCCATTGGAATGGCACTCACCGGCACGCTGTTTCTCCACAGCGTGGTGGGCCTGTTGCTGTTCTCGTCGCCATCGGCGCATCGGAAACTGCCCCCGACCTACACGGTCCGGCTGATCGCCGCGCCGGCTGCCGATCTCGAGCCGCGTAAAGCCCCCGAGGCGCTCGAGCGCCCGGCGGAGGAGAAGCCGGCGCCCGCCGCCACGAAGACGCCGCGCAGCACCGTCTCGCGGGCAACGCCACCACCGACGCGCGATCAGACCCGGCGCGAAGCCGCCCCGCGGACGACGCCGACCACGCAGCCGCTGCCCGGTGAACGTCCCTCGACCGGGAACGACATCGCCACGGTGAGCACCGAAGGAATCGCATTCCCGTTCCCCGAGTATCTGCAGAACATCGTGTCGCAGGTGTTGCGCCGGTGGCAGCGTCCCGGCCAGAGCACGCCGCTCGAAGCTGAAGTCTCGTTCTTCGTGCATCGTGACGGCTCGGTGACGGATCTGCAGTTCATTCGGCGCTCGGGCAATTTCGCATTTGACCTCGAGGCCCAGGGGGCGGTCGAGGAAGCCGGCCGGTTCAAAGCCTTTGGTTTGCTGCCTGACGGGTGGACGGCGGACGTCCTGTTTGTGCGTTTCTATTTTTCTGGGCAGAGACAGTGACGCCTCTGCTCCTCGCGGCGCTGCTCGTCATGCAGGACACCTCGGCCATCGATCGCGGCGTTCGCATCGGCATCGTCTACCGTCCGGGCGTCCGACCCGGTCTCGTGATGCTGCCTCGGAGCGGCGGTGGCACGGGACTCGATTCCGTCCGCGCGATGATTTCGCGCGATCTCGACTACAGCGACCGCTTCGAAATCATCACGCTGCCCGGCGGCGATTCGATCCGCCTTGCTTCATCGTCCACGCCGACGCGGAGCCCATCGTCGCGACGCTCTTCCTCGGCGGGAACCTCGCGCGCCGCGCCCGCGAATCCGGGAGCACTCAACTATCCGCTGTATCAGGCACTCGGCGCCGATTTCGCGCTCGACGTCACGCGCACCGGTGACACCACGCTCGCGACGCTCCACGACGTCGCCGCCGCGGACGTCCGGCGTACGCTCCGCGCCGCCTTGCCGCCGCCGGGCAGTCCCGATTACCGGCAGGCGGTTCATCGCCTGGGTGACCAGGTCGTCCAGGCCGCGCTCGGCGTGACCGGCATCGGGGCCACGCGCGTGTTATTCGTTCGGGACGGGAAGGTGTATCAGATCGACCAGGACGGCGCCGATCAGAAGCTCGTGTCTTCGACTAACCGGCAGGCCATGTCGCCGGCGTGGGCCGCCGATGGCCGGCACTTTGCCTACATGGAATTCCAGGCGGGAAAGGGATGGCTCTTCCTTCAGGACATGGCCACTGGCAAGAGGATCCCGGTGTCCTCGACGGGGACGGCACTCGACTTTACGCCTGCGTTTTCACCGGATCAGCTGACGATGGCCTTCAGTCGTGCGACGGAGGAAGGGACCGATCTGTACTCGATTAACGTCAAGAGCAACTGCTGTTTGCGCCGCTTGACCGTGGGGCGCTTTTCAGACAACTTGTCCCCGACGTTCAGCCCTGACGGGCAGCGCATTGCGTTTGTCTCGACGCGCCCGGGTCTGCCGCAGATCTATGTGATGGCGGCGGATGGAACGGACCAGCAGTTGTTCGCCCCATTCGATTACGGCGTGACCGGGTCGTCCAATGCGCCGGAGTGGTCGCCCGACGGGCAGTCGGTGGCGTTTCACCGGGATGTGGCGGGCACACTACAGGTGTTCGTGCTGGATGTGCGGACGCGGACTGTCCGGCAGCTCACCTCGGTGGGGCGTAACGAGGATCCGACCTGGGCCCCCGACAGCCGTCATCTCGCCTTCGTGTCCGACCGCTCGGGCTACCGCCAGTTGTGGATTATCGATCTCGACACCGGTCGAATCCGGCCGCTGCTGCAGCAGAGCGGCGCGCGTTTGCCGGCTTGGTCTCCACGGCTTTCGGAGGCTCCATCAACCACCCCATGATCGGGAGAGTTAGGATGAAATCGGTATCGTTGCTCCTCGTGCTCGGCCTGAGCGCCGCCGTCGTCGCCAGCTCGTGCGGCGGGTCGAAGGCCCCGGAGAATCCGGTGCCCAACGCGGATTCGGCGGCGGCCGCCGAGCGTGCACGGCAGGACTCGATCGCCGCGGCACAGGCTGAAGCCGACCGGCTGGCGCGCGAGGAAGCGGAACGGGTCGCGCGGCAGCGGGAAGCGGATTCGCTCGCGGCGCTGAGCCGCTCCGCGGAGGAAGTCCGCAATATGCTGGCGTCGATGATTCACTTCGACCTCGACAGGTCGAACATCCGCTCGGACGACATGGGCGCGCTCGATCAGAAGGTCGCGATTCTCCAGGCCAACCCCGATCTGCGGATCCGCGTCGGCGGGCACTGCGACGAGCGCGGCTCGGACGAGTACAACCTGGCCCTCGGCAACCGCCGGGCGCAGGCGGCCAAGCAGTATCTCGTAAGCCACGGCATCGATGCCAGCCGCATCGAGACCCAGTCGTGGGGCGAGGAGCGGCCGCTGGTGGACGGGCACGATGAGGGCGCCTGGTCGCAGAACCGCCGGGCGGAGTTCGAAGTGACGAGCGGTGGTGACAATCTCCGCCGTCCGTCGTAACGCGCTGCTCCTGAGCCTGGGGCTCACCGCCGGCTGCGCCCTCAAAGGCGACGTCCGGAAGGTCGAGCTCCAGGTGCAGGCGCTGCAGGGGCAGCTCGCCAAGAGTGACACCGCACGGGCGGCGGAACAGGACACGGTCCTGGCCGCCGTCCGGCTGTTGCAGCAGGCGCTCGCCACACAGCAGGCGTATCTCGTCCAGTTGCGCGGCGATTTGCGAACCGAGCTCATCGGTATCAACCAGCAGCTCGTGGCGGTGCAGGAATTGACCGGCCAGAGCCAGCAGCGGCTGACCGAGCTGCGGTCCCGCCTGGAAACACGGTCCCAGCAACCGGACCCCAATGCGGCACCCGTGGGACCATCCGGGAATCCGGCCGGGCCGGGGCCCGACCAGATGTACGATGCGTCGTTGCAGCAGTACCGGCGCGGCAGCACCGCCACGGCTCGGCTGGGGTTCCGCGAATTCCTGCGGGTGTACCCGACCGACGAGCGGGCGCCCGATGCGCTGTACTACGTGGGTGAGAGCTTCGAGCAGTCCGCGCCCGATTCGGCGGCCGCGGTGTACGAGCAACTTGTGAAGGCCTATCCCAATTCCCCGCGGGCCCCTTCCGCGCTGTACAAGCTGGGCCGTCTCGCTGAGCAACGGGGCGACCGCAACGCAGCGCGGAGCTACTACTCTCGCGTGATCGCCGGCTACCCGCGCTCACCCGAGGCCGATCTCGCGCGGCAGAATCAGCAACGACTCCGGCCCTAGCCGGGGAAATCTGGTCGTACCTCCGACGATGCCACCACCCGGTGAGATGCCGTTTCTCGATCATCTCGAGGAGCTGCGCTGGCGCGTCCTGTGGAGTTTGCTCGCGCTGCTGATCGGCACCATCGCCGGCTGGCTGCTGCTCGACCGCATCGACCTCATCGAGATCCTGAAGCGCCCGATCGCTCCCTACCTGCCCGGCGGGCGCCTGATCTTCACGAGCCCCGCCGAGCCGTTCATGCTCACGCTGAAGGTGGCGTTCGCGCTCGGCTGCCTGCTGGCATCGCCCGTCGTGATTTATCAGATCTGGGCGTTTCTTGCGCCGGCACTATACGAGCGCGAGAAGAAGCTGATCGTGCCGGCGCTGGGAGTGGGGGTGCTGCTGTTCCTGGGCGGCGCGTTCGCCTGCTATGAGTGGCTGCTGCCGGCCGCGCTGAAGGTGCTGCTGAACTTTCAGCGCGCCGACCTCACGGCGATGATCACGATCGACCGGTACTTCGGGATGGCGATTCCGTTCGTGATCGGCTGCGGCCTGGTCGCCGAGCTGCCGCTGGTCGTGACGATTCTGGCCTCGCTCGGGATCGTCACGCCGCAGTTCCTCGGCCGCCAGCGGCGCTACGCCATCGTGATCGCCGCATTTCTCGCGGCGCTGCTCACGCCCCCGGACGCAGTCTCGATGCTGCTCATGCTCGGGCCGCTGCTGCTCCTGTATGAGGTGAGCATCTGGTGCGCCTGGGTCGCGAGCCGGCGGCGCGCACGCCGGATCGCGGCGGCTGCGGTCGTGCTGCTCGTGTTGGGGATGGGTTCACTCGATGCGCAGAATCCACCACCGGCACCGCCACCTCCACCGGCACAGCGTCCCGCTCAGCGCGACACCAGTCGCGCGGCGCGCGACACACTGGCGGGGCGTGGCCAGAACGTCGATACCGCGACCGCTCGACGCTTGGGCCTGCCCACCGGACCGACGCGCACCTTTCCCGCCGCAGATCGCATCATCGACTCGCTGCTCAAGCTCGAGGGCTTTCGCGTCACGCGCTATGTCGCGGAAACGCTGGTCGTCGAGGGCGACAGTCAGACGATCTTCTTGCGCCGTGAGGCGTTCGTGGATCGCGACGGCACGCTGCTGGAGGCCGACTCCATTCGTTACCACGAAGCGAGCTGCCGGCTCGATGCGGTGGGGGACCCGCATTTGTTCGATCAAGGCACCGTGCTGGTCGGGGAGGGGATGCGCTACGACACCTGCGCGCGGCGCGGAACCGTGCGCGACGCGTTGACCGATTTCCAGCAGGGCGGAGCCAAGTGGTACGTGCGCGGCGACATCGCGGCCGATTCCGGAAATCGTCGCGTCTACGTCGGCGGCGCCGAGTTCACCTCCGATCCGCAGCCCGTGCCCGACTACCACTTCGCCGCGGGCCAGGTGAAATGGATCAACAAGAGCACCATGGTGGCTCGGCCGGCGGTGCTGTACGTGCGTGACGTCCCGGTGTTCTGGCTGCCGTTCATCTTTCAGGACATCCGAGGCGGCCGCCGCAGCGGCATCCTGTTCCCGCGCTTCGGTCTGAACGACATCGTCCGGCCCACGCGCACCTATTCGCGCCACATCACCGACTTCGGCTACTACTTCGCGGTCAACAACTACGTGGATGCGCTGGTGAGCGCCGACTGGTTCGCCGGGCGCAGCGCCTCGATTCATGCCCAGGCGCAGTATCGCTGGATCGACCGGTTCATGAACGGGCGGCTGAGCTACACACGAACCAATCAGTTCGACCCGGAGGCGACCAACAGCCGCATCGGGTGGAGCCACTCCCAGCGCTTCAATGCGAGCACCGACTTCAACGCCAGCATCGACTACATGACGAACGGGCGGGTGGTCCAGAACAATTCAATCGACCCCTACGAGGTGAAGGCGACCGTCGGCTCGACGGCGTCGTTCAACAAACGGTTCTCGTGGGCGTCGTTGAGCATCGGCTTCAGCCGGCGCCAGGACCTGTCGTCCAATCACATCGACCAGACGTTCCCAGCGATCACGGTGACGCCGTCGACCGTGACCCTCGCGCCCTGGCTCACCTGGTCCCCGGGCTTCACCTACACGAACACGCAGAGCTTCAACAATATCGGAACCTTGCTCATCCCCCCGGCTCCGGGGGACACGGGCGTCGATACGCTGCGATTGCACTTCGGGAACCGGCTCACGAACATCTCGCTCCAAACGCCGTTTCGCCTGGGCCGGTGGAACTGGTCGAACAGCATCACGATTCAGGATGCGAATGCCAACGCCCGCCGGGATTTCGTGCTCGTCGACAGTACCGGGGCTACCCGCACCGTCACGTTCGCGAGCTTCTATGAGACGCGCGTAAACTGGGAGACGGGCATCAATCTGCCGACGCTCTTCACGGGGACGTGGAAGATTCAGCCGGGTGTGGCAATCGTGAACAAAACGAGCGCCGGCCCCTTCATGATCCGCAATCCGTTTACGGGCGGGGAATTCCTTCAGCAGGGCAAGCGCCTCGCGTTTACACTGAGCTCGTCACCGACGTTCTTCGGCTTCTTCCCGGGGGTCGGGCCGTTGTCGCGCATCCGCCACTCGTTCTCACCGCTCATCAGCTATCAGTACGCGCCTGCCGCCGAGGTGTCCGAGGAGTTTGCCAGGGCGATCGATCCCACGGGGCGAACGCTCAATTCCCGCAGCGATCCGCAGCAAACCATCAGCATCGGGCTGTCGCAGAACTTTGAGGCCAAGGCGAAACCTGCCGCCGGGGACACTGCCGGCGAGCGCGAGCCGCGCAAGATCAAGCTGCTCAGCATCAACACGAGCGGGATCAGCTACAACTTCGAGCAGGCCAAGATCGAAGGCCTGACGGGCTGGCAGACGCCGACGCTGAGCAACACCTTCGCCTCGGACCTGCTGCCGGGATTCCAGCTCGGCATCGTGCACGATCTGTGGCGCGGGCAGGTCGGCACCGATACCGCCACGTTCGACCCGTTCCTGCAGAGCGTGAACGCCTCGTTCCAGATCACGCCTGCGACGATCGCGGGATTGAGCCGGCTGCTGGGGCTGCGGTCGCGGCCCGTGCCGCCGCCGCCACCGGATACGACGCAAGGCCCGCAGCAGGATTCAAACAACTTTCGCCAGTACCAGGGAGCCACGCGCGACCCGTACCGCATGGCTGGTAGCCAGTACGGGGGCGGAGGCTACGGAGGGCAGTTCAACCTGGGCGTCACGTTTACGAGCTCGCGGAACCGCCTGGATCAGGCGCTGGACCGCGAGCGCGCCGGCCGTGAGACGATGGGATTGAATCTGTCATTCAGCCCCACCCACAACTGGACGGCGACCTGGCGCACCTCCTTTGATATGGTGACGCGGCAGTTCGCCGATCACTCGCTGACGTTCCAGCGCGATCTGCGCCGTTGGCGCGCCAGCTTCTCTTTCTACAAGACCGGGGCCGGGAACATGGCGTTCAGCTTCAACATCGTCCTCACCGACCAACCCGACATCAAGATGGATTACGATCAGCGGACCTACGCGCAGTAGACTGCTTGTCCTCTGCCGGTGACAATCCAATTCGCGCTCTCGTCGTAACTCGCTGGTAATCAGACACTTCGGTTTAGGCATGACCCGTGCTTACTGGTGGGGCGATCCCCGTCCCAGAGGCTTGTATGCGTTTGCTCCTGTGCTTGCTGCTAGCGGCTACGGTCGGTTGCCACGAATACCTCGTGGACCCGTCCAGCGCACCGTCCACGCCGGCCAACCTGAGTTACGAGCTCGAGCCCAGCGGCGATCCCGATCGTCCCATGGGCATCCTGCTGTTCTGGGACGACATCCCGGACGCCGACCTGTCGAGCTACCTCATCTACTCGCGCGGCTCGACCGGCGAAGACTTCGGCCTGCGCGGCGAGACCAGCTCGAACACGTTCCACGACAACGGCGTCCCCCATCTCGAGTACCTCGTGACCGCGGTGAACGACCAGGGCATGGAGAGCGGGAACAGCAACGTGATCACCGTGGACGAGCGCCTGCAGCTCGTCGATCCGTCGTGGCTCACGTCGCTTTCCCTGAACGGCGCGATTCACCTCCAGTGGGACGACACCAGCTATGCGGACGACCCGACGCGGTTCAAGTGGTATCGCGTCTACAGCTCCGAGTACAACCTCGATACCGGCGTGTGCGCCGCGAACTGGCTCCTGGAAGGGACGACCATCGCCCCGGAGTTCCTCGCGAGCGCGATGTCGAACGGCGTGCCGCGCTGCTTCGGCGTCTCCGCCGTGAGTCGTGAAGGCTACGAGAGTCTCTGGTCGCCGCTGCGCCAGGACACGCCGCGGCCCGACGCCCGCAACACACTGGCCTTCGCCTATGAGGAGAACCAGGCCCAGTCGGGGTTCCGGTTCTGGCAGGATCTCAACAGCGATGGGCGTGCACAGTCTTCGGAGCTGGGCCGCCTGCTCGACGGCAACCTGACGAACATCGACTTCTGGGTCCACCGTGATCCGACCGACTCCACGCTGTGGATTGTTCCGGAGTTTGCCGGCACGCAGGCGCGGCTCTACAGCACGTCGCCCGTGGCGGACCTGACGTCGATCGACTTCGCGCCGGCCGGCGGCTATGCGCGGACCATGATTCAGGCGCAGGCGGGCTTTGCCTACGTGTTCGAGATCGTGGAAGGCGCCACGCTGCGGTACGGCGCGCTGCGGGTCACGCACGTCGGCCGGGACTACATGATCTTCGATTGGAGCTTCCAAACTGATGTGGGTAACCCCGAGCTGCAGATCCGGGCCGGGCAGTCGACCGCCATGGCGACTGGCACCGGGGTTTCAAGCTCGAAATAGGGCTGTCCGCATCAGCTAAAGCGCCGGAGTCGCACCAGCCACTCCGGCGCTTTAGTTTTGGTCCCCATGTCCAAGCCCGCCTCCGTCACGCTCGATGGCCATTCCCTTTCCATTGCCGATGTGGTCGCCGTTGCGCGAGGGAATGCGCCCGTAGCGCTGGATCCCAAGGCGCTGGCCGCCGTGCGGGAATCGCGGCGCGCGGTCGAAGCCGCCGCCGAGCGCGGCCAGACGATCTACGGCGTGAACACCGGCTTTGGTAAACTGGCGCACGTGCGCATCCCCCCGGATCAGGCGCGCCAACTGCAGCTGAATCTCATCCGCAGTCACGCCTCCGGAGTGGGCGAGCCGCTGAGCCAGGACGCGGTGCGGGCCATGATGCTGCTGCGCGCGAATGTCCTGGCGCGGGGCACCAGTGGCGTGCGGCCCGTGGTGCCCGAGCTGCTCGTCGAGATGCTGAACCGCAAGATTCATCCGACGGTCCCCTCGCAAGGGAGCGTCGGCGCGTCGGGCGATCTCGCACCCCTGTCCCACCTCGCGCTCGCCATGATCGGAGAAGGGGAAGTGCGCGTGCCGAACCCGATCACGCTCGAGGCGAAAGAGGGTCTGGCGTTCGTGAATGGGACGCAGGCGCAAACCGGGCTCGCCGCCCTGCTCGTGGCCGACGCCTGGACGTTGTGGCGCACCGCGCACGGCGCTGCCGCGATGAGCCTCGAAGCCGTGCGCGGCACGCCCGACCCGTTCGACGCCCGGATCCACGACGCGCGTCCCCATCGCTGGCAGCAGCGTTCCGCAGCGCTCCTGCGCGAGCTGCTCGCCGACAGTGAGATCCGGGAATCGCACCGGGACGACGATCCGCGTGTGCAGGACGCGTACTCGCTGCGTTGCACGCCCCAGGTCCTGGGTGCGGTGGGCGAAGGGTTGGCGTTTGCCGAGCAGCTCGTGGCGACGGAGCTCAATGCGGCGACCGACAATCCACTCGTGTTCGGCGACGACATACTCTCCGGCGGCAACTTCCACGGCCAGCCGATCGCGCTGGCGCTCGACGTCATCGCGATCGCGCTCACGACGCTGGCGGGGCTCGCCGAGCGGCGCCTCGAGCGTGTGGTGAATCCCGATTTGTCCTCCGGTCTGCCGGCGTTCCTCGCGCGGGATCCCGGGCTCGAGTCGGGGTTCATGACGGCGCAGATCGCCGCCGCGGCATTGGTGGCGGACTCCCGAGTCCTGGCGACCCCGGCGAGCGTGCAGTCGGTGCCGACGGAAGGGAATCAGGAAGACGTCGTGCCCATGGGCATGAGCGCCGCGTGGAAAGCCGGCCGGATCCTTGCGAACGCGGAGCGGATTGTGGCGATCGAACTGCTCGCCGGTGCACAGGGACTGGAGTACCTCAAACCATTGCGACCGTCCACAGCGGTGGGGCGGCTCTACGACGTCGTGCGCACGGTGGCAGCGGCGCTGAACGGCGATCGCCCAATGACCATGGACATCGAGCGGATCGCGCGGGGAATTCGCGCCGGAATGTTCGCGTGACGATCCGGGCGCCGCGCGGTGCGACCAAATCCTGTAAAGGCTGGGTACAGGAAGCCGCGTTGCGCATGCTGATGAACAATCTCGATCCCGAGGTGGCAGAACGCCCGCAGGATCTCGTGGTGTACGGCGGGACCGGAAAGGCTGCACGGAACTGGGCCGCGTTCGAAGCGATTTGCCGCGTGCTGCGCACCCTTGGCGACGAGGAGACGCTGCTGGTGCAGTCCGGCAAGCCCGTCGGCGTGTTTACCACCCACGCGGATGCTCCGCGCGTGCTCATCGCGAATGCGAATCTCGTCCCCCGCTACGCCACGTGGGACGTGTTCCGCGATCTCGAACGCCGCGGATTGATCATGTATGGGCAGATGACGGCCGGGTCGTGGATCTACATCGGCACGCAGGGAATCCTCCAGGGCACGTATGAGACGTTCGGCGCCGTCGCGCGCACGCGATTCCAGGGCTCGCTCCGGAGCCGTGTTGTGCTCACCGGTGGCCTGGGTGGAATGGGGGGTGCCCAACCGCTCGCGGCCACGATGAACGAAGCCATCTGCCTTGCTGTGGAAGTGGATCCGGCGCGTGTGCAACGCCGGCTGGAAACGCGGTATCTCGACAAATCCACAGCCTCGATCGATGAGGCAGTCGCGTGGTGTGACGACGCCAGGCGACGCGGGATCGCGGTGTCGATCGGACTGGTGGGGAACTGCGCGGAGGTGCTCCCTGCGCTGTTGCGGCGCGGGTTCAAGCCTGACGTCGTCACGGATCAGACATCCGCGCACGATCCGCTCAATGGCTATGTCCCCGCGGGCCTCAGTGTCGGCGACGCTGCTGAGCTGCGGCGCACAGCGCCGGACGACTACGTACAACGCGCGCGCGACGGGATCGCGCAGCACGTCCGCGCGATGCTCGAGTTTCAGAAGCGCGGCGCCGTCACGTTCGACTACGGCAACAACATTCGCACCGAAGCTCGCGACGCGGGTGTCAGTGACGCGTTCGAGATTCCCGGTTTTGTGCCCGAGTACATCCGGCCGCTGTTCTGCGAGGGGAAGGGCCCCTTCCGTTGGGTTGCGCTCTCGGGCGATCCGAAAGACCTGCACCGGACCGATCGGCTCGTGCTCGAGCTGTTTCCGGAGAACGCGCATCTGCAGCGCTGGATTACGCTGGCTGCCGAGCGCGTGGCGTTCCAGGGGCTGCCGGCGCGGATCTGTTGGCTCGGCCAGGGGGAGCGCGCCCGCTTCGGTGTGGCGTTGAACGACCTGGTGGCCCGCGGGGAGGTGTCCGCTCCGATCGTCATCGGCCGGGACCATCTGGACACCGGCTCGGTGGCGTCGCCGTTCCGCGAGACCGAGGCGATGCGTGACGGCAGCGATGCGATTGCCGATTGGGCCATCCTCAACGCGCTGCTCAACACGGCGTCCGGTGCGTCGTGGGTCTCCTTCCATCATGGAGGCGGGGTAGGCATCGGGAATTCGCTGCACGCAGGGCAGGTGATCGTCGCCGATGGAACGCCGGCGGCTGCCCGGCGGCTGCAACGGGTGCTTACGAATGACCCCGGGATCGGTGTCGCGCGCCATGCGGATGCCGGCTACCCGGAGGCGATCGCCACCGCGCGCCGGGAGCATATCCGCGTTCCGATGACCGAGGATCTCGACTGAAGACGCTGCTCGCCGGGGCTCGGCAGGTCGTGACGTGTCGCGGGCCAGCACGGGCGCGCCGCGGACGCGAAATGGCGGAGCTCGAGGTCCTTGAGGACGCCGCCGTGTTGGTCAACGGCGATCGCATCGAGTGGGTGGGGCCACGCAAACAGGCGCCCACGAGCGATCATGTGGTCGAGCTGAGCGGCGTCATTTTTCCCGGCTTCATCGATTGCCACACCCACGCCGTGTTCGGCGCGCCGCGGCTCGACGATCACGAGCGTCGCGCCCTCGGCGTGGGTTACAAGGCGATCGCCGCTGCCGGCGGGGGGATTCTACAGTCGGTGCGCGACGTGCGCGCTCGCTCCGAGGCCGATCTCGAGGCCCTCACCAGCGCCCGGCTCCGCATCCTGATGGCTAATGGCGCCACCACCATCGAAGTGAAATCGGGGTACGGCTTGGAGCTCGAGGCCGAGCTGAAGCAGTTGCGCGTCATCAAGCGGCTTGCTGCCGCGCTGCCCGTGACGCTGGTGCCGACATTCCTCGGCGCACACGAAGTGCCTCCCGAATACCGGGGGGAGGGCAAGCGTGAAGCGTACGTGCGACTCGTGTGTGAAGAAATGATTCCGGCAGTGGCGCGAGAGAAACTCGCGCAGTGCTGCGATGTGTTCTGCGAGCCAGGCGTGTTCAGCGCCGCGGAGAGCCGGCAGATTCTCACGGCGGCTGCCCGTCACGGGCTCGCATTGAAGCTCCACGCGGATGAGCTGGACGGTTCCGGAGGCGCCGAGCTGGCGGCCGAGCTCGGCGCGCTTTCCGCCGATCATCTCGCGGCAATCTCGGAGACCGGGATCAAGGCGTTGGCGGCGAGCCCCACCGTCGCCGTGCTGCTCCCCGCGACGATGGTCTTCCTCGGCAAACGTGGGCAGGCTCCGGCACGGCGCCTCATCGACGCAGGCGCCGCCGTCGCGCTGGCAAGCGACTACAATCCCGGGACCTCGCCGACGATGAGTTTGCCGCTCGTGATGGCCCTCGGCGTGTCACAACTCGGACTGCGTCACGCGGAGGTTGTGACGGCGGTGACGATCAATGCCGCCGCCGCGCTTGGACTCGCCAAAGGCCGCGGGCAGATCGCCCCCGGGTGCGTGGCCGACTTCACGGTCGCGGCCGTCGATGACTGGCGCGAAGTCGCATACTGGATGGGCCGAGGGGTCGTAAGCGCCGTGTGGACAGCAGGTTCGGCTTGTCCGGTCTAGTAGGCCCCGGTATCTTAGTGCTTCCATGTCCAAGCTCAAACAGCTCGTCGACAAGGCGAAAGGCCTCGAAGCGAAGGACCCCAGGAAGGCCGTCGAGGTCTGGGTCGAAGCGCTGGAGACGCAGGAATCCGAGGGCGATGCCAGCGCCGACTTGTCGATATACAACCGCGTCGGCGATCTCTACATCAAGCTGAAGGACCCGGCGCAGGCCGCTGATTATTACGACAGGGCGGTCGACAAGTACGCCGAGCTGGGGTTCCACAACAACGCGATCGCGATGTGCAACAAGGTGCTGCGCAACGCGCCCGCCCGGCAGGCGACGTACCTGAAGCTCGCCAAGCTCTATGCGTCCAAAGGGTTCATCGCGGAAGCCAAGCAGAACTTTGTCGAATACGCTGAGCGGATGCAGAAGGCAGGGAAAATCGATCATGCCTTCTCGGCCCTGAAGGAATTCACCGACATTTCGCCCGAAAGCGCGAACCTGCGGGAGATGCTTTTCGAGCAGCTCAAGATGTACGGCGGCGATCCAGCAAAGCGGCCGTCGTCGGCGCGGGCCACGCCCCCACCCCCTCCAACGCCGAGCGGCGAGGAACGTGAGGACATCGGGAAATCGGGGAAGCGGAAGACGTCCAGCCTCGTGTTCCTCGATTTGGACGAGCCGCGTGGCGCCAAAGGGGCCAAGCCGGCGCCCGCGCCCGCCGCCAAGGCTCCCAGCCCACTACCCCCGCCTCCCGCTCCTGAGCCACCCCCTCCACCTGTTGCGGAGAAGCTCATTCAGGAGGTGGTGCCTGAGCCGGATGAGTCTCTGCAAATCGAGACGACGAGTCTCGTGGATGAGGCGCCGGGCGCGACCGGTGGCATGCTCGAGGGGTTGGAGACGACGACGGCCGATTTCGGACAGGTAGCCGCGACGACTTCGCAACCTCCGTCCATTCGCGAGGAGGTGGGTCCATCGGATCTCATCGAGCTGGAACCGCTGCCGGAGCTCGAGCCGACCCCCGAGCCAGAGGCGGAACCGGAGGAAGTGATCGGATTGGACGATGCCGACCTCGTGTTCGAGGGAAACATCGCCGATCCCAAGAAACCGGACGCGAAGAAGCCGGACGGGAAGAAGCCGCCGACGTTCAAGAAACCCGCCGTCGCGGCGCCTGAGCCGCCGCGCGTGAAGCCCGTCGTCCCCAAGCGGCCCTCGGCGCCGAGGAAGGCCGTCGAAGTGCCGCCGCTCGAGCTGGAACCGGACTTCGAGGCGACAACGACGAATGCGGGTCACGACGTCGATGACCAGCCGCTCGCGATCGACGAGGCGCCGCGGCATCCCGACTTCATCCAAACCGAGGATGACACGTCGATCTCGACAACCGGCCGGCGTTCTGGATTCATCGACCTCGGGATCGACGAGATCAGCAGCGGCTCGGACCAGGCCGGCTCGCTCGTGTTCTCCAACATCGAGCAAACGCCGGCGGCGCCGGACATCGACGAGCTCGAGTCGAGGGTGGCGGACAATCCCGACGATCCGGAGGCGCATCAGGCATTGGGTGAAGCGCTGATCGAGCAAGGCGAGCGCGAACGCGGCATCGAAGAGCTGGATCACGCGACCGCGGGGTTCGAGAACAACGGCAACCTCGTTGAGGCGCGGGATCTGGTCGATGAGGTGTTGCGGCTCGATCCCAACAGCGTGCGCCACCGCCAGAAAGCCGTGGAGTACGCGTTCAAGGCGGGCGATAAGCCCAAACTTGTGGATGCCTATCTGGAGCTGGCGGATTCGCTGCTGCGCTCCGACCTGCCCGACAAGGCGCGCGCGGTGTATGCGCGCGTCTCGGATCACGATCCCAAGAACGAGCGCGCCAAGGCTGCGCTCTCGATGCTGGCACCCGCGGTCGCGCCGCCGCCGGCCCCCGTCCCCGGCAAGCCGGAAGGGAAGGTCAAGGCCAAAGACGCGAAAATGAAAGTCCGCGACGAGACCACCCTGGATGGAGACTTCATCGATCTCGGTTCGATGCTGAGCGACGACGATGAGGATGTGCCCCAGAAAGACACGCGGCTCCGCGTTCAGGACGAAGAGCCAACGGGCGACGAAGAGCAGGACTTTCAGGACATGCTGGCGCGGTTCAAGCAGGGCATCGACGAGAACATCGACGAGGCCGACTTCCAGTCGCACTATGATCTGGGCGTCGCGTTCAAGGAGATGGGCCTGCTCGACGAAGCGATCGCTGAGTTGCAGAAGGCGTTGCGGGCGCCGGAGGGGAAACTGCGCACCTCGGAGATGCTCGGCATCTGCTTCTTCGAGAAGGGCGCGTACGGCGTGGCGGAATCGATTCTCCGGCGCGGGCTGGATCTCCCGGCCTCGGGCGATCAGGAGCGCCTCGGGATCCTGTACTGGCTCGGGCGCGCGCTCGAGCAGCAGGGCAAGAAGGCGGACGCGCGTGAGTTGTACGGGCGCGTCTTCGCCGTGGATATCCGGTTCCTCGATGCCGAGCAGCGCGTAAAAGCGCTCGCCAAGGCGAAGTAGCGTGAGCCAACAGGTTGCCCGTGTCTCGCTGAGCGATGTCCAGCGGCCGGTGGCCGCGGAGCTGGAGCAGGTGGTGGTGGAACTGCGGCGTGTGATCGCCGCCGACTTCCCGATCGTCAGCGAAGTCAACGAGCACCTGCTCCAAATGAAAGGCAAACTGTTCCGTCCCACGCTGCTGTTGCTCAGTCATCAGGCGTCGGGCGCTCGGGATACCCGCGCGGTGACGCTGGCGGCGGTGGTCGAGTTGATTCATCTCGCCACGCTCGTGCACGACGACTCGGTCGATCACTCGGTGCTGCGCCGCGGCCTGCCGACGATCAACGCGCTGTTTTCGCACCAGATCGCGGTGATCATGGGTGATTATCTGTACTCGCGCGCCATCATCGAGCTGGTGCGGCTGGACGACCACGACGCGCTGCGCGTGCTGGCGCGTGTGACCAACGAGATGACGGTGGGCGAAATGCGCCAGCTCGAGGCGCACGACAAACTGGCGTACGGCGAGAGCGCGTACGACCAGCTGATCCGCGCCAAGACGGCGTCGCTGCTCTCCGGGGCCTGCGAGGTCGGCGCCCTGCTCGCGCCCGCGTCGTACCGCCACGCGCTGTCGCGGTTCGGCATGCTGCTGGGCATGGCGTTTCAGATCACGGACGACCTGCTCGACTACACGGAGCCGGAGGCGGTGACGGGGAAGCCGTCGGGACTCGACCTGCGCGAGCACAAGGTGACGCTGCCGTTGATCGCGGCCCTCGCCCGGATGCCGGCAGAAGGCCGGCGTGTGGTCGCGGAGCTGATGGAGGCGGCTGAGCCGAGTGACGATTTGGCCGCTGAAGTGATCCGATTGGTCGAGGCGGCCGGCGGGCTGGAAACGGCGCGGCAGCGCGCGCTCGACCTCGCGCAGCAGGCGGAGGCGGAGCTGGACGTGCTCCCGGCCTCGCCGGCGCGCGACGCGCTCCAGGGCAGCATCGCGTACGCCGTGGAACGGAGGAGCTAACCCGCCCATGCCTCCCGGTCCCCGCCGTCCCCTCTTCTATCTTAGCGTCCTGGCCGTAGGTTTCGTGCTGGGCGGACTGCTGCACGCGTTCCTGCGGCGCTTCCTGCCGCAGGGACCGGCCAAGGAAGTGTTCACCTGGTCGGTCACGCCCACGATCGGGCCGATCCACATGGATTTGCTGGTGATGTCGATTACGCTCGGACCCATCGGGCTGGACGTGTCGCTCCTCGCAGTGGTCGGCGTGGTGGTCGCATATCTCGTCGCCCGCTCGCTCTTCTAGAAAGGCGAACCAATGCTTCCGAATCTCGGCTTCACGGAAATCGCGATCCTGCTGCTCATCCTGGTGCTGTTCTTCGGCGCCAAGCGCATCCCGGAGATCGGCGCGTCCATCGGGAAGGGCATCAAGGAGTTCAAGCGCGGCCTGAAGTCAGACGAGGTGCAGGAGCCGCCGGCGGATGCCGCGCTCCCGCCGTCGGCCACTAGCGCGACCACCGGCGGTGCGCCGAAGCGTCTGAATCAGTAAGGGCTGAGGACTAGGGAATGGGGCTCGGTAATCTCAGCGGCAGCGAAATCCTGATCCTGATGCTGATCGTGTTGCTCGTCTTCGGCGCCAACCGGCTGCCGGAGGCGGGCAAGGCGGTGGGGAAGGGCCTGCGCGAGTTCAAGCGCGCGCTGTCCGACGCGCAGAGCAGTATCGAAAGCACGACGCCGGCCAACGATCAGCCGGCGCGTGACGCGAAACCCAAACGACTCGTCGAGTAGCCTAGAGTCCCGTCGTGTCCGCCTGCGCGCGGAAGAGGTCTTTGCGCCGGTCGACGATCTTCGCCGTCGCGCGTACCCCCTCCATATACTGCTGAATCCGCGCCTGCTGCACCGCCTGCCGCAGCTGGGTGCGCTGCGCGTCGCGCTGCGCGAGCCACGCGCTCGAATCGGCGAGCTTGCGGCCCGTTGACTCGATGATGAAGTAGCCGTTCTCGCCCTCGACCACGCCGCTGCGCTCACCCACGCGCAGCCCGAACGCGGTGCCAATGACGAATGGCTGCCCGCCGAGGTAGCTCGGCGGCCGGAGCCGCGTAAACGGACCGAGCCGTTCCACCGGGAGGCCGCGCGCGCTCGCCGCGGTAAGGTCCGGCACGTCCTTCAGCGAAGCCAGCAGCGAGTCGGCCTTGTGGCGCGCCAGCTGCTTCTGCTTCTCCAGCCGCACCAGGCTCGTCACGCGCCCGCGAATCTGTTCGAGCGGCGGCACCCCGCCTTCCGTGACGGAGTCCAGTTGGAAGACGTAGTAGGCCGGCAACGCTTCGATGACGGGACTGGTCTCGCCGATCGGCGCCTCGAACGCCCACACGCTGACGTCGGGAATGACGTACCGGCCGATGCTGAAGCGGTCGCCTTGCGTCACCTGATACGTGGGGGAAACCACGAGGCCGAGTCGTCGCGCGGCGCTGTCGAGCACGAACGGTCCCGTGCGCTCGGACGCCTGGCGTTCGAGCGAATCGGCGCGCGCCTCGACTTCGTCCAGATGCGCGCCCTGCAGTACGACCGGGATCAGAATGTGACGCACCTTCAGCGAGTCGCCCCTCGCCTGATCGACGCGGATGATGTGGTAGCCGAACTCCGTGGCGACGGGCCCCGAGGTCTGCCCGGGCTTCAACGGGCGCACGCCCTGCAGGAACTGCTGATCGAACCCCGGCTGGTCGCGCTTGATCCAGCCGAGATCGCCGCCACGCTGGCCACTGGCCGAATCGGATGACTCACGCTTCGCGACGTCCTCGAACTTGGCGCCTCGGGCCAGTTCGGTGCGCACGCGCGCGACGTGCGCCTTGGCGGCCGCACTGTCGGCGCCATCGGGCCGGCGCGGCAGCGCGACGAACCGCACGTAAGCGACCGCAGGCCGCTTGAGGTCGTCCTCGTGCTTCGAGATATACGCCTTCAGCTCGCTGTCACTGATCGGCGTCGTATCAGGCACCGTGTACGGCCATACCGCGAGCGAGGCGACGCGCACGGAGTCGTGCTGATCCTTATACAGCCGCCACAGCTTTGCGTCCGACACGTAGACGTCGCTGGTGAGGAACTGCGCCAGCTTGATCCGCGGAATCTCCTCGCGGTAAATCGCCTCGAGCTGTGCCAGGACCTGCGGACCGGCCGTGGAGAGGAACCGATTCCACTTGCTGGCGTCGAACTGTCCTTCGCTCTGGAACTGGGGATCCTGCATCACTTGCGGCGGCGGTGAGGTGCGGGCCGCGTCGACGATCTCGGCGTCGCTTGCGCGAATCCCGAGGCGCTTGTACTCCTGCTCGAGCAGCGCCTCCTGGACCATCTGATTGATGACCTGGTCCCCGATCTGCTGCTCGTCTTCACGCGTCAGCGGGGTGTTTCCGTTCTGCTCGCGATACTGATCGTACGCGAGCTGCACACGCCGCTGATACTCAGCAACCTGGAACTCTTTGCGATTGACTCGGAGGACGACGTTGCCGCCGGGAGTGAGGATCTCCATCACTTGGCCAATGGCGAGCCAGCCGACGAACGCGATGGCGAGGATGTAAAAGACCCACTTGGATTGGGCGCGCATCAGGCGCAGCATCGACTTCGAACTCCGTCAAAAGGAAGGGTGAAGGGGCATAAGTCTAGGAACAACAACGGACAAACTCAAGCGCACAGAATCGGCGGTCATTTGACAGCAGCGCGGGCCGAACACTATCTTCGTCCAATCCCCACAACGACTTAGGGCGTGGCCTACACCAGCGAGATCGATAAGCTCGAGGCGCGGTTCCAGCAAAACCCCAAGGGTCGTAATTTCGCGCCCTTGGCGGACGCGTATCGTAAAGCAGGGCTTATAGATAACGCGATCGACCTCTGTCAGAACGGTCTCAAGCTCCACCCCGACTACGTCAGCGCTTACATCGTCTATGCGCGGTGCCTCGTCGACAAGAAAGACGATCCCGCCGCCCTCGACGTATTCAAGAAGGTCCTGGATCTCGACGGCGAAAACATCATCGCCCTGCGGGGACTGGCGGAGCTGGCCGAGCGCAATGGCCGGTATGAGGAAGAAGTCGAGTGGCTCGGTCGCCTGCTGAACGCCGACCCCATGAATGGAGATGCCGCCGAGGCGCTCGCGCGAGCCAAAGGGAAGGTGGTGCCCACGGCCAAGATGGAAAAGCCGGATTTTGCGGTCGAGAAGGAGACGCCGGATGCAGTCACGTTGATGCCCCCGCCTCCAGCCGCGACCTCCGCTCCCTCGGCGGACGTCGAGAACTTCGAGACGCCGATCAGCTTCAATCCCAACGCGCACGCGGCTGCGAAAGCAGAGGGGCTGGAGGTTCAGGAAGACGTCGAGCTGAATGCGCAGCAGATCGAGCAGGTAGAGATCGAGGGCCTGGCTCGCACGCAGTACGAAGGCAGCGGGATGTTCCGGCTGGATGCGCCGACGCCGCCGGACACGACCCCGCCGCCGGAGCTCGAGGACGGTCTGCCCGTAGTCGATCTGCCGCTCATCATGCCCGATGACGTCTCGGCGCTTCCGCCGCCGCCTCCGCCGCCCCCGCCGCCTCCTCCTCAGCGCCAGTCACGCGTGCCGGCGGCCGTCGCACTGTCGGACGACGATGGAGCGGCCGACACGGCGACGCTGTCGAAGGCGGAGCCGGTGGTCACCGAGACGATGGCGGAGCTGTACCTGAAGCAGGGCCATAACCAGGACGCCCTGCGCGTCTATCAGGCATTGCTGGCCCAGCGACCCACCGACGCGAAACTGAAAGCCAAGATCCAA
>Ga0137427_10000231_pt1 | contig 30990 bp, 26 predicted proteins | sample EasRivERMZT700_2_FD_102309 | JGI IMG/M metagenome (GOLD analysis project Ga0137427, IMG submission 102309) | Soil microbial communities from meander-bound floodplain in the East River, Colorado, USA - East River MetaG ERMZT700_2 | ecosystem: Environmental > Terrestrial > Soil > Floodplain ...
AAGTGGACGCCGCCGACGTGCGCGCCTACTGACCAAATCACCAGATCCCCAACTCACCAAATTCCCCAAATGAAGATCGGCCCCATCACCCTCGACTCCCCCTTCGCCATGGCCCCCATGGCCGGGATGACCGACACGGCGTTTCGCCGGCTGGTGAAGCGCAAGGGCGGGTGTGGCCTGGTGGTCACCGAAATGGTGAGCTCCGAAGGCCTCGTCCGCGGGATCGATCGCACGCTCGAGTACGCCGAGTACACCGAGGAAGAGCGCCCCGTCTCCATCCAGATCTTCGGCGGCGATCCCAAAGTCATGGCGGAGGCAGCCCAGATCGTCGAAGGCATGGGCGCCGACGTCGTCGACGTGAACATGGGATGTCCCGTCCCGAAGATTGCCAAGCATCAGGCCGGATGCAGCCTGATGCGCGAGCCGTCACACGCCGCCAGCATCATTCGGGCGATGACCGCGGCGGTGCGGATTCCCGTCACCGTCAAGATGCGCGCCGGCTGGAACGACCAGCAGATCAACGCGCCGGTGCTCGCGAAGATGGTTGAGGATGCCGGGGCCGCGGCGGTCGCCGTGCACGGCCGGACGGCCGCGCAGTCGTACTCGGGAGAATCGGATTGGCGCCTGATCTCGCAGGTCGCGTCGAGCCTGAGCATTCCCGTGTTTGGCTCCGGCGACTGCGTCGAGTCGGCGCAGGTCACGTCGCGGCTGTCGAGCACGGGCGTGTCGGGCGTCCTGATCGGCCGCGGCGCGTTGCGGAATCCGTGGATCTTTCAGCAGGCGGCCGACGAGGCGCGCGGGCTTCCGCCGCGCCAGATTTCGCTCGAGGAACGCGGCCAGTTCCTGCTCGACTACGTGGATCTCCTCTTGCGGGAGCGCGTCGACGAGCAGGCCGGCTTCCGTCACGAAGCGCCCGGTCAGCGCGCGGCCGCGCCGGTCCCGGCGCGGGGCCGCGAGCGTTGGGTCATCAACAAGCTGCGCGCGCTGAACGCGTGGTACTCGAAAGGTCTGGACGGCGGCTCGCATCTGCGTGTCGCCATCAACTCGTGCGAGTCGATCGCGCAACTGAGAGATCTGATCGGGGAGTTCTTCTTCCGGTCGCAGCTCGTGGGCCCTACGTACGGATCACCGCCGCCAAATCCGCCGTCTTCGCGTCGGTGAGATTCATTTCGACAATCGCCGTGCGTTCGCAAACCCGCCAGAACAAACGTCCGAGCTCTTTGTGCAGCGGGTGCTGGAGGTAGGCGACGAGCCCGTCGCGATCGTCGAATTCGAGGATCGCCGCGAACGTGTAGTTGCCATCGCCGAGTGACCGCGCGTAGCCCGCGTCGATGTCGGCGGCCTTGCCGACAATCGCCCGGCGAACGCTCGGAATCTCGCGGCACGCGAGCTCGAGCTGCCGTGCGAAGGCGAGCCGATCGGCGTCCGGCACTTCGCGTTTGGGTTGGAACAGGACGATGTGCGCAGTCACGGTCGTCGCTTGGGGCCGTTCCGCTGACCGCCGGGCGGCCGTGGTGGCCGGCCGGTGAGGCGTTGCTTGAACCGGGCGCGTTTCTGATCGCGCGTCATTTCATACCGGGCCCGCGGATCCTTGTGGGTCCCGCCAGGACGCCAGTCCGAGGTTCGCGCTCGCGGGGCCCGGCGCGCGGCCTTGAGCGCCGCGTGCTCCTCGACTTGCGAGTTCCAGAGGCGGCCCCGCGCGAACCAACGGATCGACACGTCGGCGTGCTTGCGTTGGAGCTGGTGCAGCGTGGGCTCCAGCTCGTCGCGTCGATCGGCCCGAAAGGCCGTCGGTGTATCGCCGGCCAGAATCACCCAGAAGGAATGACGCGAGGGCATTAGAGACGCTCCAGCCGCTTCAGCTTCTCGATGAGGGTTGTGCGCTTGATGTGCAGCAGATCGGCGGCTTGCCGCTTGTTGCCGCCGGTTTTGTCAAGGGCGCGCCGGATGATGCGCAGCTCGTAATCCGTCACGCGCTGTTCGAAGTCGATGCCTTCGTCCGGGATCACGAACTCGGTCGCCTCCACCGGCAACACCGCCGTGCGCATCTCGTCCGGGAGATCGATCAGGGTGAGCTGCGCGCGTCCGGGCGACAGCGCAAATGCGCGCTCCATGACGTTCTCGAGCTGCCGGACGTTGCCCGGCCAGTTGTAGGCCATGAGCGCCTGTTGGGCGTCCTGGGCCAGCGTCACCCTGCCGCGTTTGGGCGGCGTGCCCTCGTTGCTGAAGCGATCGAGGAAATGCTGTGCGAGCACCGGAATGTCCGCGCGCCGTTCCCGGAGCGTGGGTATTCGCACCGGAATGACATTCAGCCGGTAATACAAGTCCTCTCGAAACTGGTTTTCGCTGACCATCCGCCGCAGGTCGGCATTCGTGGCGGCGATGACGCGGACGTCGACGCGAATCGTCTGCGAGTCGCCGACCCGCTCGAACTCGCGCCCTTGCAGCATCCGGAGCAATTTCGACTGCAGCGCCGGGCTCATCGTTCCGACTTCGTCCAGGAAGAGCGTGCCGCGGTTGGCTTGTTCGATCCGGCCCTGACGGGTAGCCACGGCCCCCGTGAAGGCACCACGGACGTGGCCGAACAGCTCGGCTTCGAGCAGCGTTTCAGGAATCGCGCTGCAGTTGATCGCCACGAACCGCTGGCTCCGCCGGGGGCTGCCGTCATGGATGGCGCGCGCCGCCAGCTCCTTGCCGGTCCCGGTTTCCCCCGTGATGAGCACCGTGCTCGCGGTCGCGGCGACGGTCTCCAGCAGCTCGAACAACTGCTTCATGCACGGCGTCCGGCCGATCATGCCGTCGATCTTGAACCGGTCGTGGAGCTGCGCCCGGAGGTAGGCGTTCTCGGCCCGCAGCCGCCGCCGCTCGAGCGCGACATTCAGCTCGTGGAGCAGCTCCTCGAACTGGAAGGGCTTCGTAATGAACCCTTCCACCCCGAGCCGGGTGACCTCGACCGCCTCGCGGACGGTGCCGTAGCCGGTGATGACGATCGCGATGATGTCGGGGTACCGGGCGAACGCCTCGTCAAGAATCCGGCGCCCATCGACCCCGGGGAGGCGGAGGTCGGTAATCAGGATGTCGAAAGCGAAGTCGTTCAGCCGTTCGAGGGCGACCTCGCCGGTGCCGGCTTGTTCGACCCGAAAGCCATGGTCGGTGAGCCGATCGGCGATGACCTCGCGAAACGCCGCTTCATCGTCGACGAACAGGACATGCAGGGGAGTAGATTCAGACGCCATTCAAGCGACGGTATTTTGACACAGTACCGCGTCCAAAGACCGATACCCGGCGTCGGTTTTCATGACTCTCTGTTTTTCTGACGTGGTCGTTAAAGTCGCTTCGAAAGCGCGCCGATAGTTCGGGACGAGTGCGTCAAAGCGGGAAGGACCTCCGATGAATGTCGAACGAAAGACCGTTTCTATTCCCCGCGCCTGCGAGCTCGTAGGAGTCAGCCGGCGCACGATCTACAACTGGATTGCCAGCGGCAAGATTCAGTACGTGCGAACCGCCGGTGGCTCTGTCCGAATCTTCGCGGACACGCTGTGGCGCGACCCGAACGCGGCCGAGGAAGACCAGGGTCTGCAGCGGCTTCGACCGGGCGCGTGATGATGAGTGCACCGACCAAGGCCGGTCTTCCGGGATCGGGAGGCGAGGCCTCCCCGGCAGAGTTGTCCGGCCTTTTTCATCGCTTGAACAACCAGCTCGGCATCATCCTCGCCAACGCCGAGCTGCTGGAAAGTCGCCTCACGGACACCACGCAGCGCGCTCGAGCCGGCCAGGTCGTCTCGAGCGTGCTCGAGGCGATTGCCACCGTCCAGCAGGTGCGCCGGGCCACCGACAGCGGCGTCGCGTCGGATAAATGACAGAAGCGTCGTCAAGGATGTCAGGATTCCGAGCATCCTGACATGCGTTTTCACGCGTCTTTACAGTCCGGCATCACGAAGTAACTTACGTATTTGCAGGGACTTATACGTCGCATCGGCCTTAGCGCCGCTTGCACCCCCTGCAGGGAAACCGCCTGGCATCGCAGTTGCCTTTCCTCACCTGCAACGGACCTGAGCGTCCGGCGGAGGGATGAGATGGCGCGTGCCCCATTAGCGAATCATCAGCAAGACCGAGTAGCGGCGGGTTTGCCGTTCGTGGAATCACTTGCCCGGCGGATGGCATCGACGATGCCGCACTCGATCGACCTCGATGACCTCGTCCAGGATGGCGTGCTGGGTCTCATCGACGCCGCCAACCGGTTTGATGAGGGCCGCGGCATCAAGTTCGAAACGTTTGCCGAGCGCCGCGTGCGCGGCGCGATGATCGACGCGCTCCGGCGCGACGCCTGGCCGCGCGGCGTGCGCCGCGTCCGGCGCCAGCTCGAAGCTGCGCGTGAGGAGCTTCGGCGCGAGCTCGGGGCGGAGCCCACGCTGTCGGATCTGGCCAAGCGGGTTGGCTCCGACGAAGCGCGGCTCGAGCGGACGATTCTGCGAATCACCACCATCGAGTCGACGTCGCCGCTTGCCAAGGCGGAGACGATCGACCAGTCACTGCTGCCGCCGGTGCTCGTGCCGAGCGAGCCGCCGTCGCCGGACCGGATGTTCGAGCAGTCGGAAGTTCGCGATCGGGTCCGTCTGGCGCTGGGTCAGTTGCCGGCCCGCGAACGGAAGATCCTCAATCTCTACTACTTCGCCGACGTCACGATGAAACAGATTGGCGACGAGATCGGCGTGAACGAATCGCGCGTCTCTCAGCTCCACGCGCGCGCCATCGACCGGCTGCGGAAGCTCTTCGAACAGCAGGAACACGGCAACCGGAAGCTCCAGGCATCGCCGCGTCCGAAGCTGGTGCCGAAGGCCGTTCCGCCGCCGTTCGTGCGGCCGCGCGTCCGGCCCACCGTCGAGCACCGCCGCGTCGCGTAGGAAGGGAAATGGGGTCAGGTCTTGTTTCTTAGCGTCGCGACAACCGCAGTTGTCGCGATGCTAAGAAACAAGACCTGACCCCCAAATCACCCCAGCGACTCCCGCGCGATTCGCACGAGGTCCTTCAGCCTGAAGGGCTTCGGCACCCAGCGGCAGCCGCTCTCTTCGAGGAACCGCTCGGCCTCCGTGCCGGCCACGTCGCCGGTGACGAAGATGATGCGCCGCGCGACGTTCGGCATCGTCGCGGACACCTCGCGGAAGAACGTCGGGCCGTCCATCTTCGGCATGCGCAGATCGCAAATCACGATGTCGTAGAGCCGCTCGTGCAGCCGCGCGAGGGCTTCTTCGCCGTCAGCGGCGCGATCGACCTCGAATCCCTCATCGGTGAGTGCGGCCGCCACGGCCTCGCTCAGCGCCTGCTCGTCTTCGATCACGAGCGCCCGCGTGCCCTTCGCGACCTCGGCGCCCTGACCGGGGCGGGCCGGTTCAGGCACCCGGATATGACCACCGCTCACGGGAAGCTCGAGCAGAAAGGACGCTCCGCGGCCGCCCGATGAGGTCACGCTCAGACGTCCGCCATGTTCCTGGGCAATCGCGTAGGCGACCGTCAATCCCAGGCCCGTGCCTTTTCCCACGGCCTTTGTGGTGAAAAACGGATCGAAGATCTTCGGCTGCATATCGACGGGCACCCCGGGACCGTCGTCGTTCACTTCGAGAACGACGGCATCGCGGTCGGGGTCGTGCCAGGACCGCAGAATCAACATCCCGCGTCCGTTGGCGTCCAGCATCGCGTGCTCGGCGTTGATCAGCAGGTTCAGGAGCACCTGCTGAATCTGATGCGGATCGGCGAACACCGGCGGCAGGCCGGCTGCGAGCGCTTCGAGGATCATGACGTGCGCGGCGCGCTGCTCGTGCGCGCGGATCACCAGCGTTTCCCGCACGATCTGATTCAGGTCGACGGTCGTCCGCGTGGTGTGGCGCTTGCGCGCGAAGGTCTGCAGATTCCGGACGATGCGTGCGGCGCGCTCGGCGGCGTTGTGGATGGCGTCGAGATCGCGCCGGGTCCGGCCTTCGAGGTGCTGGCCTGCCAGCCGCTCCGCGCACGCGAGAATCGTCGCGAGCGGGTTGTTCAGCTCGTGCGCGACTCCCGACATCGTCTGGCCCAGCGCCGCCAGGCGCTCGGCTTGCGAAAGCTGCTGGTAGAGGTCCCGCGTCTGGTCCTGCAATTTCCGGCGTTCGGTCACATCGCGCATCACGGCCTGGATGCGCCAGGCCGGCGTTCGCGGCTCGCCTTCGGTTCGTGCCGTGACCTCAATCCAGAGGGCCGAGCCATCGGCCCGGCGCAGCCGCAGCAGATAGTCGTGGACGGAGCCATCGCGGGCCAATTGCTGGAGGAAATCGGTGCGCGCCTGGTTGTCGACGAACCGGTCCGGATCGAATGGCCTGACGTCCGTCACCGGCACGACGTCGTCCCAACCGAACATCAAACGCAGATGCGGGTTGGCGGCGAGCGTCGTCGTGCGATCGGCGCCGAGGTGGCCGATGTAGACCCCCTCATGCAGCGCCTCGAACAGGCGGGCGAACGTATCGCTCTCGAGGGTGGTGACGGCGGTCTTCTTCACGGCGTCGGCGTGGGCGTGGGTGCGGGGAACCCCGGAATCTTACCATCTCGCAGTAGACTGCTCGTTTATGTTTGCAACGCGCGTGTTCGACGGGCAGACCGCGATCGTGACGGGCGGCGGCACCGGACTGGGGCTCGCCATCGCGCGAGAGCTCGCCGGCCTCGGCGCCAACGTCGTCGTCGCCAGCCGCGATCGCGCGCATCGTGACGCCGGCGTCGCGGCGGTCACCGAAGCTGGCGGCCGCGCGTTGGGCGTGGAAGTGGACGTGCGCGATGCAGCGCAAGTGGACGCGATGGTCGCGCGAGCGATCGACGCGTTCGGCCGCATCGACATCCTCGTGAACAACGCCGCCGGGAATTTCATCTGCCGCGCCGAGGATCTCTCGCCGAACGGGTGGAACGCCGTGATCGGGATCGTGTTGAACGGCAGCTTCTATTGCTCGCGCGCTGTCGGCAAACACATGATCGCGCGTGGCGGCGGCGGCTCGATCATCTCAATCCTCGCCACCTACGCGTGGACCGGAAGCGCCGGCACGATTCACTCGGCCTCCGCGAAGGCCGGCGTGATGGCCATGACGCAGACGCTCGCCGTGGAATGGGCCCCACACCAGATTCGCGTGAACGCCGTGGCACCAGGGCCCATCGAATCCCCGGGCGCCGCGCGCCAGCTCTGGTCCACGCCGGAAGCCGTTGACGAGCTCACCAAGCGCGTACCGCTCAATCGATGGGGCAAGCCTGAGGAAATCGCGCATGCGGTCGCGTTTCTGGCATCGCCGTACGCGGCCTACATCACCGGCGACGTGCTGACCGTCGACGGCGGCCACTGGCTCGGCCGAGGCGCCTTCGGCTTTCTCGATTTGGCCGCAGCCCAGGGTCAACGCTGAGATGGCGCGCCTCCCACGCATCGCCGAGATCGACGCCGCATCGGCGGGAACCGGCTACTTTCTGTGCGCGCGCAAGGAGCGCCGGAACGGCCGCGGCGGACCGTTCCTCGCGCTGCTGCTCCAGGACGTCTCCGGCGAGATCGGCGCGAAGGTGTTTCAGAACGTCGAGGAGGCCGACCCGCAATTCGAGGCGGGGGAGTTCGTGGCCGTGCAAGGCAAGGGCAACTCCTTCAACCAGCGGCTGGAGCTCATCCTCGACAAGGTCCGGCGCGTCATCCCCGACGACGCGAAGCTCGGGTTTCGCGAGGAAGATTGCATTCCGTCGTCGCCGCGCAACGCCGACGAGATGTGGCAGGAGCTCGAGGGTCGCATTGCGAGCGTCGAGCACCCGCAGCTGCGCGAGCTCCTCACGCGCATCGTGGCCGCCAACGCCGACCGTCTTCGAATCTGGCCGGCGGCGCGGCAGGTCCATCACGCGTACCGGAGCGGGCTCCTCGAGCACATCCTCAAGATCATGGATGTCGTCGTGTTTCTCGCCGAGGCCTACGGCGCGAATCGCGATCTCGTCATCGCCGGCGCGCTGCTGCACGACATCGGCAAGCTCCAGGAGCTGTCGTACGACGTCGCGATCGACTACTCCGTCGAAGGCAACCTCGTCGGCCACATCGTGATGGGCGTCGGGCTGCTGCGCGATCACGTGAAGGAGCTGCCCGGGTTTCCACGCGATCTCGAGCTCCAGCTCGAGCACCTCATCCTCTCGCACCACGGCGACAAGGCACTCGGATCGCCGGTTGTGCCGATGACAATCGAGGCCTTCATTCTGGCCGCGACGGACGACCTCGACGCAAAGCTCCACCAGGTTCGGCGCCACATTGCCGACGACGATTCGAGCGGTGCGTTCACGTCGTACCAGCGGTATCTCGAGCGCGTGTTGTTCAAGTCGCCGCGATCGTGATGGCCGCACGCGCGTCGTCGGCCGGCGTCGTCCGGCTGGCGTGGATCTCGTGGGCGGCCGTCTGCCTCATCTGGGGCACGACGTACCTCGGCATCAAAATCTGTCTCGAAACGATCCCGCCGTTTCTGATGGGCGGATTGCGCTACGTGGTGGCCGGCGGCATTCTCGCCGCCGTGCTTGTGGCCCGGGGCCGCGCGCTGCCGCCGCCCGCGGAATGGGGCAAGTACGCCGTGCTCGGCTTCTTCATGCTGTTCGCCGGGAACGGCGGTGTCGTCTGGGGCGAGCAGTTCATTCCCAGTGGACTCACGGCGGTGTTCATCGCGACGAGCCCGTTCTGGATGGTCGGCGTGGACGCGATGCTGCCCAACAGCCCGCGGCTCCGCGCGCGAGATTGGCTCGGCCTGACCATCGGATTCGCCGGCATCCTCGTGCTCGTGGGACCGGACATCGCGATCGGCGGCGCCTCGGCCAGGAACGTGATCGTGGGCGCGGTGTCAGTGCAGTTGGCGTGCGTGGGCTGGGCGATCGGCTCGGCGTATACGAAGCGTCACGTTACGGCGCAGGACGTGATGGGGTCGGCGGCGCTGCAGATGACCTTCGGCGGCCTCTTCATGCTGATTGCCGGCACGGTGCTCGGCGAGTGGAGCGCGTTGTCGTTCACGCCGCGCACCGGCTGGATGCTCGCGTACCTCACGTTCGTCGGCGCGCTCGTGGCGTATGCCGCCTTCTCGTACTCGCTCAAGCACCTGGACATGAAGATCGTGTCGCTCTACAGCTACGTGAATCCGGTCATCGCCGTCGCGCTCGGGGCGATCGTGCTCGACGAGCCGTTCCACATGCGCATGGTGCTGGCGGCGGCCGTGATCGTCCTCGGGATTCTGATGGTGAAGCCCCGACGCTCCTCTTGACACCCGATAGGAACATCGTCAATCCTGTCGTCGTCCGATAGGAGAGACGGTCATGAGCGATATCCGGAAGGACGTGCCTCAGGGAACGCTGGACCTGCTGATCCTCCGGCTGATCTCGCGCGAGCCGATGCACGGCTGGGGTGTCATGCAGACGCTGAAGCTGCTGAGCGGCGACGTCTTCCACGTCACGCCCGGCTCGCTCTTCCCGGCCCTCCAGCGGCTCGAGGAGAACGGCTGGGCCTCCGCTGAGTGGGACACGTCGGAGAACAACCGGAAAGCGAAGTACTACGCCATCACGAAAGCCGGCCGCAAACAGCTCGAACGCGCCGAGGAGCATTGGAAGGCCGTCAACATGGCCATCATTCGAGTGCTGGAGGGCGCATGATGCGCAGGCTCTCGCGGCTACGGTTCCTCTTCGGGCGCTGGCGTCGTTCGAGCTCACATGAGCGGGCGCTCGACGCGGAGGTGCAGGCGTATCTCGACGCCGACATCGACGCTCGGGTTCGGGCCGGCGAATCGGTCGTGGACGCCCGCCGACAGGCGCTGATGGATCTTGGCGGCATCGAACAAGTCAAAGAGGTCGTGCGCGACCGTCGCGCGGGCGCGTGGGTGGACGGCGTCGTCCAGGATCTTCGCTATGCCCTGCGGACCCTGGGGAAGAGCCCGAGCTTCACGGGGTCCGTGGTTGGCAGCGTCTCGATCGGCATGGCGGCGATGATTGCCGGCTACGCGTTTGCAAACGCGATGCTGTTCCTGGAGACGCCGGGCGTCCGCGACCCCAAGCGGCTGGTTGAAATCAACGTCGAGTTCCTGGAATCGCGCTTTGGCTGGCATCCCGGCCATCTCTACCCCAGCGACTATCGCGTGCTGGCCGACAGACTTCGCGATGTTGCCCCGATTGCCGCGTCCGTCTCCGCCGACGTCAGCGTCACGCTGCCGGCCGCGCGGTCTTTGCACGCGGCGGTCGTGACGGACAACTACTTCGAGGTGCTCGACGCCAGGTTCGTGACGGGCGGACCGATCCGGCCTGGTCCCGATGGCGGCGAGGCGCCTGATACGGTGGTGCTCGCGCATCATCTCTGGAAGCGCGAGTTCGGCGGTGATGCTGCCGTCGTCGGTCGCGTCATCTACGTCGGCGATTTCCCCTCTCAAATCTCTGGAGTGGCAGCGCCAGAGTTCCGCGGTCCTTGGACGGGCCCGGAGATGCAGCGGCCCGATCTCTGGATCCCCATGCGTTTGGCGGATCGGATTGCCGCAACGGCCTCCGCATGGACCGTGGCCGCACCGTCGCCGCCACGCGAGCGTCAGATGGAGCTCGTCGTCGGCCGGCTGCGGCCGGGCGCCGAGATCTCGCAGGCGGAGGCGCTCGCCGCGCCAGTCGTTGGACAACTTACCGACGCGCGTCCCGGCACACTCGAGCGGCGCGTCACCGTCGCGCACCTTGGCGACCAGGTGCGAAGGTGGTGGGGGCCGCTCGTGATGATCGTCCTTCCCGTGCCCATCCTCGTCCTCGCGATTGCGTGTGTGAACGCGGCGAATCTGCTTCTGGCTCGTGTGACGGTTCGCGAGCGCGAGATTGCCGTGCGACTCGCGATCGGCGCCGGCCGGGGCCGCATCGTTCGGCAATTGCTCCTCGAGAGCCTCGTGCTGGCGAGCGCCTCAACCGTGCTGGCAGTGCCGCTCACGATAGCCGGACTCCGATTGGCAGAGGAAGCACTGTCGATGTCGATGCCGCTCGACAGTGTCGTCATCAGCGTCACGGTCGCGACCGTCGTCATGTGCGCGATCGCGTTCGGCCTCGCGCCGGCGCTCCGCGCGACGTCCCGATCTCCCGCACGCGGCCTCAGCCACTCGCATGCGGGCGACGCCACACCGCAGAAATCCCGCGTCAGGCGCACACTGGTCGTCGTGCAGGTCGCCGTGTCATTGGCGCTGCTCGCTCTGGGGAGCCAGCTCATCGCCAGCATTCGATCGACCGAGCCGGCGGCCGGCACGCCGTCCGGGCAGTTGCTCGTGGCTTCATTCGACGTGCGTCAACTGAAGATGTCGCCGGATCAGGCCCAGCGTTTCTACGCCACATTGCTGGCACGCGTGTCCGCGCGGCCGGAAGTGGCCGCCGCAGGTCTCGCGCCGGCGCGTGGCGCGTCAAGTCACGGGCTCCCGTTTTCCTTTTCTGGCGGTCGCGACGGCGGGATCTTCGTGCGGTACCAACCGTACGGGCTACGCGATGGTTTTGCCTGTTCGGGCGGATACGCCGCGGGTGATCTGTTCGGTGCGATCGGACTGCGCGTGCTGGCCGGACGAGCCTTCACGGCGGACGATCAACAGGGCGCCCGGCCGCGGGTGGCCGTCGTCAACCAAACGTTTGCCGATCGCATTCTCAAGGGTCGCGCCTTAGGCCAGATCCTCGAGGTGACACGCGACGGCACCGGGGCTCCCGTGCCCGTCGAGGTCGTCGGCGTGATCGAACCAACTTATGAGCCGAGCGGCGGCCACGGGTCGACATCCCGGCCCTCGGTGTACATACCAGTGGCGCTGGCGCCGATTCCCGGCCTTACGCTCTTCGCGAGCTCGCGAACGTCCGCCGGTGCCCTGATGCCCATCGTTCGCGAGATCGTGCACGACATCGATGCCCGGGTTGCCTTCCTACAGTTTGGCTCGCTGGACGATGTGATGAGGAGCGGTGACCGGAAGCTCGCGTTCGTCATGGCCCTGTTCTGGCTGGCGGCCATCCTCGGTGTGATGGCGATGGCGCTTGCGGGCTGGGGACTGTACGCCGTCATGTCGCACATCGTGGCCATGCGGTCGCGCGAGTTTGCGATTCGCATCGCCCTCGGCGCCGAGACGCGCGCGATTCTTGGCATGGTCGGGTGGCAGGCGGGGCTGTTGGCGCTCGTCGGCGGAGCGATCGGAACGTTCGCTGGTGTCCTCCTCGGCGTCTCGATCCGCGCGAATTGGAGCGGCACGGTGGCAGCCGGCGCCGGCGCTCTGCTGCTGTCCGCGTCTGTCCTCGCGGCCGTGATGTTCGTCGCGTCGTTCGTGCCGGCCGCGCGCGCCGCGCGCGTCAGTCCGATCGAGCTGTTGAAGGAATCCTGACGCTGACCCTACCCGCGGTCGCCGGCCATGACGGTCGACTTCTGTTCCAGCGCGAACGTCATCGTCCCGTCGCACACGACGCGGCCGTTCACGCGGGCGGCGCCGCGGAGGACCCCCATGCGGCTGCGCAGTCGCTTGACGATCGCTTCGATCTCCACGACGTCTCCCGGTTCGACCGGCCGGCGATACCGGACGCGCTCGATGCCGCGAAAGACGATGAGCTTCCCGGCGTTCTCCGGCTTCGACAGAATCAGAATCGCGCCGACCTGCGCCACCGCTTCGGTCAGGATAGTCGGCGGGAGTGCGGGCCCGTGGCCGTTGCCCAGCCAGAGGTACCGCTCGCTGTGCGAGACGTTCTTGATGCCGACGATGCGCCGGTCGGGCTCGAACTCGGTGACGCGATCGACGAGCAGGAAGGGATAGCGGTGCGGCAGGATCCGTTCAATCGCCGTGTAGTCGAGTGGAAGTTGGAGACTCATCGCGGCAGGCGGGTTTCCGGGGGCCCGGTCAAAGTATAATTCCAAACGTTCGACCTGCCCGATGTTCCATGAATCAACACTCGACTGAACACGCGCCGTCTGCACTGGCTGCCGGCTCGAACGAACGCGATATTCTGCTCACGCTCTTCGACCTCGGCCGGCAGGTGGCGTCGGTCATCGACTTCGACGAGCTGCTGCCTCGCATCCCCGAGCTGATCCGGCGGCTGATCCAGTTCGATGCCTTCGCGGTCTATCTCCTGGACCCTAGGCGCGGTGAGCTGCGCATCGGCTACGCCGTCGGCTACCCGGACGTGGGCCGCGGCTTCAAGCTGCGTCTTTCGGAAGGTCTGGTCGGGCTGGTGGTCACGTCGCAGCAGACGCTCGTGATCGGCGACGTGACGACGGACCCCCATTACATCAGCGTCGTGCCCGGCATGGCGTCCACACTGGCCGTGCCCCTGCTGCACAAGAACAAACCGATTGGGGCGCTCAACATTCTGAGCCGCGAGCGCGATCGGTACTCCGAGCGCGACGCGACGATTCTGCGGCAATTCGCCGCGCACGTGGCGTCGGCGCTCGTCAACGCCCGGCTGTTCGAACAGGAGAAGCTGGACGGACAGGCGTTCGAAACGCTGTCCGAGATCGGCCGTGAGGTCGCGGCCGTCCTCGATCTCGACGAGTTGCTGTCGCACATCGCGCAGGCGACCCGTCGCGTCGTGGACTACCGCACGTTCGGCATCTTCCTGCTCAACGAGCAGACACGCGAGCTCGAGATCAAGGTGGCGGTGCAGTACGGCGAGAAGGTGTCCGTGCCGAAAATCGCGCTGGGCGAGGGCCTGGTCGGCTACGTGGCGCTGCACAAGGAGCCGCTGCTCGTGCCGGACGTGTCCAAGGACCCGCGCTACATCAAGGTGGTCGACGACGTTCGGTCCGAACTGGCCGTGCCCATGCTGCTGAAGGATCGCTGCATCGGCGTGTTTGACCTGGAGAGCCCGGAGCTCGAGGCGTTCACCAAGCGCGACGTGGAAATCCTCACGCTCCTCGCGAGTCAGGCGGCCGTCGCCATCGAGAATGCGCGGCTGTATGCAGAACTGTCCGCGAATGAAGCGCGGATGGAGAAAGAGCTGAAGTTTGCGAAGCGCGTTCAGGCCGCGCTGCTGCCGTCAGCGCTGCCGAAGCGGCTGAAGGGCGTCGACGTGGCCGCCTCGTTCGCGCCGGCGCGCGAGCTGGGCGGTGACTTCTACGACTTCCTGCTGCCCGACTCCACCACGCTCGTCGTCGCGCTCGGCGACGTGTCGGGCAAAGGCGTCCCCGCCGCGCTCTACAGCGTGTTCGCGGGCGAGCTCGTTCGCGGCCGCACGTTCCGCCGCCGGTACCTGCCGGAGAAATCGTCGCCGGCCAGCGTGCTGATGTCGATCAACACGATCCTGCACGAGCGCCACCTCGAGGAGTATTACTGCACGCTCTGCTACGCCCAGTTCGATCTGAAGCGGCGCAACGTCACGATCGCGAACTCCGGCGTGCCGTATCCCGTCCGCGCGCACGGTGAAACATGCGAGCAGATTCATCTGCCCGGCGTGCCGCTCGGATCGTTCCCGGGTACGACGTTCGATGAGCGGACGCTGCCGCTCGCGTTGGGGGACGTGTTCGTGTTCGGGTCTGACGGCGTCACCGAGGCCATGAACAGCAAGGGCGAGGAATTCACGGCTGACAGACTGATCGACGTCGTGCGCCGGACACGGCATCTCACCGCGCGTGAGATTGTCCAGGCCGTGCTCCAAGCCGTCGACGATCACCGCGCAGGCTTCCCGCCCAACGACGACACCACCGTCGTGGCGCTTCGCATTACGGCGTGAATTACGCTTGTTCAGCGCGAGGCACGAAGTACGCGCGAAGACGCGTTTCGCCAGCCTCGACTCGCGACGCGAGATCCAGCAGACGATCGACACGCAACGCGGTCATCTGGCGGATGTAGCGATGCTCGTCGTTGTAGGCGCGGAAGTCGAGAGTCGCGGGCGCCTCGAAGAACTGAATGCGATGCGCATCCCCCGCGCGGCAGAACTCAACGGTACCTTCCTTGACGATCGTGTTCCACGCGTCGAACTGCGCGCGCAGCTCGGAGACCGCGAGCTCGGAGTTGATCTGACGGGCGTTCAGGATGTCCGAAGCGCCGTAATGGGCCGCATCACGCGCCCACCGCACCCAGCGGTGGACCGAGAGCCGAGTCCCCAAGACCAGCAGGAGGACGCCAACCACCGACGCAATCGCGAGCAGAATGACCGGGGCCACAGGTGAAGCAGGGATTCTGCACGAAAAAACACCCTACGCAAATATATCCGTCGTAATAGCGTCACATGCTTATGGCAGCCATGGCGGCAAGACAGACCTTGGTCTTACACGCTCCAGAGGCTCCGATGCCCTGATGGGTCGAATCCTACCCAGCCTGCACGCTGCGGGGCTGTCCACTGTCCGCCGCACCGTCCGAGGTCGATCGGCCTCGCCGCGGGACACCGCTCGTCAAAAACTCGCCGGAATACGCAAGATTCAGAGCGGCTGAGTACGGCATGTCTCTTGAAGCAATGCGGTGCGGAGCCGCCCGACGTCAACGGGATGCGTCACAATCGACAGGCAGGCGCTGGCATCGCCGCATCCCGTCCGCTCCAGGTCGACGTTAGGGCGGTTCTTTTTTTATCGGCCCCCTTGTCCGCCGTAGCTTTAGCGAAGGCGGAAAACAACCATTCCCACCGCCGTCGCGTCCATTTTCCTGAAAAGTGGAGGCACGGCTATGAAGTTCTCGAGTTACCGGGTAATGACCGCGGTGGGACTGGCGCTGATTGCTGTCGGCGTCGGCGCCTGGTTCGTCGCGGCCCCAGCGGCGGGCAGGCAGGATGTTCGCGAGCGGCCGCTTGTTCAGGATTATCGGACCCACGTGATGGGTGCGGGCGGGATAGGCGTCACCGTCCAGGACGTGGATCCGGCCGATGTCGCGCGTCTGAAGCTCTCCTCCGCATCCGGCGCACTCGTCAGCGCGGTTCGCGCGGGTGGACCGGCCGAGAAAGCCGGCTTCAAAACGGGCGACGTGATCGTGACCTTCGACGGTCAGGCCCTCCGCAGCGTCCGTCAGTTCCACCGGGTCCTGGACGAAACCCCGGCCGGCCGCGAGGTTGAAGCGACGGTCGTGCGCGACGGCGCGCGTATCAACCTGAAGGTCACGCCGGTCCCCTCGGATGGCTGGACCGCGTTTTCGAGCAGCGGGCCCCTTCAACACTTCCAGCTCACCGGCCCGAACGGCTTCACGTTTGGGCAGCCGTTCTTACGCGATCACTTCGACATGCTGGGCACCGGTGGCAGCGGCCGGCTCGGTGTGGACGTGCAGGAGTTGACGGGCCAGCTCGGCGACTACTTCGGCACGAAAGACGGCGTGCTCGTGACGTCCGTCGAGGAAGGCACACCGGCGAAGACCGCGGGCATCAAGGCCGGTGACGTGATCACGAAGTTCAACAACCGGCCGGTCCTGGGCGTGGACGACCTGCGCCGCCGCGTCACGGGAGTGACGGGTGAGGTGCCGATCACGATCATCCGCGACAAGAAGGAACAGACCGTGACGGCGAAGCTCGACGGCCCGGCGCCGCGGACGATTGTCAGGTAACCAATCAGACGTAGGGGCGGGCTTCCCACCTTCGCGCAAAGGCTTCGGTGGGCCACCGTAGCTTTAGCGGAGGTGGCGGCCCGCCCCTCAGACCTGCGCTGTCCGCGCTTCAGGAATGGCCACACCGCTCGCCGGTGCCACGATGGCGGCAAATTGCGCCGCGATCATGCGCGCGACGGCGAGCGTCTCGTGATCGGGACGCGTGCGGCTGATCTCGGCCGACAGCACGCCGATGCAGCCGCTGGCCGTGACGATGGGGACGGCAATGGCGCCGGGCGCGGCTGGTGCCGCACCGTTCACGGCCTGCGAGCGCATCGATCGAAACGCCAGCGAGGTGACGTTGTCGCTGTCGGCGCGGAGCGATCCGAGCCGCTCGATGACCCGCTCCGAGTAGCCGAGCGTGAGCGACGGCCGGAGGAGAGATCCGCCGGCATCCGCGATCCACAACACGATGCCCTTCGCGCCGAGGACGGGCCCAATGCGCTCGAACAGGGCCGCCACATCGCGTCCGTCCACGACGCGTCCGAGGTCGACGCACAACTCCGCGGCCGCCGCGAGGTTCACCGGAGCCGGGCGGGCCGCCGAGATGATGCCCTCCGGCGGTGCCCCGCCAGCCAACGCCGCTTGGGCGTCTTCCGCGGCCAGGGCCGCGAGCTTCGCGCGGCGGTTCAGGAAGTAGAGCGCCGCTCCCAAGAAGCCGAGTGCCAGGGCGTTGAGCCCGAGCCTCGACCACCGGGTGCGCAACATGCCCGCCTCGATGGCTTGACGGTCCGCGTCGCGCGCGGCGACGAGCGCGTCGGTCAGCCGCTGGACAGGGGTGACTGCATCCGTGAAGATCAGGTCCGAGGCTTCGAATCGCCGGTCGCTCGTGGCGAAGTCGCGCGCGCGTCCGTCGATGTCGTTCAGGGCGCCGAGGGCCGACGTGGCGAGGTCGTACTGGGCCTTGGCGGTGGTGCTGGCCGTGTTCGAGTGCAGTCTCACGATGGTGGCTTCGATTTCAGTGGAACGCTCCGCCGCGCGCTTGACCCAGAACGAGGGTCCCTGGCCCGTGGCGACGTACCCGGCTTGGGCGGCCCGCCATGCGGCGAGCGATGTTTCGACGGCGGCGACATCGTGCTCGATCGCCAGCGCGGCGACGCGGCCGCGCGCGAGCGAGAGATCGAAGCGAACGTCCTGAATCAGTGTGAGCGCCGCGATGACGAGACTGAGGACGACTAGGATCGTGACGTGACGCGCCCTCATGGATGAACGCCCCGTACTATAGCACCGGCAATTTTCAAGTACCAGCACTCGAATCGGCGTCGAAACCCGAACCCTCATCGCATCATGCGCCTCGCGGTCATCGTGAATCCTGTGTCGGGTCGCGCCGGAAGTCGCCGGGCGTCTGCCGGCGAACGACAGCAGCTGGCCGCGCGAGTTCTTCGCGACGTCGGCGTCGAGGCCGAGGTCGTGTTGACGCGTGCGCGCGGCCACGGCGCCGAGCTCGCGCGCGCATTCGTCGATCGGGCATTCGACCGGGTGATCGCGTGGGGTGGCGACGGCACGGTCAACGAAATCGCGGGTCCACTGATTGGATCGCACACTGCGCTCGGCATCGTGCCGTCAGGATCGGGCGACGGATTGGCGCACGGTCTCGGGCTCGACACCCGGCCGGATCAAGCGCTCGCAGCCGCTCTGCGTCAGCCGGTGACGCCCATCGACGCCGGTTGGCTCGGCGCTCGGCACTTTCTCAACGTCTGCGGCATCGGCTTCGACGCCGCCGTGGCGCAAGGCTTCAACACGCGCGAGACTCGCGGCGCCCTCGGTTACGTGAAGGGCTTGCTGTCGGGCATCTGGAGGTACCGGCCGGAGTCCTATCAGATAGATGCGGGCGGTACCCGCTTCGAGGGCCCACGTTTTCTGGTCGCGTTCAGCAACGGGTGCGAGTACGGCAACCGGCTCGTGCTCACCGCCGACGCCCATCCCGCTGACGGATGGCTCGACGCCGTCATCGTCGATGCCGGCACGCCAATCCGGCAGCTCTGGCGCGCCCGGCGGCTCGCCGTCGGCGTGCGCCGGCCCGCTGCCGGCATCCACCGCCTGCGCGTGCAGCAGGCGCGCATTTCAGGCGAGCGTCTCGTCTGCCACGTCGACGGCGAGACGTTCGAAACGCGCGGATCGATCGACGTGAGAATTCAGCCCAAGGCGATTGGGATTGCGGGGGTCACGATCGTACGTAGGGCAAACCTTTAGGTTTGCCCATTGCGCCAGACCTGAAGGTCTGGCCTACGTACTATTTCACTTCCTTCAAGGGAATCACATCCGCGCGCGGCAGCGGGCCGAAGTCGTCGCCGAACTTCACCGGCGGCAGATCCTGGAACATGAAGTCCCACTTCCACCGTTCCGACGGATTCGACGTCTGCAGCCAGTCTTGCGCCGAGACCGGACGCGAGAACGACATCGCCGGAAGCGCGGCGTAGCCGCGGAGCGCGGACAGCTCACGCGCGATCGTGTCGCGCACGGCGGCGGCCGACGCGAAGCTCACGTTGGCGCCAAACACGACGCCGAGTTTCATGAGCACCTGCCAGTCCTCACCGGCCTCACCGGGCGGCATGATCACCCGCGAGGCGGCCTGCACATGGCCGGTCATGTTCGTGTACGTCGCGTCCTTCTCCATCCACGCGGCGCCGGGCAGCAGGATGTCGGCCGCGTCGGCGAGCGCCGTCTGCAGCGCCCCCTGGACGATGAGCGTCTTGATCTTGCCGGCCTTGCGCGCCGCCAGAATCCACTCGGCCTCGCCGAGCGAGTTGTCCGGGCCGGGGTCGAACACGTAGAGCACCTTCACCTGGCCGGCGTCGACGGCGGACCGCAATCCGGCCACGCCTTCGGGCATCGCCGGCCGATCGACGATGGCGGCACCGACGTTGAATCCGAGGTCGCGCGCGCCGCGCACGTTGGGCGCATCCACGGCGGGAATCTTGAACTTCGTGTTCGCCGGCTGCGGCTTTTCGCGGACCTTCCATCCGATCGTCACGCCGCCGGTCTTGCCTGAGATCTGGCGGAGCATGAACAGCTCTTCCAGGGACGCGTGCGCCGACGCGAAGAAGCGCGTGCTGGCGGGACCTCCGGCGGCATCCACCGCGGACTTCACGGCCACGAGCGCATCGGCCCACGGCGCGGCGTCGAGTGCGTTGTTGCGGCGGACGTGCGGCTGCAGCACGCGGCGCTTGCCCTCGACCCAGTGATAGTCGAAGCGGCCGATGTCGCACATCCAGTAACTGTTGACCTCAGCATTGAGCCGCGGCGTCACGCGTACGATTTGCGCGCCCTTGGCCCACTCGGGCTTCGCCTTGATCCACGCGGTGGTGTTGCAGCCCTTCTCGCAGAGTGTGCAGATCGTGTCGACGGCCTGCGGGTTGTCCCACGGCCGTGACTTGAAGCGGTAGTCGCGCGTCGTGATCGCGCCGACCGGACAGACGTCCATCAGATTGCCCGACAGCAAGGAGATGACGCCCTTCTCTTCGAACGTCGCCAGCTCGCTGCCGTAGCCGCGCTGCGCGACGCCGATCTGCGCGTCGCCGTCGACCTCGCGCATGAACCGGATGCACCGCGTGCACAGGATGCAGCGGTTGCGATTCAGCATCAGCGTGGGCCCGAAGTCCACATCGGCCCGGACGCCTTCGCCGTCGAACACGCGCCGCGGGAACTCCATGCGGCTGCGCTCGGGCCCGAACTCCATCGAAAAATCCTGGAGCGGACACTCGCCGCCCTTGTCACACACCGGGCAGTCGAGCGGGTGGTTGATCAGCAGGAACTCGAACACGCTCGCGCGCGCGGCCTGGACTTCGGGTGAATTGGTGATGACGACCATGCCGTCTGCGCACGGCGTCGAGCACGCCGTCTGCAGCTTCGCCATCTTCTCGATCTTGACGATGCACACGCGGCAGGACCCGTCGACGCCAAGGCCGGGGTGATAGCAGTAATACGGCACGTGGCCGCCGTGCTGAATCACGGCCTCGAGCACCGTCTTGCCTTTTTCTACTGTGACTGCTTTGCCGTCGATCGTGACCGTAACGTGGTCCATAAGGAGAGATGATATCAGGCGCATTTGGGGATTTGCGGACTTGGGGACTTGTAGATTACGGATGACCTCCGTAATCCCCAAATCTCCCAGTCTCCCAATCTCCAATTCCCTTTATTTCACGTACTCCGCGAGCGTCAGCTCATCTCGCGTGACGATTCTGCGAACCGCGCCTTTCAGTGTAATCGGCCGTTCGGTGACAGCTTCGGTGACCGGGATGGTCACCGACTGGCTTTGGCCGTCGACGTACTGAATCGTGACGGTGAGCGGCAGGTCGAAGAGCTCGCCGACTTGTTCGATGCGCACGACGGCCAGCCGATCGGTCTCGAACCGTGACGTCACCCGGAGCCGGGGCACGCCCGTTTCGCGGATCCAGCGTTGGAAGAAGCGGCCGAGCTTCATCGGCGTTTCCGCCTGCATGGCCATTCGAAAATCCTCGGTGCCGGCCTTCGTATATCGGGAGCCGGCGTAGTAGCGCCGCAGGCCCCCGAAAAACGCCTGATCGCCGACGAGCCGGCGCAACATGTGGAGTGTCACCGCCGACTTGTTGTAGAGCACCGCGCGGAACACCCGGGAGTCGCCCTGCACGTGCCCGAGCCGGTAGCCGAGTGAGATGGGCCCGCGGGCCGTGTAGGCCGCGGCGGAGTCTCGCATCTGCCCGATGAGATCGGCGAGCATCTCGGGGCCGCGCTCGGTGCCGGCGAAGATCGCGCCGAAGTACTGCGACAGGCCTTCGCTCAGCCACTGCTCGTGGTAGTTCTTCCAGCCGACCGCCTGCCCCCACCACTGATGCGCGATCTCGTGCGCCAGAAAGAACTGCGGGTACTTGGAGTCCATCGACAACGGATCGCTGGCCCAGGTATACGGCGTCGTCGAGAGCGGCTGGAGCCAGATCGCAAAGAAGGCCGGACTGTGCCCGCCCGGAAGGTTGTCCTCGACGCCCGCGAGCGTGAAGTTGGGGTACGGCGCTTCGCCCACGAGCGCCGTGTACACGCGGAGCATCTCGGCGACGCGCGCGGGCAGATGGCGGTTGCTGTTGGCCACGCGTGGCGTCGAGACCACTTCGAGATCGATCACGTTGCGCGGGCGTGGCACGCCGGCGGCATCGACCATCGACTGCGCGACCCCCGCCACTTCCACCTTCAGGCGGCCGACCTCCACGAGACGCGTGATGAGGCACGAGAGGTACCGCGCCGGACGATCGACGACGTACTCCGACGTACGCGTCGACCGGGCCTCGCCGGGGCCGATGGCGGCCGGCGCCACCGACGACCGCACGAGGCTGCCGTTGGAGACGATCTGATACTCGGACGGCACGCGCAGCCGCATGGTGGCGGTCGCGTAATCGCTCACCTGCGACTGCGGGTACCAGTAGACCTGATTGCTGTACAGCGCGCGCGGCTCGGGTTGAATCGTGAGGGCCGGTTCGCCGCGGGCCTGCTGCGGATCGCTCGACGAGATCGGCGTGTGCGCGCTCGGCGACTCACGATCCGCGGCCTGCGGCGTCAGCCGGCCGCTGTACACGATGTCGAATGGCAGCACCGTGTCGCGCATCACGGTCGAGGGCAGACTGACGATCAGGTTGTTCTGGCCGACCACGCGCATGGTCAACAGCCGCCCGAAGGTCGGCGACGTGACGGAGGTCACCGTCAGCGACTCCGCCAGCCGGAGGGTGATGACGTTCGCCGCGACCGACGTGATCTTCACGTGGAGCGTGGCGCGTCCGGACACCCACGCGTTTCGCGGATCGAACGTGATGTCGAGCGCATAGCGCTCCACGTCGTAGGTCATCTGGTCGTCTTCGCTGTAGTCTGCGCCGCGGGTGATCAGCTTGTCGGGCGAGGCATAGGACGACAGATTGCGATTGCGCCCGCGATCGAACAACGACACGTCCTCGGCCTCGTTGGGCGACCGCGCGTACGTCAGCCAGCCGTAGCGCCCTGTCTTGAATTCGATCACGACGCTGCCGAGCGACGGCGAGAACGACCAGTTATCGGGCGTCAAATCGCGCAGGTCGACGTTGTACGTCTTGCGCGACATGTCGTCGAACACGATGCGCGCGCGCGCGAGCTCGCGCGGATCGACGGTGGCGGCCGGGACCAGGGCGCGCGCGGAGACGCGGTCCGAGAACTCGCCGGAGTCGAGCCGGATGAACGCCGTGTCGACCTCGCTCTCGAACACCGGGCGCCCCGAGAACGCTTCGAGCTGCCCCTGCTCGGCGCGGTCCTGCGGCGCGAAGGTCACCGACCCGCGGCCGCGCAGCACGATCGCCGTGACACCGCCAGGATCCTCGGCGACGAACGCCATGCCGGACGCCATCTTCAGCGTCATGTCGGGCGCCCGCAGCACGAGGTCGTGCACGGTGAATTGCCGTTCGGTGTCGAGCGTGAGCTTGACGAGGCCCGAGAACACGGCGGGTTCGGTGAGGCCGATGAGCTCGTACCGATCGGGGGCATCGCTGCGGGGCCGCACGGTGACCAGCCAGGTGGCGAGCCGGCCATTCTGTCCATGGCTCACGAAGACTTCGGCCAGTACCTCGATGCGGTTGGTGTCCTCGAGCGTCCGCCGCCCGCGCTCGCGCACGGCGGCCTGCGTCACGCCGCCGCTGGCGACGGCGTTCTGAAAGACGAGCAGCCCGTCGACGGGGAAGGCGTTGGCGGTGAGGGGACGGAACCGGTCCATGCTGCCGTCGGCGAGTGCCGTCTCGACATCCGCGAGCAGACGCACGATCCCGTCCGCTTGCGGCGGGGCCGCGCCACGGCCCGTCTGCGCGTGTGGCGCAGACGACAACACGACGAGCAACGCGAACAGGAGGGCTCGGCGCATCGCGATTGAAACGAATGGTACTCGCTCAGAGTGTGACTGAAAACGGAATTGATGGCCGTCCGGCCGTCCGGATTCGGATAGCGAACCAATTCAAGCGCGCAGGAATTTAGACGGTTCGCCGCAGCACGAGCGCGGTCAGATCGTCGGCCAGACGGGCGTCACCGGCGTGCCGCTCGACCGCCGTGAGCAACGCCCGGCCGATGACCTCCGGATCCTGATCCGCCGCCGAGGCCAGGACCTGCTCGATGCCCGCCTCCTCGAACGCGCGGCCGCGCGTGTCTTCGGCCTCGGTGATCCCGTCGCTGAAGAGCACCAGCAGATCGCCGGGATGGAGCGTGATTTCGCGCGTCTCGTACGCCGCCTGCTCGAACATGCCGAGCGCCAGCCCGCTGCCGGGCGCGCCCGCGCGCTCGAACCGGCCGTCCCGCCGGCGCACGATGGGCGGCAGATGGCCGGCGTTGACGAACTGCAGCCGCCCGGTCGGCGGATCGTAGAGGCCGTAGAAGAGCGTGATGAATCTGGAGGCCGGGCTGTGCCGCGCGACCTGCACGTTGAGCCGCGCGAGCAGTCGCGCCGTGTCGAGACCTTCGTCTACGAGCGTCCGCAGCATCGCGAGGAGCAGCGCCATGAGCAGCGCCGCCGGGCTGCCTTTGCCCGACACGTCGCCCAGCGCGATGACAAGCGCCCCGTCAGGCCGCGGCAGGATGTCGTAGAAATCTCCGCCCACCGTGTTGGCCGGACGCCCGACACCGCACACGACCGCGTCCCCCGCGCGATGGATCCCGCCGGGCAGCATCGCGATCTGGATGTCGCGCGCGATCTCGAGATCGCCCTTGAGCGACAGCCGGTCGGCGACCTCCATGAGGATCAGCAGATTGACCGCCGCAAATCCAAGGAACAGCCACAACGTGCCCGGCACCCACTGCGGCGCCGGCACGGTGACCGTGAACGGGAACAAGAGCAGGCGCTGCGATCCGATGCCGCGAAACAGCTGCAACAAGCCGAGGAGCACCGCGACGATCGCGCCCACGTACAGAATGCGGCGCGCGGGCGAGAGCCGCAGCGTGAAGGCGGTGAACAGCAGCCGGGTTTGAACGAACCAGCGCTTGTACCAGGGGAGCGCGTCGATCTTGGCGCGATCGATATTGCGGGTGAAATACCGGTACGCCTCCGGCGTGTCGCGCGTGAACAGCTTCTGGAAGTCGGCCGGCGTCAGGCCTTGGGTGTACTGATCGAAGAAAGTGCGGCGGTTAGTGGACACTTGTTAAGCCAAAAGCCAAAAGCCAGAAAGCAAAAGCCAAAAGACGAAAGCCAGAAGCCAGAAGGCTGAGCCAGAAGGTAGCTCTCGTTTTTGGCTTCTGGCTTTTGGCTTAAGAGAGATCAGATCAACCCGATTTCCTTCCCGACCTTCGAAAACTTGTCGAGCGCGAACTGCAGCTCGCCCTTCGTGTGCGCCGCCGTGACAATCGTCCGCACGCGCGCTCTGTCGCGCGCGACCGTCGGAAAGGCGATGCCCTGCGCGAACACGCCTTCGGCGAAGAGACGGTCGGACAGCTGCATCGCGCGGCTGCCTTCACCGGCGATGACGGGCGTGATCGGACTCTGGCTCAGCCCCGTATTGAAGCCGAGCTTCGCGAGCCCGCTCTTGAAGAAGCGCGTGTTGTCCCACAGCGTCTCGATGATCTGCGGCTCCTGCTCGAGCACGTCGAGGGCCGCGAGGCACGTCGCGGCGACCGACGGCGGGTGTGACGTCGAGAACAGGAACGGCCGCGCGCGGTGATACAGAAACTCGATGAGCGTCTTCGATCCCGCGACGTAGCCGCCCAGCGCGCCCATCGCCTTCGAGAGCGTGCCGACCTGAATGTCCACGCGGCCGTGCATGTTGAAGTGGTCGATGGTCCCGCGGCCGTTCTTCCCGAACACGCCGCTCGCGTGCGCGTCGTCGACCATCATGATGCAGCCGAACTCTTCGGCCAGCGCGCAGAGCTCCGGCACCGCGCCCAGGTCGCCGTCCATGCTGAAGACGCCGTCGGTGATGAGCAACTTGCGCTGCGCCGCCGGCAGCTCCTTCAGGATCTTCCGCGCCGCGTCCGCGTCCTTGTGCGGAAAGACCTTGATCGCCGCCTTGCTCAGCCGGCACCCGTCGATGATGCTCGCGTGATTCAGCTCATCCGAGATGATGACGTCGTCTTTCGTCAGGATCGCGGAAACCGTGCCGGCGTTCGCGGCGAAGCCGCTCTGGAACACGACGACGGCCTCGGTCTTCTTGAAGGCGGCGAGGCGCCGCTCGAGCTCCATGTGGATCGCCATCGTGCCGGCGATCGAGCGCACCGAGCCGGACCCGACGCCGAGCTCCTTCGTGGCCGCGAGCGCGCGCTCGACGAGCTTCGGATGCGTCGTGAGACCCAGGTAATTGTTCGACGACAGGTTGACGACGGAACGCCCGTCGAAATGTGATGTGGCCTGCTGGCGATCCTCGAGGATGCGAAGCGAGCGATAGAGACCTTGCGCACGAAGCGAATCGAGCTCGGTGCCAAGGAACGAGAGCGGGTCGGATCGCATAAGAGGGACAGTATAGACGGCGTCCGAAGAGTCCGAGGAGTCCAAGAGTCCGAAGAGTCCTACGAATCGCCAGGTCGAGGACTCTTAGGACTCTCAGGACTCTCAGGACTCTTAGGACTCTTAGGACTCTCAAGAAACTCTTCGACGAGCACTTGCAGTATCGCCGTGGTCGGCACCGCCAACAGCAAGCCGACGATGCCGAAGAGCTTGCTGCCGGCGAGGAGCGCGACGAGCACGGTGACAGTGCGCAAGCCCACCTGCCGCTGCATGACCCGTGGCACCAGAAAGTTGTTCTCGACGGATTGGATCGCCCAGAACACCAGCGCGACGAACAGCGCGGTCTTCCACGACACGGTCGCGCCCACGAGGATGGCCGGGATCGCGGACACGATCGGGCCGATCACGGGAATCGCCTCGCCGATGGCGGCGACGAGACCGAGGATGTAGAAGAACGGCACGCCGAGCGCCCAGAGCGCTACCGTGACCGACGCGCCGATCACGAAGCACAGGAACAGTTGACCGCTCAGCCACGCCCCGACTTTGATCGCGACGTCGCTGGTGATGCGCTGCACGCGCGCCCGGCGCTCGGGCGCGACGAATCTGAGCGCCGATCGCTGCAGACCCTCGGCATCCACGAGCAGGTAGTACGGCAGCACGAGGAGCGCGAGGAAGGTGCCGACAACGCCGAGCAGGCCCTGCACCGCGCCCAACACGCCCGCGAAAGCGGCGCCGGGGCTCGGCGCCTTGGTGAGCAGCTCGTTCCAGTTCCAGCCGGGCTCGACCCAACCGCGTGAGATCAGGAACGCCTGGGCCCGGTCGAGGTACTGCGGCATGTGTTGCCCGAGCTCCTTGGCTTGACCGGCGATGGGCGGCACGATGAGCGCGAGCACGATGCCGCCGAAGGTGAGGAACGTGGCGTAGAGCAGCAGGATCGCCATCCAGCGCGGGAGCATGCCGGGCTTGCCGCCGAAACGCTGGCGCTCGATCCATCGAACCGCCCGGCTGAGGCCCATCGCGAGGAGCAGGCTGACGTACAGGAGCAGCAGCACCGCACGCAGTTGGTAGACCAGCCACGCGAGCAGGCCCGCGCCGGCGAGCGCCACGATCCCGAACAGGATCAGCTGACGCTCGCGGTGGCCCGGGCCCATACGTCATGGTCGCAGGTCTTGTACGCTGAGGGCCAAAGGACACTGCGATGCGCCACTCATTCGCGCTCTTGCTCGTCGTCGCGCTCGTCACGCGTGCCAGCACCGCGGCACCGATCACCGCGCAGGCGGTCGCCACTGCGGATGGTTGGGAACTGCCGGTCGTCTCTTTTGGCGCCAAGTGCGACGGGCAGACGAACGACGCCGCTGCCATTCAGCGGGCGTTCGACGCCGCGAAGCGCATTTCTGGCACGGTCGTGTGGCCGGCGCGGACGTGCGCGGTCGGCACCGGTGTGACGCTCGGGGGCGACCGCGATCGCAGCAACTTCGTCGGCATCCGCGGCGCGACGCCGAACAACAGCGTGCTCAAGTGGACCGGCGCGCCCGACGGCGTCGCCCTGACGATCAGCCACAACAAGTACTTCAAGATCGAAGGCCTCGCGGTGGTGAACGGCGGCGCGCGCGGGACCACGCAGGGCGTGCAGCTCACGGGGCCGCTGACGGTCGGCACCCAGACGCTGGCCGGTCAGTTCGAGCGCGTGAGCGTGTCCGGCTTCAACATCGGTGTGCAGATCGGTGTCGCCGGCGGCCGGGCGGCGTCTGAGATCCAGTGGACGATGCTGTCACTCAACAACAACGACATCGGGTTGCGCACCGGCGACATGAACACGCTCGATCACCAGTTCCACATGCTGCTCTGCGGCAACAACGGGATCTGCGTGCAGCATCTGACCGGCGAGTTGTGGGTGGACGGCGGCTCGGCGTCGTTCGACACGAAGGCCGACTTCGATTTTCCGGGCAACGCGTTCGGCATTGCGACCATCCGCAACTTCCGCAGTGAGTCCGCGAACCGCTTTATCACCGGCGCCGTGCCGAATCTCACGGTCGAGTCCGTCAGCGTGAACCCGTCGTCCAACGCCGACCGCGTGGTGATTGACCTCACGGCCGGCCAGGGCAACTACCTCACGTCGATCCGGCAGAGCGATCTCTGGGGCTACGTGCGGATCGCGGCGGTGAGCGGCGCTACGGGCGCCATCGTGATGGAGAACAATCGCGTGCAGAGCAACGGCGAGCTGCCGCTGACCTACGACGCGGCCGGCAGCGCGTCCGGCAATCGCACGGGCAACATTTCCGGGCGATTCGTGAACAACATCCGCGCCGTCTACGGGCAGGCCAATCGCGAATCGCGCTTCGACGACTATCCGTTTTTCAACATTCAGCACGGATCGGCGGACCCGCTCGTCGCCGTGCGACGCGCGAACGATCCCGACCGTCGCGCGGGCGACGGGCAGCCAGTCGATCGGCTGCAGTTCAATCGCGTCAAGACGATTGCCGAGGGCGGCTACGCGGATGGCCGCAACCTCCGGATGGTGTTTCAATTTCCCGGCAACGCGGCCACGGCCACCGTGCCGTTCGTCCGTCAAGAAACTGTGGGCGTCACCGCGTGGCGTCACGACGGACAGGCGAATGATCGGCTCGGATACGACACGATCACGGTCGCGGCCGGCCGCTTCACCCAAGGCGACGTCGGCAAGCGCATCGTCATTGCCGGCGTGTGCGGCGGCGGCACGGATTGCGTGGGCGTCATCAAGGCCATCACGGACGCGACGCACGTCGTCGTGCAGTTCAAAAGCGGCAACGTCAACGGCAACGGGTTCGCGGTGACGAACTCGTCGGCGCAGGCGACCATCGGTGAGGACGAGCCCGACGCGCTGTACCTGCCGGTCGTCAGCTGCAACGCGCAGGAAACGGTCTCGTGGTCGAATCTCTCGGCAACTGGGCTGACGCTGACGAGCTCGAACCCCGCGTCGCGGGCGACGTGCGTGATTCTGTTGGTGCGGTGAGACACGTACCGTAGCGGGCCCTGCGCTCCGGCATGAGCTGGGCCACTGAACCCCGGTCTGGGCCGCTGGCCCGGAAGCCGATCAGCTCACCGTTGCTCGAACCTCAACGTGATAGTCGCCGTCTCCGCGGACGCGACGATATCGGTGACTTCCGCAGCTAGATTGCGGTCTCCAGACCGCATTTCCGCAAGGACTCGGTACTTGCCACCGGCGACACCCGCGATCCGAAAGCGCCCATCCGCATCGGTTTTGACCGCGCCGCCAATCGTTCGAGCGCCCGCGGCGTCGGCCTTGAGATACACCGAGGCGCCTGCCACTCGCCGCCCCGTGGTATCCAGCACGACGCCTGAGAGCGTCACGATGCGAATCGAATCGGGCACGACGAGGTTGTTGAGTGTCGTCACGGTGCCGGGGCCCACGACGAACTCGCGCCACTCGCGCCGATCCGTTGTACCGGGAAAATAAACCGGTTGAAAGCTGAGCACGCGGTTGGACTCGCGCTGCGTGTTGAAGCCGAGCGTGTAGCGGCCCGGCGGGATGCGATCGAAGACGGCGGTGCCGTCGTCGCCCGTGAAGACGGACGCGATAGCGGTCCCATTGAGCTGTCCTGGCGGTATCAACTCGAGCGCCAGGTGCGGGACCGGGTTTCCACGCGAGTCCGTAGCGCCGGTGAGGATTCGGCCGTTGTACCGGGCGAAGAAGTTGGCGACGGCGCAGCCGCGCGGGTCGTTCAGCGTCACGGCGCGTTCACTCCAGACGTACATCTCCTCGCCGATGCCGACATTCACGCGATACTCGCCGGCGGGCACGGTCACCTCGTAACGGCCGTTCGCGTCGGTCGTTGCGACACGGCGCGTGGCCCGTCCTTCGATCGTCACCCTGGCGCCTGCGTACGGCGGCCTGTTGGAATACGTGTCTCGCTGACCGATCGGCTCGCGGGTGATCGTCCCAAAGATCCTGCCTTCGGTGGCCGCGGCGGTCGATAGGCTCCGCAGGTAGCGAAGATCCTCCGTAGCCCCTTCGAGACGCCGGGTACCGCTGCATATTCCGGTAGCGAGACGGCCGTCGCTCAGTCTGTTGGCGTAGACGACGTACTCGCGGCCGACCTCGAAGGCGAACCCGCAGTCGGCGGCGCCGGTGCCGGAGTAGACATCCGTCTCGCCTGCGGGCACACCGGCGAAGGCCTCGCTCACCTGGATGTGAATCCGGCGGAGCGTCGAGAACGAGCGTGTGCCGTCCGCGGCCTGGGGATCGAGCGGATTGATGGACACGACCTTTCCAACGAAGACCGCATCCGAGCGCCAACGGGTCTGACAAGGCGGCCCGGCCATCTCGCACGAGCAGGCCCACGCGGGCGCCGCCGTGCCGGCGGTGAGTGCGAGGACTCCGGCCAGCGTGCGCAGCAGACGTCGGTACGTAGGGCGGACCGAACTTCGGTCCGCCTGACGCACGATCTTACGCACGATTCAGAAACTCCCGCGTGAAGCTCGCGATGTCGTCGTAGATCTTCTCCAGCTGGTCCATCGGCGCGAGAAAGACGACGCGGAAACAGCCCTGATCCGCCGGCATGCCGAAGCCGGATCCGTACACGCACAGGATGCCGGTGGCTTTGAGCAGCCCGAGGACGAAGTCCTCGTCCGTCTTGCCGGGCGGCAGCGCGACGCCGGGCATCGCATAAAACGCCGCTTTCGGGGCGACACACGTCATGCCGGGAATCGCAGAGAGGCGGGAGGTCGTGAGCGCTGCGCGGCGCTTCAGCTCGCCGACGAACTCGCGCTGATGCGATCGATCGCCGTTCAACGCGGCCTCGATCCCGAACTGCATCGGCCCGGGACTGCACAGGCGCCCGTCCGCGAGCTTCTTGATCGCCGCCAGCACGTCGTCGAGCCGATCCGAGCGGCCGACGCCGAGCCAGCCCGCGCGCCAGCCCGGCGCGAGATACGCCTTCGACAACGATGAATAGGAAATGATCGGCGCGTCCGGCGCGAGGCTGCCGAGCAGCGGCGTCGGGCCGTCGAACCCGAGGTCGCTGTAGACCTCGTCGGCCAGGATCGGCA
>Ga0137427_10000235_pt1 | contig 30815 bp, 24 predicted proteins | sample EasRivERMZT700_2_FD_102309 | JGI IMG/M metagenome (GOLD analysis project Ga0137427, IMG submission 102309) | Soil microbial communities from meander-bound floodplain in the East River, Colorado, USA - East River MetaG ERMZT700_2 | ecosystem: Environmental > Terrestrial > Soil > Floodplain ...
CGATCCAGTCAGGAAGCGGGATACGGCGCTGAGTCTCAAACCACCGGTGCGCGGGACTTCGAACGTACCGCTGGTGGAAAGATTGTGCCGGCGGTCGCCATTCAGAGGACCTTCATTCAGGTTCAAGCGAAGGTCATCGATGAGTTGGAAGTTGCTGGTCGAATTCGCGCCCGAGACGTTGCCTCTGTTCCGGGACAGCGTATACGACGTCCGGAAGCTGTAGAAGTCGCTGAAGCGTTTTTCGACCTGAACCTGCAGGGCGTGATAGCTCATTTCGCCCACATTAAACGGCGTGAGGACGGAGCTGACGAAGTTGGGATTGGGCCGATCCACACGACCGGTTCGAGTGGTATTGATCCTCAACCCAAGGTTCATGTCTTTGCGAACGATGTGGTCCCTGCTCAACGTACTGACGTAGTCCGCACCAATTGCCAGGCTGGAGCCAACCTGTTGTTGGAACCCGAACGACAATTGATGTGAATACGGAGTCTTGCGATCCGGGTTGTCCAGGTTGACCGCGCCCGTGTTCTTCTGCACTGCACCGGCGGGGAACATCTGGTTTAGCAACGCGCGGTTCACGTCAGGAAACGTAAGGAGAGTCGGCTCGGTAGGCAGCCGGCCAGCAGATGGGCCGGGATCGCGACCGCTGGTTGGGAACGAGACGGTGAAGGAGTCTGAGAACACACCGGTCGTCGAATATGGCGACACATCGCCGAACGTGGTGCGTTGGAAGAACAAGCCCCAACCGCCACGGATAACCGAGCGGCCGTTGTTCAAGCCATATGAGAACCCGACGCGCGGAGCAACATTGTTCTTGTCGACCGGGTAGTCGGCAGGGCTCGAAAAACTGGGATTGTTGGACTCGTTAACGGGAACGACTTCAACGTCATAGCGTAGGCCGGCGCTGATAGTGAAATTAGGACTGATCTTCCACTTGTCTTGAAAGTACGCGGATCCGTAACTGAGCTTCGCGAGGAAGTCTCGGGGACCGGGAACGCGGACCGTAAAGAGATCCGGCCACGTTCGCGGATCGGCTGCATTGAAGGGACCGTTGCCCGAAAAACTGAACGAGCCGTTGAGACTGCCGCCTTCGAATTGGCGGTTGGAGGTATAGCTGGCCTCTACGCCGGCCTTGAAATTATGGTCTCCGCCGAAATCCGGGACGTAGAAACTGAACGTGTCATTGACGAGGTACGTGTGATCGACAGCGCGTGTCACGCGGGGACTCTGCTGATCACGGAAAGTCTGAAATTCCAGTGTGGGCTTCAACAGTTCCTGTTTCCCGCCGTTGGCGAAGAATGACGGCGACCCGTTGAACACGTCTTCACTCGTTACCGCTACTCTGAATGTGTTCAATGTTGTCGGGCTCAACACAGACGTAAAAGTGCCCACGTAAGTCTGATCCAGATCCTTTTCCTGCTCCTGTGCCGGAATCGTCCGGCTGGGGTTTAACAGTGGGTTCTGGGGCGACCATTCGGCTAGCCAGCGAAAACCCCAAGTGTGTTTCGAATTGATCTGATGATCAAAACGGCCAAATATATTCCACACTCGAGCCTTTTGTGTTTCCGCGCTATTGAACTCGGGGCGGGCCGGGATGAAGATGGTGACGCCACGATTCAGAACGACCCTTTCGAGACTGCCGAAGAAATGCGCCTTGCCCTGTACAACCGGTCCACCCAGCGTGCCGCCGAACTGCTGTTCGGAGGTTTGAGGTTTTGCCAGGTTGTTCTTCTTTGCAAAATAGTCCATCGCCGTAAACTTGGAGTCCTTGAAGAAACCGAACCCACTGCCGTGGAAAGCGTTGGTACCTTGCTTGGAAACGGCATTCACGACGCCGCCGGATCCGCCGAACTCGGCGTCGAACTGACCAACCAGTAACTGAAATTCTTGGATCGCCTCGATCGGAACTCGCGCCTGCGCTCCGCTGGCGCCGCCGCGCTGCGAATCGTTATTGGCGCTGCCGTCCAGTGAGTACGCCACGTTGTTTCCGGATTGCCCGCCGACCACAACGCCGTCAGCTCCGAAACCCGAATTGAAGTTCGGAACGGCTCCCGGCAACAGCGATAAGTAGCCCGTGAAATTCCGGTTGATCGAAGGCAGATCGACGATCTCGCGATTCTCAAGGTGGCCGCCGATTTCCTTCGATGTCGTGTCGACGAGGGGCGCTTCAGAGATGACTTGCACCTCTTCCGTAACCTGGCCTACCTCGAGAACCACATTCACGGTCACGGTCTTGCCCACCTCAAGTCGCATGCTGGATTGCTGGTATTTCTTAAAACCGGGAAGTTCCGCTTCAAGTTGATAAACACCGGGCACCATTGCCGTAAAGACAAACGTCCCGTTCTCGTTGCTGATCGATTCACGAAACAGACCGGTGTCCTGACCACGAAGCGTCAGACCTACGCCCGGTAATACCGCTCCCTGTTGATCCAACACACGACCACTAAGATTTGAAGTTCCCTGGGCGTGGAAGTCCGCCGGTAAGATGAGAGCGCAAACTACGATAGCGAGCAAAAACGATACCTTCGTAAACCTAAAACCAAATCTCATATCCCCACCTTCACCTTCGAGCATTAGCGGTTAGGGGGACCGCAGACGCTCTCGTTAGTTGTTCTTCGATTAATTGTGTCCCGCCAATCTCTTGAATCGCCCGCCGATCAAGCTCACAGGTACTTGTCGGCAGTGGCAAAAGCAGCGGAACTGTTTTGTACTTTTGCATTACACGTATCTGTCAAACGGAGTCCGGATGTCGTTGACTGATTCGACAGGAGATTGAAGGAAACTCGCGGACAACGGCAGGACAAGTGGTATGACCGCTAAGACAACAATTATGGCAAGCGTTAAAGAGCGCCGAACCATCACCGTTCCTTCTTCTCGCGACGCCTTTGTCACAAGAGATCTCTCCATCTACTCCGTTGCAGTCAGCTACGACTGCAGTCGCTTTCGTTCGTGTTAACTCCGACTAAGGCTAAGAGTCGGGTGAAAAGGTGTCAAGAGTTTTCTCTTTGTTGTATGGACGACAAAACAAGCAGTCAAGATGCAAGAGCGAAAGCACGTATAATGTCGCGACGACAGGACGACTAGAGAAAGATCGATTTACAAATGAAGAAAGCTGTGAATTGGGGAGTACTCGGCGCCGCCGCGATTGCGACTGGGAAGGTTATGCCCGCCATCAACGATTCGCCAAGCGCGACGTTGTTGGCACTCGCATCTCGCGATTTGAAAAAAGGCCGTGCGGCAGCAGAAGCGCTCAGTATTCCGCGGGTGTATGCCAGTTACGATGAACTCCTCGCTGATCCCGATATTGACGTCATCTATGTGCCTTTGCCGAACCATTTGCACTTCGAATGGGCTATGCAAGCACTGAAGGCTGGTAAACATGTTCTGTGCGAGAAACCACTCTGTTTGACGGCAGATCAGGTTGCCCAACTCTGTGTAGTGAGGAACCAGGTGGGCCGATACATCGAGGAAGGGTTTGCGTATCGCAATCATCCGCAGTGGGAGAAACTTGACGAACTCCTGCACAACAGTGTCATCGGGGCGGTCCGTGCGGTGCATGGTGTTCTTGCCAAACAGTTTTTCAACCCGGCTGACATCCGGAACGATGCAGCCGCCGGTGGTGGAGCTCTTTATGACCTCGGCTCCTATACGATCAGCGCCTGCAATCTCATCTTCAAAAGACCGCCGAGCCGGGTAATCTCTGCCATCGACCGCGATCCGGAGTTCCACACGGACCGTCTCACCACCGCGCTTCTCGACTACGGCGATGGTCACGCAACATTCACCGTCGCTTCACAGGCGGGACCGTCCGGTTGGGCGACGCATCAACAGTTAACGGTGGTCGGCGCCACAGGCTGGCTACGCTTTGACTTTCCATACGCGCAGGGCCGACCGAGCGCTTGTTCGATTGAGGTTGGCGATGCCTCGAGCGTTGGCTCTATGCCGACGACAACATTCAATTTCGATCCGGTGAATCAGTACGCTCGGCAAGTTGAGCGCTTCTCTCGATTGGTGCTCGGAGACAACGTGCAAAGCTGGCCGATCGAAGATTCACTCCTTATTCTTCGCACGATTGAAGCGCTGTTTGAGTCGGCTCGTTGCAGTGCATGGCAGTCGCTGAAGTAAACATCTCGACGGGAGACCTCTAGGTGAGGAAGATTCTCAAAAGCAGTGTCATCTTGCTCGTTGCCACGCTGCCGGCCATTGCGTGGCGACTTTCCGGCGAAACCATCGCGGAAGCTCGGCCCGTTCAAGCCCTGCCTGAGTTCAAGACTGTTTGGGATGGAGTCTACACGGAGCCTCAGGCCGAGCGCGGCGAAGCGAACTTCATGAAGAGTTGCATCGAATGTCACGACGGATCGGCTGACGGTCCTTTTCTTGAAGGTGAGGAATTTGCCAATCGCTGGCGAGAGGACAGCCTCAACGCCCTTTTTACTTACATCAGGACTAAGATGCCTGAAAGTTCCCCTGCGAGCCTCAGCGAGACGACATATTTAGATACTCTGGCCTACTTGTTATGGCTGAATGAATTTCCTGCCGGTGCAGCGGAACTGAAAGCAGCAGCGCTGGAACGCATCCAGTTTGTCGGAATCAATGGACCAAAACCGCTGCCCAACGGCACGTTGGTTCAAGCGGTAGGATGTCTAACTCAGGTCGGCGAGAAATTGTGGGCTCTGACCAATACAAGGTTACCGACCAGAAGCCGAAACCTGGACGAAACGCAAGAAGCCTTGAAGAGCCTCGAAACGCAACCGTTAGGGACGAACAAGCTAGGTTTGGATGGAATTGCTGCCGTGCGCCCAGCCTTCGACCCGTCTCAGCACCGCGACCACAAGATCCTCGCGAAGGGCCTTATCTCCAATCAGGCCGGCGACTCTCGGATCGATGTCCTGGCAATTCGAGCTTTGACTTCAAGCTGCAAGCCTTAACTTTAAGTTCAGGAGCATGATGGTGTCGCCAACGGATTACGCTCGGGCGTCAGCGGAGAGGCGACCGCTCGAGGATCGACAGGTTCTGCCGCGCCGGATTGTACGTGGGGTCGATCGCCAGCGCGCGCCGCAGATGTTCCGCCGCTTCGCGGGTACGTCCCGCCTGCGCCAGGGCGCCGCCGAGGTCGCTGTGCGCCGCCGCGGAGCCGGGAGCGAGTTCGACCGCCTTGAAGAAATGCGGCAGCGCGTCGGCCAGCCGATTCTGCGCGAATAGCAGCGCGCCGAGTTCCTGATGCGCCTCAGCGAGCGCCGGGTTGAGCGCCAGCGCGCGCTCCAGCGTGCGCCGCGCTTCGGCGGACTGTCCGGCGGTGCTCAGCATTCGGCCGAGATTGAACTGCAGATGCTCGTCCTTCGGAGTGAGCGCCGTCGCCTCGCGCATCCGTACGATGGCGTCATTCACCAAGCCCTTCGCGAACAGCGCGCCGGCGAAGGTATTCAGTGTCTGCGCCGATTTCGGATCGAGCGACAGCGAAAGTTCCAGTCGCGCGATGGCGTCGTCGAAGCGGCCGACGTTCAGATAAGCGCGGCCCAGCGACATCTGCCGGAAGGCGTTGTTGGGGTCGTACTTCGCCAGCACCTCTTCCCCCTCGACGTTCTGCAGCGCTTCTTTGCGGACGAAGTCGCGAACCACAATCGCAGCGTCCGATGGTACGCGCGGCAGCAACTGCAGCCCGAGGTTGCCCATCTCGTCGCTCGACTGCGCGCCGAACGTGACGTGCACTGGCGGGTGATGCGGATTCTGCGGGTTCTCGTTTGAGTTGTCATAAGTGAACCGCATCGAGACGGTGGTCCCGCGCGGCAGGAACACAGGCGACACGTAGCGATAATCCTGTTGCCAGTGGAAGTCCCATCTCGCGATGTGCAACAGCGTTCGGGATGTGCCGTCGGGCAGCTTCCCCTCAACCTGGATGTCCTTGCCGAGATAGTGCGCGTGCGGATACACGCTAAGCAGGTCCATGTCTCCCGGCAGGACGTAGCTGTCGGTGATCGGATACTCCTTCTCGCCCGCCGGAATGTCGATGGCGCGCGATCCCATGATCACCATGACCGGTGTCCTGGCGGGTGACTCGTCGGTCAGAAAGAGTCCGACCTGGGGCGCAACAGGGATCGGCTCGGCGCCGGGCAGCAGGTGCAACTCGATCACGAGATCGGTGCCAGGATCCAGACGCCACGGCATCCCCTGCGGCGCGATGATCGGGCCGCGGCCGGGGGCCCAGCCGATGAAATGACCGTCGGGATTCTGGACGTCGAACGACGCCATGCCCTCGAATCCCGGCTTGCCGTCCTTCCCGTCCTGACGCCGCGACTCACCCGTGCGATCAATCCGGATGACTGCGTGGTGTACGGGTGCCGCGCCCGGCAGGAACTCGACCGTCTTGACGTACTTCGACGTCTGGAGCGGAACACGCATGACGACGTTCCGAAACACGTCCTCGTGCATTGCGCCGCGCGGTGCAAGCATGAAGGGCTGCGTCATCGTGACGATGACGTCCGGCTGCCCACTCTCCCAGTCGGCAGGAAACTGAGGAGACGCAGGACGAGATCCCGGATCGCCTTCTGGCGCGCCGCCGTTGGCCCAGCGCTGGATGATGTCGATTTGCTGCGCGGTGAGCCCGCGCTCTCCAATGAAGCCCGGCGTCACCGGCTCGGGCGGCCAGGGCGGCATCCGCCGCTCGAGAGTCACCCTGGCGATGACATCCGACCGCTTCTTCGCGTCGTCGTAGCTCAACAGGGTGAAGGGCACGGCCTGCTGCCCGGTCCGATGGCACGTCGAGCAGTTCTTGAAGAGAATCGGCGCGACGTCTGCGTTGAATGTCGGCGGTGAACTCGGAGCCGGTGATTCTTTCCGACAGGCTGTCCATCCAACGGACCCGAGGAGTATGCCGACCAGAAGCGACCACTTCATGCGCGTTTGACGATCATAGCGGACCGTTACCCCTCTTCAGGACAAGGTAGGCGGATCGTAACTATATGTTTGTATGCTCATCCATACAACATTCAAATCCCTTGACACCCTTCTTTGAAGCCCATAGCCTCGCGCAACAGACACGTTTTGGAAAAATCGGAGGTTTATCTATGAAAAAGGGCTACGCATTTCTGACGCTTCTTGCCGTGTTGTTTGCAGTTGCACTAGCTTCAGCGGACCGTGCTCCGGTGCTCCGTACGGAAAAGGATATCGATGGAAAGGCCCTGCCGTTTGGCCGCCGGCCGCATCAACCCAATGATAAGCCGCTTGGTACAGGTCCGTTCAAAGCGATCATGGCGGAGGATCCGTCTTTGCCGGATCACACTCTGTACTACCCGGCGAATATGGGACCGGCGGGCAAGCTGCCGGTCATCACGTGGGGCAATGGCGCCTGTCTCAATGCAGGCAATCGATTCCGCGATTTCCTGACTGAAATCGCGAGTCACGGTTTTCTGGTGGTCTCCGGCGGTCCCATCGCGAACATCAAGTACGAAGTTGGACCTCAGGAGAATCCTGCTGTGCCCGCGCCGGGTTCGACACCGGCAAATAGGGGTCAGCGAGCAACACCACCTCCCGCATCGCCTGCCGCGCCAGGCGATGCCGTCGGCCGTAACACTGCGCCCCAACTCATCGCAGCACTCGATTGGGCAGAGAAGATAAACAAGGATTCATCGAGCAAGTTTTACAACAAGCTGGATCCATCCAGGATGGGTGTGGGTGGGCAGTCATGCGGTGGCGGGCTTGCCACGACGGTTGCTGCGGATCCCCGCATCAAAGCGGTTGCGATCTTTTCCGGTGCGGGGGGAAATGCCTCAGGCAATGCAGTTCAGGCGTTTCATTCGCCTGTACTGCTTATTACCGGTGATGCCGCCCACGACATCGCATATCAAAGAACGATCGAGACCGCGGGTTTGATTAAGAAGGTACCGATGTTCATGGCGTGGCAAGAGAATCTGACGCACATTGGCACCTATGGAATGCCGAATGGCGGGGAGTTGGGCCGAATCGCCTGGCAGTGGTTCGCGTGGCAACTACGAGGTGATCAGAAAGCGGCGAAGGCATTCAAAGGGCAGGCCTGCGGAATTTGCAAAGAAACCGCAGACGGTTGGCACGTTATGAAAAACATGATCGATTGAATTACTCCTCGGCCAAAAACAACGCCCGGCAGCCGAAGCTACCGGGCGTTGGTGGGTTGAACGAAGCTTCCTAGAACTGGAAGCGGATCTGCGCCTGCGTCGTCCGGGGACTCTGGTAGGCGGTTGCCACGCCGAAACCGGCGCCGCGCGGGCGCGACAACGCGGCGATCACGTTTCCGCTAGCATCGAGCGGCAGGTTGGTGATCGCCGAGTTCGAGGCCGGGTTGGCAAACTGCGCAGTCGTGTTCCGGTTGGTGATCCCGGCCTGATTGAACGCATTGAAGAGATCCAGTCGCACCGTAACCGACCGGCCGCGCTCGCTGGTCACGAGGGCGCGGGAAATCGAGAGATCGGTCGAGTGGATGAAGCAGCCCTTGAGGTAACCGCTGCCGGACTCAAGGCCCACGCTGTTGGCCGATGGGCCCTTGAATGCTGCGGTGTTGAACTGCTTCAGCGGGTCGTTGCTGCAACCAGAGCCGGGATCGCCAACGAGAACGACGCGGCCGGTGTAGTCTGGCGAACCGGTGATGTCGATGGGGTTGCCGTTCGCCGTGTATTGGTAACCGACACTGTAGGACGCACCGGTCGCGCCTCTCCAGATGCTCGCCAGGCTCCAGTCATTGACGAGGTAACCCAGCGCTCTCAAGGCTCCCGTCTGGTTTCTCAGTTTCGGCAAATCCCAGATGACGCTGCCCCGCATGATGTGCGCTTGCGGGTGGTTGTCGCCCAAAAGTTCCTGGGCTTGCGCCTGGTCCGCGCGAATGGAAATGCTCCCGTTCGCGTTGTGCTGCAGGCGCGGGTTAATACTCTGCTTGTCGTAGAGGCTGACCGTGTCGTTGAAACCGAACGAGATTCCGCTCTGCAGCCGGCGGTTGAACGACAATTGGATTGAATGGTACGTCCGAGTACCAATCGGCTGGTTCTGATTGAGGTTGCCGAATCCCGTGAACGGCCGGACCGAGTTTTGGTTCGTGTTGACGAGCGAGGTCGTCACACCAGTGCCCCCCTGCGTCCGATCCTGCATCGAAGCGAGATAGGCTGTTCCGTAATCGATCGTGTTCAGGTTTACCGTTGTCTGTCCGTTGTAGCTGTGCTGTCCGGTGTACGACACGTCGAGCGCTGTCGAAAACGGCAGCGTCGTCTGAACGCCGACGTTCCATTGCGCCGACACCGGAAGCTTGTTGTCATACTTGAACGCGGTGACCGCCGGTGCCGATCGCGTCGTCAGTCCAGCGGTGCCGATATCCTGAAGCAAGCCGTAGCGGACCGTGACGTTTTGTGAGAACGGCGGGTTGTTGACAATGCCGTAGACGGTTTGCAAGGCCGGCCGATCGAAGAAGAGACCCACGCTGCCGCGGACCACGAACTTCTGATCGCCGTTGACATCCCAGGCAGCGCCGAATCGCGGCGCATAACCTAGCGAAGGGTACTCGTAGCCAGTGTCGGCAATACCGCCGGTACCCGCCGGGATCAGCCCGTTTGTTGGGGAGCCGCTAGTCGTTTGGCCAGTGCCGGGCACGAGCGTACCGACGATAAGGCTGGCCTGTCCCGAGGTGCCGACGAACTGGCCGGTCCCCGGATCCATCGCCCGTCGAGCCGCGCCGCTGCAAGGATAGACGTTCGTGTCGCAGCCGTATGTGTAGATGCGCGGGGCGCCGGCCGTCGTCCACTTCTCGGGGAAGAAATTCGAGAACGTCATGTACCCGTCGTAGTTTGGCTTTTGGTGTACAAAACGCATGCCGTAGTCCAGCGTGAGGCGACGGTTCACCCTCCAGTTGTCCTGAAGAAAGAACTCGTGGTTGATGCCGGTGAATGCGCCTTCACCCCAGCGCGAGACCTGCTGATACGAAGTGAACACTCCAAGCAGCGCGTTCGCGAAACCGAACGACGTATCGAGCGGGTTGTTGGTGTCGTTGGCGAAGCTGATGTCGCCCGTGATGCTGCCGGAACCGCGGGTCTGAATGGTGTTCGCGTAGAAGTAGCCGCCCTTGATTGTGTGCGAGCCCGTCACCTTCGTGATGGTGAAGTTGCCCGTCTTGTTGTCGTCGTCAAGGATGAAGTTGCCGAACGGCTGGCCCCAATTGAGTGGCGAGTTCGCGACGCGGTTGCCCCATGAGAAGTTCGGGGCCGCCTGCGCGCGCGTACCGTCCCAGATCGTCGTTTTGGATCCGAGATTCTGCAGGATCTTGTACGACTTGGTGCTCGGGCTGATCACCGTCGCATCCGGGAAAAGATACGGAATGCCGCCGAAGCCTGCGGTAAGGCGGTTCGCGCTCGGGTTCACCGGGTCACCAGTGATGCACCAGTTCGGATCGCCGCCGACGATCGAGCAACCCTCCTGGTGATGAGCATTCTTGCCCCAGCTGCCTTCCATGAAGGTCGTCGGGCTCATCGTGTAATTGAGGACGAACGACCAGCTGTAGACGCCGAAGTCATCCTGCGTCGAGTCGCTGAAGCCGGGAATGCGGCCAGGAATAACCTTGTTGGGCTGCTCGTATGCGGAATACTTGAAATTGGCGCGCAGCTTGCTCGTCGGCGAGTAGTCCAGGCGGATAACCGGTGCCCATCCGAGCAGGTTCACGGACGGATAAGTCGTCTCGTAGTTGTACGCAGCGTTGGACTGGTAATTGGAGCAGGCACCCGGACAGTTCGGGGCGGGCCACCACTTCAAAATGTTCGTGCCCGTCGACCAGATCCGGTTTGCCGGAATCTTTCCGAGGACGCCGCCATCTCTAAAACACGCCGTCTGATTCGTCGCGTTGCAGGTACCAGAGATGTTGGGGTCCTTGATGTAGGGATAAGGATTGCCCAGGTTGTCCGTCGTTTGCGAGAAGTCGCCCTGGCGCTCGAGCACTGTGGGCATCCGGTAACGAGTCACCGCGTTCCCGGTCACGCGAGGGTTGTACTCCTGGTTCCAGAAGAAAAATAGCTTGTTGTTGCCGCCCGGCTTGCCGATCGGGCCGCCAATCGTCCAGCCCATATCACGCTGATCGCCGGTCGCCTTCGGGTCGCCGTTCAGGATGTTCGTCCTGCTGTTGGCGTAGCCAAATTTCGAGTGGCGCTCCAGGTCGTAGACTGAACCGTGAAATTCGTTCGAGCCGCTCTTGGTGACCGCGTTGATCTGGTTGCCGCCCGATCGGCCGTATTCCGCCTGCCCGCCGAAGGTGACGACCTTCACCTCCGACACAGACTCGGCGCTGATGCGCGAGGACGGACGATTGATGCCCGCGCTCATCGTCACCAGGCCGTCAACCATGTAGTTGTCCTGTCCCCCACCGCCGATGCGCGACGTCGGGCGAGTGGCCCCGCCCGCACCCGTTTCCAGCTGGCTCTGTAGCGAGTCCTGATCGACGATGACACCCGGCGCCAAATCGAGCACTGCGATGAAGCTGCGGTTGCCAAGTGGCAGGGCCGCGGCCTGTTTCGGCTCGATGGTGTAAGACTTTTCACCGGTGATCGACTGGAGGATCGCGACCTCGGCGCGAACCTCGACGACTTCCGACGCGCCGCCGATTTCGAGCGCGAGGTCGCCGATGCGGATGTTCGAGCCTGGGCTGACGACAACGTGAGCGCGCTTGATCGTCTTGAACGACGTCATTTCGACCTGCACGGTGTAGGTATCCGCCGTGAGGTTCGGGAAGACGAAGTCCCCCCTCTCATTAGTAATGACGGGCGTCGACGTAATGCCCTGCGTCTCGCTCACTAGCGTGACCGAGGCGCCCGGGATGACAGCGCCGGTGGAGTCCTTAACGGTACCGTTGAGAGTTCCGGTGACGCCCTGGGCCTGAGCCAGCGGCGGCATGATGAACAGCGCCGCACAGGCAACGGCGGTGGCGCAAATCACAGCCACTCTCAGCGCCAGATAACATCGGTTGAGATCTCGCATCATATAACCCTTCCCACCCTTCAGTTTTGCCGCGCCATTAACGCGGATCTTGAAAGAAGTTCTTGAAATCAATCTCTCTTCGTTTGCGGCGTAAACGCCGTCGCCATTTGTTTTTGGAGGAGTCCGTGGCTGACCCATTTGGCAAGCTGACGCGCCGGATCGTGGCGCTGCTTTGGAAGCGATGTACGAGGGCATGAGCTGTAACGGCACGCGTTAAAGAGCGTCGAAACATCGTCGTCCTACCCACATGACGGCAGTGTCATGTGATCGCCTTTGTCTAAAACCCGAGTTCCAAGACCCGAATCTAGTATCTTTCGTGCTTTGTTTTGCGAGCCAAGGCTATGAGTCTAAAGAAAAGGTGTCAAGGTAATTCTTATTGTTGTTTGAACAATCAGACAACAAGCGGACGAGGAAAGTAACCTTTCTGGGTGAGCCGATAGTCCCGAATCGAGGGAATGAACTGTCAAAGTAATTCTTCTTGTTGTTGGAACAATAGGATAACGAACCAATGCCGGAAACCGCTTCCGAGAGTAGAGGGCTTAGTTAAGAGGATGGGACGGGGCGGTCATAGACCGCCGCTACATTCGCTGAAGCCAGGACGCAAGACCGATCACTTCACAGTCTGCCGCTTCACACCTTTCAGTACGACGGGCAGAGCAGCGTAGTTTTCCAACACGATCGATTTCGAGTCATCAACACTGATCGGGGTGACAAGCGAGGCTTTGCCTTCACCCAGCCCATTGGCGCTTAAGCGCAATTCGATAAAGGAGAATGGATAATCCGTTGGTGCAGCCGTTCCCACGGGCTTCCAGAACGAATTCCACGCTCCAAGTCGTCGGTCTGTTGCAAGGATGATGCGTTCGCCGCCGTCCGGCTGTGCGAACCGATACGCATATCGGATTGCATAACCGACAGTCTCGGATGTCCAGAGCATGCCAACACTCGGTGCTTTCTGGAGGGCTGCCGCCAACGAACTGGTCGGAGTGACAGGAATGGGCGGCGGAGGCGGGCCTTCGTCACCACCTCGATTTCCGCGGCCGCCGCGGCCGCCACGCCCACCTCGGCCTCCCCGTGCTGCGGCAGGGGCGTCTGCAGGCGCGGCAGCGACGACTGCCGGCTGCACAGGTTGGACCGGAGACGTCCATGACTTTGTAAACTGATCCCGCTCGACATCCGTCGACCAGGCAAACAGCTCGATACGAACGCTCTGACCGGCGCTGCCGACGTTCTCAGTAGTCGCGGTGAACCGCGCGATTTGTTTAGTCGATGTCTGTGCGGTCATCAATATCGAAAGGGCGAGAAGTCCGGTCAGTACAGTGAGCGAAAGCAGGATTGTTCGTACCTTTTGGGACACCATAACGGCCCTCCGTCGAGATTATCTGAACCAATTACGCATGGATTTTACTAAATTCGAGCCATGATACTCCATGTTGTATGATCCTCCATACAACAAGATGATAATTTCCTCGACCCGTCCACTGAAAGGAGCAGCATGTCTACGAAGCGCACCGTTTGTGTGATAGCAATCGCGATCTTTGTATCGGCTTATTCATTCGCCGCCCAGGTGCCGAGTACCGCACCCCGCGGACAGGCGGCAGCGGGAGGAAGGGGCGCTCGAGGTGATCCATGGCCGGGTAAGAAGAAACTGCTTTTCGTAGCGGACGTTCAGACGGGCTATCACCACGACTCTCTGAACCACACTATGGCCACTGTAGAACGGCTTGGCCGCGAGTCGGGCGCATATGTGACCTTTCTTCGCACCGATAGCCAACTGATCACAAAGCAACCGATCGTCGGGCAAGGAAAATACACAGGCGGCAACATCAATGTCAAACCGCTGGACTTTTACGATGCCCTTTTTCTGCTGCCGAGCGGCGATGGAACAATGAGCGAACAGCAGAAGAAGGATCTTCTTGCTTTCGTGCGCGACGATGGGAAGGGTCTGGTTGTCGGGCATGCGGCCGGAGTTGCCTTTACCAGAAGGGATGCATCGCTGACATGGCCCGAGTGGGGTGACCTCATTGGAGGTCTTATGGACCGGATCGATGGTCATGCTGGCGAATTCCGCGCGAACGCGAAAATCATCGTCGAGAATCCCAACTTTCCCGGCGCGCTTTCATTTGGCGGCCCGACATTCATGTTCGAGGAACAACATCCAGTCTTAATGGCGCCGTATTCACGCGACAAAGTCCACGTGATCATGCGGCTCGATCCTGCTTCGCTGACGGAGCAACAGCGTGCGATGCGGCCTGATGGAGATTTTCCTGTTGTGTGGGCGCGCCAGTATGGCAAAGGCCGCATGTACAACGTAGGGTGGGGCGAGTTCGAAACAACGTGGGACGAACCGGGCTTTCAGAAGATGGTGCTGGAAGGAATCAAGTGGGCTCTCGGAATGGTTCCTGCCGATGTCACGCCTCGGCCCTTGAAACCGTCCCAAAACTAGAACTGAAGCGCGTCGCCGGTGTGGCGACGCGCTTACAATCCCTCAGGAAGTTTACATTCCTGCCAATGGTCCGGTGCTGTCTCCAACCTTCTCCGTTGGCACTCCGACCTTGTTCAGCATGGACACCAGCAAGTTGGCCATCGGTGTGTCGTCTGGATATTTAATGTAGCGTCCGCCCTTCATATTACCAGCGGCTCCGCCAACAACAGCCACAGGAAGCCTCATGTGGTTGTGAAGGTTCGGATCGCCGAGACCGCCGCCGACCAGGAAGAGTGAATGATCCAGCAGATTGCCATCACCCTCGGGGATCGACCTGAGCCTGTCGAATAGATAGGCAGGCTGCTTGAGCAGGTAGGCGGTGATCTTGGACAGCTTTGCCTGCTTTTCGGGGTCATTCTGGTGGTGCGACGTCCCATGATGTCCGTCGGTGATGCCGCTCTTGGTATAAGAGCGCGATCCCTGTTCACGACCGATGAGAGTTGTCGTCACACGCGTGACGTCTCCCTGAAACGCGAGAACCTGCAGGTCCAGAATTATCTTGGCGTGTTCTTCAAAGGTGTCGGGTAGTTCATCCGGTAGCGACGGCGGAACAACTCTCGTATCCGCTTTTTCGCTCACCTGAATGCGGCGTTCGACATCGCGGATCGCTTCCAGATATTCGTCCAGTGTCGATTTGTCTTTGACGCCGAGTGCCTTGTTCAAGCGAGTCATCTCCGCCGCTACGGAGTCCAGGATGCTGCGCTCTTTCTTCAGCCGCAGTTTCTGTTCAGCCGGACTGCTGCCGTCGCCGAACAGACGCTCGAAAACGAGGCGCGGGTTAGGTTCATGGTGGAGTGGCGTCGTCGGAGTCTTCCAGCTAAACCAAATCTGGTAACCGCAAGCGTAGCCGTCCGTGCATGCTCCGGCCGTGCCGATGGCTTCCAGGGATGTCTCCAGTGAGGCCAGCCGCGTGAATTTGCCAAATTCCTTCGCCGCCATCTGATCGATTGAAATCAGGCCCGGGCTGTTAGGGGGAAAGTTGCCCTTCATCACCAAGGCAACGTCCGGCCCCGGAGTTCTCTTTCCGTGAGCCCCTGTCAACCATGACGCACAACCACGGGCATGGTCGCCAGGACCATCGCCCCACGAATCGGCTTGATTGTGACGCAGACCGTAAGGAACGAACAACTGATCCCGGAAAGGCTCAAAGGGAGCGAGTTGCGGAGTCATCTCCCAATCTTTTCCTTCCTTGAGGGGAGTCCATTGACCGGCGACTGGGTTGTGCCCATTCGGCAGATAGACGAAGCCAAGACGGCGAGTTGGACTTGCGGGTGTCTGGGCCAGTGCGGTACTCGCGGGCACCATGGCGTCCAACAAAGGCAGTGCCAACGTCGCTCCCATACCTCGCAACATCGCGCGTCGGGAAATCGCCTTTTTCGTGATGAACATAATCTCTGTCTCCTTATCTGGACGTGAAGTTAAGAATCGTTCTTTGGCACTCTCCTCATCTGGAACGGGGTGCTTTTCACCACACCCAACACCAGCGATGAGAAACTGTATTTGTTCGGAGAAGACTCTCGGACAATCTTGCGCACTGTGGGCATGTCGTAGTAATCGAGACCCCGCCCCAATGCATAAGTGAGAAGCCTGTTCGTTCCTGTCAAAACAAACTGTTCGTAGTTGGCGACCAACACCTGACGCAGACTGGTCGGCCCATCCAACGCTGTTCCGTCGATCAATTCACCGGTAGCATCCACTGGCTCACCGTTTGCATTCAATGTGCGCCATTGCCCCGTTGGGTCGAAATTCTCCATGGCAAGGCCAATCGGATCCATGCGCGCATGACAACTGGCACAAGCCGGGTTTGCGCGATGTTGAACCATCTGTTCTCGGATGGAGAGAATCTTGCCGTCTGAACTAACCGGCATTAAATCGGGGACAACCGGAGGCGGGGGAGGTGGTGGCGTACCGAGGATATTATCCAGAACCCACTTGCCTCGCAGAACCGGCGACGTCGTATTGGAATGCGACGTCAACATCAGAATACTCCCGTGGCCAAGAATACCAAGGCGCGGACCATTGTTTGGAAGTTCCACTCGCCGCATGCGTGGCCCATAGATATTCGGGATGCCGTAGAGCTTCGCCACAGGTTCGTTGACAAAGGTATAGTTCGCGGTCAGAAGATCCACGAGGCTCCGGTTCTCCATTCGAATCGAGTCGAACAGCATTTCGGTTTCTTCGCGCAGGGATTGCCGCAAAGTCTTGTCCGCTTCCGGATACATAATCGGATCGTGATTAACGTTCTCAATGTCGCGCAATTGCAACCACTGAGCGGCAAAATTGTCCGTTAACGCCTTGGCGCGCGGATCGGCCAGCATCCGCTTCACCTGCTGTTCCAGAACCACTGGATCCCTCAAGCGTGCGTTTGCAGCGAGGTTCAACAACTGGTCATCCGGTATGCTGCTCCACAGGAAAAACGACAGCCGTGATGCGAGTTCCAGGTTCGAAATGCGATGGTTGCCGCTGGCAGGAACCACAGCCGGGGCGGCCTCAATCCGGTACAAGAACTTGGGGCTGACAAGCATCCGCTCCAATGCGCTCTCAATTCCGTCTTCGAAGGAACCCTCGGCACGTCCGTTCGTATAAAACGTCGTCAGCGTTTGGATATCGACATCGTTAACGTGCCCGCGATACGCGCGCCGCGCCAGAGTCGTAATGATTTGCCGTGCGCAGGCGGCCTCTTGAGCTTGAGTTGTCGGGCGGCAAGCAAGAATTCGATTACGGCTGGGGCTGTTTCCAGTGCCGCTCACTTTCTGCGGACCCAGAATGGTAATGCTGCTGATATATGGCAGACCATGCGTTCGACCGGCCTCGTAAGCCGGGCGATCCAGTATCACGCGCGTGCCGTCTGCTTGAAGGTTCGGTTTCTTGAAGAATGTGGCGGCAAGCGTGTGCGAGCCGGCCTTTAACGGAAGGCGATATTGCAGGTCCGCCCTCGCTCCGCCCACGTCCGGATCCGTCGTGCCTGCGTTGCCGGTACCACCGTTGGCTGTAGTCATTCCTCTTCTGCCAATCGTGGTGAGATCCACGCGCTCGCCGTCAACGCGCAAATCGACTTGATGTTCGTCGTTGAGGCCGGCGATAGCCGCAGTGCCAAGCCGCACGAGTCGCACGGTCACGATGTACTCACCATCGACGGGAAAGTAATGCTTCGCCTCAGTGCCGCCTCTGGTTCCGAACGGAAGATTACTGAAACGATCGTCCTGCGACTGGTCCCACTCGAGTTTGTACGTCGTCAACTGCGGAGAAACGGCCAGGCCTAATGCGTCCCGGCTGATCTTCATCGCCGCTTTCAGATAGGTCTCCAGTAAGTCTGGCGACATCTTGATAGCGCCACCCATGTTGTCGAAGCCGAAACTTGCAGGATCCTCCGGCAGGAATGCAGAAGCATCGACATCGACGGCAAGCAGATCCCTTATGGCATTTTGATATTCGGCACGGTTCAGCCGGTGGTAGCTAACCTTTGTGCCGGGGTTTGGATTCGCGACAGCGGCTTTGTCGAGTTCGTTTTCAAGCCAGATCCGGAATCCATCATACGTGCCCTTATCCGGCCTGGGTCTTCCAACCGGCGGCATTGCGCGCGCGCGCAATTGCTGAACGGCCTTTTCCCAGATAGCGGCATCCGTTCCGACATGCTGGACGTCCATTTTGTCAAACATGACGCCGGCGGTTTGGACTCTCTCGTTATGACAAGTCACACAGTACTGGTCGAGAAGAGCCCTCTGCGCTGAAGTCACGGCAACGGCCCGGGGTTGCTGCGACGGAGCTTGCGGTGCCGCAGCCGTCATCGTCCAAAACAAGCCCATCAGAAGCGATACGATCGTACCCATTAACTATTCCTCAATATTCCCAGGATGGCTTCCACTACTGTTTTGTCGTTGGAAAATGTTCGGTCTCTAGACCCCGGTCCTTCATCAGCTTTTCAACGAAAGCGGCGACCTCCAACTGTGGCGCCACATTCCTCATCACGCGCCGTCCAACTCCGAGATAGATCCGGTACCCTCTAGCGACATCCAGCGGCATCCATCCGAAACTGGTCGTGACATCCAAACGGGCGCCTTTATCAACCAGGAACTGAATGATCTCCTTTGATCCTCTTTGTGCCGCGGCATGTAACGCGGTGCTACCCATCTCATCGACGGCATTCACGTCCTTGTCGCCGAGTTCATAAATCAGTTTCACCAACTCGAAGGCTTCAGGATTTGTTCCCGGACTCACTCCACGATCAACATTCAGCCCTGCGGCGAGCATGAGAGCAGTCTTGCCGTTGCCAGTTGAGCCCAACGGCTTTGCACCCCGAGCTAACAACAGTTTCGCCATGTCCACGTCAGCATTCTGAAGTGCCAACTGAAAGGGGGTCACCTCGTTGCCACTGGCGGAAGGAGCGGCATCGGGATCATCGAAGCCCACTGTGTTGGCTGCTGCGATTGCAGCCTGTGTCGATGCGGCAAGGCTGGACAGGTTGTAATTGCCCTGGAAGTTACCACCACCGTTGTCCTGCCCGCCGTTACTGCCGAAAAGTCCCGCGTATTTGTAAAAGTCGCCGCTGACCGAAGGGTCTGCCTTGATGGCCCGCTCCGCCTTCAGCGCTCCGTTGTGAGCGGTGATGTCCGCTCCCTTACCTTCGTAGCCGGCTCCACGTCCCGCGACTGGGGCAGCGTTCGGCTCAGCGCCACGGTCGAGCAGCAGCTTCGCCAAATCCAATGAACTCAAAGTACCCGATCCCTTAGGACATGGGTTTTGGCACAGGCCTGGACGACGTACTTTCATCAGGTTGACTATAGGAGAACCCTGTTGGGCGTCGAGAGCGTTGACGTCCGCACCGTGTTCCACGAGTGTGGCAGCCGTTTCATAATGGGCGTTGAAAATCGCGAGGTTCAGAAGAGTGGTTCCTTCCGGCGTCTTGGCATTCGCATTCGCACCCGCGTCGAGAAGGGTCTTCACCACATCTTTACGTCCTTCTCTGACAGCGTACATGATCGCGTCGTAACCGCCCCTTGACGCGACACGGAAGTCGGCTTCGTGTTCGACCAACGCCTTTATAGCTCCTGCGTGTCCCTCGAAGGCCGCCCACATGATGGCGTTCTGTCCCCGTTTCGGTTCCTTCGAGTCAGGATTCGCACCGGCATTCAAAAGCAGTTTCACAACTTCGACATTGCCTGTGCGGGAGGCCGTCATCAGCGCAGTTTCGCCTTCAGAGAAAACGGTGTTGGGATCTGCGCCCGCTTTCAACAGAGCTTCGACCATTCGCGGACTGCCATTGATACACGCGAGGGTAAGCGGAGTCATACCATAGTCGTTTGCCGCCTTTACGTTCGCACCGGCGCCGATCAAAAGATTCGCGATCGCCAGTTCATCGTAGTTGACGGCCCAATGGAGTGCCGTTGTGCCATCGGGTGACTGGGAATTAACGTTGATACGCTCCTTCAATAGGGCGCTCACAATCTTCACGTCTGCCTTTTTGACCGCTTCAATTAATCGAACATCACCGGCAGGCGCACCGATAAGAATGCCAGCTGGAACCAGAATCGTGAGTAACAGCGACAAATACTTTCGGCCCATTCTGAGAACCCCCCTTTAATTGGCTAATGTATTTGGAACGACTACTTTGAGAGATTTCACAACACTATGAACTTCACGGCAGAGTGTCAAGAAAATTAGTTTGTTGTATGGATGATAATACAATTTGACTAACCGCCGACGCCGTGGGCCGCAGGTTCGGCCGTAAGTGCTTGTCAACCTTACAGCCTGATGTCTGATTGTCTATTCATGCAGCAAACTTGGAGAACGATCGATTAGTCTGCCGCTTTGTGTATGGATAACCGCTTGATATCGCCCAAAACGAACAGGTACAAGGCGGCCCCGATCAGCGGCATCGCTCCGACGTAAAACAGAGCCGCGGTGTAGGAATTCGTGAGTGCCAGGACATACCCGGTGATAATGGGCGTCAGGATGCCAGCGAGGTTGGCAAAGAAATTGAAGATGCCGCCCGTGAGACCGATCATCGATTTCGGTGCTACATCCGAGATGACCGTCCAGCCCAAATTGCAAATACCCTGACCGAAAAGTGCCACGCACATAATCGCAATGACCAGACCATTGTTTTCGATTGGTACAAAGTCCGCGAACGTCAAACAAGAAGCCATCAGCAAGCCAAGCACTATCGGCCCCTTCCGTCCGATGTTGGCCGATCCCGTTACCTTCAGCAGCAGATCAGAAAGTTGACCGCCGCAAAGCACGCCCAGCGCCGCGGCAATATAAGGGAACGTGGACCAAATGCCGGCTGTCAGGAATTCCATATGACGTTCCTTCCCGAGGTAATTGACGAAATCCAACAGGAAGAATACGAGCACGGTGTTACTGCAAAATTGGGCCAAAGAGGCAACGATGATTTGACGTCGCCGCAGTAACGCCCAGGCATTGCCGAAGGTGAATTTAACGCGCGCGGTTTTGGGAGCCAGACCACCTCCTGCGTCTATATAGTCAAGCTCTTCCTGGTTAACGAACTTACTGTCCTGCGGCTCGCGGTACTTGGCGTAGAAGTAAAAACCAAAAAGAACTCCGACAGCGCCTGCGATGAAGAACAGCGGACGCCAGCCGAATTGACTAATAATCCAGACCAAAGGAACACTCAGAAAGGCCGTTCCGACATATTGGCCAACCGCGTAGATGCTGTTGGCGCGCGCGCGCTCATTCTGCGGAAACCAGGTTGCTAGAATGCGGCTGTTGGCGGGGAAGCATGGCGTCTCGAAAAGACCCAGACCGAGCCGGTAGCCAAACAAGGTCGCGAAATTATGCGCTATACCATGCAAGACGGTGAAGAAGGACCAGGCAATCAACGCCAGAGCGTAGGTCACTCGCACGCCAAAACGATCCAGAAACACGCCGGCCGGAACCTGCGCGAAGGCATACGTGAGACTAAAGGCTGATCCGAGATAGCCCACAGCCACTGGATCCAGACCTAGATCGGATTGCAAACCTCCAGCGCGAGCGATGCCGAAAATGGAACGGTCAAGGTAGTTCAAAGTCGTCGCGATCAGGACCAGAACCAGAATCGGCGACCATCTCGCATGGGTTCGCTTGATATCGAAGGTAGTGTGCACTGGCACTGTGACTACCTTAAAACCTTGCTCAGGTCGAAGATTTCCAAAATGCTCGCTGCGTTATTTGTGAGTAGCAGTGTTCTGTTGTTGGTGATGAAAAGTTCACGGCCAGGGCCAGAACTGGGAGCCACACTTTTAATAGCCGAATCACCCTGATGGATTCTCGCTGCATCGATGAAGGTCAGCGTTTGACCGTTGCTTGCGATCAGCGTGGCACCATCCGCCGTCAACGCGAGACCGATCGCGGGACTGGAAAGTTTTACGCTGCCGAGTCGCGCGCCTTTGTCTTTCACGCGGGCCTTCGCTGTGTCGAAGCCAACCATCGCGATTAGCGCCATTTTGTGAACCCCGTTAAACATTACTCCGGAACCATTGCAACATCCGGCCCGTATCGGGTGTTATTCCAGTAAACAGACGAAAAGCTTCGGCTGCCTGAAATACCACCATGTTGCCGCCATCCACAGTGCGACAGCCGCATGCCCGTGCCGCCTTCAGCAATTCTGTTTCCAGAGGAAAGTAGACGATCTCGGCGACCCACAGTGAAGACCGTAGTAAAACTGGAGGGATCGGCGTGCCGGGATATTTAGTCATGCCAACTGGCGTTGTATTAATCAAACCATCAGAAAGCGCCAGCGCGTCCGCAACACTCGCAATCACCCGAATGCGCGCTGAGTCGAATTTGACACCCAGAATCTCGGCAAGTTGAAACGCCTTGTTCTCGTCCGTATCGAAGATGTTCAGCAGTCGCGCACCCATTTGCATCATCGCGTATGCGACCGCCGATCCGCCGCCTCCGGCTCCCAACTGAGTCACCGTATTCGGTTGCACATTCGGGAATGCGAGACGGAAGCCTTCGGCAAAACCGAACCAATCCGTGTTGTGTCCGATCCGTCGTCCCTGCGTAAAGACAACAGTGTTGACAGCGCCCAACGCCCGGGCGTCTTCCGAAAGTTCGTCCAGGTAGCGAATCACGCGTTGCTTGCACGGGTGAGTGATGTTCACACCGGAGTATCCCGATTGTTCCGCTTCCACCAATACGCGCTCCAGTGCGTCGGCGCCCTCTGCCGTCCTGTCGAGATCGAGGAGTTCATAACGCAACTGAAGACCGTTTTGTTTTGCTTCCTGCATGTGTAAGGCAGGACTTCGCGACGCCTGTATGCTTGAACCGATCAGGCCGACTTGAATTTGGCTGGTCACCAGGTGCCGTTAGAAGATTTCGCTGTTGAAAAACTCACCGAGCAGTTCTTCGTCAGAGGGGCGATCCATTAGAATCGGACGGCTCACCCAGGTGACATTCATGTAATGCTTCAGCGAAATGTTTTCGTTGGTGATGTTGCCGCCCCAGATCCCGCAACCCATGCTGGACGTCATGGGCATGCCGTTCGTGAAGGTGCCGGCATTCGAGCTCGACTGAACTTGCCGCACCATCATGCGACTGACGGGCGCAACAAGCGCAAGCTGATGGATGTGATCATCATTGAATGAGTAGATTCCGCAAGAATGTCCTTTACCGCCCACCTCGAAAATGCGTCGCACCATATCCAACGCCATCGCGAAGCCCTGATACTTGAAGACCGCTAGAACTGTCCCCAGTTTTTCGCGCGAAAAAGCATGCTCCTTGCCGATCTTGTCTTCTTCGACGAGCAAAAACTTCTTATCGGCGGGAATGGTAAAACCCGCGATCTCCGCGACTCGAGAGGCCGGTCGTGCGATAGTCTCCGCAGTCCGATGACCTTCGGAATCCCAATATGCCGCTTCCAGAAGTTTCTTTTCCCGCGGGTTTACCAGATACCCACCTTCCTTTTGAAGTTGGGCCAGCATCGCATCGTAGATCGACGCATCGACGAGCAGATTGCCGTCCGCCGAACAGCCTGAACCGTTGTCGTTCGTTTTGCTGATGCGGGTGTTGCGAGCGGCCTCCTCGACATTTGCAGTCTCGTCGATCACCATCGTGGCGTTGCCGGCGCCCACACCATAAGCCGGCTTCCCGGAACTGTATGCCGCCTTCACCATGGCGGGACCACCTGTCGCGATCGTGACGTCGCAGATCGACATCAGTTCCTGTGCCAGGGGTATGCTCGGGTTCTCGAAACACTGCAGGACATCTTCAGGTGCCCCAGCCTTCCGAAGAGCAGCACGCATGATGCGGACCGTTTCGAATGTCGTTTTCTTGCTTGCCGGATGCGGTGAAAAGATGACGGCGTCTTTGCATTTAATGGCGTAGATCGCAACTGTGGCCGGTGTCACGTATGGACTCGTAACCGGAATCAATGATGCGATGACGCCCGCAGGCTTGGCGTACTTGACGATTCCCTTTTCCGGTATTTCTTCGATGATCCCGATGCTTTGTTGCCGAAGAGCATCACGCAGCACTCCCATGATCTTCGCACGCCGCGTAGGCTCCCGGCCGCCCATACCGCTTTCATCGACACTCATGTTCGCGAGGCGCGTAGCCGTCGTCTCATTTGAAGTCGCCCACGCAATAGCGCGACACAAACGGTCCACGGCCGGTTGATCATAGTGTGAGATCACCTGCATCGCAGATCGCGCCTTCGTCAGGAGGTCGTGTGCGACGGTGCGTTCGTCTTCGCGTATTGCCCGAGCCACGTTTAATGCCCGTTACTGCCGTTGGACTGCGGAGGAATACCGTCGTAGGTGACGGGAATTTTGATTCGCATTGGTCGTTCGCGAGCGTATTCCTCCATTACTTGCGCGCTGAGACCGGCGACACGCCCCATGATAAAAACCATCTTGCCGAACAGCGGTGGGAATCCGAGATCGTGCAGAACTGCGGCCAACGCTCCATCCACATTAATAGGGAGCGGTTTGATCTTTTCACGGGCGACGGCTTCAATTTTGGTCAGGAGTTCAACTCCCTCGCCGGCAAGTCCGCTTTCCCGAGCCATGTCAAACAAAACGTTCGAGCGAGGATCCCGGCTGTGGACACGATGACCCAGGCCAGGGAGTCGTTTCTTGTTTTGCATCGCTTCAACGACGATGTGCTCTGCAACTTTTGACAGCGGTAAAGATTGAGCTTGGGCCAGTACGAGTCCGTCTTCGATCATGTGCATGCAGGCCTGACCGGCCCCCGCGTGCATGTCTCCGATGGCAAGCACGCCTGCTGCGACGGCAGCTTCCGGCGCCTGCCGGTTGGCGCTGGCTACGAGTCGGGATGTCGCCGCCGACGGCGATCCCGGTCCATGATCGGAAACGGCGATGAGAATGGCGTCGAGAAGACGACGTTCCTGGACACTCGGTGATCGGCCACGATGCAACAGAAACACCACTTCGGTAAACGTCGCATTCGCCATCAGTGAAGTCATTTCCTGACCACGAATCCAAATATTGGTTTCGTCGGCGTTGCTCAGTGCGGTTTTCCAAGGTTCCACGATACTTCCTCGCTAAATCACGCCGCGACTTTGCAGCGTGTTAAATTCCGCGGGCGACATTTCAAGCTCGCGGCAGTAAATCTCTTCGTTGTGCTGACCTAAATCACCACCTGGCCAACGGATCTCGCCCGGCGTCGCCGACAAACGCGGAATCACGTTGTGCATACGGACGGCGCGACCGTTTTGTCCCACTTCAACTGTTAATTGCCGGGCCTGCCAGTGGACATCCGCTTCAATGTCGGCGATCGTTTGAACCGGATGCGCGGTCAGCTTGTTTTCTTCGATGATCTCCATGTTCTTCGCCAGCGTCCGGCTACCAATCGCGTCACGAATTGCAGCATCGAGTTCCACTGCGTGTTTCACGCGTGCTTCATTCGTTCCAAAGCGAGGGTCATCGAGAAGGTCGCGGAGGCCGTATCCTTCGAGAAATTTTTCCGCCATCTTTTGCGTCGACCCGCTCACGGCGATCCAATGACCGTCCGTCGTCCGATAGCAGCCCCGAGGTCCGGCATTCGTGGACTGATTTCCCTGCCGCGTCCGAACTTTGCCAAGCGCGGCATACTCCGCAGGCAACGGGCCCAACAGCGAAAACAGCGATTCAAACAAGGAAACGTCGATCGCCTGCCCTTCACCGCCATGAACGTCTCGATGGTACAAAGCCAACATGACGGCATTCGCAGAGTACAAGCCGGACGTCATATCGGCGAGCGGAAAACTCGGTAAAACCGGTGGCCGATCCGCATCACCATTCATCGCAGCGAAACCGGTTCCCGCTTCAACCAATGTGCCGAAGCCGGGACGACCGGCGCCAGGTCCACCGCGGCCCCACCCGGAGATCCGCAACATGATCAAGCGAGGGTGAAGTTGATGAAGGACCTCCCAACCGAGTCCATACCGTTCCATCGTTCCCGGAATAAACGATTCCACGAGCACATCGAAACGCGGCAACATCGATTTCAAAATTTCCTTGCCTTCAGGCGCTTGAATATTGAGCGTGATGTAACGTTTGCCGCGACCATAAACATTCCACCAGAAAGGCACGCCGCCAGTGGTCCACTTGCGTAACGGATCTCCTGTTCCCGGCTGTTCGACCTTAACCACATCCGCGCCAAAATCGGCCAGCAGCATGCCCGCCAATGCGCCTGCGACCATGCGTGACAAGTCAAGGACTCGCACGCCTTCCAGTGGTTTCATAGCCTGTTCGGTTTCCGGATAATGTTATTAATATCCCAGTGGCCGGGCGTTGGCGTCGGCGCGTGGCCCGTCCGCACCTGAATCACTGTGGGAACGCCCGCACTCAATGCTTCTCGGATTGCCGGTTCCAATTCGGAAGCGGCGCGGATCATTACGCCTCGACCTCCCGACGCTTCAGCGACGGCAGCATAGTCGACGTGGAGGGGCTTGCCATCCACTTCAAACGTCGTGCCAAATCGATTTTCGAGATGTCGATTCTCGATGTTGCCGATGACCCCGAACGATGCGTTATCCATCACGACCCACACCACCGGCAACTTCGCTTCAACTGCGGTCGCTACGACCGACATGTTGTTGCTGAAACAACCGTCACCAACCAGTGCAAGAACGGCCCGTTTGGGTTGGGCATACTTCACGCCGAGCGCTGCAGCATGACCAAATCCCATCGTGGCCAATCCGCCCGGAGTAATAAAGGTCCCGGCAATGTTGATCGGAAACTGCTGACCCACACCGTTCTTATTCCAGCCCACATCGGTCACAATGTATCCATCCTCGGGAAGCGCTTTACGCACATCCGCAAGGATGCGCTCGGGTCGCATCGGGAATTCGTCCGACGTCCGCTGATTGCTCCAATTGCCCGCAAAATCGGCCCGTCCTCGACTGATACGGTCACGAAGACCGTCACGCCTTGGCTTCTGAAGTCGTTTCGCTGCATCGGCGATCATGCCAAGCGCCTGCTTCGCATCAGCCACAACACCTAGCTCGGCCGGATAGTTCCTTCCGATTTCGGCAGGATCGATATCGATGTGGATCAAACGTGTCGGTGGAATATCGAAAGTGAATGCCGGATCCCACGAACTGGAATCCGTTTCTCCAAATCTTGTTCCGACGGCAACGATCAAATCAGCCGTTCGACACATTTCATTCGCGATCGGCGTGCCCCAATAACCCGTAGCACCAGCGAGTAGTGGATGGGTATCGGGCAGTGCCCCTTTGCCCATCAGGCTATGAGCAACAGGAACCTCCAGGGCCTCAGCCAGCGCAGCCAACTCATTTGTTGCACCAGACAAGTGGACGCCACCTCCCGCAAAGATGATGGGACTGCCGGCGGCAGCCAGTTCTCTGGCGATGTGTTCCGCAGTCTTGGCATCAACTGCGGGACGCGACATAACGGCAGGGGTGAGGTTAAACGAGCCCGCGGCTAATTCCGCGGAGAAGAAGTCCATGGGAACGTCGACCAGCACAGGCCCGGGACGGCCCGTTTGCGACAAATGAAATGCACGTTCCATTATGCGTGGCAGATCTTCGGCTCTACCGACTCGGTAGATGCGCTTGCAAAAGGGACGACAGATTTCGAACTGATCCGCATCCAAATGGAGATTCACTTCCTGATGAGGATGCCGGCCGTGATAATAAGATTGAACATCACCGACGATGGCAACGAGCGGAATCGAATCCAGTGCTGCGTTCGCAAGACCTGTTACCGAGTTCGTCAGTCCAGGCCCGACGTGAAGGAGAACCACTCCAGGCTTTCCGGACGCTCGCGCATACCCGTCAGCCGCGTGCGCTGCGAGCTGTTCATGGCGGGTGGTAATAAATCGGACCCGACTCCGGCTTAATGCGTCCAGCATCTGGACGACAGTATGTCCGCACAATCCGAAGATCACTTCGACTCCAACTCGTTCGAGATATTCGACGAGTTGCACCGCCACGATCTGACTTCCGGATTGCGGTGATTTGTCAGAACCTTCCAACTTGGCGGTCCGAGTTTCGGCCATGATTACTCCTTTGACCTGCCTGCCCGAATCGAGGCGGAGTCTAGATGACTGCCGACAAACTCGTCAAGCAGGTTTTGCTTGTTGTACGGATGATAATACAAGGTTTCATAGGAACCCACCAGTTTTCACAGAACCAATGAATTGAGTTATAGTGTGCCCATGTTGAAACGCGACCAACAACGGGTGGTTCCCCTTTACTATCAAGTACAACACACGATTTCGCAGCGGATAAGCCGCGGGGACTACGCTCCAGGTACGCAGTTGCCTTCCGAGAGCGAATTAAGCCGTGAGCTGGGTGTCAGCCGAGTCACCGTCAGGGAGGCGCTACGAGTTTTGGCTCAAGAAAACGTTCTGGTAAAGGTACAGGGTCGAGGAACGTTTGTCTCCGATAATCCATTGGTGGTTCAACCGTCGCGGAACTTCACCGGGTATCTGGAAGACTTGTACGATCAATTGGAGCGGATATCGGTAAAGCAGATCGAGATTGCCAGGATTCCCATAACGGACGAATGGCGGTCAAAACTCGCGTTGCCCGACGAGGAAAAAGAGCTGGTCCGTATCAAGCGAACCCGGTTCGTCGATGATGAGCCATACGCGTTCACGATCAATGTATTGCCGTTAGAAATCGGAAAACATCTCAACCAGGAGAACCTTCGTAATTCGCCATTGGTTCGAATCCTTGAAGAGGATTTGAAGATTCAAATCATCGATGCCCACGAAACCATTAAAGCAACCGCAGCCGATACAGAAGTTGCTCAGAGTCTGGGAACGCCATTTCTCGCGCCGGTGATGCACGTTCAGCGTGTGTTGTTCACAACAGATGATCGACCGTTGCAAATTGTCGACAGCTATTACCGCGCCGACAAATTTCATTACTCTGTACATCTGGTTCGCGTGCAAGACAAGGGCAGATCCTCATGGTCGCAGAAGGTACTGAACGAACCCGTCGTGCGTTAGAGTGCTCCTTTCGATATTTATCTCCGACATCCTCCCGATATTTCTGATCGCCGGCGTCGGCTTCGTGCTGGCTCGCTGGATGAGCGACAGTGTAAAGACGCTTTCACATGTGGTGTTCTATGCCCTTCTCCCATGCCTTGTTTTCGATCTCCTGGTCAAATCGCAACCGACTGAGCGGATGTTCGGCAGCATGGCTCTTCTCGCCATCGCTGTCGTCGCCACGATGGGTCTGGTTGCTTATGCCGTAGCGACTTTACTGCAACTCAATCGAGCCGAACTCAGTGCTTTCGTTCTTGTCGTGATGATCTCGAATGGCGGCAACTACGGACTGCCGGTAGTCCTGTTCGCCTTCGGCAATGAAGCGTTGGCGCACGCCAGCATCTTTTTCGTCACCAGCTCTATTTTGACAAATACTCTTGGCGTGTTTGTGGCGGCAGCGGGCCGCCGCAGCAAGTGGGACGCATTGCAAGGCGTTGCGAGAATCCCGACGGTATATTCAGTGCTCGCGGCTGTTTTGATCCTTGCGGTAGGGGTTTCCGTTCCTAACGTGATCCTGCGGCCGGTGGGATTGCTAGGGGATGCGGCCCTACCGATGATGATGCTCGTTCTTGGTATGCAGCTCGAAAAGGCAAGCCTGCCAAAGCGCCCCTCTATAGCTTTAGCGGCCATTGCATTGTCGCTCGCAGTGGCTCCGTTAGTTGCTCTCGGACTGACATCCATTCTTGGAATTTCGGGACCTGCACGTCAGGCAGGCGTGTTGCTCGCTGCGATGCCGGTAGCGGTTGTAACCACTATTCTTGCGTTGGAATTCGATCTGGCGCCAGCGTTCGTCACCAGTACCGTCTTTCTTTCAACGTTGCTCAGTCCGTTCACACTTACACCGCTGATCGCATACCTGAAATGAGCAAGGTCCAAAATAATCTAGTTTACGCTTGATGAGTCGAGCGAGTGCTTCTTCAGCCGTTTTTCGCTTCGAGTGAAGGTCTCGCCTCGAGCTTTGCGCTCCAATCGTTGTGGCGTTGGACTGAGCTGTCCTTTTGTTCAAGCGAATGTTGGGTGCCGTCGATGCTGGGGTCATTTACCCCAATCCTCCCAAGTAAGACCTTTAACACGACCGAACTCTTTGCTATTGGCAGTCACGAGTGTGATCTTGTGGCGAACAGCTTGCCCGGCCATTAACAAGTCATAGGCTCCGATTGGACGCCCGATGGCCTCCAGCGCTACCCTTATTGTTCCGGCATTCTTGGCATCTTCTTCTTCAAGTGCCATCAAGCTAATGGGCCCCGCGAAAAAAGTCTGCAACCGATCGCGGTTTACGTCTTTCTTCGCACTCTTTTCCACGCCATACCAGAGTTCGAAGGCAGCAATCGAGGACACACTTACCGTCGCGCCCCTGTCGATGACCTTCTGAAACCGAAGACGGACGCTGGTGGGTTTCCCATTGATCAAGCTAATACAGGCATTTGTATCGAGAAGATAGTTCAATCGAAGATCTCGCGGCGTGGTGTCACCGGCTGCCGGCGATCTCTCTTTTTAATGAACTGACCCTTGAAGCCATCTAGTTCAGCGAACCATCGCCGTACGTCGGTAATCCTCGGTTCCAGCAGGACGCCGTCACCGACTTGACGAATTCGAACTTCATCCCCGTCGAAACGGAATTCCCGCGGAAGCCGCACGGCCTGGCTACGCCCGTTGCGGAACAATTTGGCTATTTTAGACATCCTGGCGCTCCGATTTGATATATACCATGAGTCTATATTGTACCTCAATGGACGGCCGCTGAGGCTGCTAGCCTCTCGCGTGGAGTTGAAACAAGATCGGCCGTGTTTCCCTCTTTGAATGGCAAAAAGGAATCACACGGCCGACCTTGAGTGTTCGCATAACCGTTTGGCATTAGATCACCATCCGGGTAGCGGGGTGGCTCCATTCGGTGAAG
>Ga0137427_10000236_pt1 | contig 30800 bp, 17 predicted proteins | sample EasRivERMZT700_2_FD_102309 | JGI IMG/M metagenome (GOLD analysis project Ga0137427, IMG submission 102309) | Soil microbial communities from meander-bound floodplain in the East River, Colorado, USA - East River MetaG ERMZT700_2 | ecosystem: Environmental > Terrestrial > Soil > Floodplain ...
CACCCGGCAGCAATATGCCCAACGCAACCCAAGTGAAGTAGAACTCGTTTACCTTCGCGATAAGCGGGTCGCGCATCAGATCTTTTCCGAAGCGCACTGTATTCGTCATCTTGCTGGTCAGCATCCAGCCCAGATGGGAGTGCCACAGCCCCTTCCAGAATCCAAGCTCGCGACCCTCGTGCCGGTACGGCGAGTGCGGGTCGCCCTCGCCCTCGCTGCACTGGTGATGGCGGCGATGCGTGGCGGCCCAGTAGACGAGCGTTCCCTGCGCGGACATGCAACCAAGAATGCCGAGCGCCACCTTTAGTGCCGGAACCGCCTTGAACGAGTTATGCGCAAAAAGCCGGTGAAATCCGACCGTCACGCCAATCGTCGTCAGCGTGTACATGATTGCCAAGAGGCTGATGTCGAGCGCAGTGATCGGGCGGTAGAACGTCAGTGCCACCGCCGCCACCGTCCCGAGGAAGGGAATAACCATCGTCGCGAGCGCCAGCCGCTTCTGCATGGCCTGGAGCTGCGCATTCTCTACCGTAATATGCCGCTCAATTCGAATGTCGATGGCCTGGTTCATGACCGTGCCTCCTCAGCTTCTCGCGCGCTGCTTGGCCGCCATCATCGTCGGGCTCGCCTCGTTGACGTCCCAAGCGAGGCCCACCGACTGAAGCCCGCGGATGAGCCAGGCGCCGAAATCAAGCTCCCACCACCTCAAACCGAAAATAGCAGAAGAGGGAAAAGCGTGGTGGTTGTTGTGCCAGCCTTCGCCCATCGTCGGCAGTGCCCACCACGCATTGTTCCGGCTGTAATCGGCGGTCTTGAACGGCTGCGATCCGAAGATATGCGTGACGGAATCAATTCCGTTGGTAAAGTGGTAGCAGAGGAAAATTCTCACCAACCCGCCCCAGAGAAAGCCGGTGAGCGCGCCGTACCAAGTCTGCGTCACGAGTCCCCCGATCGCGAGAGGGACGAAGAGGCCGCCGAGCACCCAGACATAGTAGAGCTTGTTGGCCGTCGCGATCGGTGGGTTGCGATACAGGTCTTTGGCGAACTTCAGCGTGTTCGTCATGCGGTGATTGAACGTCCATCCCATATGGGAATGCCAAAAGCCCTCCACGATCTTCATTTCCCGGTCGTCGTCGAAATACGGCGAGTGAATGTCCCCCGGACGATCGGTGTACTGATGATGGCGGCGATGATTGGCGACCCAGTAGGAAACCGATCCCTGCGCCGCAGTGGAACCGGCAATGGCCAGCGCCACGCTGATGGGACTGGTGGCCTTGAACGAGCGGTGTGAGAAGTGGCGATGATAGCCGACGCTGATCCCCAGCATCGAGACCGCGTACATGAAGGCAAGCAGGCCGATATCGAGCCACGTCATGCCGTTCACGATCGCCAGCCAAATTGCCGCGATCGTGCCGGCCAGCGGGATGACGACAATCGCCACGGCGTGGATCTTCTGCGGCATTCGCAGGAAACCCTGCTCCACCGTGATGTCATCCGGCGCATGCTCGAGTGGAGATGGTGAGGCATCAAGCTCATCGAAGGACAGTACCGCGTCAACCTGGGTCGTGCTCATCACCGCACCTTTCCTTGCCATTCTTCAATCAGTGTTTCGCCTTGGGCCGTTTGCTTCAATTCAGACGACTGTGTGCGATTGCGGAGCACGGCGCCGTATCGGTCCTCTCCGACAATGTCGAGAGCCCCGTCAAGCAGCTTCGCCTTGCACACACTCCGCTGAACTTTTCCGCTCGAAGTCTTCGGTATGGTTGCCGTCTTGAGCAGAACGACTTCAGACACCTGCAGACCGTGCTGCCTCGCCACCGCCGCACGCACGCTGCCTGCGATCTCAGCCAGCGGAAGCTTGCGCAGATACTGCCTGCGGACTTCGTTGGCCAGCACCAGCCGCTGTGTTTCGCCGTCCTCGACGACAAAGGCCGCGCCGCAACCCAGCCTCAGGGCCGGATGACTTGTTTGTGCTGCCTCTTCGATATCGTGCGGATAATGATTGCGGCCGCGAACGATGATGAGGTCCTTGATGCGTCCGGTGATAAAGATCTCGCCGTCCTTGAGATAGCCGAGATCACCGGTCCGCATGAGGGAGGAGTCCTCGCTCGATGCGAGGGCAACGTTGAAAGTCTCAGTCGACTCTTCGGGGCGGTGCCAATAGCCGGGCGAGACGCTTGGACCGGCAAACCAGATTTCGCCGACCTGTCCCTCGGGAAGGGAACACCGGCTTACGGGGTCGACGATGATCAGTCTGTGGCCCGGGCCGGTTCTGCCGCAGCCGACGATCCTCGTTGCCGCGCTCTCAGGCGTTTCAGCGGTATCCCCGGATCGGGTCGCTGCAGAGTCCTGGAACGAGCGGATCACCGGCTCCGTCCCCTTGGCGGGACCGGAAATCAGCAGTGTTGCTTCCGCCATCCCATAGGTCGGGTAAAACGTGCTGCGACGAAATCCGTAGGGCTCAAAGGTGTCTACAAACCGATCGAGGGTGCGAGCCCGCACGGGCTCCGAGCCATTGAAGGCAACATCCCAGCTGCTGAGATCAAGGCCTTTGCGCTGCTCAGCGGTCGTGCGCTCAACGCAGAGGTCGTAACCGAAGTTCGGCCCTCCGGCAGTGGTCGCTCGATAACGCGAGATTGCATCAAGCCATCGGGTTGGTTCCTGCAGGAACGCCACGGGCGACATCACCACCGCCTTGTAGCCCACATAGATCGGCTGCAACGTGCTGCCGACCAAGCCCATGTCATGGAACATCGGCAGCCAAGACACGCTGACCGTTCGGCGCGTGTGCTCATAAAGCTGCTCGATCATTCGCTGGTTATGCAGCAAGTTTGCGTGCGTGATCATCACGCCCTTGGGAGTCTTCGTAGAGCCAGACGTGAACTGTAGAAACGCAAGGCTGTTGCCCGGTATGTCATAGTCAGGCACGCGTGGTCCGCCGCCATCGGACTCACCCTCCTCCATGAGCTCCGCGAGACTGACCAACGCCGGCGGCACGGTACCGCGTGAAAGCAGCTTGCGCGCCTCGGCAAGTGCATCAAGATTAGTAAGCGCAAACGCCGGCCTCGCATCGTCAATAATTCCATCAAGGCGGGAGGACCGGCTGTTCGGGTGGAATGGGGCGGGTACGGCGATCGCGCCGGCGTAGAGAGTGGCCAAAAACCCAACGATGAAGTCCAGACCCTGCGGGAAGAGAACGAGCACCCGCTCGCCTGCCGCACCGCGCTTCCTCAGCGCCGTACCGCAAATGCGGACCCGCTTCTCCAACTCGCCAAACGTTAGCGAACCATCTTCGTGTTCGCCGTCTCTCAGAAACAGGAAAGCCGTATCGCCGGGCTGGTGAAGTGCGCGATGAACAAGCACGTCGACAAGATTGCGCGACGGAGGCGCTCGGTCAAACCCCGCCTCCGCCATAGGCGAAGCACGACGGTCATCAGACCGGCTATCAGCCGCCACGGTCGCTTCCGATCGCATTCGCCACCCCAACCACTCAAGTCAAATTCAGCGCCGCCTTTTCAGCGATCACGTCTGCAACGCGTCCACGTTCCAACCCGGGCAGAACCTCTGTTGCATCCTTCCAGAAACCTTATCGCCCTTACGACGAACTCTTGCGGACGAGACGCCGGAAAGAAGTGGCCCACACCGGGCACGATCTCAAAATGACAATCAGGCAACGCTCTTGAAAGCGCCTCGCCAGAAGGCAGCGTCATGCTCAGCTCACCATAGAGCGCGCAACTCGGACTCTTTAGCCGACACAGATCCCGCAACGTCAGTGCGGAGCCCTGCTTGAACTGTGCAAGTGCTGCTGTGGAATCCAGGAGCTCGAGCCAACGCTTCGCCGTGCGCGGCCCCATCATCCGGTATGATCCGATATACTGCTCTTCGATCAATGCCGCGCGCGGATCACCCGTCACGCGCAAACGCGCCATCCGGGTAAGCAGTTCGAATCCGAAGTCCGTGCAATCCTCGGGAACATCAATGCCGAACCCGGCGAGGCGACTGCGCAGTTCACGGCCGATATTCGACGAGCCGACCGAAAGCTCCCTCTGCACGCTCGGAAGTCGCGTATCGGCAACAAGCACACTCTGTGTGCGGTCGGAATGCTGAAGGGCAAATTCCAGGGCGACGAGGCCGCCGTAGGAGTGTCCCGCAATATGCGCGCGTCCCACGTTGAAGTGATCGAGGATCGCGACCACGTCCTGCGCAAGTGCGTTCGCAGTGTAGCCGGAATGCGGCATCGCCGATCTGCCGTGGCCTCTGAGGTCGAACAGAACGACGTTGCCGAGCGCCGCAAGCTGGTTGGCAACGCCCGCGTACCAGAACGCCATGCTTGTGGCCAACCCGTGAATAAGCACGGTTGTTGTGCCCTTTGCGGCCGGCGTGTGCGCGTCGATCCAAAGAACATTGAGCCCAGAAACCGCGAGACCGGTTTTGGGCGTAGGTCGTTCAGCTGTCTGGCCCCCCGGCATCGCTCAATCTTCCAAGTATCCCAGCGCTCGCAGTTGATCGAGTATCTTCTCCTTGTCGTGTGCGGAAACGGTCCCCTCGGGCTTTGGCAGTTCGCCACCGCTGCGTGTCGCTGCACCATATTGCACTGGAAATCGCATGAGATGGTCGGCGCTGAAAATCTCATCCGGTACCCGGCCCTCAAAATCTTCCGGTACGGGAATGCCGAGGCTGTAAAGGAGAACCGCGGCAACATCCATGATGGCCATGCTCTCGGCATTGCACATCTCGATCCCTTTGCCCGCGGCGAGAAAGATGCCGTCCGGATGATGCGTGCCGACGACGAGCGGTCGCTTCTCCAGGACGGGATTGCGGTTTCGGACCGAAACGAAGCCATAGTCGTGCAAAACGAGGGTCAGATCCGGCGCGGCGTCGCAGGCAGCTCCGCCAAAAACTTCTTCGCGTAGGAGAATTTCGCGGATAAATGGGCCGCCGGTTTCCGGATGCTTGATCGACATGAGATCATCGATGAGCTTTGCACGGAACGACTCGTACTCCTCAGGTCGGATGCCGGGGCCACCCTCCGTCTGGGCAACGCGAATAACTATTCCGTTGCTCGACGGCGTCGGACAGTAGGCCGTCGTGTTTTCCCAATCGAGGTAGGCGAAGTTGGCGTCTTCACGGCGCTTGTCGGCTACGGACCCGTCCGACTTGTGCCAGGTCAGGTAGCCGCGTTCGCCCAGAAAGCTGTTGACCCTGAATACGTACTCCGCGCCCGTGAAACCGTGGTCCGACGCAAAGAACACCTGCGCGTTTGGACCAGCCAGCTCGACCAGCCGCTCGATGTAGCCGTCCAACGTGCGGAAATAGTTGAGCACCATTTTTCTGAGGCGGCGATCGTCGTCATTGAGGCCCTTGGCGAGACGGCGCGGATCCAGAACATGCCAGACCTGATGCTGCAATTTGTCGGTGCCATCGAACATGACCGCAAACAGATCCGGGTCATCTTGTTCGAGCAACATCCGCGCGATCTGGAACCACTGCTCCTCGCGCGGCATGTGGCTGTCGACCCAGGCTTCGAGCTCCGCCTGCGTCATCATCTCGCCGATTTGGGATTCACGCTCGAAATCCCAGGCGAGTTTCTTTGCATCGAAGCCCTCAATCGCCTTGAGGCGATTATAGAGCGCCGGCGGCGAGACGTTCATGCGCAGGTGCTTCCACGATACGAACCCCGGCACGAGCGATCCGTTCACCTCGAAGACAGGGGCCATCATCGGAAAATTCAGCGAGGCGACGGTCCGGTTCTGCCTGCTCGCTATCGACCAAATGGTTTCGGTGCGAATATCGCGCGAGTCGTAGAGCGTGAAGAACACCTCGTGCCCACGGTCATCGAATCGCACAAAGTCGTAAACGCCATGATGCCCGGGCGACCGCCCTGTCATCAGCGAGGTCCAGGCAGGCGGAGTCAGAGGATGCGGCGTCGAACGCAGCGCACTGCGAAACCCGCTCGTAAGCACACGGCGCATGAAGGGCATCGTGACGCCCTCGCCGGGGAGATCCTGCGTCAATGGCTCCAGGACCGTAAATGTCGCCCCATCGAGCCCAATGAACAATGTTCTGCTCATGCTCTCCCTACGTCTGTCACGGCAGATGTCTCGCCCTTACGCGCTCGAAAGCTTGGTTTCGACAAACTGTGCAATCTGGCGGACACTGAGGTCGTCGACATAACGACCGTTCATCATCAGCAGTTGATCGAAGCGAAAATTTCGCCGGCCGAAATGCTGCTCAATTGCAACGATAAGTTGTATGATGTCGATCGACTCGAACTCGAGATCCGCCACCACCTTCGTCTGGACGTGGATTTCGTGATCCACGCCCCAATCTTCGATGAAATCGTTGACGATAGAGATGATGCGACGCTCGACTGCGTCCGACTGTAGGTCCGCCCCCATTTACCCGGCCCGCGCATATGTAATTTGATGTAAATTACGCTAAGTTCTCCGTGCTTCGAACGCAATAGCGCCGCACCCTATTTTTTGAATTATCGTAAGGTGATACCGTGTGTTTTGGTTAACATGGAGCGGCCGCATCAATCTCAGCGATGAACCGCATGCATGATGACCAATTCGTGTGCACCATCGCGCTCGAGCGGGGGGGAGTTGTGCTCTATCGCCTTCGCGGTGGCATCGGTCAGGAACGGTTAAGCTGGCCAAGCGTACTGCTATTGTACAGAAGCGTTCGCAGGCCCTGAGGGGGTCCGCTCGGCATGGAAGGCGGGGGTACAAGAATGAACTCTAGGTTGCGATTTTTGGCGGGCGTGGCCAGTGCTCTTTTTCTGGCTACGGTGTTTGGTGACGCGATCATCGCCGCCGACGCAAGAGAACGTGGTCCGCTTGCCGGGATTGGGCGCAACCTTCAGCGCCTCGCCCGAGCCGCCCCTCCTGGGAGCGAGCGCGGCCGGCCCGATCTCGCCCGCGAGGGGCAGCGCGTCACGGTCAATGTCGGCGGCGAACGGAGAGAGTATTTGCTCTATGTCCCGAGTGCCTACCGTCCCGGGACCCCGATTGCGCTGGTGATGGCTTTCCATGGCGGTGGAGACAACATCGATCACATGGCGCGCTTCACACGCTATCCCGCTGTTGCCGAGCAAGAGCGCTTTATCGTCGCAATACCCCAAGGAGTTGCCAGGACCTGGAATGCCGGAAGCGGCCGCGGCGAGGGCGCGGCTGAGGACCGCAATATCGACGATCTCGGCTTCGTCCGAGCCATGCTCACGCAAATCAAGAGCACCTACGCCATAGATCCCAGGCGCATATATGCCAGCGGTATGTCGAAAGGCGGGATGCTGGCCTATTATATTGCCTGCAACATGTCGGAGGAAATCGCTGCGATTACGGTGGTTTCCACGACTATGACGGCTGCGCGGTGCAATCCAAGCAATCCCGTTGCGGTCTTGCACATCCAAGGCTCCGCGGACGAGAACGTTCCCCTAACCGGCGGGCGCGGCAAGTACACGGCACGCGGCACGAGCTATCCGCCGGTTCAGCAGGCCATCGACCTGTGGCGCACCAGGAACAGCTGCTCTGCCAATATCACCCAAATGCCGCTCTCACCTGATACCACTTGCAGGGTCTATAGCGGATGCCAAGCCGAGGTCAGACTATGCTTGGTGCAGAACGGCGGGCACGCGTGGCCGGGACAAGATGTCGAGCGCTGGCAGGAACGGGCCAACTACTACGTCACTCGAAGCTTCGATGCGACGGTGTTGAGTTGGCAGTTTTTCGTTCAGCACCCGAAATCCTAGTCTCCAGAACCGATCGGGTTCTCGCCAGGGCACACACATAGCGCGACGTGCGCCGGAAGAATGCCTCAATCTCGGTGCCAGCGATCTGCACCGCGGCGCGATTGGCCTCGAAGTCCAGCCTTGTGATCTCGATTTCCCGCTCATGACCGAGAAAGGGTGCGCCGATCGCCTTGGCTGAGGCTTCCTTGATCGACCAGAGTGTGGTGGTCAGCTCATCGGACTTGGGATAACGGCGGACCAATTCGAGTTCACCGGCTCCAAGGATCCGATCTGCCAACACGGACGACTCGCGCACGCGGTCTATGAGCTCGATATCGACTCCAACCGGGAATGCCGCCGCGGCAGCAACCGCAAATCCGTCCTTGTGGGAAATGGAGATGCAAGGTGCACTGCGGCCATCAGCGCGCAAGGCGATGGGCTTCCCCCTATCGTCGTAGGCGATGGTGATGGTCGCAGCCTCGTCAAGCGTTTCGCCCGACGCTCCCGCAACCACATGCTTGGCGGCGATGCGACCAAGCAGCCACTCCTGGCGCCGGAGACTGACCGATCGTGCAAATTTGTCGCGCCACATCTCCAATTCCGAGGGCGTGAGGAAGCGATGCGCCCACCCTTCGAGCTCTCGGGCATCCCTGATCCATTGCCTGAGAAAAACGGCATGGAGAGCAAGCTCGGGCGGGCCCACTCTGCCGGTCCAGTCATACCAGGCAAGTCCTGGCGACGGGGTGGCGGCGCAAGACGTCATGGGATCGGTGGGCGTGCCCGGTCCTGCTGGAGGAGCGCCACCATTCGAAGTGGTCCGCAACGACATGTCGGGCGGAAAAACAGGGGCCGGAGCGACTCCGGCACCGGCCGCACCCGCCAAAAGCGTGCGTGCCCGCATCGTCTCTTCCTTATCCAAGTAGATAAGTGGAAGTTCGCTCGGCAATCGAGCCGAGGGCGCAACTGCAGTGCCCTCTGCCCGGCAGAAATTGAGTTTCTCAACATCATTGAAAACGTGGGTCACGAAGAGCTGCCCCAACAAAGCGAGAAACGCAAAGACGCTGTCACGACGAGGATTGTCACACGAGAGCGCCAAGTACTCCTCATCCTTGAGGATATCGCGCACGAAACCGGAAAGATTATTTCCTGGTCCCACTTCTATGAAAATGCGGGCCCCATCGGCATGCATGTTCCGGATGACTTCGGAAAAACGGACCCGGTTTACATATTGCGCCGCGGCTGTCTGCAACATCTCCTGAGGATCGCTCGGATACGGTCTTGCCGTCACGCACGAGTAGAGCGTTGCAGCGGACTTGCGGAACGGTATTTCGGTAAACAGCGTTTTGAAACGGTCAGCCATCGGCTGCACGTAATGTGTGTGATAGGCCCATGACAAAGGAAGGCGCATGCAGATCGCGCCTTTCGCTCCAAGCATGGCTTGGACGTCCTGAGCGATATCTTCCGGCGAAAACAGAACAGCCTGGTTCGGGCAGTTGTCCATTGTGAATAAGAGGCCATCGAAGCGGTCGACGACGTCCTGGATATCGCTCGCGCTTGCGGCACCCACCGTGAGCAGCACGCCGCTTGGTATAATGCCTCCCGCATCGAGATCGGAGAAGATCCGGTTCATGTCCTTGATGTAGCGGCACACACCCTCATCGTCGAGCTCTACGATGCCCGACGCAACGATTGCGGCGTTCTCGCCCGTGCTGTGGCCAACGATGAAGTCGGGCTTCACAAGAAGCGTGGTCAACAGCTTCAGGTAACCTATGTCGGAGAAGAACACGGCCTCCGAGCCGGCGTCCACGCGGCCAAGCTCCGCCTCCAATTGCTGCCGAGCGGCTTCGGACAATCCAGCGCTCGGCGGATAAAGGAAGTCGCGGTGCGGGAACTCGCGATCCCCGAACATCCCATCCAGGCGGTCGAACCACGATCGGAAAGACGGAGATGCCAAAGCGAGGGAGCGGTGCATATTCGTATACTGCGAATTTTCACCCGGGAACATGAACGCGACGCGCCCCTCGAACGGGCCCGGGCGATAATAGATTCCGTTGCGCGTTTGAAACGGCGTGCTGTCCCTACCAACCAGTTTTTCGGCGGCTTCGAAAAGCTTCGTGCGCAGATCTTCCACGCTCTCTGCAACAATGGCGAGCCGCAAAGGCCCGCTCCCTGAACACGCAGCAAAGTCTCCTGCCAGGGCTGTAAGCGATTGGGCTGTGGCTGCTTTTTGCTGGGCCGCCTGGAGCAACCGCAATAATTCGGCCGGATCGGCGGCGCCAAAGACGCAGAGCTCAGGCATCGACAGCCGTCGAATGCCGAACGCAGCATCCGGAACTACGGCGCGGGCCGGCGACTCTTCCAAGATCATGTGCGAATTGATGCCGCCAAAACCGAATGCGTTGATCCCGGCCCGGCGCGGACCATTTCCCCGGATCCACGGTCGAACTTCCGTATTGACGTAAAAGCGCGTGTTCTCGATCCCTAAATCACCGCTCACTTCGTCGCAAAGCGTCGGCGGCAGGATGCGTTCATTCAGCGCCATCGCCACCTTGATGATGGCCGCAGCGCCCGCAGCGGGAATGCAATGACCGATCATCGACTTCACGGACCCGATCGCGACGTGCGGATAGGATTTCGTGCGATCGCCGAAGATCGTCCGTAACGCCGCAATTTCGGTTTGATCGCCGAGTGGAATTCCTGTGCCATGGGCCTCTATGAGATCGATCGTATTGGGCTCAAACCCCGCTTGCTCGTAGGCGCGCTTGATCGCGAGCACTTCGCCTTCAAGCCGCGGCGCCATGAGCCCGGACGAGCGACCGTCCGAGGACGTACCGATCCCCTTGATCACCGCATAGATGCGGTCATCGGCGGCAAGCGCATCCTCCACGCGCTTGAGAGCAAAAATTCCCAAACCCTCACCAAGCAGGGTTCCGTCACATTGCGAAGAAAACGGTCTGATACTGCCCTTTCTCGAGAGAGCGCCAAGCTGACAGAATAACGCGTAGACGGGAGTCGAGCTGGTCGTATTGACACCGCCCGCAAGCATCAAATCAGCCCGGCCGGCACGCAACTCGCGGGCAGCAGCCTCGACGGCCATCAGCGAGGATGCACAGGCGGCATCCATGATGTAATTGGGCCCCATAAGATTCAGTCGGTTGCAAATGCGACCGGTCATCATGTTGGGCACAAGACCCGGGACCGCATCGACGCTGAGACGCGGAACCTTTGAGCGAAGCAGCCGTTCGACTTCACCGAGCCTGGAGGCGTCCGCCTCCGGGAAAAGCGAGCCGACCAAAGCCATAAATTGATCGACGACAAGCGCCTGCTGTATCCCGTTGACATTGGCCCGGTTGGCGTGGATTGCGTGCCCGAGGATCACGCCCGCTCGCGAGCTGTCGAAGGATCGCATGCCCTCGCCATAACCCGCATCGTCGAGCGCATCCTTTGCCGCCGCCAGTGCCAGGAACTGATCGGGCTCACCACCAACGACGGACACCGGCATGGTCCCGAAAGGCTTCGGATCGAACCGCGACAAATCACCGAGGAATCCGCCTCGCTTTGTGTAGATGCGCATCTTCCCGGGATCCGCATCGAGATCCAGCATCAGCGATGTGCCGAGCCAGGATTCAGGCGCATCACTGATTGCATCGACCTTGCCAAGAACATTGTTCCAAAACCGCTCCTTGTTGGGAGCTTTCGAGAACAACCCCGCCATCCCGACGATGGCAATGTCGCAGAGCTCGCTCATGGCCGGTTAAAGTGCAATTCTGCCTGGCCAGTCCAGCCGCCGGCAATGCGGTTCAGCTCTTTGGTCGACATGGCTTCAACGCCCTTCATCTCCAAACGGAGGCTACCGGTTTCATCAGTAATGCGAATGTCACACGCGATGGCCGGATCTTCGACCTTCGAATTGAACGTCAGCTCAATGCCAAGCGGTCCAGTCAGCGGTCCTGTTCCAAATCTTGAAAGACGCGCGAGAAACGTGGGCAGAGGTGTGTGGTCGCGGAGCACACGCGACCAAATAAGAATCATCTGAAGCGCGCCATCCGTGATGCCGGGATCAAACAGCCACCGCGCCGACTTGGCCGGCGGATAAAACGACTGCGGTTGGGTGGGCAATCCGCGTGCTAGAAGATGGCGCTCATCCACAGAGTCGACGTCGGTCACGGTCTGAAAGACCGGGCCATGAAACAACCATTCCCGGTATGCGTCTCTCATGCGAACTGGCAAGCCCCCGTTGCGTTTTGCCGGCGGCGAGGGCACCGGTTCGGGCACGCGTTCGGCAAGCTGGGCCGTTGCGCGATAAGCGAGACGGGGTTTCGCGGCCATTAGCCAGCATTCCGTCGCGACCTCGTTTCCGCTTCGCCTTGCACGAATCTCAAAATCGAGGGCGTCCTTGACGGAGATGCCGGCAAGCATACGAATGTCACGGAGTTCGGTGACCACGAGATTGGGGTCGATCAGATTCGCAGTTTCGGCCATGTATTCAGCGGCGACGACGAAGGGCATTATCGGCACGCCGTTGACGCGGTGATGATCGAGATAGGGATCGGATACGAGGTCGATACTCTTGCGGATGATTGAAGTCGTCTTGTCGCGAACGCTTATGCGTCCTGTGCCGATCAGGGGGAAGCTCTGGTCGGGGCGAGGTGTTGCATCCGATGTCGGTATCGGTTCGTGGCTTGCCTCCAAGTATTCCCACGGATCGTTGCCCGCGACTGACTCGACCTCGTGGGTCGGTCCATACATCAGTTCGCGCGTCATGAAAGTGCGTCCTTCGTCGGGCTCGACGAGGCTCACGCCGCGCTCTTCAAACTGCTTACGCACGTCTGCTGTGACCATGCCCGTACCGTGAGTCGTGCCCGCCCACGGGCCCCAATTGATCGCGGCCACCTTGACGTTTTCGCCCCAGCGCTTCTGTAAAATCCAAGCAAACTGGTTGAGGATCTCGTTCGCAGCCCCGTAGTCCGTCTGGCCACGATTGCCATACCGGCCGGCAACGGAGGTGAAGAAGCCGAAGAATTTGAGGCTGTCGGGGCGCAAGCACTGAGAAAGCAGGAAGGCGCTGTCGATCTTTGTCGCGATCACGCGATCGACCGAGTCAGGCTTCTTGTCGACGAGAAGGCGATCTTCGAGAAGCCCGATCCCGAAATAGACCGCGTCAATTCGACCATACCGTGCATAAACGTCCTCGATCAGAGCGTTCACCTGCTCCGGATCGCGTAGGTCAGCGCTGCGATAGTCAACTTGGGCGCCGAGGCCTTTGAACTCGTTGAGATTGGCGCGTATCTCGCGATCTCGCAGAACGCGGGCGAGCCGCCTTTGGATATCGCTCGGCGAAACATTTTCATTCGTCGCCCTCGCCGACGAAATGAAATATTGACGCAAAGCTCCCGCACGCGCGAGTGCCGCAGTCTCCGGTGCTTCCTCTCCGGGCGCTGGTGTTCGACCGACGATCACCAACTTTGCTCCAGCGCACGCAACGTCCCGAAGAGCTTCCGCCGTAATGCCGTGCGCGCCGCCCACGCCCAGCACCACCCAATCGCGGGTCGGCTCGCGGCTCTTGTTGCGCGCCGCTCTCAGAAACGCGGGCTCGGTACGAAAGATCGTCCGCCGTCCGCCCGGATAGCCAACTTCGCGACGACCGCAGCGCAGAAACAACTCCCGGAACAGATGGCGCGCCTGCGCGCTCGTAGCTTCCAGCGGATCGAGGTCTACTGCTTTGAAACGACAACCCGGCCACTCGAGCGACAAACATTTGAGCAGGCCGATATTACCCGCGGCGAGCGGCCAAGGCGCAGGGCCTTCCGAGTCGAGGGACCCACGGGCAAAGACACCCCCCATGGCACTTGCGGCAATCACGGTGCCGCCCTGGTGCAAATCGTCAGCGCTCATCTGCAGCACGGGAAAGAAGGACCGCACGTCGCGCTCGGCGCGCTCTCGCCAGTCTTTGAGCGTGGTGCCGTCGGGCATAATGGGATCGTCGAGCGGTCCGAGATGGACCAGCCCCTTGATCGGGCTCTGCGTCTTTATGTCACCAAGCCAGCGCCCAAACGCGACGGGATCGCGCCACAATTTTTCGGGAGCAACCGCTGCCTGGCCTCCAGCCTCAACGATGAGCTCGGCCAGAGCGCGCGCAACGCCGCTCCTCCCGCCGAGCAGGATGTAAGCTCCCGGCGCGGGTACCTCGAGGGGCACATGATCGGCGCTTTGGGCGTATGGCTTGATGATAGACCGGGTTAAGACAGACGTTACCGCTGTCCCTTGCTGGTCATCTAGACAAAAGGGATATTGGCTTCTCCCGCCGCACCTCCGGAGCATTGCTTGACGATTGCAACAATCGCCGACAACGACTTGGCTTTTGAAAGCGCCGACATCTGCTTTTCGAGCGGTGCGCCAATTTTGTCGGGCAGCTCCTTGCGCAGGGCGCCCAGGATCTCCACACGCTTGATTGAGTCAATGCCAAGATCCGCCTCGATATCGGCATCGAGCGCCAACATATCCTCGGGATAGCCCGTGCGATCCGACACGAGCGCGACAAGCATCGATTCGACGCTGGGGGGAGCCACGCCGTTCGCCCGCGCGTGATCGTTGTGAGCCGTCCCATTGCTCCGGGCGATTGCCGGCGATGGCAGAACCGAAGGAGGCTCGATGTGGCCCTGCCCCATCGCATGGCCGTTGGCGATCGGATGTCCTTGCGTGCTCGTACCTGCGGGCGCCGTCTCTCCGCCGGCAGCGTGCCCATTTGAGGCGTGCCCGTTTGCGGCATGGCCGTTGGACGCGCCCCGCGCGAGAGCGGGACTTGCCCAATCTGCCTGCGGACTGGCAAGGAAACCGTTTGCGGCTTGCCGACCACCAATGAGATTCGCCGAAGCTCCGAACTCAGGCGGCTGATGGGCCACGCCGAGATAGCCCATCACGACGTTTTCTTGCGCCTGAACAAACTGTCGCATGAGCGAGAAATACTGAGCCAGCACGGCAGACGTCTGTGGGTCGGAATTCCCGTAACCATCGGGACGATCACTCACGGTTGCTACTCCTCTACTTTGGAAATCGTTGCGGAAATAATCTTCTTCGCTCCCAGGCATGGCTGGCAGCTTGGGCGGTGACGGCTGCGGCGGTCGGGCGGCCGCCGACGTCGGAATGTCTCTTGAGGGTGGCGTCGCTGGACTGACGTTTGGCGGCCCTAAGGCTGCGCCGTTTGGTGTCGGCCGTACCGACTTCTGTGTCGGAGCCAAGTTCACCGGCGCTTTGGCTGTTCCCGGCTTCGACTGGCCTCCATTGATCATCCACAGCGTTGGGCTCGGGGCCACCGGCATCGGCATCGCGACAGCGTCGAATTCATTGATCGTCCGGCCGGCTGTGAGAGCTTTCACGTCAAAATCGACGCCATGGGCGAACAGCGCGCCGAGCGATCCGAGGAAGCCGTTAAACCCGCCTCCTAGACCGTCGATCGCGACCGCAACGCCCGGCCGGCTTCCCAGATTGGCGCGAACAAGATCGGCGAGCACCGAGCGCGGCCCGACCTCGAGGAAGACGCGCGCGCCATCCGCGTACATCGTCTCGATCATCTGCCTGAACAGCACGGGCTCGAGCAAGTGCCGAGCCATAAGCTCACGGATCTCGGCAGCCGAGCCGTGACGTCCACCGGTGGTGTTCGAATAGACGGCGATGCCCGGGTCGGACCACCGGCAAGCAGCCATGCGGTCCGCAAGCGGCTGCTGAGCGGGCCGCATCAAGGATGAGTGGAACGCAGCGGAGACCGGTATCGCCTTGGTTCGCACGCCGCCGGCCTCAAGCCGACGCAGCGCCTCTGCCAAGGCCTCGCGCGGGCCGGAAATGATGATTTGCGACGGCGAATTGTAATTCGCCAGCACGACGCCCTCGATGCCATCGATCAGTGGACAGACGATATCCTCACCCGCCATGACCGCAGCCATCGTGCCGAGATCGCCTGCTGCCGACGACTGCGCGATGAAGCGGCCGCGGGCCTCGGACAAAAGAAAGAGATCTTCAAGCGACAGCACACCTGCGGCATGGAGCGCGGTAAACTCCCCGTAGGAGTGACCACACAGCATTCCTGCGCGCAAACCCAGGGTTTGCAGCAAGCGCCAAAGTCCGATGCTGGTCGCCCCGAGCGCGGGTTGAGCAACATCGGTTGCGGTGAGCGCGGCGGCGTCAGCGGCCTTTGCCTCGGGCGTGAAACGATCCGGGGGATAGATGAACTGAGTGAGCTGGCCCGCGGTCTCGAATGTCGGCGTGGACGCGAGGATGCGATCGGCCAGCTCCAACGTTTCGCGCAGCGGTGTGAATGTTGCGGTCAAATCGCGCAACATCTCCGGGTACTGCGATCCTTGGCCCGAGAAGAGCACGGCAAGCGGACCGGTCGTGCCGAGGGGCTCAGCCTCATAGTAGACGCCCGGAGAGGGACCAGCGTTCTCTCCGTTCAGCCGCCGGATCAGCACATCGAGCCGGCTCTCGAGCTCGACGAGAGAGCGCGCGACGATGGCAGCGCCGGGTCCTTTCGAGGACGCAGCCTTCGCGAGCGACGCCGCCAAATCCGCAAGGCGCGGAATGCTTCCCCGCTTCAGCGCGGCAAGTGTCTGCCGCACGGCTTCGAGCACCTGCTCGCGCGACGGCGCACGCCAGACGAAGAGTTCGGCCGGCCAATCCTTGCGCCTGGAGATCGCGTTCGTGCCCCGGAATTCATCCTGATACTCTTCGAGCACAACATGGAAGTTGGTCCCGCCGAAACCGAAGGAGCTGACACCCGCACGCCTCGGATACGTGAGCGATCGGACCCAGGGGCGTGTCTCGTTGTTCACGTAGAGCGGCGAATCGTCCTGCTGCAACGCCGGATTTGGCTGAGTGACACCGAGATGCGGCGGCAGGATCCGGTCGTGCAGCGAGAGCGCCACTTTGACGAGGCCGGCTGCACCCGCCGTCGACTTGGTATGGCCGATCATGGTCTTGACCGACCCGACGGCTATGCTTTTCGGCCGAGCACCGGCAAGGAATACGCCGAGAGACTCGAGCTCTGCGCGATCACCCGCGAGCGTCCCGGTTCCATGGGCTTCGACAAGACCAAGCGTCGAGCAAGAGAACCCGGCCTGCTCGTAAGCCCGCTGCAGCGCCCTCACCTGACCGCGAGGACTCGGCGCCGTCAAACCCTTCGCTTTGCCGTCCGATGATCCGCCTACGCCCTTTATGACCGCATAAATCCGGTCGCCGTCACGCTCTGCATCAGCGAGCCGTTTCAGCACGAGCATCGCGACACCCTCGGATATCGCGATGCCATCGGCGGACACATCGAACGTGCGGCAACGGCCGCTCGGCGAGAGGGCTTGGGCAGTGGCAAAACACGTGAAGCCAAACGGCCCTTCAACTGTATCCACGCCGCCCGCGATGACGAGATCGCTGCGGCCGGATTCGAGCTCCAGCGCAGCCTGGTAGACGGCAGTCAAGGATGATGCACAAGCCGCATCGACGCTGAAATTCACGCCGCCGAAATCAAATCGATTGGCAGCACGGCCTGCGGACACGTTCGGCAGGATGCCGGCAAAGCTGTCGGACGTCCAAGACGGCAGCGCGTCGAGAATCTGGCTGTCCAGACTGTCGGCGCTGCGAACGAGTTCCGTGCGCGCCGCCAGCTTGATTCCCTGCTCCCCGAGACCCGCACTGCATCCGATGATGACCGACGTGCGTTCTCGAGACAGTTCGTCCTGCTTCTCGAGGCCGGCATCTTGCAACGCGTCGTGGACCGCAGCGAGCGCAAGAAACTGCATCGGATCGATCGCCGGGACCGAGCTCGGGGGTATTCCGAATTTTACCGGGTCGAACGCGATGTCGGGCATGAACCCGCCCCACTTCGAATAGATCTTATCGGGCGCGTTGCGGTCTTCGCTGTAGTAGGGCCGCCAATCCCAGCGGTGTGCCGGAATCTCGGTTATCGCGTCGACCTTGCCGAGAATATTGCTCCAATAGGTGCGGGCGTCAGGGGCACCGGGCAAGAACGCGCTCACACCGACAATCGCGATGTCCGACTGCGGCCGCGCCATTTCGCATTCGGCTGGCCGTTTCACGGCCTTCTCCAGAAGCGCGGTGGAGCCCCGGCTTATATCGTGATGAAGGTCGGCGACGGTCGTGGACGCGCTTCGCAAGGTGACCGCCTGCCCGATCATGTACATGCCGCCGGCGCGCTGCTCTTCATCGGAGAATTGCGCAAGGTCGCGCCGCTCAGGCGAGCGGCGCTGGAGGCCCTTGGTCGCCAGTCTGAGCCGCCCGAGTGTCATCTGCTCGAGGTCTTCGCGCACATCGTCCGAAGCGGCGCCGCGCTGCTCGAGCTCGCGCCGGCGGGCGTGGAATTCCTCAACGAAGGGCGTAACGACGCAGCGGCTGGCGTGGCCGGGGCCTGTCGCGAGGCCGGCGGTTGCTCTCGCCTCGAGCGCAATCGCCTGAAACTGCGGCGTGATCGCTCCGGAGCCGACGGCTTCCTTGGTGAAGATATAGCCCGTACCCATCAACACGCCGACCCTGATGCCGGCTTGCGCCAAGCGCGCGGCAATCACGCTTGCCATCGCCGCCGACACCGCGTCGTGGATGCCGCCGGCAAGGAGCACGTGAAACTGTTCGGGATGAGCGATGTCGGAGCGCAAGATCGCGCTCACCATGAGAGACCACAAGACAAAGCTCGACAACGGCCCGATATGCCCGCCGCATTCCCGCCCTTCGAAAATGTAGTGGCGGGCGCCCTGATCGAGGAACTGCTCCAGGAGCGCAGGTGAGGGAACATGGAGATAGGTCGGTATTCCGGCGCGTTCCAGCTCGCGGGCTTGATCGGGCCGTCCGCCGGCGATGACCGCGAAACGCGGCCTATGCGCCAGGATTGCGGCGCGCTGTTCCTCCAAAACCTCCGGCGGAAGGAATCCCAGAAGCCCCACACCCCAGGGCGCCTCGCCCATGAGCGTTTTCGTCTCTTCGAGAAGAGAGCTGATCTGCTCACCGCGCATCAATGAAGCCGCGATGGTGGGAAGCCCACCGCCGTCGGCAATCGCTTTCGCGAACGACGCGCGATCGCTCACATGTGTCATCGGACCTTGGACGATCGGAAGGCGTGAGCCGTGCGAAATTGCCAGTGCTCCACCCGGTCCCAGAAAATTCAACTGCGCCGCCAGGGTCGGCAACTCCGCGAGAGCCTTCCTGATGGCGCGGATGACAAACGAGATGCGCCCGTAGCGTTCGGCCCATAGCGGAGCAAAGACGCCGTCCTGGCCCAGCGGTGGGATGAGCGGACCCTTCTCGTCCGCGCCCCAGCCGACACGGCTCGCATGGTGGTCTTCGAGCTTGCCTTCCCGCTGCACCAGCGCCGCGAGCGCGCGAGCGTCGCTCGTGCCCGGTGGTCCCCACACTCGAAGATGGCGGCCGCGCTCTCCGCCGTCGATGTAGATCGTCTCGACGCCGGTGAACCGCTTGAGCTTCGGCGCCAGAGATTTCGCGAGCGCTGACTCGCGCAACAGGAGCAGCTGGTCGTCGAGAACGATGCCGCTGCCGCCGCCCACGAGCACCGCCGCGGCCGATTCGGGCGTCACGCCACCGCGCACGTAAAGAGGCTTGTTCGTCCTCCGCCGAAGACTCTGCAGAAGCACGAAGCTCGTCTCTTCGCCGATCCAGCCGCCGGCTTCATGCCCCTTCAGGATAAAACCATCGACAGCCGGTTCGAGTTCATCCAGCGAGATTTGAGAGGACGTGATTTCGAGAAGGAGCTCGCACCCGTTCCCACGCAGCTTCGCAAGCGCTTCGGGATTCTCTCGCGCTGCGCGCTCGTCAGCGATGGCGATTCGCGGTGCATCCGCGACACGCGACCATAGCTCGATCCATTCGGATGAAAGACTTGCGAACCTGAGACCAAAAGGGGCCTTGGCGTTGGCCGCCAGCCGCAGCAATGCTGATTCCACATCGCCAGCCGCCGAAACATACTCGGCGTTCAGGACGCCAATTGCTCCCGCACGACAAGCAGCAACCGCGAGGTCTGCATCGAAAACTTTAGGAGGCGAAAACGCAAAGATGCGAAATCCCGCCTCTGGCACTGCACCCAACACCATACTGCCCCACCCCAATTACCGATGCTCACCCGCCTATGGGCCTTGCATCAACTTTCTTCTCCCCCTGTTCGCTCTCCCGTTCCGCGAATGGATTCCATTTTGCCGAACGTTCCAGTTCGGCAAGCGTCTCTTCGAGGACGCTTGATAGGATTTGGGCTCTGAACTCGAGTTTTTTTCTGTAGCGGCGGAGTTCTTCCGCCGTGCATGCGACGGTGAGTGCTTCGGTCAGCCCGGGCGCCCAAAGATCGGCAGGTTTCAAATCCTCCCGATCAAGAAGCTCGTCGAGCTTCTCACGACTTACGGATGTGCGTTCCAGATACTCACGCCACAACTGCAAAGCGAGACGTTGAAGCTGGGCATCGTGCCGAAGACGGCGAAAGTCGAGCGTGCGAGCACGCTCCTCCAGCGTTACCCAATCGGCGGGCAACAGATTCTCGATGTTGTCGAATGGCGAACCGGCCCCGAATTCCTGGTCCCCCATGGCTGCCCCCTAAGCGACGTTGTTCACGCCGCGATATCGGCACGCGCTTGGGCCGTGCAACTCAGAAGAAATGTGATTGACGTACCAACGCCCCGACGCAGGATTAGAGCACATCGATGTTGCAACGCAAACCAAAAAACTAAAGAACAGTTAATGACATTTAGGAGACACCTGCGCGGGTTAAGCCTTTCTGAAATCGCGTGGACAAAGTGACGCAGAGTGCCTCCTTCGTTTGAACGCAGCGAAGTTTGTCCTCAGTGCATCTTCTGAGAGCATGACGCACATTCGTTCATCGCCGTGCACTCCCGCCGCGTCGTCGTCATTCAAATTTCGCGTTCGCCGGACGTCGTTAACCATAAGCCGCGTTTGACAACACCGCTACCACAGGTTCAGATTGGCACAGTTCTCGTGGGGCGTTTTCCAAAATTCTAGCGGGTTATACGTTGTGTCTGCAGCGGCAGGACTAGGCCGTCGCATGGCCAAACGTGCTCACTCGCGCGCAGTTTGAGCGCGAATCTGGAATCGCTCCCACAGCCCGTTCGTCTTTCCGTGTCAGCCGATGGAGCGTGACCAATGCCCAAAGCACCCGCAGCGGCCGCAATTCAGACCATCAACGGCCATCTGACCAACAGCGATACGATCAACGCCACATTTGGCGGGCGCAGGAAGACGCCCAATGACGAACGCATCTACGGCTTGGGCGGCGACGACACGATCTTTGGCTACGACGGCAACGACTCGATCCTCGGTGGGACGGGCGCCGACTCGGTGAACGGCGGCAACGGCCAGGACACGATTTTCGGCGAGGACGACAACGACGTTCTCACGGGCGGCAACGGAAAGGATCTGATCGACGGCGGCGCGGGCTGGGACACGATCTACGGCGATACAGATCCCAACGAAACCGAAGAAAACGGCAAGGACACGATCTATGGCCGCGCGGGCAATGACTATTTGCTTGGCGGAAACGGCGCAGATGTCCTCGATGGCGGCGCCGACGACGACAGGCTTTATGGTCAGAACGGCCCCGATCTCTTGAATGGTGGAGACGGCAATGACCAGCTCTATGGCGGCAACGGCCCGGACACGCTGAATGGCGGAAACGGCAGCGATTTGCTGTTCGGCGAATCGGGTGAAGACCTCATCCACGGCGACGACGGTGCCGACAGCGCCAGCGGCGGCAGCGGCAACGACACGATCTTCGGCGATGCCGGCAACGATACGATCCTTGGCGATGACGGTGACGACAAACTCGCCGGCGGAACCGGAGACGATTCGATCAACGGCGGCAGCGGTTTCGACTATGTCTCGTTCGCCGATGTCACGGGCCCGGTGATCGTCGACCTCGGCGGCGGTACATCGATCGGGGTTGCGGCGGGCAACGATACGATCGCCGGCGTCGAGGGCGTGATCGGCAGCAGCGGCGACGACATCATTCTCGGCAATTCCAGCTCCAACGATCTGCACGGCGGCGACGGCAACGACACGATCATCGGCTTTGACGGCGAAGACACGATCGTCGGCGGTACCGGCCATGACTCGCTTGTCGGCAACGGCGACGCCGATTCGATCATCGGGGATGGCCCGAACAGCGCCGACGGCAACGACACGATCCTCGGAAGCGGCGCCGGCGACATCATCTACGGAGGAAACGGAGACGGGACGTTCCTGCTCTTGGACAATGACCGCATCTCGGGCGGTGGCGGCAACGACACGATCTTCGGCGAGTCGGGCGCAGACGTCATCGCGGGCGATCAAAACAATCCGTCCACCACCGACAACAACGACGACATCAATGGCGGAAACGATGCGATCACCGGCGGTAGCGGCGGCAATACCATCGCAGGCGATTCCTTCACGGCAGAAACGTCGGGCGACGGCTCCGATATCACGGGCGGCGACGATACCATTGTCGGAAGTGGCAGCGCTGACACCGTCTATGGCGACTACCAATCTGCATCGGCTTCAGCAGCGGGAGGCGCGGTCACCGGTGGTGATGACGCAATCACGGGTTCCGGCGCAGCAGATTTGATCTATGGCGACTGGGAAACGGCGACCGCCGACAATGTCACCGGCGGCAACGACACCATATCGGGCGACGGTGGCGATGACGTCATCTTCGGCAATGAGGGCAATGACAGCCTGATCGGCGGGTTGGGCGACGACAAGCTCAATGGCGGCGCAGGAGACGATACTCTCATTGGCTCGGGAGGCGCCGACACACTCATCGGCGGTACGGGAGCCGATTCTCTGGTCGGCAATGGTGATGCCGACTCGCTGATCGGCGACGGTCCGAACAGCGCTGACGGCAACGATACGATCGTCGGAAGCGGCGCCAACGACATCATCTATGGCGGCAACGGCGATGGGACGTTCCTGCTGTTCGATCGTGACAGCATCGCCGGCGGTGGCGGAGACGACAACATATTCGGTGAGTCCGATGCCGATACGATCGTCGGCGACGCTATCGATGCGTCAACCAGCGGTGCGGATCAAGACATTGTCGGCGGCAACGATTCGATTTCCGGTGGCGACGGGGACGATTCGATCGCAGGTGATTCCTTCGCCGCGACAACCTCCGGCGACGGCTCCGATATCACCGGCGGTAGCGACACCATCGTCGGTAACGCGGGCGCAGACACGATCTACGGTGACTTCCAGACGGCTTCGTCCCTCGACGCGGTGGGTGTGGCCGAAACCATCACCGGCGGCAATGACTCGATCGCAGGCTCCGGCGAAGCGGACCTGCTGCACGGCGACTGGGGAAGCGTCGGTGGCGATGTCGACTTCGTCGTCGGCGGCAACGACACGGTTATGGGCGGCGGGGGCAGCGACACGATCTTCGGCAACGAAGGCAATGACAATTTGGGCGGCGACCTGGGCGACGATCTGCTGTTCGGCGGCCTCGGCGACGACGCGATCGCCGGTGGTATCGGTTTCGATACCGTTGCGTTCCAAAACGGGCCCGTTGTCGTGGACCTGGGTGCGGGCACGGCGACCGGTGAGGGTTCGGACGCCTTGTCCGGCATCGAAGGAGTCATCGGCAGCGCCTTTGACGACTCGATCACCGGCGATGACGCGGGGAACTCGCTCGATGGCGCGGGCGGCGCAGATACGCTGGTCGGCCTCGGAAACTCCGACACACTGATCGGCGGTACCGGCAACGACTCTCTGGTCGGCGGTGGCGGCGGCGACAGCCTGCTTGGCGGCGACGGCAACGACGTCATCCTGGGGCAACTTGCCGCGGACACCATCATCGGGGGCAGCGGCGGCGACTCGCTCACCGGCGGGTTCGGCGGCGACATCTTCAAATACTTCGGCGTCTCGGAAGGTGGTGACACGATTTTCGGCTTCGCCGATGGCTCAGACGTCATCGATGTATCGCAGATCGATGCAGACACCTCGACCGGAGCCGAAGACGCGTTCGGATTCACCGGGCTCGTGGCGACGAACTTCAGCATCTGGTATTCCGACGACGGAACCGACACGACGCTGTTCTTCGACAACAACGGAGATGCGGCGGCCGACATGTCCGTCGTCGTGTTGGGCGTGGACGGCACGGATTTCAGCCTGGCCGACTTTGTCGCCTAAGGACCTAGAACATTCATGACTGCAGTCGGTGCTCGCCATTGGCGAGCACCGACGCTTTGCTTGTCAGGAATAACCGAAGCTTCGAGCGAGCGCCCTGACATCGGCATTGAAGCCATGCCCATCGGGACGCCAGTTCAGCGCCCCTTCCAGGCTCGGCTCCTTCGCCCGGTAGGGGCGGAGCTGAGGGGCCTCGAGAAAATTCGGGTCGCCGCCAAGCCGAGCCGTACCCGGCCCGATACACGCAAAAGGTGAGCGTTCCGGATATTTCATCGCCTCGATGGATTCGGCGGAATCGTCGATGTTGAGCCAACGGCAGATTTCGGACGCCTTGGTTTCGATATTTTGCAGAAAGTCTTCGCCTTTGACGCGCATCCATTGGTGCGGCGGGACCTTGCCCAGAAATCCCATGATGTTCACATGGGCTTCGAGCCAGCCCTCCTGTGGATCCAATACAGGCGTCTTCCCCTCATCATCGACGGCTCCCATGAACAGCGCCGTAATCGGACCGATGTCCGCCTTCATGATGGATTCACAAACACCACGAGGATGTCGGAGCAGATGGATGAACTTCGCATCCGGGAACGTCTCCCAAATTCTCTCGATATACAGGCGGCGGCGAACATAGCCGGGGCTCTTGTCCAGCAGGATCAGGGGATTGACCTTCTCGCACAGCTCCCGGAACACGCTCGCCGTAGATCGATGGGAGCGAACCCGCAACCAGCGATAGGCGAGGTCGACGGAATCGAGCGTCTGTTCGCCCGCGTAGAGCTGGGCCACCGTCCGCAGCGTCCCGTCGTGGCGCATGATCCCCCTGAATGGAGAACCCGGAGGGCCGCTCAGATACTCCGCGACCGTTTCCGCCCGAAAGAGATTGAGCTCCGGTACGCCGAAGATGCTTGGATGCTGGCCGAGCACCCCACAGACCACGGACGTAAAGGAGCGCGGCGGCGCAAGAATGAAAATGGGCGACGGATGAGCCATGAATTCGTTCTTAGGGGTCCGGCCTCATGCCTTCCAGGAACGGCACCTCGAAACATTTTTCATGCATGATCGGACCGTGCCCGAAATAGTCGTCTTCGCCGAAGAGCTCGCCATGGTCGGCGGTGATGATGAAGTGCGTATTGGAGGGCGCCTTCGCGAACAGCTCGCCGATAAGACCGTCGATATGTTCCACACAGCGCACCTGTTGGGCGTGCAGTTCCTTCAAGACACCGCGCGTGAAGAATGCTTCCGATTCATTCAGCGCATCTCCCCCCCGCTGCAGCATGTCATCCATGCCCTTGAATATGCCGTGAACGCCCGAAATCCGCGGCAGCTCGCTGTCCTTGAGCATGTAGGGGTAATGCGTTTCCCCAAGATTGAGGAAATAGAACGTCGGGGTTCTTTCATCGAAGGAAATCTTCGACACCATGCCGGCGAAATCGTTATGCGACGCCATCAGGCTGTAATCGTCAAAAAACCGATTGAACCCAGCCAACGGATTGAGCACTGGCATCGATACGCGGCCGACAGTCTTGTACCCCTGATCCTGGAGTACCTTCGGCAGCGACAGATGCGGCACGAACGACTTAAACGAGAGATTGCGCACGTCGAGACGCCCGACCCACTTTGCGAATTCGTTCTTGTACACTTCGGAAGCGAAAATTCGCTTTGGGCTTTGATGCGGCACCTGCCCCATAAGCAGCGTCTGATGAGACGGCGATGTCCATGAGGCAAAGCTGAAGCGTTGCTCAGCCTTCCCAAGACGATCCATATTGGGCGTCTTCGCGGAAACATAGCTGTCGTACCGGCAGCTATCCATGACAATGTATACGAGGTTATTAGACACGGTCTTTGCCTTCGGAGCCCGCGATTGCCGACACGTGACGGCGGGGAACCACGGTCATAAGCCCTACGTTCATAGTCGGGGGGTGCTTGTCACGAGCAAGTTTGCGGGTTGCAAATTCGCGGATTGATCGCGCGCCTGCCGTGCCTCCGCGAGATCCGCTATCATCGGCTCGTATTTATCAAGCAGAACGTGCCAGTCTTGATCAAGGACTTTCTGGCGCGCAGTCTCGAGTCTGCGGGTGATGGCGGCGCCAATCACATCGGCTACGCGTCGCGGATTTGACTCAGCACCCTCCACGGCCAGGCCTGCTTCAAGTGTGGCCCGCTCCTCCTCGAAATCTTCCGTGTGCGCGCACGCCGTGCGATACGCGGTGGCCGCAAGATCGTATTTGGCTTGCGCGTAATAGACGTCGCCGTAGGTTTTCTGGACCACTGCGGCCAGGGCTCCATGTCGCGGCAGGCGGTCCAGCAAATTCTTGGCCTCTTCGATCTTGCCCTGAGGCAGCAAGGCTCCAATCAGCTGAATGACCTTGGCGGGTGCGCGACCCTGCTTCTTTGCCAGTATCGAGTTGCGAATGGCATCTTCCGCTGCCGCATAATCCTTCAGTTGCAACTTCACGCGACCAAGCAGCCCCCAAATCAAAGCGCTCTCGCCATAAAGTTTCACAGCCCGGCTTAGCACCTCAACAGCATGCTGGTAATTGCCACGCTTGATTTCTATGACAGCAATCGACACCAGGGCGACCTGATTGTCGGGGTCAAAATCGATCACGGATTGAAGCTCTTCGAGCGCTCCCTCCGTGTCGTTCTGTCTCGAAAAAACGCGCGCGCGCAACAGTCTGGTGGCCACGGATTGCGGATCCAGGCGCTGTCCTTCGTTGATATGACTGAGCGCTCTCTCAAAATTCTCTTCACGATAGAGAACGCGTGCCAAGCCGAGATGTGCAAGGGCGGACTTCGGATCGATATCGATCGATGTCCCGAACCGCTTCGCAGCGAAGGGATAATCACCGGTAAAATATGCCGAAAGACCTGACAAGAGATGCGCCGATGCCTCCATCGGATCGATCTCTACAGCGCGTGACAGATAGTGCTGCGCTTCTTCGTATCGTCCCTGCCCTTGAAGGGCGCGGCCCATGGCAATATAGGCGCCGAAAGAGCGGCCCTCGCGATCCAGGATCGGAACCAACGCTTGTTCCGCTTCCCTGAAGCGCCGCTCAGCGAGAAGCGATCCAACAAACGCCAAACTCTTGCGGTCGTCGCCTGCCGACACCCGCCGGATTTTTGGCGACCACTCCGTCATTAACGCCCCCAAACGCATATGCTTGACTTGACACTACGCAATATCCAGATTGCGGGCAATGCCTGCGCAACAAACAACAAATGAACCTTCACGTGGTTTGGTAAACCGCCAAGCGTCAGGGGAGCCGGTGCGCGCGCAGAGAGGGCTGACGTGCCACTATCGGTGCCCCCGCTAAGAAGCCTGCCGCGCGTTGCGGGCTTGTGGCCCGATCCTGGGCCGACAATCGCAGACTTTCAGTGTATCGCAAAAGCCGGCATTACCGACGCGTACAACGCCTATCCGCATTCCATGCTCTGGTTTCGCGATCGCCTCTATATCGGCACAACGCGTGCAAACCTTTGCGCGTTAAAGGTCTCCAAACTCAAGACCAATATCGAGTTGTGGCCGGTCGAGTGCCCGGACAACCTCTATGATATCGACATGCGGGCGCAAGTTCACGCCTGGACGCCCAACGCGGGCTGGTCCGAGGTTTTCCGTGCGCCGTTTATAACCGGCCGTGATGGGACGCAGGTCCCCCGTGAACTTGGTTATCGTGGGATGACAGCGTTCAAAGGGGAAAGCGACCAGCACGAGTGCCTGTATCTGTCCACCTACGCGTCGGCGCGTGGCCGTGGTTGCAACATATTGCGATCGGAAGAGGGCATATCGTTCGAACCTATTGCTCTGCCGCCCGAGTTCGGGTCGATCCTCACGCTGCGTCTTCTTGTCCCATTCAAAGGCCGGCTTTTCACATCCCCCACCGGAGTCGCCGGCGGCAATCCGAATATGTCCAACCTTGTGACGATCTACGAAACGCGGGATCCCGCCAAAGGCGAATGGCGCAAGGCGTGTGAGCCGGGCTTCGGCGATAAGACCAATCTCACGATTTTCGAGATGACTACGTTTGGCGACCACCTATACGCCGGCACCGGCAATCTAAATGGTTACCAGGTTTGGCGAACCCGTGGTGAGGGTGACCCGCCCTATGAATGGGAAAAAATCCTCACGAACGGCGCTTATCGAGGGAAGAACAATCAGGGCGTTGCGAGCTTTTGCGCGCACAAGGACGCGCTCTATATCGGGAGCGGCATCCAGCACGGCGGAATAGACGTCGCCAACAAGACGGGCCCCGCGGGGCCCGAACTCATTCGCGTTCATCCCGACGGACGCTGGGATCTCATCGTCGGCGGAGCACGGTCCACGCCCGATGGCGAAAAGGCGCCGCTTTCCGGCTTTGGGCCGGGGTTCAACAGTCCGTTCAACGGCTATTTCTGGCGCATGGGCTCACACAAGGGGTGGCTCTACCTGGGGACCTTCAACTGGTCGATTATGATGAGCTTTGCCAAGCAGGAGACCTGGCCCGACCTGTTCCGGCGCGTTTACGACCGCCTTGGCCACGCATCGGTATTCGAAAATCTGGGCGGCAGCGAGCTCTATCGTTCGTTCGATGGAGAGAATTGGCTTCCCGTCACCACCAATGGCTTCGACAATCCCTACAACTATGGCATTCGGGCCATCGAATCGACGCCCTATGGTGTAGCCATCGGGACGGTCAACCCGTTTGCGCCGAGGGTTGCTCAGTTGGGAGCAAATCGGCAAATTCTTGGCTATGCCGACAATCCTCGTGGAGGGCTTGAGATCTGGATCGGCGACAACCCGCTATGTCCCGACAGCAAGCCGCCTCTGTCACCCACTGAACCTTAACGCCGCCTCGACCTTCAGAGTGTGCTTACGACAATGAACGGTCAGAGGCGCATCCCCAGAGGCTTTCTGCAATACGACATGGAGTTCGGTGGGAGAACACGTTCAAACCTTCTTTTCGTTCCTGATTGCCCGCCTGACCCTTCGCCTCTCCTTCTTGCGTTGCATGGGGGAGCCGGCCACCCGACAGCGATGGCACGTATGACGCGCTTCGACAGAATCGCCCAAACGGAGCGATTCCTGGTTGCCTATGCCGCCGGATCCGGCCCGGGGGCGCGTCGCTTGAATTGGAATGCGGGCGGCCCCGAACGCCAGGGCTGGGCGGAGCAGCATCACATTGATGATGTTGGATTCCTGCGGGCGTTCATCCGTCAGTTGATGAATGAATTTCTCATCGACCCGGACAGAATCTACGCAACCGGCATTTCAAAAGGGGGAATGATGGCGTACAGGCTTGCCTGCGAAGCGCCTGATCTCATTGCCGCCATTGCGGTCGTCGGCGCAACGATGGTGGCCGAGTGCACCAGCCAGCCGCACAAAGTCGCCGTCATGCATATTCACGGAACGTCGGATCAGAATGTCCCGATGGAAGGCGGACGCGGCCGCTTCACGTTTTCAGGCGCCCCCTGGCCCGCCGTAAGGTCCGGCATCGAATATTGGCGGGGTGTCAACGATTGCGCCAACGAAGAATTTGAGGACGAAAGAGATTCGGGCGTGCACCATTTTCACTCGGAGGCGAGCAACGGTTCCGCTGATGTCGATTTCTACGTCGTTGACCATTGCGGCCACGCCTGGCCGGGGGCGCGACGACAGCTATGGCAGCGAGCACTAGGTATAAAGACAAACGATCGGTTCGATGCCTCGCGGCACATATGGGAATTCCTCAAGGACAAACGGAAGCATCTCGTTCGCTCTTGAGACGTGCGCACGTTCAGAATCAGACAAAGAATAACCGTGTTGCGACGAGAGTTAGAACAAGGCTCAAGAGGGTGCGCAACACACCCTCGGGAATGCGGGTCACGAGATAGCTCCCAACGATAATTCCCGGGATCGAGCCGATCAGAAGCGATCCCAAAAGAAACCAATTCACAGACCCGATAAACCAGTGTCCGATGCCCGCGACAAGGGTCAGGGGTACCGCATGGGCGATGTCGGAGCCGACAATCCGAACCATGGGCAACTTCGGATAGAGCAAAAACAACGCTGTTACACCGAGCGCACCCGCACCCACTGAAGAGATCGATACAAGGACACCGAGAACCACACCCGTGACAATCGTAGCCCGGTTCCTGCGCCGGTGACCGATCTCGGTCACATGCCTGGCGTAGAAGCGAAGTATCCAATCGCGAAAAAGCAGCGCGGCGGCCGTGAAAAATAGCGCTACTCCGAGAACGACCGTAATAAGCGCGCTCGCGTCGGAGCTCGTTGGACCAAGAAGGGTCAGTCCATAGATCGTGGCCGCCGTCGCGGGGATGCTGCCCATCGCCAGGCGTAACACGATCTGCCAATCGACCGAACGAGCAAACCCATGCACGGTCGTTCCGATCGCCTTCGTCGCAGAGGCATAAAGCAGATCTGTCCCTACCGCGGTTTCGGGGCTAATTCCAAAAACCAGAATCAGCATCGGCGTCATCAGGGAGCCGCCCCCCACTCCCGTCATGCCGACCAGCATGCCGACGAGAAATCCCGAAATGGAGTGAAGCAGGTTGACGGAATGCATCGCATCCATAGGGCGAAATCTCGTACCGGGCGTGAAGCCAACCACGCCGCCAATAATTCTCGACGCATACTTAGGTGTAGGAAACGACTGAAGGGACCACCCATATTATCCCTGCATGTTCGCCGACGAAACATGTAAACAGCAGAATGGCTGGAGAGTTTTGTGAAACCGCTGTGACGGCTGAAAGGGGATCCTTGGCACAACGACGATCATGGTAAATGGGGCGGCATTCTGCTCAAATGGCAGGCACGATCCCCTGAGCCTTGAGATAGAGGACGATGCGCTCGGCTGCGTCTTCCGGCGAGATGCTGGCCGTGCTGAGTGTCAGTTCCGGGTTCTCCGGCCGCTCATAGGGACTGTCGATGCCG
>Ga0137427_10000237_pt1 | contig 30783 bp, 29 predicted proteins | sample EasRivERMZT700_2_FD_102309 | JGI IMG/M metagenome (GOLD analysis project Ga0137427, IMG submission 102309) | Soil microbial communities from meander-bound floodplain in the East River, Colorado, USA - East River MetaG ERMZT700_2 | ecosystem: Environmental > Terrestrial > Soil > Floodplain ...
CGGCCGGGTCGAAGAGCGCAGGTGGAAATCATCGAGGGCGAGTATCGCGTCGTCGACCCGCATCAGCTCGAGCGGGACACTCCGCCTGCCGAGCGCCCCTGATCCGTCTTATCGCGCGCGCAGCGCCGTCAGCAGCTCGCCTGCGAATTGCGTCAGCGTGTCGTCGCGTGCGCCCATCACGACGATGCGGTCGCCGGGTCGCGCCAGCTCGATGAGCTTGGCGCCACAGGCGGCGCGATCGGTGAAGCCGTACGCAGCGCGGCCGCCCGCTTCGACGCCGCCTATGATGTCCGCGGTCGTGACGCTCCGGTCGACCGTGCCGCCGAAATAGACCGGCTCCGGCATGATCAGCACGTCGTCTCCGCTCAGGTTCTCCGTGAAGCAGGCGATGAAATCGTCCTTCATAAGCTTGAGCGGGCCGAATCCGTGCGGCTGGAACATCACCAGCAAGCGTCCCGGAAAGTCGTGCAGCGTCGAAAGCGAGGCCGCGATCTTGTCCGGATTGTGCGCGAAATCGTCGATCACCGTGACGCCATTTTCGGTTCCCGTCGTTTCGAGTCGCCGGCGGATGCCGCTGAAGCTCTCCAGGGCCTGGGCGGCGGCCGTCAGCGGTACACCGGTTTCGCGCGCGGCGGCGAGTGCCGCCAGGGCATTCGCCACATTGTGCCGGCCGGGAACCTGAAGCCTCGTCGTCATCGCCGCGCGGCCGCCGCGCTCGTGCAGGTCGAACGCAATTCCATCCGGCTGCGGTCTGAAGCCGGACGCGAAAATATCCGCCGCGGTGTCGCTCAGGCTGTAGGTGACCGACTTGGTGACGCCCGCGAGCGCCGCCGTCTCCGCGTTGTCGAGGTTGAGCACCGCAGCCTTGGCTTTGCCGATGAAATCGCGGAACAGGAGCCGCAACTCGTCCATCGACTTGTGGTCGAGCGCGATATTGTTCAGCACCGCGATGCGCGGCGAGAACTGAGCGATCGACCCGTCGCTCTCGTCCACTTCGCTGACAAAAAAATCGCTCATCCCCACGACGGAACTCGCGAACAGCGCATCGTCGGTGATGAAGTTCTTCATCACCGCGCCGTTCATGATCGTGGGGTTCTTCCCGACAGCGTGCAGGATCCAGCCGATCATCCCGGTGGTCGTCGACTTTCCGCTGGTGCCCGCGACGCCGATGGAGAGCGGCGCCGCATTGAACAATTGCGCCAGCAACTCGGCGCGGGTCACCACCCTCGCGCCCACGCGGCGCGCGGCGACGATATCGGGAACGGTTGCCTCGACCGCGGCCGAGGCAACGACGATCTGCTCCGCGCTTCGAACGCCGCTGCCGTCCTGGGCGTGTAACTGGATGCCGCGCACGCGCAGGAAGGCGAATTTCGGAGTCGTCCGCCCCTGATCGAGCGAGCGGTCGGAGCCTTCGACCTCATAGCCCTTGTCGCGCAGGATCAGCGCCAGGGGGAGCATGCCGCTTCCGCCGACGCCGCAGAAGAAATAGGGCTGTTTGCGATCCATCGGCGGAACCTATAGCTGCATGGTACAGTGATTCGCGAGGCGAAAATTTTCGGGTCCCGCTGATGAGAATCGCGATTGTCGCCCCGGGCTCGCGGCTGGATCCGGCGATCGCCGATCGCACCCTCAAGCTCGCGCAGAGTCTCTATCCGGCACTTGCTCTTGGCTTCCATCCGCAATGTTTCCGCTCCTCGGGCCATTTCGCCGGCACCGACGAGGAGCGCGCCGCCGCGTTCCTGGACGTCGCGAACGACGACGCCATCGATGCCGTATGGTTCGCGCGCGGCGGTTATGGCGCGGGCCGCGTCGCCTTGCGCGTCCTTAATCGTCTCAACGACGCCGCGGCGCGAAAAACCTATCTCGGCTATAGCGATGCCGGCGCGCTGCTCGCGGGCCTCTACACGCGCGGCTTTCAGAATGTGGCACACGGGCCCATGCCCGCGGACCTCAACCGCGAGGGTGGCGAGGAGGCGATCGAGCGCTCGCTTGCCTATCTCGTGACGCGCGATCCCGCGTCGCTGGAACCGGCCGTTTCGCCCCAAATCTCGGCAGCGGCCTTCAACATCACGATCCTCAGCCACCTTATCGGCACGCCCCTCCAGCCCGACTTGGCAGGCCATGTCCTGATGCTCGAAGAGGTGTCGGAATACATGTACCGCATCGACCGCGCCCTGCTGCACATCACCAGCAACCCGCTGATCCGGGGCGTTGCCGGGATCAGGCTCGGCCGCTGCAGCGCCGTCCCGCCCAACGATCCCGATTTCGGCCAGACCGAAGAGGACATCGCCAGGCACTGGTGCGAGACCTCCGGCATTCCCTATCTCGGCCGCGCGGATATCGGCCATGACGTCGCCAACAAGGTTGTGCCCTTCGGCCGTTTCCGCCCTCGGCCGAACACCGTGGCGTGACATCGTCAGGCTCCCGCTCAACTTGCTGGTGAGCGACAGGGCGGAGTAGATTTCCGCTCAGACCTTGGCCACCAAGGCCCAATCACGATCGGGAGGACCTCATGCACCGTACAGCTCTGTTGCTCGGCACCGCTTTCCTGTGCTTCACCGCCGGTTCCGCCGGTGCACAAGCCCCCCGAACGACGCTGGACATCTATGTCGTCGATGTCGAAGGCGGCAACGCGACGCTGTTCGTGAACCCGGCGGGTGAATCGCTCCTGATCGACACCGGCAATCTCAACGGCGCGGTCCGCGACGCCGAACGCATCTTCGCCGCCGCCAAGGATGCCGGCCTGACCCAGATCGACCGCCTCATCATCACGCACTGGCATGGCGATCATTACGGCGGCATGGCCGAATTGGAGAAACGCATCCCGATCCGCGAATTCATGGACCACGGCCCGAACCAGCAGCCGGCCGAAGCCGCCGACAAGTTCCTGGCCGAGGTCTACCCGTCGCTCTACGCCAAGGGAAAGCACACCGTACTCAAGGCGGGCGACAAGATCCCGATGCGCGGGCTCGACATCACGGTCGTCACCTCGAACGGAGAAACCATCCAGAACCGGCCGTTGCGCGGCGCCGGCAGGGCAAACCCGGCCTGCGCCGGTTTCGTCGCCGGCCAGAACAATATCGAGGATCCCTTATCCGTCGGCCTCCACGTCAATTACGGCAGCTTCCGCACGCTGCATGTCGGCGACATCACCAAGAACAAGGAACGCGACCTGATGTGCCCGAACAATCCGATCGGCACGATCGACGTTCTCCTCGGATTGCATCACGGCCAGGCGACATCGAACTCGCCGGCGATCGTACACGCGCTGGCGCCGCGCGTCGGCATCATGAACAACGGCACGCGCAAAGGCGCCGAACCCGAGACCATGATGACGCTCGCTTCATCGCCCGGCTTCGAGGATCTCTGGCAGATCCACTTCTCGCAGCTGACCGGCCAGGAATACACCCAGCCCGGCATGTTCATCGCCAACCTGACCGACGAACCGCTGTCGGCAATGCCCGTTCAGCCGGTCATCGCCGCAGCCCTTGGCCCCAATCCGCCGCCGGCGCCGGTCCACAACGGCCCGGCCTATTGGATCAAGCTCCAGGCGCAGACCAACGGTACGTTCACCGTCACCAACCAGCGCAACAATTTCAGCAAGACCTACGCCCCGCGCTGACAACCGCAGCTGTCATTCCCGGCGAGCGATGCGTTCGCATCGCGAGGGAAGGGAACCCACGGTTCTCCTCCCGCGCCGGGAGTCACGCTAGAGGCAACCCCACATAGTTCTCCGCGAACGCCGTCTGCGCGGTCTTTGAATCGCGCAAATAGTCGAACTCGGCCCGCTGCAGCCGCCGTTCCATCGGTCCATGCTCGGGAAACCGGTGCGTCATTCCGGTCAGCCACCAGGAGAACCGCTCGGCTTTCCAGACGCGTGCGAGCGCGCGGGCCGAGTAGGCGTCCAGTGCCGACTGCGATCCGCCGCGGATCGCCTCTTCCAGGGCCTCCGACAGCATGACGGCATCGGACACCGCGAGGTTCATCCCCTTTGCTCCTGTCGGGGGCACGATATGCGCGGCGTCGCCCAAGAGGAACAGCCGCCCATGCCGCATCGGCTCGGCGACAAAGCTGCGCAAGGGTATGATCCCCTTCTCGAATGTCGGCCCGCGCGTGACGTGGGCGCCGGCATCGGGACCGAGCCGTCGCACGAACTCGTCCCAGAACCGTTCGTCGGTCCAATCTTCGAGCCGCTCGTCCAAGGAGTATTGCAGATAACAACGGCTCCTGTGCGGCGACCGCATGCTGGCAAGCGCAAAGCCGTTCTCATGGTTGCAGTAGATCAGCTCGGGATGGGGCGGAACGTCGGCCATGATGCCGAGCCATCCGAATGGATAGTTGCGCTCGTACGTCTTCAGGGTCTCCTGCGGAATTGCCGACCGGCTGATGCCGTGCGAACCGTCGCAGCCTGCGATGAAATCACAATCGATCCGGAAGCCCGCGCCGTCCTTCCGGTATGTGACGTATGGCTGCTCGCTCGTGACATCGTTCAGGCGCACGTCCTCGGCTTCGAACACGATGGTAAGATCGCGTTCTTCCGCCGCATCGAACACGTCCTTCATCACTTCGGATTGGCCGTACACGGTGACGACGGATCCGGTCAGCGTCTTGAAATCGATCTGGCAGGCTTCGCCGTCGAACAAGACCGTTGTGCCCGCGTGCGGAAGTCCCTCGCGGCGAAGCCTTGCATCGAGGCCGAGCCGGCCCATCACCTCGACCGTGATCCGGTCGAGCACGCCAGCGCGCACGCGGCCCTCGACATAGTCGCGGCTGCGGCGTTCCAGGACCACGGACTCGATGCCCGCGCGGGCCAGCAACAGGGCCAGGAACATCCCGGCCGGTCCCCCGCCTATGATCGCGACCTGCGTCCGCAGTATTTTCTCCCTCGGTTATAGGGGCGGTTGTTGGCCGCGCCTCGAGTGCCAGACGGCGAGAATAGCCACTGCGTCTAGGCGAGGCATGTAATAGACGTGGTAGCGAGTTCCCCGGAGAAGTACCCGGCGCAGCCCACGAACGGGATACCGATGATACGGCTTTCCGATCATTGGAGCCTGCCCCAGCAGCTCAATACAGCGGGCCAGCTCCTCCGCAAAAGGTCAGAAGCCGCGGGGCGGTTGGCCTTCCACCACGCATGAATGGTTCCGATTTGGACCTCGGCCTCGGGTGTGGTGAAAACCGGAAGGCTCACCGCCGGGCGCGCAACTCGTCGATCGTTGCGGAAGCGGGACGAATGTCGCCCTTCTCGAGTGACTCCAGCGATCTCGTAAGCGCTCCATGCAGCGCCTCACGATCCGCGTCTGTCAGATCGTCCCCCTCGTCATCGAGCACGAGGTCAAGCACGGTTCCATCAGGAAGCGTGGTCGGCTCGTCCAGGACAAGACGGCCCTTCTCGACCCGTGCGCGCAACCGGTTCATAGGCCGAATCTACGGCGTTCCCGGGAAAAGGCAAACGCGGGATGTCCCGAGGCGAGACAGCTAATGCCGGAATATTCAACCCGGGGGAAACCGGCCTGATCTTGTTGACGGGCCAAGCCCGAGAGTACAGTCAACCGACGATCTGGCCGCACGGCCGGGACCATTCGGGAGGATGAAATGAACCGCACCGCCTTGTTGCTCGGCACCGCTTTTCTCGCTCTCAGCGCGGCCACCGCCAACGCCCAGGCGCCGACGGCCCGGACCACCCTCGACATCTATGTCATCGACGTCGAAGGCGGAAACGCCACGCTTTTCGTGCCCCCCTCCGGCCAGTCCGTGCTGATGGACACCGGCAACGTTGCCCCTGAAGCCGCCAAGCGCGACGCCGCCCGGATCATGCTGGCGGTCAAGGACGCGGGCCTCACCCAGATCGACCACCTCATCACAACCCATTGGCACGGCGACCACTTCGGCGGGATGGCGGAGCTCGCGGCCCAGATACCGATCCGCAACTACATCGACCACGGGCCGACCGTGCAGCCCCAGCCCGCCTCGACCGAGTTCCTCGACAAGGTGTATCCCGGCCTGGTCGCCAAGGCGCGTCGCACCATCGTCAAGCCGGGCGATACCATCCCGGTCACGGGCCTCGACTGGCAGATCGTCGCCTCCGCGAAAGAGACCATCAGGACGTCGCTGCGCGGCGCCGGCCAGCCCAATCCCCATTGCGCGGGCTACAAGCCGCAGGAAGACGACCCGACCGAGAACGCTCAGTCCGTCTCCAGCATGATCAGCTTCGGCCGCTTCCGGGTGGCCCATCTTGGGGATCTGACCTGGAACAAGGAATTCGACCTGATGTGCCCGATGAACCGCATCGGCACGGTCGATCTCTTCGTCGTCTCCCACCACGGCCAGCCGATTTCGAACGCGGAGGTCCTGGTCCATGCGATCCGCCCACGCGTCGCCATCATCAACAACGGCACCCGCAAGGGTGGTCAGCCGGACGCGATGCGGATCATCAACGCCGCGCCCAACCTCGAAGATGTCTGGCAGATACACTTCTCGCAGCTGAGCGGCCAGGAATACACCCAGCCCGGCATGTTCATCGCCAACCTGACCGATGAGCCGCTCAACGCGATGCCGGTCCAGCCGATCTCGGCGCCTGCGCCCGGCCCGAACGCACCGCCGCCGCCGGCTCATAACGGGCCGGCCTACTGGTTCAAGATACAGGCGAAGCAGGACGGCAGCTTCACCGTCACCAATCAGCGCAACGGCTTTTCCAAGGCCTACACGCCTCGCTGACAAGTAACCATGTCATCCCCGGCGAGCCGCACATATGTGCGGCTCGGAAAAGGGGATCCACGTTCAGGCTCCGCATGCCGGACCTTAAGCTCAGGCTCGCCTGCAACGACTACGACCGCTGCCGCGCGCTGATCGACGGCAGCGTCAGGCCCGACGGCATCAGCCTCGACATCACGCGCCTCAAGCCGCGCGCGTTGTTTCCGCGCATGCTGGACCATCAGGAGTTCGACGCCGCCGAGTTGTCGCTCGCGTCCTACGCGACGCTGGTCGCGCGCGATGCGAGCCCGTTCGTCGCCATTCCCGTCATGCTCTCGAAGCTGTTCCGCCACTCCTGCGTCTATGTGAGGCGGGGCGCCGGCATCGAACGGCCGCAGGATCTGAAAGGCAAGCGCGTCGGCACCACGCAATACGGCGCAACCGCCGCGGTCTACATGAAGGGCATGCTGCAGGACGAGTATGGCGTGAAGCCAGAAGACATGCGCTGGTTCGTGGGCGGTTTGAGCACGCCGACCGAACCGCCCCTCGTTCCGCTCAATCTGCCGGACGGTATCGACCTCCAATTTCTCGCCAAAGGCCGGACCCTCGAAGCCATGTTCGAGGACGGAAAGCTCGACGCGCTGTTCGCGATCTACTTCCCAAAGCTGTTTCTCGCGGGCTCACCTCAGATCGTTAGGCTGTTCCCCAATCACCGCGAGGTCGAAGAGGACTACTACCGCCGAACCAGAATCCTTCCGATCATGCACACGGTCGTCATCCGCAAGGACGTCTACCGCGACCATCCCTTCGTCGCGCCAAGTCTCTACCGCGCCTTCACCGCCGCGCGTGACCGTGCGATCGAGCCGCTCTACGACACCGACGCGCTGATGGTTTCGCTCCCGTTCCTCATCGATCACATCGAGCAGAGCCGTCGTGTCTTCGGCGCCGACTTCTGGGCTTACGGTCTCGAGCCCAACCGCCCTGCGCTCGACGCGCTGTGCCGCTATGTCTACGAGCAAGGCTTGGCACCCCGCCGCGTCCAGCCCGACGAGCTCTTCGTCCCGGTGGAGTAGGGATTCGAGTCTTGTCGCCGATGGCGTCACCAGTCTCGACGCGCCTTTTCGATGGCGATGCGCTCATAGGCGACATTGTATTGTTCGAGATCGCCTCGCAGCCGGACTTGCAGCCTCACCGCTGTGGCGTCCTCCTCGAGAACGTCGATGAGGTCCGCGACTCCGCTCACGCATAGGAGAAGCGTCAGTCCGCCGGTCTGAGCGGCAAACAGAATCCCGACAACGGTCAGTACCACGCCGCGAAACACCGTACGCGAGCGTTTGCGCGCCGCTGAAGGCGGCGAGATGTTCGCGTCCGCGAGTGCAAGATCGATAGCCAGAGCTTGGAGGCGCGCATCCAGCGCCGCATCTGAGATCACTGAAAGATTCCCTGTCGCCACTTGCACCACGATTCACTCGCCTGCGGAGACGGATCCGGATATGGATCGAAGCGCCTGTCGCAGATCCACGTCCACGGGGCGTGCCGCACCGGCCTCTCGCAAATTGGCTTTTATCGCTGCGCTCATTTCGGAAATCACCGCGGCAATGTCTTGCGGACCTTCGTCCTCTCCGGCGCGCTCGGGTGCGCGCGTCGACTCGTCTGGCTTTGCGGGGCGAACGGGCTGTGAAGCGCGCACCGCGTCCGCTCTCTCGTGCAGCGCGTCCGCCTTGGACCGCAAATCGCGATATTCGGTTCTCAAAGCGCGACTTGCATCCTCGCGATACCAGCTGAAAGGCACGTATGCGAAGCCTATTCCCAGAACGAAACAAACAAGCGCAGTCGATGCGACCGACCAGAACGGACTCATGAAAAAATCTTGAAACGAAAATTGCGAGATAGGCTCTCCCAGCAGGGCGAAGTGCGTAACGAACGAGCCCAGCGCAAAACTCATGGCAACGGTCGACACCCACGCCATGATGGAGATATGGCGGCGGCTGGAGCCTTGGACCGGGTCCAAACGTGTCCCTCGGTCTCCCATGCGTCCCTTCCGATTCGCGACGCTCGAATCTTGGCACCGAAGGACGCACGATCAACGGCTAAAAACCGGTTGTCCCCTTTTTGTCCTCAGACGGAACAGCACCAGAGCTTCCCGAAATCCTTCAAAAATTCGAGCGAACGAGTGAATGAAGAGAGAATCGATTAGCATGATCAATGGCTTGCACGAGTACTACGGATTGGCCGATAGTCCGGCCAGGATACGCACTCCAGGCGCTCCCTCTGGGTATGACACTCAAGGAGCACGGACGGCCCATGACTCCGTTCACGCTTCTCGGCATTGACCACGTTGTGTTGCGCATCGCCGATCTCGATCGCAGCCTCGCCTTCTATGTCGGCGTGCTCGGCTGCACGGTGGACAAGCGTCAGGAGGACATCGGCCTGATCCAGCTCCGTGCCGGCCATTCGCAGATCGATCTCGTGCCGCTCGACGGAAAGCGCGGGAAGGCCGGCGGGGCCGCCCCTGGCACCGAAGGCCGCAATGTCGACCATTTCGCGCTCGAGATCGCGCCCTTCGACGAAGACGCGCTCCGCGCCCATCTTGCAACCCACGGCATCACGGTCGACGACGTCAGCCGGCGCTATGGTGCAAGGGGCTACGGTCCTTCGATCTACATTACCGATCCCGACGGCAACAAGGTCGAGTTGAAAGGCCCGCCGGAAGCCACCTGAGGCGTCCACCGGCCGATTTTCTTTTCGGCCCGCGCCAAAAGGCGATAATAAACGCCGATGCTTCCGAAAGAAGACAACGAACGACTGACGCAAGTCGGCCCCGGCACGCCGATGGGCAATGTGTTCCGGCGCTATTGGCTGCCGGCGCTGCTGTCCTCCGAGCTCAAGGACAAGGACGGCGCGCCCGTGCGCGTGCGTTTGCTCGGCGAAAACCTGGTTGCCTTTCGCGACACGACCGGCGCCGTCGGTTTGGTGGACGCCTATTGCGCGCACCGCCGCGCGCCGCTGTTCCTCGGCCGCAACGAGAAGGCGGGACTGCGCTGCGTCTATCACGGCTGGAAATTCGACCGCACCGGCCAGTGCACCGACATGCCGACCGAGCCCAAGGAGAGCTCCTACAAAGAGCGGATCAAGCTCAAGGCCTATCCGACCTGGGAGGGCGGCGAGATCATCTGGGCCTATATGGGCCCGCTCCCTGCGCCGCCGCCGCCCGATTACGAGCTCGTCCGCGCGCCGGCCACGCATCGCTTCGCGTCCCGAACCGTGCAGGACTGCAACTATCTCCAGGCGCTCGAAGGCGGGCTCGACGCATCGCACGCCACGATCCTGCACAACATGACGCTCGGCGACATGTCATGGCTCGACGATTTCGAGCGCACCACGCCCAAGCTCGATGTCCGTTCGACGGACTACGGCTTCGAGTACAGCGGCATCCGCAATCTCAAAGGCCGCCATTGGGTGCGCGTCTATCAATATGTCATGCCGGCGACTCAGATCCGCGGCCGCATCGCGCCGGTGCGCGGCGAGAAGGAGGCCCCTCGCGTGCCGCTGATCGCCGGCCATTTCTGGGTGCCGGTCGATGACGTCACGGTCTCGGTGTTCAATTTCTTCTATTCCGCCGATCCCGCCATTGCCATCGACCGCCCGTACATCCTGGAGCAGGAAGCCGCTTACGGCCGCGGTCCCGACGACCTCCGGCCCGATCTGCGGCTGAAGAAGAGCCTCGCCAACGATTTCCTCATCGATCGCGACGTGCAGCGGACGCACACGTTCTCCGGCATTTCCGGCGTCAACACGCAGGACGTCGCCGTGCAGGAAGGCATGGGCCCGATCGTTGATCGTTCGCAGGAGCATCTCGGCTCGACCGATCGCGCCATCGTCACGATGCGGCGCCTGCTGCTCGAAGCCGTGCGCACGGTCGAGGCCGGCGGCGCGCCGAAAGGCGCCGATCCCTCGACCTACCGCGCGATGCGCGCAGTCGACCACTTCGTGGACAGCGAGACCGCGATCCCGGACCTCATCGCCCGCGAACGCGTCGCCCGGTTTTGAATCATCAATTCTGCTCAAGACATCCTTTACGCGACTCTGTTAGGCTCGACGTCGAAATAGCGCGGCTGGGTTGTTCGCATGCGTTGGCGTCTTACACCTGTCCCGGCGATGATTGTGCTTGGCCTTCTGATGGCGCCGGTCATCGGTATCGCTGCCGAAGCGGGCAAGGGGCCGCGTCAGCCTCCGCGCTTCGAGAACTACCGCTGGATCATCGTCTCCTATTTCGACGGCACCTCGCTCATCGATTCACGCGCATCCTCGTCGATCATTTTCGCCAATGGACGCGTCCAGGGCACCGGCAATTGTGGCGCCTTGGGCGGCGATTATTATTTGTCGGGCGGGGTCGTGCGGATCCACGCGGAGACGCTTCTGAATGACGGCCCGTGCTTCGAGGTGAACCTCAAGGAAGCGCAGGCCATCCTCGATGCCCTCAACAAAGGCGAACGCCGCATCGAGCAGCGCGCCGATCGCATCGTCCTTCGCGACACAACCGGCGCCGTCCAGGTCGTGCTCACGCCCGGGCAGTAGGCGTAGGCTGCAAAACAGCAGCGATCTCAGGTCTCCCGTGCGAAGACGTAGGCTTTGAGCGCCCAGAATTTGAGGTCGGCGTTGGGCCAGTCGCTTCGGAACATTGTGAACGAAACCCAATCGCTTCCTATGTCCTTGGCGTCACCCGCTCCGCTGCGCAGCGCTCGGTCTTTGAAGATCGAATCCAAGCGGAAAGCGATGAGACCCATGCCGACGGCAACGCCGAAAATCACCCCTTGGGTGGAAACGGCAAGATATTTGTAATCCGCCGGATTTGGACAAAAGTGCTGCACGTCGCCCAATGGTTTCACGGCACTCAGCAACGCTTCGGCAACATCAGAGTGGGCGGATTTGCCCTTGAGGTAGTTCAGCACGTCTTTATTGACGGTGTTCCGCAAAGTCTCGGGAAGGGGGTGCTCCATCGGCGTCGTCGCTTTCATGCGGGGGCGGGTCTGCGGTTCACACCCGCCGATTCGGATGACGAGGGCGCCTTCTCCAGCTCGCGATCCAAACTTCCCACGATAAACCCGTACGATCCGCAGCCTAGCACGAGCGCGACGCCCGCGGCCACCAGCAGCGGCACGGTGAAATCGCCCGTGGCCGTCACCAGCATCCCGGTGACGATGGGCGCGAACGAGCCGCCGACATTGCCGCCGAAATTCTGCAGCGATGTCAGCGAGGAGACGATGTGCGGCGGCGCAACATCGATCGGCATCGAATTCACCGCCGCGGTCGAGAGACTGACGCTGACGACCGACAGCGTCAGCAGTCCGACCGCGAGCACCGTGTCCGCCGCGTAGGCGCCCGCGATGGTGAACACCGTCGCGCCCAGGAGGCCGCCGACCGCGAACCCTTTGCGCACCAGCGTCACGCGCGCCCCCGCCCCGATCAGGCGGTCCGCTGCCCAGCCTCCGAACACGACCGCAGCCGTCCCCGCCAGGAACGGGAGCATGCCGACGATTCCGGTGTTCAGCACGGACAGATTGCGCTCGAGCGTGAGGTACCCAGGCAGCCAGGTTGCGAACACGTAGTAGATGTAGAGATAGCCCGCCTGGCCCAGCATCACGCCCCAGGTCGTGCGATAGCGGAGCAGATGCCGCCAGCGGATCCTGTCCGCCGCCGCCTCCGCCGGTTTCTCCGCTTCGCGCGGCGGCGCGCGATAGATCGCGAGCCACCACGCGAGCCACAGCAGGCCGAGACCGCCCGTGATGTAGAACACTGCCGGCCAGCCCCAATTGTGCAGCAGTACCGCGGACAACGGGATGCCGAGCGTCAGCCCCACCTTGTTGCCGGCGAAGAACGTGCCAACCACGAGCGCGCGGCGTTTGATGTCGAACGTCTCGCGGATCACGCGCGCACCCGACGGGATCATCGTCGATTCGCCGACCCCGACGAACGCCCGGAACAGCGCGAGCGGCACGAACGCGGTCGTCACGCTGCACAGGGCGGTTGCGAGCGACCACACGCCGACACCGAGCGGAAACGAGAGTCGCGGCCGCACCCAGTCGGCGAACGGTCCCGCCAGCAGCAGCGAGGCGGTGAACGCCCAGTTGAAGACGGAGAGCAGGAACCCGAGTTCGGTCGCCGTGTATCCTTGGCCCTTGATGAGCTCTTCGGGTCCAGCGACCGAGAGATTGACGCGGTCGATATAGGCGATCGCCTGCGACGCCGCGAGCAGCAGCATGATGTTCCAGCGATAGGCGGTGGACGGCTCTTTCAAATCAGTCCGCCGGCTTGGCGCGGTTTTGCTGGGCGCGCGGCGGCGCGACATCGAGCCCGACGATGCCGGAACGCGCAATCGCGTTCGCCGTCAGACCGGACATGCGCGCTTCATCGAGGAACGTCTGGACCGTCTCGAGCAGCCGGGCGTTGCCCTTCCTGACGATGATCGATTGTTCGACGCCGTAGAAATTGTCCGCGAGCAGCCGCAGTCCGCTATGGACCTGAGACAGCTCATGCAGCCGCTGGCGGTTCGTCGCGTAGGCGGCGATCTCGCGCGCTTGCAGGGCGCGGAACGCGGCCTCCATGTCGCCGCCTTTGTTGCGCCAGAGCTCGGCGTTTTTCAACGTGCGCGTCAGCACGAGATCCGCCGTGTCGCCTTCGGTCACGCCGATGCGCATGCCTGCCCGGTCGATCTCCGCGATCGCGCGGATCGGCGAACCGTCCAGCACGAGATAGGTGTTCTGCGCCAGAGCATAGGTCTGCGAGTAGTCCACTTCCCTCGCGCGCACCGGATCGTAGGCGAGGAACCCGATATCGGCCTGGCCGTCCCTCACGCTCGCCAGCACGCCGTTGACGCCTTGCGCACCGGTGATCGTCACCGGCACACCAAGCCTGCGCCCCAGCTCGCGCGCGAGATCGGCAGCCGGCCCTTTGACTTCGCCGGTCGCGGGATCGGTTCGCGCCTGCACGGGGTTGGTCGAAATGAACGTCGCCCTCAGCGTTCCGCCCGGGATCAGCTCCGCGGCCAGTGCCGAGGCCGACACGCCCGCGGCGAGCAGAATCGCAAGCGTTGAAAGAACAAGCGTTGAAAGAAAGTGACTCATCTCACCGTTCCCACGGGATCACCAAGCGAAGCTAGCACCGGGCCAGCCGCAAGGGCCAGCATTCGAAACCCGAAGCGCTCGGCCAGCGTTTTCACAGCGAGAGTGCTCAACCTAGCTGCTTGTTCCGCCATGCTCGCGGTCAAGCCGGGAGACACCCCAATGATCAAGGATGTGATGGTTCGCATGGACGGCAGCGCCGCCGACGATGTGCGTCTTGCCGCCGCCAAGAATCTTGCCTCTGTCTTCGACGGCCAGTTGATCGCCTTGTTCATCAATGTCTTGCCCCAGATCATTTCCGACGAGGCCGCTGGGGCCGCGGTCGATGTCATCACCGAGGCGCGCGAAGCCGGCGACATTGTCGAAGCCAAGCTGAACGACCGCCTGGCGCAAATCAACACGCGGTTCGAGCTCCGCCGCTTCGACGTCTTCGGCGACCACGTCGCCGAAATTGCTGCCCGCGAGGCACGCTCGGCCGATGCGTTCGTCGCTCTCCGCCCGAATGGCGGCGACGAAGAACCGGCACGGGTCGTCGAAGGCGTATTGTTCGGCTCTGGGCGGCATCTGCTCCTGGTCCCTTTGGACAAACCCGACACGCCGGGTTTCGATGACATCGTCATCGCTTGGAACGGCAGCCGGGAATCCGCCCGCGCGCTCGCCGAGGCGATGCCCTACCTTCACCGGGCAAAGCAGGTCTCGGTCGTGACCGTGATCGAAAACCAGGTCGAAGACGAGGCGATCCTTGGCGAGGACGCCGTCCATCATCTCGCCCATCACGGAATCCAGGCCGCGCTCCGCCACGTGGCGATGGAGAACCGCGACGTGGCCGAAACCCTCCTCGGCGAAGCCCACCGCAGCAGTGCCGATCTCATCGTGCTCGGTGGCTACGGCCATTCCCGTGTGCGTGAGTGGCTCCTGGGCGGCGTGACCCACAAGCTCCTGCACCACTCCACGGTTCCGCTGCTCCTGGCGCACTAACCACCTGTCGTCGCTTCCCGAACGCGAGCCGCCGGCTCGCGTTCGGAAGGGGCGGAGCGCTGCTCCGCCTCTGGCCCCAACCCCGCCCAGAGAGTAAGTTCGGCCCCACAAGCATCTCGGCCGCTACACGGCCTGTTCCTCGGGAGGGATCGAATGAAACGGAGATATTCTCTGGTCATCGCGGGCTTGCTCGGCGGAGCCGCCGCGCTTTCCGCTTTCGCGCAGAACGCCAACCAGGCCCCGGCCGGAAAGCAGGCCCAGGCTGCCAAACAGGCAACGGCCGCGTTCCAGCCGGTCACCGACCAGATCCTCGCCAATCCCGATCCGGCCGATTGGCTGATGGTCAGCCGCACCCTGGACGAACAGCGCTTCAGCCCGCTCAACCAGATCAACAAGACGAATGTCGGCCAGCTCCGCCTGGCCTGGGCCCGCGGTCTCCCGCAGGGCGTCCAGGAATCGACGCCGATCGTCTATCGCGGCGTGATGTACCTGTTCGCCCCCGGCGCCACGATCCAGGCCGTCGATGCGACGACCGGCGACCTCTTGTGGGAATATGCGCGCCGATATCCCGAAGGCGTCCGCGGCAATGTCGCGCGCGAAAAGAGCCTCGGCATCTACCAGGACATGATCTATTTCGCGGCGCCCGACGGCTTCCTCGTCGCCATCGATGCGAAGACCGGCCAGCAGCGCTGGGAATTCAAGCTCGACAATGGCGGCCAGCAGGCGGGCGGCATCCTCGTCGCCGACGGCAAGGTGGTCACAAACCGCACCTGCGAGCAGTCCAAGCGCGAGAACTGCTTCATCGCGGCGAACGACGCGCTGACGGGACGCCTGGTGTGGAAATTCTTCACCACGGCCGCGCCGGGAGAACCGGGGGGCGACACCTGGGGCAACATGCCGGTGGAACAGCGCGCCGCAGGACCGTGGGGCCATGTCGGTTCCTACGATCCGGTCCGCAAGGTGCTCTATTGGGGCATCGCCAACCCCAATCCCTACACGCGCCTGACCCGTCACGGCGGTCCGGAAGGCGTCTCGCAAACCGCACCCGCCAATCTTTACAGCAACTCGACGGTCGCGCTCGACATCAACACCGGCAAGCTCAACTGGTACTACCAGGAACTGCCGGGCGACGATTGGGACGCCGACCACAACCATGAGCGCGTTCTCATTCGCACGCGCGTCACCCCCGATCCGCGCTTCGTCAAATGGATCAATCCCGACATCAGGGGTGCGCAAGAGCGCGACATCGTGCTCACCACTGCCGAAGGCGGCGGCATGTGGGCGCTCGATCGGCAATCCGGCCAATTCCTGTGGGCGCGGCCGTTCCCCTACGACGATCCCAATCTCAACATGAACTTCATCGATGTCAGGACGGGAAAGACGCAGGTCAACGCCGACAAGCTGTTCAAGAAGGACGGCGACCAGGTCATCGGTTGCTTCCACAACACCCGCGCGGTGATGCAGACGTCCTACAACCCGCAGAACAACTCGCTCTACGTGCCGTTCCACGATCAATGCCTGTCGATGACCGCCGACGTCGAGAGCAAGACCGGCTTCGGCCCGCGCTTCGGCGTCATTCGCCCCGGCTCCGATCCGAACAAGTACATGAATATCGGCAAGATCGACGTGGCGACCGGCGAGATGAAGGTGATCTACTCGCAGCCGCAGGGAACCAACGGCTCGCTCGTCACAACCGCCGGCGGTCTCGTATTCTTCGGCGATTTGAACCGCCGGGTGCGCGCGCTCGATGTTGATGACGGCAAGGTGCTCTGGGAATCGGTCGTGGGCGGCATGGTCATGGTCAGCACGATCACCTATGCCGTGAACGGCAAGCAGTACGTGATGGTGTTCACCGGCGAGGGCCAGTCGCTCACCAACAACGTGCTCACCCTCACCAGAAACGTCATGCCGCCCCCCGTACGGCACAGCGGCATCTATGTCTTCGCTCTGCCGTGAATTGGGAGTTTCACTATACTTTCTTGGCCTTCCCCCCTTGAGGGGGAAGGTGGCGCGAAGCGACGGAAGGGGGGTATCTCTCCACCTCTTCCAAACTATCGCTCTTTCACTTGTTCTCACCGCGTGCGCGAGCGCAACGCCGCTCGCCTGCGCGTCCGGCACCAGCCCGATGACGAAGTACGAACTGTTCCTCGGCCAGAACATCGGCACGACCGGCCGCGTGAGCGACGAGGACTGGCGCCGCTTCCTTGCCGATGAGGTCACGCCGCGCTATCCGGACGGCTTCACGGTGCTCGAAGCCGCCGGTCAATGGCGCGATCCGATGGGCACGATCATCGCGGAACAGAGCCGCAATCTCGTGGTGATCGTGCGCGATCCCGTCAGCGAGCTTCCCAAGATCACCGCCATCCGCGACACATACAAAACGCGCTTCCGTCAGGATGCGGTGCTCTTCCTGCAATCGCAAATCTGCGCGGGGTTCTAGCTCCCGAGCCGTGCCGCCGCCTCGGCGAGTGTATCCACCGGCAACAGCACGAGATTCGACCAAAGCCGCTTGCCCATACGGCTCGTTCCCGTCAGCCGGAAGCAGATCGGCGCCTCCCTCAAACCGGATGAGACGAATTCCGGCATTTCGGACGGAACGACGCCGAAGTAGAAAACATACTCGCTCGATCCGTCATCGGCGTTGTTCGCCCACAACCCGCGGCCTTCGACGTCTCCAGCTTCATCGTAGACGTTCGTGAAATCGAGCAGCATGAAGGCGACACGCGCATAGCTGATCGTCTTGAGCGCGGGGTTGCAGCCCGCATCTCCCACCAGCACCTGTGTCCTGACGGTATAAGCATCCAACCGGCTCGCGAGCGCGACGAGATCGCGCGTCGTCGAAAACCGCACCCGGAATACAGGCGTTTCAGGAAGCGCTTCGCCTTTGAGCGGGGCTATGTCTTGCAGCCGCGCGGCGTCGACGGCGACCAGTCTCACATCCGCGATGTCGGCAGGGCTTGCCAGATAGCTCACCGTGAGGGTGGCTGCGCCGGCCATCCCGGCGACAAGAAGGATCTTGCCGACACCCAATCCCATCGTTCACGCGCTCAAGAGCGCCGACCGTCTCGTCTCGACCCAATTCGTCGCCTGCTCGTAGGCATAAGCGAGCTGCAGGCAGCTGAGATCCGCCTGATGGCGCCCGACGATCTGCATGCCCATGGGCAGGCCGCGCTCGTTGAATCCGACGGGCACGTTGAGGGACGGCGAGGCACACATGGTGATCTGCACCAGCGCATCCATCCAGTCATAGTAGTTCTGCATCCGCTTGCCGGCGATCTCGTGCGGCCAATCGAGCTTCGCATCGAAGGGGAAGAGCTGCGACGAAGGGATCAGCATGAACTCATAGGTCTCCATGAAGCGCCGCACGGCCTGGTACCACTGCGTCCGCACCCCCGACGCCTCGCGGAGTTCGGCCGTGGTCAGCTTCAGCCAGTTCTCGACCTCGAAATGCGCTTCGGGCTTCATCAGCGCGCGCCGCGCCGGATCCATGTAAAGCTCGGCGAGCCCAGGACCCGATTGCGACGCGCGCAGCTTGGTAAAGGCCTGCCACACGCGGTCGTTCGGATAGTCGGGCTTCGTTTCCTCGATGATGCAGCCGAGTGATTCAAATGCCTTGAGCGCAGTCCGGCACAAGTCCAGCACTCCGGGCTCGAAGGGAAGATAGCCGCCGAGGTCGCCGAGCCACGCGATGCGGGTGCCGCGGAAATCGCGTTGCAGCGGCTGCGTGAATTGCGCCGCGTCCTCGCGGTTGGAGAGCGGCGCGCGAGGATCGTATCCGGCCTGCACCGACAGCAGCATCGCAAGATCGCTCACCGTGCGCGCCATCGGCCCGTTCACGCTCATACCCGCCGTGAACGCATCGGGAGTCTCGGCGGGCACGCGACCGAAAGATGTCCGGAGCCCCAGCACGTTGTTGTAGGCGCCGGGATTACGCAATGAGCCGCCGTGGTCGGTGCCGTCGGCCACAGGCAACATGCGCAGCGCGAGCGCGACCGCGCCGCCGCCGGTGCTGCCGCCGGCGGTCTTCGTCTGGTCGTACGGATTGAGCGTGGTTCCGAACACCTTGTTGAAGGTGTGCGAGCCGAGACCGAATTCCGGCGTGTTGGTCTTGCCGATGATGATCGCGCCCGCCCGTTTCTCGCGTTCGACGACAATCGCATCGGTGGTGGCGACAAAATCCTTGAAGATCGGCGAGCCTTGCGTCGTGCGGATCCCGCGTGTCGGGAAGAGGTCCTTGGGCGCGTGCGGGAAGCCGTGCATCCAACCGAGAGGCTCACCGCGCGCGAGCTCGTCATCGCGTCCGCGCGCTTGCGCCAGGAGGTCGCCACGGTCCTGCAGCGACACGATTGCGTTGACCTTCGGATTGAGCCGCTCGATGTGGTCGAGATAAGCCGTCATCACTTCGACGCAGGACACGCGTTTCGTCCGTATCGCGTTCGACAGATCGACGGCGTTCATCATCACGATGTCGGCCGGTCCGGGTTGCGACAGCGCCGTTCCCATCCAGACTGCTCCTCCCACTGCGGCTGTTGCGGCAAGCCCGCCGGCCAGCGTCACGGCGGTCCGCCGGTTCACTTGTCCTGCACGATCTTCGGCCATACGACTCTCCGCGACGTCAGGCGGCGGGGAAGCGATAGAGCTTTGCCGGCGTGTCGACGAGGATCATTTTGCGCATCGCCGCATCCGGGCACCAATCCATGAACGCCGTGACCAGCTTCGGATTGTCGACCTTCTGGTAGGGACTGACCTGCGTGACCGGCCCGCGCGTCGCGGCGGGATGCGGCCAGTTGGTGCCCCACAACATGCGGTCGGCGCGCGCCGCGATCAGCGACTTCGCGAACGGCGCCACATCGGCCCAATCGGGACGCGTGGAGTGATTGTACGGCGCCGACAGCTTCACATAGGCGCCCCTGTGGACCAGTTCTACCAGAGCGAAGAAACCCGGATGTCTTGCGCCCAATTCCGCTTCCGGATTGCCGATGTGATCGAACACCACCGGCACCGGCACGATGCCGATTATCGGTGCAAGGGCAGCGATCATCGGCAGCTCGGTATTGATCTGGATGTGCCACTTGAGCGGCTCGAGCTTCGGCGCGATCTCGAGGATCTGTCTCTCCGCCTCGCGCGGATCGCTGATGCCGAGCGTCGAGAAATTCAAACGAATGCCGACAAAGCCCGCCGCATCCAGCCGCCTCAATTCGGCCTCGGACACGTTCGCCGGAACGACAGCGATGCCGCGGGCCGACGCCCCCAGCTCGACCACGGCATCACGCGTGCAGGAATTGTCGAACCCGTAGAAACTCGGCTGCACGATGACGTTGCGCGCCACGCCGATCTGGGTCCGGAGGGTCTTCAGTTCCGCGACCGATGCTCCCGGTGGCGTATAGGCGCGGTTCGCCGCCATCGGATATTTCGACTGCGGCCCGACGATGTGGATGTGGCAGTCGATGGCGCCCGCGGGCAGGGCGGGGGCGGCTGCGCCTTGCGCGGTTTCGGACACAAGGCCGCCCGCGATTGCGCCCATCGCCAAACCGCCGAACTCACGCCGCGTCAGCTTCATGTTGGCCTCCCCGCCATGTCTCCAGAGCCCGCCGAAGAATAGTGCCCGGCGGCGAATGTTGCGACAGCCAATATCACGCGGGCGGTCCAGCCGGTGCTATACTTGGCGCAGGCGCTGCAGGCTTGTTGGGAGATGAACATGCGCATGCCCGGGTCAATTTGCGTTTCGGCGGCTGCCTTATGTGTCGCGGGTGCGGCCCTCGCCGCGGACGGCGCAAAGGATCGGAAGGTGCCCATCTTCGCGACCGGCCCGAACACGGGCTGGGTGCTGGATCGCGCCATCGGTCCGGACGATCTGATTGCCCCGCCCGAGGGCGGGCCGGGACCTGTCACCTTCGACAAGAACCATCCCTACGTGCCCAACAACACGCCGGGGAAAGGGCCTTCGACTTATAGGGTCGCCGACCTCGACAATCCGATCCTTCAGGAGTGGCTGAAGCCATCCATGAAGGAGGCAAACGATGAGGTGATTGCCGGCAAGGTACCTTACCGCGCCCGCGAGCGCTGCTGGCCGGTGGGCGTGCCGGGGTTCGACGCGTATTCGCTGGTCGAGCCGTTCTATTTCTACGAGAGCGCCGACAAGATCACGGTCATCAATCAGGGCGGGCCGGAAATCCGCCACGTCTACCTGAACGTGCCGCATTCGAGGGACGTGAAACCGTCCTGGTACGGAGAATCGGTCGGCCATTACGAGAACGGCGATACGCTCGTCATTGACACGATCGGGCTGAACGACAAGACCTTCGTCGACAATTATCGCACGCCGCACACGACGCAGATCCACGTCACCGAACGCTGGAAGCTCGCAGCCGATGGTAAGACCGTCGAGGTCACCGTGTTCGTCGAGGATCCCGGCGCCTTCACCACGCCCTGGAAGGCGGTGCAGCGTTGGCGCCGTGTTGAAGACGCGCCGATCTTGACGGTGCCCTGCAATGAGAACAACGGCGACTTCTTCAACCAGGGCCTTGTGCCGCTGGCGGAGGCGAAGACCCCGGATTTCTGATCGGACACGGCTTACGTGAACCGGTAGAGCTTGGCCGGCGTGTCGACCAGGATCATCTTCCGCGTCGCTTCGTCGGGGCACCACGACGTGAAGCGCCGCAACACCGCCGCGTTGTCGATGCGCGAGAACGGCGTGACCTCTTCCAGCGGGCGCCCCGGAATCGTCTGGGTATGCGGCCAATCGCTCGCCCACAGCATGCGGTCGGGCGCTCCCTGCAGCAGCGTGCGGCCGAGCCAGTCCGTGTCGGAATAGTCGGGCAGTTTCGACACGCGATAGGGCGCCGACAGCTTCACATAGATGATCTTGGCCCGCAGCAGATCGAACATCCCGCCGAAGCCGCGTTGGGAAAATCCGTCGGCCGCGGCCGGCAGGCCGAAATGATCGACCACCACGGGAACCTTCAGATCCGCGATCTGCCCGGCGATCTGTCCGATCACGGTCACTGCCGCGAAGATCTGGATGTGCCAATTCAGCGGCCCGACGATCTTGGCATATTGCGCCAGCAGCGCGGCCGCCGCCTTGGGATCGCGGTTGCCCGCGGATTCGAGGTTGATGCGCACGCCGCGCACGCCTTTGGCGTCGAGCTCGCGCAAGGTCTGCTGCGGCACGTTCGGCGCCACGACGGCGATGCCGCGTGCCGACGGCCCCAACTCCGCCATCGCATCCAGCATGCAGGAATTGTCGGTGCCGTAGAAGCTCGGCTGCACGATCACGTTGCGCGACATCCCGATGCGCGAACGCAGCGCCCGCAATTGCGCAACCGTCGCCTGCGGCGGGGTGTAAGCGCGGTTCGCGACCATCGGATATTTGTCGCGCGGGCCGATGATATGGACGTGGCAATCGCAAGCACCCGGAAGCACTCCCGTTGCCGCTCCGGCATTCGCTCCCTCACTCATCAGGGCAGCGGCGGAACCGAGCGCCAGCGAGCCAAAAGCGCGGCGTGTGATCGGCATCTGTGTCCATCCTTTTCTCATTCCTGCTTCACGGTGAGCTTGAGCGAGAGAGCTAAAATCGTGGTTACCGCCATGACGCCCGCCATCACCAGGATACCCTGCTCGAAGCCTCCGGTCGCATCGCGCAGATAGCCCATCATGTAGGGCCCGACGAACCCGCCCGCGGTTCCGACCGTGTTGATGAAGGCAATCCCTCCGGCCGCCGCAACGCCGGTCAGAAGCCGCGGCGGGATCGACCAGAAGATCGCCCGCGCCGCCGTGATGCCGACAAGCGCAATCGTCAGGCAGACGAGCAGCAGCGCCAGCGACTCGAACCATGCATACGCGGCCAGACCGATCACCGCGAGCAGGCAGGACAGCGCGAGATTGTAGATCTTCGCGCCGGTCCTGTCCGCGTACCAGGCCCAGGCCAGCATGCCCGCGACGGCGAACACATAGGGCACGAGGGCCAGCGTTCCGATGGCGAGATTGGAGAGCTGGAACTCCTTCAGGATCAGCGGCAGCCAGATGCCGATGCCGTAGGAGCCGAGCGTGAACCCGAACTGCACGAGCGCGAGCACCCACACGCGCACGTCCGAGAGTGCGCCCGCAAGCGAAGTCTTCGGCCGGTCGTGCGTCTCCGCGCTCAGCATCTGCCGCAGGGCGCCCGCCTCCTCGCGGCTCAGCCAGGACGCCTCCTCGGGCCGGTCCGCCAGGACCTTCAGCACGACGAACCCGAGTGCCACGGAGGGAAGACTGACCATGATGAACATCCACTGCCAGCCGGCGAGGCCCCAGATCCCGTCCATCTCCAGCAGCGCCGTGCACAGCGGCGCGCCCACGAGCGACGACGCCGGGATGCCAACCAGGAACCAGGCCAGCATGCGCGTGCGGTATTCGCGCGGAAACCAGGCGGAGAGGAAGAAGGCAATCCCCGGAAAGAAACCCGCCTCTGCGACGCCCAGCAGGAACCGCATCGCGTAGAGGCTCTCCGGTCCGGTGACGAACGCGGTCGCCGCCGACACCAGGCCCCAGGTGATCATGATGCGCGCGATCCACCGCCTGGCGCCAAAGCGGTAGAGCGCGAGATTGCTCGGCACCTCGCACAGCGTGTAGCTCAGGAAGAAGAACCCCGCGGCAAGGCCGAGCTGGGTGTTGGTCAGCCCGATGTCCTGGTTCATCGTCAGCGCCGCGAAGCTGATCGCGGTGCGGTCGAGATAGTTGAACAAATAGGCGATGGTCAGCAGCGGCAGGAACCGCCACGCGGTCTTCTTGAGCGCGCTCCGCTGCGTGGCGCTCAGCGAATCCCGCGCCCGCGTCGCGACCGCTGCGTCATACGCCGTTCGGCTCATTATGCCTCTAGTCGGGCGGCCAGGGCCTCTCCCGTCGCCCGAGTGCCGAGACTACCACCAATGTCGCGCGTGATCTCGTGCGCCGCGATGGCGGCGGCGACAGCTTCGTCGATGGAGGCGGCCGCACGGGTGAAACCCGGCTCGCCTTTGCGCTTCCCGTGCCACGCGAGCAGCCGGCTCGCGGATAAGATCAGCGAGAACGGATTGGCGAGGTTTTTGCCGGCGATGTCCGGCGCGCAGCCATGCGCCGCCTGCGCCATGGCGTAGTCCGCTCCCGCATTGAGCGAGCTGCCGAGGCCTATGCTGCCCGTCAATTCCGCGGTCAGATCGCTCAGGATGTCGCCGTACATGTTGGTGGTGACGATCACGTCGAAACGCGAAGGCGCCCTGATCACATGGGCCATCATCGCATCGACGATGAACTCGTCCAGCGTGACCTCGGGGAAGTGCTCTTTCTGTCTGTGACACTCTTCGAGGAACATGCCGTCGCCGAGCTTGAGCGCGTTCGCCTTGTGCACCGCGCTCACGCGGCGCTTGCGCTCCATCGCCAGCTCGAAGGCAACGCGCGCGACCCGGGCGCAGGCCTGGCGCGTGATGCGTCTCAGCGAGACGACCACATCCTTCGTCACCAGGAGCTCGGCGTTGCCCTGCTCCATGTTGCGGTCGGCGTAGAATCCTTCCGTATTCTCGCGCACGACGATGAGATCGAACTCGCCGACCTTGGAGGAAAGCCCCTTGTAGGTCCGAGCCGGGCGGATGTTGGCGAAGAGATCGAGGCTCTTGCGGAAATACGATGAGGGATTGATCAGCCCCTTTTCGGGCTCGCGGAACTCGGTCGTCGCGGTCGGCCCCAAAATCAGGCCGTCGGTCGCGCGCACCTTGTCCAGCAGGTCGCCTTTGACCGTCGTGCCGTAGCGCTCGAGACTCGCATGCCCCACGACGTCTTCGACGATCTCGAGTTTCAGCTGGTGGCTCCGCGCGGCCGTGCGCAGCACATGAATCGTCGCCGCCGTGATCTCGGGACCGATGCCATCGCCCGGCAACACAAAAATCCGCATGGATGTTATCCCTCCAGGTACGGGCGGATTAGGTCTGCGACGACATTGAGAGTCAATGTGAACGATGGCGGGCTACTTTCGAGTCCGCGCCCGGAGTTGACAGCATTGCATTACCAGGGTAATGTATGGCTATGGTAATAGCGCATTCCAAGCTGACAGCCCAAGGGCAGATTTCGGTGCCCTCCGAAGTTCGCAAGAAGCTCGGCGTCGGGCCGGGCTCCGTGCTCGAGTGGGACGAGAGAGACGACGAAGTCGTCGTCCGGCGCGCCGGCCGCTACTCCTTTGAGGATATCCATTCCGCTTTGTTCCCAAAAGGACCGCCCAAGCCGAAGAGCATGAAGGAACTTAAAGAAGGCATTAGCCGGCATATGCGGAAGCGATATGCGGGCCGTTGATACGAACGTGCTCGTTCGCCTCATGGCGCGCGACGATCCAAAACAGGTCGAATCAGCACAGGAGTTCGTGTCGAAAGGCGTCTGGGTCTCCCATGTCGTACTTGCGGAAATGTCGTGGGTGCTTCAATCCGTGTTCAAGTTCAGCTCTGAGAAGATCGCCTTTTCGATCGAGATGCTCCTCAACCACGCGCAGGTTACGGTTCAGGACGCAGACGCGGTCGAGGCAGCGCTGGAGAGCTTTCGCAAATGGCCTGCGGTGCGTTTCTCGGACAATCTGATCGTCGAGATCGCCCGAAAGAGCGGCCATCTTCCAGTCGGCACATTCGACCGCGATCTCAGCAAGCTCCAGGGCACGCTAAGGCTGTAGCCCAAGCCTGCGCGCAGCGTGGCCGATCGAACTCCGGCACGCAATCGCTTGGGCCGGACCCCATTCGGGCATGGTCTAACGCACCCGCCCATTGACAGCCGGACGCCCTGGTTTCAGCCTGAAGCGACGCCCCAAGGATGAGCACCGTGGACGACCCGAAGACGCGCGCCTTCGCCCGCCGCCGCATGCTGCAAGGAGCCGGCGGCCTGATCGCGGCCGCAAGCCTTCCCGTGCCCCCGCTTGCTGCCGCTCAGGCGGCAGGTGCGGCTGCGCGCCCGGCGGAGGCCAATGTCACCGGCCGCCTCGCCCGCTACATGGTCGAGGCCCGGACCCGCACGCTGCCGCCCGCCGTGCTCCTCGAATGCAAGCACCGTATCCTCGATACGCTCGGTGCGATGGTGTCCGGCGCCCGGATGAAGCCGGGCGAGATGGCGCTGCGCTACGTGCGCAGCCAGGGCGGCGTTCAGGAAGCATCCGTCATCGCCTCGGATTTCAGGACCACCGCGGTCAACGCAGCACTCGCCAACGGCATGTTCGGCCACGCCGACGAGACCGATGATTTCGAGCCCGTCACCAAGGCCCATCCCGGCTGCTCCGTCGTCCCCTCCGCCCTTGCCATCGGCGAGCGCAACGGCGGATCGGGCATGGACATGATCCGCGCGGTTGCGCTCGGCTACGATCTCTGCTGCCGCTTGCTGATGGCGCTCGGCCCCGATCATGTGCGCGGCACGCATCGCAGCGCCGAGGGCACCAGCTCCACGTTTGGCGCCGTGGGCGGCGCGGCGGCCATGGCGAAGCTCGACGAGACGGGCATGCGCGTGGCGCTGTCCTACGCCGCTCAGCAGACCTCGGGCCTGTGGAGTTGGGTGCGCGATGAAGACCATGTCGAGAAGGCGTTCGACTTCAGCGGCATGGGCGCCCGCAACGGCGTCACCGCCGTCACCATGGTCCAGGCGGGGTTCACAGGCGTGACCGACGTGCTCGACGGTGAGCACAATATGCTCATCGCGCTCTCCACGCAGTCGAAGCCGGAGGAGATGGTGGCCGGTCTCGGCACCCGCTACTTCGTCACCGAATCCGCGATCAAGACGTTTTCCGTCGGCTATCCGATCCAGGCGCCGCTCGATGCCTTCCTCACCTTGCGGCGCCAGCACAATCTGACGCCCGCCAACGTGGAGCACATCCTCGTGCGGCTGCCGCTGGACGGGGCCAACATCGTCAACAACAGCGCGATGCCCGACGTGAACTGCCAGCATCTTGTCGCCGTCGCCTTGGCGAAGGGCGCGGTCTCCTTCGAGGACAGCCACTCGCGTCCGCTGATGCTGGACCCGATGATCCTTGCGCTCAGGCGTCGCGTCGAGCTCGTCGGCGATCGCGCCCTGATGGACCCCGAGGCGCCGCGCGGCGGCTTTGTCGAGGTGACGATGACTGGCGGGCGCAAGGTCAACCACCTGACGCGCCATCCGCCGGGCACCAAGGAGAACCCGCTCGATACGGCGGGCGTAAACGCCAAGGTGCGCGATCTGATGGAGCCGGTTCTCGGCGCTCAGAAGACGCGGGCGCTGATCGCACAGGTCAATACGCTCGAGACGCTAGACGACATCCGCAAGCTCCGCCCGCTGCTGACCACCTAGCTCAATCCAGGAGATCGATCCCGATCTGCGTGCGGTCGTGCCGGAACAGCACCGGCACGACGTCGCCCGGCGCGACCGTTACGGGCCGCGGAAACCGGTGCACGATATGCGTCCAGTGGCCGTTGTAGTCTCCGTGCAGTGACGGCCTGTTCTCGTAGGTCGTCTGCGCGTCGAGCTCGAGCTTGATCCATTGCGCGATGCCGACGCAGATGCCGCTGCGCGTTGCCTTTATGCCCAGGCGCACGCCGCCTGCCGGAAAGCGCTTCTGTCTCAGGTCGAAGCGCATCAGCTCCGCATCGTCCGACAGCGCCCGGTGCTGCACATTGTCGAGCGCCACATCCAGCATCGGCGGCGCGAACTCGTTGAACGCCGAGAGATCGAAGCCCGCAATCCTGTCCACGAACAGCATGCCGTGAAGCCTCGGTCCGCCGGCGAGGTACCCCATGATGGAGGCCGCTGCGGGGATGATCGCCGCATTCTCCGTCAGGAGATATTCGTGCGCATGTTCGACCGTCGGCAGCACGCCTTCGCTGATCAGACCGCTGGCGAATGTCTCCGTCACCAGGACCTCGGCGCGCTCCGCCAAAAGGCCCGGGACCGAGAGCGCGGTCGATTTCATCGGCACGACCGTCACGCGGTCCGCCATTCCGTTCGCGACGATGATCTGCCGCGCCCGCTCGGCGATCACGCTCACCGCCTCGCAGGTCGTGACCTTCGCCGCGCCCGCGCGCGCCGCCATGAGTGCGAGAAGGCCCGCGCCCGTGCCGATGTCCAGCACCCGCTTGCCGGGTACAGCGCGCCTTATGGCGGCTTCATAGGCTTCGTTGCGCTTGCGGTCGTCCATCATCGCGAAGTGCCATCCCGGCACCACACCGTGATAGCCGGGCCCCGAATTGGCTTTGGCCCGCAACAGCTCGGGTTTGATTGTCGCCGGACGCGCGTTGTCGCCGGCCCGGGCGGCCTTCTGCTCCTGCCGGTAGATGTTGGCCAGCGCATTGAGCGCGTCCGTATAGCCGGGCGTAACAGCCAGCGCGCGCTCGTACGCGTCGATGGCCTCGTTCGTGTCGCCGAGCTTGTAGAGGACGGCGCCGAGACTGGCATGCATTTCGGCCGTCGCCGCCGGCGAGGTCGCGGCGCGTTTCACCAGGCTAAGGGCCTCCTCGATCCTGCCCTGGTGGGCGCGGATCACGCCCAGCAGATGATTGGCCGACGCATTGTCGGGGTTGGCGGCGAGAACGACATCCAGCCGCTCCGCGGCCTCGTCAAGACGGCCCAGCCGCGCGTGCTCGAAAGCTTGGGACAGCGGATCGGGTTGCATCGCGTTTCCTCAACCTGCGTGGAGCCGGCCGCTGCCGGAGTAGCGCACTCCGCCAAAAATCGCCACTTCGGAAGGGATCGGGGGTGGCCGCAATACAAGTGGGCCGCAATACAAAGGGGCCGCACCGCGCAAGCGCGAAGCGGCCCCCTATCTCGATTACGCCGGGACTATCGCCCCACTCCCCTAGAACTCTTTTTGCAGTCTCAGCGATATGACCCGCCCAAAGAGGCTCTTGATGATATCGCAGGCGCATGGATTTCCGCCGCCGGTGGTGATCCGGTACTCGTAGGGCGAGCTCTTGTCCATGATGTTCTGCACCACGAGCTGGACGCTGACGTTCCTCAAATACGGGTTTGCAGGCCGGTCAGCCGTATTGTACCCGAGCGATAGGTCGAACGTGTAGTAGGACGGCTGGATGTTGGTGTAGTCCGTGACCCAGCAGGGATTCGTGTAGTTCGGCAGCCCGCCAACCGTGCCGCCCGGTGTGATGCACGCGCTATTGACGTTCGGCGGAGCGGCCTGGGTGTGGAAGAAGTGGGCCTCGTAATCCATGAAGCCGGTCACGCTCCAGGTCCCGTCGCTCCAGCCTAACCGGGCCCGGTATTTCAACCGCGGCCGCGACTCGACGCCCACCTGCTCCAGCCCGTTCAGGGCGGCCAGCGTGGTGTGGTAGAAGTCGTCGATGAGGCCGCCCGGAACCTGCGATTCCTGGCTGAGGTAGTAGGTGCCGGTGATGCCGGTATTGAAGGCGCCGAGACCCTCCCACTCCCAGTCGTAGCTGGCCTGCCAGTCGATGCCCGTGGTCGTCTGCCAGCCGACATTCATGACGCCGCCGTCATTGATCCAATGGACCAACGTCTGGACGCTCGTCGGGACTTCCATTTCCGGATGGGCGAGCACTGCGGCGACCACTTCCTGGAAGGGTGCGCACAGGTGGGGCGTTGCGGCCATTCCCGCACACAATTGCGCGCCTGTGACCGGATCTTTCATGTCCTCCGCGGTCACGAAGACGAAGCCGATGGACGGGTCATTGTAGCGTCCCGTGCCCGGATTGCCGAAATTCCGCAGGATGCCGTTGATCTTGACGATGTAATAGGTTGCCTGGAGGTTCAGGCCGGTAAGAAATCCGGTTGGCGTGTAGTCGAAGCCGATGGACCAGTTGACCGCCTTCTCGGGATCGAGAACCTGCTGCTCGAAATTGGTATATTTCCGCATCAAGGTGTCGACCGCGACCTTGCCGCCGCCGTTGAGCGAAATTCCCCCTTGAGTCGTGTTGCATCCGAGGCCGGCCTGGAACAGCTTGTCCGCCCCCGAACCCGCCGGAGGCGCGCCACCGGTGCAAGAGATGGTGATGGGGACGGTATTTTGAGAGTAGAGGTTACCAAAATTCCATCCCTGCCAGGCAACATTGGAGACCGGGGAGAATTCGCCGAAGTTCGGCGCCCGGAACGACTGCCCCCAGCCGCCGCGGATCGTTAGCGACTCGATCGGATTCCAGTTGAACGCCAGCTTCGCGTTGCTGGTGCCGCCGACGTCATCGTACTGGTCATGACGCCAGGAGGCCTCGAACTCCAGCCGCCGGAGCCCCGGAAGCGAGTTCTGGTCGCTGAAGACCGGGATGTTCAACTGCGCAAAGCCCGCCCAGACGTGACGCGACCGCGGATCCTGGGTGATGGTGACGGTGGGATTTGTCGGGTTTGTCTGCACCTGCTGGATAAGGAAGTTGTAGGTGGTGTAATTGGCGCCGACCGCCATTTTCACTGAGCCACCCGGCAGGTCGAACAGCGGGCCGTCGGCTTTGATGCCCCGCTCCTTGATATGCATGTATTCCGAGGTCTCGGCGATGCCGGAGAGGTAGTTCAGCGTGGTATCCGAGTTGCACGTGTAGGCCCGAGGGTCGCAGAACAGGTTCAGGTAAGGCACGCTGGACGGCTTGGTCCACGATGCGATTGCCGGCGTGGTGCCGCCGGCAGGCGTCGCCGGTATCGTCCAACCCAGAGCTGCGGACACCGAGGCTTTGATCACGTCGTTGGTGTTGTTGAAATACTCCTTGTCCTTGGTGTGGGAGAAATAGACCTGCATCGCCCAATCCGCGGGCAGCGCGATGTTCAGGCCGAGCTGATAGCGCTGCGCCATCGCATAGGCCCGCTCGATCCTGGGCCGCTCGATGCCCAGGTGGTAAGAGCTGCGCAGTCCGGACGGCGCGCCCGTCGGGTAGTAGGGGTTGAAGGTCGGAACCGGGTAGCCGATCTGGTGGCCGTTGTCGTTGGTGATGATGCTCGTCCGGCGCATGCCCCAGATGCCTTCGCCGTAGAACGAGATATTGCTGGTCAGCCGCTGGTCGAGCGTGATCACGCCGCCGGTGTACTGTATGCC
>Ga0137427_10000238_pt1 | contig 30726 bp, 28 predicted proteins | sample EasRivERMZT700_2_FD_102309 | JGI IMG/M metagenome (GOLD analysis project Ga0137427, IMG submission 102309) | Soil microbial communities from meander-bound floodplain in the East River, Colorado, USA - East River MetaG ERMZT700_2 | ecosystem: Environmental > Terrestrial > Soil > Floodplain ...
CTCTCGGTGTTTGCCGTATCGGCGCTGCATTTCGGCCGGCATGCCGGCAACGAATCGTGGTGGGTGGAGCTCATCGGCCACCACGCGTCGCTCCCGCTGGCGCTGGCCATCCTCCACCAGGACTACCGGTTCGCGCTCGCCGATCTCTTTCTGAAGAACGCGATCGCGCTGATCTCGTTCATGGGTATCTCGCTCGCCGTGTTTTCAGCCGCTATGACGCCGCTCCTCCGGTGGCAGGACCCGGCGGGGGCGTGGGACCGCCGCGCGATCGCGCTGTTCGTGATGTTGTGGATGGCCACGGCGCTGACGTTTCCGGTCCTGCGACGATGGTCGGCGCGGTTCGTCGATCGCGCCGTGTTGCGGCGGCCGGACTATGACGCCGTGCTGGGCCATTTCGGCGAGGAGCTCGAGAAAGCCGAGTCCGAACAGTCCGTCACCGGTCACGTCGTCGAGGCCGTTCGGTCTGCGATCGGCGTTGCCGACGCGCGCGTCATCGAGGACCCGGTGCCGGATGGGAACCGGCAGGTCGTGCTCACCGGCCCGGCGCTTCGCGCATGCGGCACCGATCCCGCGACGGTCTTACTCCTGCGATTGCGGACGGTGGAGCCGCCGAACTACGCGATCGCCCTGGGGCCGTTGGCGGCGGGCCGCCGGCTGCTCTCCGATGACACCCAGCTCCTCGAGGCCGTCGTCCGGCTGGCGGCACGTCGTATCGACTCGCTGCGCGTGGCGCAGGAACGGCTCGCCCGCAATCTGCGCGAGCAGGACATGCAACGCCTGGCGACGGAAGCGGAGCTGCGCGCGCTGCGCGCCCAGCTCAACCCGCATTTCCTGTTCAATGCGCTGACGACCATCGGCTACTTGATTCAGCACGCGCCGCCGCGAGCGCTGGAGACGTTGCTTCGACTCACCAGCGTGCTGCGCGGCGTGTTGCGCCGATCAACGACCGATTTCTCGACTCTCGGCGACGAGATCGACCTCATCACGGCCTACCTCGAGATTGAGCACGCCCGGTTCGAGCAGCGTCTGCAGGTGTCCATCACTGTTCCCGACGAGCTGCGCGGTTTGCCTGTGCCGACACTGTTGCTGCAACCCCTCGTCGAGAATGCGGTCAAGCACGGCATTGCGGGCCGCATCGACGGCGGATCGGTGCGGGTATCTGCCGCGCTCGCTCGGTCATGCCTTCAGGTCGTAGTCCGAGATACCGGCGTCGGGTTCGATCCCTCGATGGCCCAGCAGGGCGCGGGCGTTGGACTGCGCAGCGTCGCGGAACGGCTGCGTGCGCACTACGGACCAGCGGCGGCGCTCAGAATTCAATCGGCGGTTGGCGCCGGTGCGACGATCGAGGTCGACATACCCGTCGATCCGCACCCGGCCGGCAGCGACGCGCGGAAGGCCACGCCTGAAGCGGCAGGCACGGGAGCGTCCAAGCGATGAAGGTCCGTGTGGTGATCGCGGACGATGAGCGTCCGGCCCGGCTGTTCCTGGTGGCTCTCGTGCGGGCTCTGCCGGACGTCAGCGTCGTGGCGCAGGCCGCCAACGGCGCCGAGGCGATACAGGCCATCGAACAGCATCGGCCCGACCTCGCGTTGCTCGACCTGCAGATGCCGGAGATCGACGGGTTGGGTGTGGTGCGCTTGCTTCGGAAGCGCTTCCTGCCGCTGGTCGTCTTTGTCACGGCGTATGACGAGTACGCCGTGAAGGCCTTCGAGCTGAACGCCGTTGATTACTTGACGAAGCCTGTCACGGAGCCTCGCTTGCGTGAGGCGATGCGGCGCGTGCGTGACCGGCTCGATCGACAGGATCTCAAGGACGTCGCGGCCACTCGCGTTCGGAACGCCGTCGACACCTACGAGCAGATCGCACCGCCCGCGCGCCTCGATCGCATTCCGGTTCGCCGCAAGGACGACATCGTGCTCGTCCCCGTGTCACAGATTGTCTCAGTCGTCGCCGAAGGTGAGCTGCTGCATCTCACGACGTCGCGCCAGGAGAGCTACACGATCAGCTATCGATTGAAGGATCTCGAGGCGCGCCTCGATCCCGCGAGGTTCATCCGGCTCGGCCGCGGCATTCTCGCCAATGTCGATGCCATCGCCCGCGTCACTCCGCTGCCCGGTGGGATGTACTCCGTGAAGCTGCACAACGGCCAGCAGCTCGACGTTTCGCGGATCCAGTCGCGATTGCTGCGCGGAAGGCTGCTGCAGCTGTAGCCCTCGACGAATGGTCGGAATCCGCCCTTCAGTGACATTCCTGTGGCCACCGGTGGCTTGACGGTCCCCATCCAGCCGTCTAGAGTGACTACAGATGGCCCCGTCAATCCCGTCAATCGGGTTGCGGCTTCGCGCGTTGGCGGCATTGGTCGCCTTCGTGGGCAGCTTGACGCTCCCCCTCCTGAGCCTGGGCCACTTCGTGCTCGAGGACGATCGCGCGTGCGCGCCCGTCCAGCTCACGACGACGGGCGACGACGCTGAACTCGAGCCGCTCCGCCCGGCACCGCCTCAGAACCACTGCGTCGTCTGCCACTGGCTCCGTGCGGTCGGCGGATCGCGCACGACCGGGGTCACGACGTGTGATGTGTGGCTCGAGCCGTCCGCGCCGACCGTCATCGTCGCGCCGGCCTGGCACGCCACCCTCGCTCTGACCGATCGCCCGTCCCGCGCACCACCCGCACTCCTCGGGTAGTCGAGAATCTGAACCCTCGAATCTGAAGTCCGCGCGCGTCCACCGGTTGGTGTGGGCCGCGGGATTCCCGGCATCAGGCGCTCGACTCCTTGCACCTCAGCGATTTCGCTTTCCTGGTTTCAGGTTTCGACAATCGATTGCCGAGGAGTTGTCATGAGAGGTTCGTGGCTTGGTGTCGTGATCGTCGCCGCAAGTGGCGCGGCCGCAGTGGGGCGGCCGGCGATGGCCCAGAGTCTTCCGCCAGTAACGCCGGCCGTGGTGGGTGCAGCGCCCGCCGACGTGCAGCAGGTGCGCGACGAGATCGCGCGGCTCATCAAAGAGCTGCTCGCCCTCGAGCGGAGGCTGCTGGAACTCGAGAGTCCGAAGAGTCTGGAGAGTCCGAAGAGTCCGAAGAGTCCTGAGAGTCCTGAGAGTCCGAAGAGTCCGGAGGGTCCTAAGAGTCCGGAGAGTCAGACGCCGGCGCCGCCGGCGCCGGCGCCGGCGGCCGGGTCCCGGATGTTCAACCCCGATACGTCCGTGATCGCGAACTTTCTCGGGGTTGCGGGCCGCAACCCGCTCAGCTCACAGCCGGTGATGCAGTTGAGTGAGGCCGAGGTGTCGTTCCAGGCCGTCGTCGATCCGTTTGCGCGGGCGGACATCTTCCTCGCCGGGAGCGCGGAAGGCGTCGAGGTCGAAGAAGGGTTCATCACGTTCACGTCGTTGCCGGGCAAGCTTCTGCTCAAGGCGGGCCGGATGCGGGCGCAATTCGGCAAGGTCAATACGCTCCACACGCACGCGTTGCCAACGGCGGACCGGCCGATCGTGACCGACAACCTCGTCGGCGGGGAAGAGGGAATCACCGACGCCGGATTCTCGCTGTCGCACCTGATTGCGAACCCCGCGTTGTTCCTGGAAGTCATCGGCGAGGTCTATCGCGGCGACGACCCGGTCTTTCAGAGCCCGGAGCGGTCGAAGCTGGCCTATGTCGGTCACGTACGCGGCTATCGCGATCTGACCGAGAGCACGAACATCGATCTCGGCACGTCGTTCGCGTTCGGGCCCACCGACGTGGGCACGCCGCTCGCGCCCGGGGATCCCATTCTCAACAAGCGGCTCATCGGCATCGATGCCACGTTCCGGTACCGGCCGCCGCAGCGTGCGATCTATCAGCGGCTGAATCTGCGCACGGAGCTGATATGGAGCCGGCAGGACCTGCCACTCGGGGCGCGCGCCAATGCGTTCGGCTTCTACGGCCTGGGCGAGTACCAGTTCGCGCGCCGTTGGTACGTCGGCGGCCGGTTCGATCGCTCGGGACGGGTGGACGACGGGACGCTGCACGACAACGGCGGCTCGATCTTCATGACCTTCTGGCCCAGCGAGTTCAGTCAGATTCGCGGTCAGGCCCGGCGCACGAAGTACGCGGAAGGGATCGTGGCCCACGAGTTCCTGTTCCAGTTCAACTTCTCGATTGGCGCGCATGGCGCGCACGTCTTTTGATCACGTGAAAATGCCAAGACGCGAAGGGCGCGAAGACGCGAAGCGCGAAGGAGCTCTTATGATCAAGTCTCTGGTTCGACTCTTGGTGATGGCGAGTGCGGTCGCAGTGGCGACCGCCTCACCGCGCGCGGCCGCACCGCTGAAGATCGTCGCGACGACCACGGATCTCGCGTCGCTCGCGACGGAAATCGGCGGCGACAAGGTCAAGGTCAACAGCCTCGCGCTCGGCAAGCAGAATCCGCACTTCGTCGATCCGAAGCCCAGCTTCATCTCGCTGCTCAGCGCCGCGGACCTGCTCATCGTCGTCGGCCGCGAGCTCGAGATTGGTTGGCTGCCGCCGCTGCAAACGAGCAGCCGCAACGGCAAGATCCAGGTCGGCGGCAGCGGCTACCTCGACGTATCCGCGAACGTGAAGATTCTCGAGATTCCGACCGGACAAATCACGCGCGCGATGGGCGACGTGCACCCGTTCGGCAACCCGCACTACTGGCTCGACCCGGGCAACGGCCGCATCATGGCCCGCAACATTCAGGTCAAGCTCAGTCAGATCGATCCACCAAACGCGACCTACTACGCGCAGCGCTACGCGGACTTCGATCAGCGACTGGCGGCGGCGGAGAAGCGGTGGGACGCGACGATGGCGCCGTACCGTGGCACGAAGGTCGTCACCTACCATCGCTCCTGGCCGAACCTGATGGAGCGTTGGGGACTCGACGTGATGGGCTACGTCGAACCCAAGCCCGGGATTCCGCCATCTCCCTCCCACATCATTGCGCTCATCGGCGAAATGAAACGTCAAGGCGTGAAGCTCATCGTCGTGGAGCCGTACTTCGAGGTGAAGACGCCGCAGTCGATTGCCAACCAGGTGGGCGGCCAGGTGTTGGTGCTGCCGCCGTCGGTCGGTGGCGTCGAGGCGGCGACCGACTACATCAAGTTGTTCGACTACAACGTCGCGACGCTCTCTGCGGCGCTCCGGCAGACGACGGGGAAGTAGCCGCATGGATTGGGCCACGACGCTCGAGTTCCTCGCGCCGGCGATTGTCGCCAGCCTCATCATCGCGGGCATCCACGCGTATCTCGGACTGCACGTCGTCGAGCGCGGCGTGATCTTCGTCGATCTCTCGCTCGCGCAGATTGCAGCACTCGGGGCCGCGATCGGGGTGTGGCTGGGGCACGAGCATCACGATCCTGAGATCTACTGGCTGAGCCTCGGCTTCACGCTCATCGGGGCCTTCATCTTTGCGATGGTCAAAGGCCAGGCTGCGAAGATCCCGCAAGAGGCCATCATCGGGATCGCCTACGCGGTCGCGTCGGCGGCCGTGATTCTGACGATGAGCAAAGCGGCGGGGGAGTCGGAGCACCTGCGAGACATGCTGGTCGGCAACATCCTGGCCGTGCAGTGGCCCGAGATCCGGACCACCGCCCTCATCTACGCGGCGATTGGTGCGTTCCATTGGATCTTCCGACAGCGGTTTCTCGACATCTCGCTCGATCCGAATCGGGTCGCGGCGAAGGGCATCTCGATCCGGTTCTGGGATTTCCTGTTCTATGCGTCCTTCGGATTCGTCGTGACGCGATCCGTGGCGATTGGCGGCGTGCTGCTGGTGTTTTGCTACCTCATCGTGCCGTCGGTCGGTGGCATGTTGTTCTCGGAACGGATTGGGCCTCGTCTCGCCATCGGATGGGTCATGGGCGTGGTCGTGTCGATGCTCGGCATGTATTTCTCGGTGGCTTTCGACCTGCCGACGGGGGCCAGCATCGTGTGCACGTTTGGTCTGGTCCTCGTCGTGATGGCCACGTTCCGGCCGCTGATCGCGCGTCGCGCGTGAGGTGATACCGGATTCACCCGAGTGTTCAGACAAGTTCGTCAACCGCGCGACGGGGCATGCGCGCAACGCCCCGCGAAATGGCCGACATTGGTCTTGAGTGCCGCGGACGTTCCGATTACCCTTGGTTCAACGCGCTCCCAATGAACACGCAACAGCTGTTCGATCTCTACCTGGCCAAACGGCGCATCGTCGAAACCGAACGCCGGCGACGGAGCCAGTCCGCGCTTTCCGCTCAACCGCGACAGATCATCGCTGACCTCAGAGCCGCCGATCGCGAAGCCGCCTCCGTGCGGGTCTTCGAAGCCATCCGCGCGTCTGTGACCGATTCCCCGCGCTGGCGCTGACCGGCGCCGCGCGACCAAACCAGCCTGTTCAGGCACGTCCGGCCGCGGGACTCGACCGTAGCCTCGCCCCGGGCAGTCCCCCCAAAGTCTCCGGCCACATCGGCCGATTACATGACCGACGGTGTTTTCGAGCGGATCCGCGAGGTTGGTCCCGAAATGACCACCTGACTGGGGACTTGAGGTGTAGTTTCCTATGTCCACCACCGGCCGATTGCCTTACACTACGCGTATGCGGGGCGACTCACTCCGCGACTTCTACGCCAAGTCAATCGCGTTGCTGGGGCTCGGGCTCCTCGGCGGCATTGGCGCTGCGGTCGACTACTGGCCCACCGGCGTCAACGCGCCGAGTGCGGTCGGCCTCGATCTTCGGATCGCCGGCGCCGGTCCGCTCCAGGCCGGGTCGTGGCCTGATGTCGATGTCGCGACGGCCCTTCCGGTGCGAGCTGATTCACGCACGCTGGCCGTAGCGTCGCCGAAGTCGTTGCAGCACCCGGCGGCCTTCCGATCCGTCACCTTCATGCCGGCCGCTCCCGTGGCCGCCGCTCCAGCCGCGCTCGAGCTCGCCGCACCCATGACGTTTACGGGCCTCTCGGCCGCGACGGATACGGCCATCGAACTTGCGGCGCTGGACCTCCCCACGGAAGTGTTCTCGATCACGACCGTCGCGCCCGCGCCCGCAAACCAGAGGGGCGTGTTCGCCGGCATCAGGGACGGGAGCAGAACGGCCGGCGCGAAAGTCGCCAATGGTCTGCAGGCCGTCGGCTCCGCGGTGAAGGGTGCCGCGGTTGGCGCGTTCCGGCTCATCCCGGGTGTCGGCCGGCACGACGAGAAGCAGCGTCAGAACCGCACGATCCTCTCGCCGCTCAACTGATCGACGCCGGGTCTGAAGACCCGGCCTCCACTACTAACTCAGCGCCTGCATCACGTCCCAGCGCGTGATGATGTAGGTGTCCTGCGTCTTGAAATCGCGCACGAGCAGCGCCGAGATGTCGGGCGTGATCATGGTCGCGAGCGCATCCACCCCGGTCGAGACGTCCACGAACGGAAACGCCGGCTGCATGATGGACGCGATCGGGCGGCCCTTCACTTCGGGATCGCGAACGATCTCCGAGAACAGATGCGTCTCGTTCACCGAGCCCACGATGCGCCCGCCGGCGGTCACGGGCACCTGCGAATAGTCGTTCTCGGTCATCACTTGAATCGCCCGCGTCACCGGGTCGAGACAATCGAGCGCGACGAGCGGCGTATGGCTGCGCGCCGCGACCAGATCGCGCGCGGTGAGCCCCGTCTTCTCGAGGAAGCCCTTCTCGCGCATCCAGTCGTCGTTGAACATCTTGCCGAGGTATCGCGTGCCGTGGTCGTGGAAGATCACGACCACGACATCGTCTTTCGTGAAGCGATCCCGAAGCTGCAGCAATCCGGCGATGGCCGAGCCCGCGGAGTTGCCGGCGAAGATGCCCTCCTCGCGCGCGATGCGGCGCGTCATCACCGCCGCGTCCTTGTCCGTGACCTTCTCGAAGTGATCGATCAGGCCGAAGTCGACGTTCTGCGGGAGGAAGTCTTCGCCGATGCCTTCCGTGATGTAGGGATAGATCTCGTTCTTGTCGAAGATCCCGGTCTCCTTGTATTTCTTGAACACCGATCCGTACGTGTCGATGCCGAAGGCCTGCACCTTCGGGTTGCGCTCCTTGAGGTACCGCGCGACGCCGCAGATCGTGCCGCCCGTGCCGACGCCCACGACGAGGTGGGTGATGCGGCCTTCGGTCTGCTCCCAGATCTCCGGACCCGTCTGCTCGTAGTGCGCCTGCGAGTTCGCCAGGTTGTCGTACTGGTTCGCCTTCCAGGAGTTCGGCGTCTCGCGCTCGAGCCGCGACGAGACGGAGTAGTACGACCGGGGATCTTCCGGGTCGACGTTCGTCGGGCACACGATGACGTCGGCGCCGAAGGCCTTGAGCGCGTCGACCTTCTCCTTCGACTGCTTGTCGGTGGTCGTGAAGATGCACTTGTAACCCTTCACGACGGCCGCAATCGCGAGCCCCATGCCGGTGTTGCCCGACGTGCCTTCGATGATGGTGCCGCCGGGCTTGAGCTTGCCGCTCCGCTCGGCGTCCTCAATCATCTTCACGGCCATCCGGTCTTTGATCGAATTGCCCGGGTTGAAGGTCTCGACCTTCGCATAGACGGTGGCGCTGATGATGCCTCGGGTCAGCGTGTTGAGGCGCACCATCGGTGTCTGGCCGATGGCGCCGAGGATGTTGTCGTGGACGTTGTGAGGCACACTCAAAATTATAATTTATAGTTGCGGCCCGGGTTCAGGCGTGAACAGGGCCGAGCGCAGCAGGCCCATCTTCGCCAGCCGGAACTGACCCGCGGTCGCCAGGCACCCGAAGCCGTACTTCACACTGCGGCGAAAGTTGATCGACGATGCGTCAGGGGCGTAGCTCGTCGGGCAGGACACCTCGCCGATTTGGCCGCCCAGCCACACGGTTTCGGCCAGCACCTGATTGTCGAAGACGAAGTCGTCCGAGTTGGCGTCGAGCGGCAGTCGTTCGAGCAACGCCCGGGAGTACGCGCGATAGCCGCTGTGAAACTCCGACAGCTTCGTGCCGAGCAGCAGGTTGCCGGCGAACGTCAGGAAGCGATTCGGGATGTACCGCCAGAGCGGCATGCCGCCGGCCAGCGCCTGGCCGCCCAGGATGCGCGATGCCAGCACGCACGGATAGAGGCCGCTCGCGACGAGCCCGGCCATCGCCGGAATCAGCTTGGGCGTGTATTGGTAGTCCGGGTGAATCATGACGATGATGTCGGCGCCCTGGGCGAGCGCCAGCCGGTAGCAGGTCTTCTGGTTGGCGCCATAGCCACGGTTGCTCGGATGGGCGTGCGCAATCACCTTGTCCAGACGTCGCGCCAGTGCCAGCGTGGCGTCCTGACTCGCATCATCGACGACGATGATGAGGTCCACGACGTCGTGCGCGACGACTTCCCGCCAGGTTTTCTCGATCGTGCGCTCCGCGTTGTACGCAGGCATGACGACGACGACTTTCTGACCGGCAATCATTGCGTGTTAGCTTAGCGCAGCCACCTCGATGAGTCCCGACGCGACGTCCTCGTCCGACGGCACGGAGGTCACGACTTCACGCCGGCGCAAGCGCCGGCGGCGCCGGTCGTCGGGCCACGATCGCCCGCGCCGCGTCGATCGGCTGGTACAGGCTGAGCGCGTCGTTGCGATCGCCGCCGTGGCCGCCGTCATCTTCTTTCATTGGGTGTATCTCGATAGCGCCGGCGGGTTGTGGCGGGACGAGGTCAACGGCGTCAACACGGCGGCCGCCGCCTCGATTGGCGAGCTCTGGCGGCTCGCGGAGTTCGAGTCGATGCCGGTGCCGATGCTCCTGGCTCTCCGCGCGTGGATCGGCGTCGGGCTCGGCGCGTCGGATTTCACGCTGCGGCTGTTCGGACTCGTGAGCGGCCTGGCCCTGCCCGCCGCGGCCTGGTTCGCGCTCCGGCGCCTCACGCGATCGGCGCCCCTCGTCTGCCTCGCAATCCTGGCGGTCAATCCCGACGTCGTGCGTTGGAGCTCGACCGTGCGAGGCTGGGGGGTCGGCGCGGCGCTGGCCGTCGTGTCGATGGTGCTCGTGCGCGAGGCCTCCGTCGCGCTCACGCGCCGGCGGATCACTTTCGCGGTGATCGCGGCGATCCTGGCCGTGCAGACGCAGTATCAGAACGTGGCGCTGCTCGTGGGCATCGTGGCGGCCGCCGCCGCGGTGGCCACAACGCGACGCCGGTGGGCGGAGGCGGGAGTGCCAATCGGGATCGGGGCGATGGCCGTGCTGACGCTGTTGCCGTACGGCGGGATTTTCGAGCGGCGCGCCGCCTGGAATGCTCTCGGTGAGATGCCAGTGACGATCGGCGACTTGCTGGGCCACGCGTGGGAGCTCGGGAGCACTTCCGGCACGCTGGTCCTGACGTGCAGCCTCGCACTGCTCGCGATGGGGCTCATCGCGGCGGTGCAATGGATCGTGTCGCCGGACGTCGAGTCGGTGAACCGATCGCGGCGCGGCGTGGCGACGTACGCCGCGGCCGCCGCGATCCTCAGCGCCGGGGCGCTCGCGGTGTTCTACCGGCTGCTGGCCCATCCCACGCAGCCGTGGTACTACGTCGGCATCGCGTCGTTCGTCGTCGTGTGTGCGGAGGTCGCGGTGGCGTCGGCGGCGGCGGCGCGGATGGCGCGAACCGCGCTGGTGGTACTCGCGACGGTCGTGCTCGTCGCCGGCGCTCCGTTCGCGTGGACCGCGTTGCGCGAGCCACACACCAACGTCGACCACCTCGCTGCGCGCCTCAATGCCGAGGCCGCCCCTGGCGACGTGGTCGTCATCTCGCCGTGGTTTCTCGCGACGACCGTGTCGCGCTACTACAAGGGCAGCGCCTCGTTGGTGACGATCCCCCCGATCGACGATGTGCGCGTACATCGGTACGATCTCGTCAAGGCCGCGATGCTCGAAACCGATCCGATGGCCCGCGCGCTGCCGAAACTTCAGCACGCGCTCGAATCGGGCCATCAGGTATGGGTGGTCGGGTCGCTCGGAGCAGCCCCAGGTGCCTCCGGCGCACGTTTGCCACCTCCGCCGTTGCCACACACCGGGTGGAACGCCGCTCCGTATCTGGCAGCGTGGGCCCGTGAAGTGAACGCGTTCCTCAGTGCGCACGCGCTCGAAGCGCGCGAAGTGCCGGTGGGCCTCAAAGGCGGGCGCTTCGAAGATGTCGGGCTCGCCGCGCTGAAGGGCTGGAAGTAGGCAAACCTGAAGGTTTGCCCTACGTACGGTCGCGTTGACTACCGACCGGCTGCGCGCCGCTTGATCTCCGCTTCGAGCCTGTCGATCTGAGCCTGCGTCTCCGGTTGCCCCGGGCTGATGCGCTGGACCGCGCGGAATTCACGGAGCGCATCGGCGAATCTGCCGGCGGCGCCGTACGCCATCGCCAGATAGGCGTGCCCGGTATCGGCGTCCGGGGCGAGGCGCACGGCTGCCTCGAAGTGCGGAATGGCTTCGTCCAGCCGGCCGGCTGCCGCGAGGACGAACCCGAGGTTGTTGTGCGCGTCCACGAAGTCTGGCTTGATGCGCAGCGCATTCCGGTAGCTGATCATCGCCTCGTCGGGCTTCCCGGAGCCCAGTTGCGCGAAGCCGAGGTAGTTGAAGGCCTCAGCGTGATCTGGTTTGAGCCGGACCGTGAGCGTGAACTGCTCGATGGCCTCCTGCTGGCGTCCGAGGCGTGAGTAGGCCAGGCCCAGGTTGTTGTGCGCCTCGACGTACTCCGGCCTGTAGCGTGACGATTGCTCGAAGTGGGGAAGCGCCTCGTCATGCTTGCCCTGCTTGACGAGCTCGATGCCGATTTCATTCTCCGCGATGTAGTTGGCCTCGGTGACTTCCCGGGCGTGGGTCCAGACCGTCCGGTTGCTCTCCCAGACTTGCACCTGCGCGTGCGCGATGACGGCGCAGGTCAGGATCGCACCGGCCGCGAGGCCGCTCGCTGCCCACCGCAAAGCGGGCCGCCGGTCGACGAGGGACGCGACACCCCAGACCAGCGCCAGGAAAACGCCGATGAGCGGCACGTACGTGTACCGGTCGGCGATCGCCTGCGTGCCGACCTGAACCAGCCCGATGACCGGCACCAGCGTCACGACGTACCAGAACCACCCGACGAACAGATACGGCCGCCGGCGCAGCGCGCGCACAGCAAACACAGACACGCCCACGAGCATCAGCACCGATCCGGCCACCCACCACGTGGGGAGCGAGTCGGAGTACGGGTAGAAGACCGCGAGGTCTTTCGGCCACACCGTCTTCACGAGGTATCGCATGTAGGCGACGACGGCGTTGGCGATGCGGGTCGACAGGGGAAGCACGCCGAGGCCGGAGACGGCGCCGCCCTGCTGCTGCACGACCATCGTCACCACGCTCGACGCGCCGGCGAGGGCCACGAACGGCAGCTTCTCGAGGACGAGCGACGAAAGGCGCCGCCCGCCGGCGAGCCGGCCGAGCGGCCAGATGTCGAAGAGCAGCAGCGCGATCGGCAGCGACACGAGCATGGGCTTCGCCATCAGCCCCAGCGCCATCAGGACGAACACGAGCAGATAGCGCGTCCAACGCGGCCGCCGGACGTACTCGACGTAGGCGATCATCGCGAGCAGCCAGAACATCGTGCTCAGCACGTCCTTGCGTTCCGCGATCCACGCCACCGACTCGACGTGCAGCGGGTGAATCGCGAACAGCGCCGCCGTAATCGCCGACGGCACGAGCGCGCCGGTGGCGCGTTTCAACAGGACGAACAGCAGCAGCACGTTCGCAGCGTGAAACAGGACGCTCGTGAGGTGGTGTCCGCCCGGACGCACCCCGAACAACTCGGCGTCCAGCATGTGCGAGAGCCACGTCAACGGATGCCAGTTCGCCGCGTGCCCGGTGGTCCACGCCCACACGAACCCGTGCCAGCTCAACCCGCCGTTGACGTTCGGGTTATCGCGCACGTAGCCCGGGTCGTCCATCCCGATGAAATCGAAGTGGCGCAGGGCGGCGAACACGACGACCGTCAGGGCGACCAGCCCGGCGCCCGCCCACACCGCCGGGTCTTTCAACGCCGGCGAGAGCACGTCATCGGTATCCGCCTCAACCTCAATGTGGGCGACCGGAGGGACTTTACGAGCTCGCTTTCGAGACATCCGCGAGTGACAGTGTATTCCGGTCCGCTACTGAGGCACCGTGCACGGACCGTCCTGCTTGCGGCGGAACGTGAGCACCGCGAACTCTCCCTGCGGGCGGTACTGAGGTGCCTCGGCGTCCCACACGAACGTGGTGCGCGCTCGTTCGACATCGGCGATGCCCACGAGGTCGTAGCACGCGCGCGCGTAGCGCTCCGCCCAGCGCTGCGCGGTGGAGTTGGCGGTGGGGGAGGTCATCCACGAGACGAGCATCGGCACGTACACGATGTACGCGGGACGCGCGTCCTCGATCTCACGCATGAATTCCTGGCGCATCCGTTCGGCATGCGGGTGGTCTTCGGACAGGGCGTACATATAGATGTAGCCGGTGGCTGACGACCGGCGTGAGTAGAAATAGATCTCCGGCTCCGAGCCGAGCACGGCGATTCGATCGCGCGGGGTCGTGTGCGCCTCGAGGTACTTTCCGATCTCGCCGGCTTCGGGGAAGGGATTCATGTCGTACAGCGCCCGGCTCACCTCCCCGACAGGGATGCGAAACATCCAGTCGCGCTCGGTGATGACGAAGTGCGCGCCAACCGAGACCGCTGCGGCCACGCCAATCGCTTGGGCCGCGCGGGGCGTCACGGCGGTGCCGAGCAGCCGCGTCAGCGAGACGACGGCCGCGCCGGCCAGCAAGGCGACGGCCGGCAGGATCAGCACCCAGTAGTGCGGCCGGAACACGAACCCGGGACACAACGCGAGAAATGACGCGGCCGCGAGTCCCACCATGAACGTTCTTGGCTCACGAGGCCAACGAACCACCCAGAGCCCGGCCAGTCCGATCCCGGCCAGGATCCAGATCGCCCACGCGCCACGCGTGATGTAGCCAAACGCGAACGCCAGGTTATACAGCGCGTTCGACACCGGCACTTGCGAGACGTACGCCCTCGCGTAGTCGAAGGTCCAAAACCAGAACTTCCCGAGAACGCCCTGCGCCGCCAGTACGACGCACGTGACCGCGAACGGCACCAGTGCGCCGCCCAGGACGAGCGCCGCGTGTCGCACGCGTACGGAGGGCGGCCGTACGGAGGGCGGCGGTACGTAGGGCGGACCGGTTTGCGGTCCGCCATGCCGGAGCACGAACACCACCGCAAACAGCACGAACGCCGCCGCATGCTGCTTCATGAGGACCGCGACGCCGAGGAGTACGCCAGCCGTCAAGAACGCGGCAGCGCGACCCGACCGAATCGCGCCGAGCAGCACCAGCAGGCCACCGAGCGTGGGCAGCATCACGAAATGTGTGGCGTGGGAAAACGTGCCGACGACCCAGCGATCGAGCGACAACATCGCGAAGGTCCCGGCCGCGACCGCCGCGGCTGAGGCGGTGCCCAGAACGCGGATGCCCAGCCGAAAGAGCAGCAGAGTGCTGGCCGCGTTGACGAGCAGTAGACCGAAGCGAATGGCCCACGGCGTTTCGCCAAACACCGCAAGGATTGCGGCGTACGCGTAGTACGTCCCCGGAAACTTCATGTTGTAGGCGAGCTCGTACGGTGGGACGCCTTGCAGAATCAGCTGGCCCGCGTAGGCGTACTCGCCCTCGTCACGCTCGAGGGGAGCATGGGCCAGACGGAGCCGGACGAACGCGGCGACGCCGATGACGACGAGAACCGCGATGAGCGCTCCGTGGCGCACGAACCAAGACGGAGTGGTGGCGGGCGCCGGACGCGAACGCATCCGGCATTGTTGATCAGCGATGAGCCCTGAGCCCGCTGCTCGCGGCCGCGTAGTTGGCGTCTCGAATGAGGTCGATGACCGTGTTGACGGCGGCGCCGACGGCGCTCGCCACCGGATCCGAGAGGCCGACGCCGCGCTCGAGTCGCGCCGGCTCGCACCCGACGACGACAACGCGCGGAGGCACGCCGCCGAGACGGGTCAGCAGCGCCAGCACCGCGCGGGGTGCCATGTCGGCCGCGTCACTCGCCGCGGGTGCGGCGGTTGACGTTGACTGCACTGCATCGGGCTCGCCCACGTAGACCGTGCCTGGCCTGCCGCCACGAGATGCGGCGTCGATGAACACGGCGAGGTCGTATCGCCGTTCGAGCAGCTCCGTCGCGAGGTCTCTGCCGCGCACCCCGAAGTCCGCGATCCGCACGCTGGCCGGCCACGGCTGCCTCGCGAGGAGCGTGCGCGCGACCTCGACGCCGAAGCCGTCGTCGGTCAAGCAAATGTTGCCGAGACCGGCGACTAGAACTCGAGGGGGCGCCGTGATCCGAGATTGAACACGAGCACGAGCGTGCGAATAGGACCTGACAGGATTCATGACTGACTCTCGCCCTTGCCGTTGAACGTGGAATCGCCGACTCACTGAGAGGACCGAGGGGTGCAAGACAGACGCCAAGGCGCGTCTCCGTCGAACGCCAGTGCCGGGACGAAAGCTCCCGGAACGTTGACGTGTCGTGGTAGCCGCAAGGTCACTCTCTTTGAGCATCCCGCGTTACTGTCGAGGGCGCGAGAGTTCCCCTTCGGCTGTTTCTATTCCCTATTGATGTTGCCGATCCGCCACCTCATCCAGCAACACATCGAGTGTGTCGTCCCACGTCGGCAGCGCTCGGGATGTTCGGAACGCGAGGAGCGCGTCGAGCGTCTCGCGGCGCAGGCTCAGCGATGCGTTGTGGGGCAGGATGCGATCGAGCGCGGTGCGCCAGACCGTGGCCGGCAGGGTGAAGGTCGCGTCCGTATCCCAAGGCACGGGTTCGACGCTGAAGGCCTCGTTCTGCAAACGAAAGATGGAGCCCGTGAAGAGGAACCGCAGAGGAATGCCGTCGTCGCGTACGCCATGCAGGTACCTGGTGGACGCGATCTGGAAATCGTAGGTGCACGGCACGACGAGATCCGCGGTCGTGACGCGCTCGAATGCGGGCACGATCAGCGCGACACGCGCCCACAGCAATGGCCGCAGCTTCCGCGACCACAGCGGAGAGTGGCTCGACGCCGCCCGCAAGTGCTTGGCCTCATCGACGGACCGGCGGCTGACGCGTGGCTCGATCTGCACCTGGCACCGGAGGGCGAGCATGTGGACCCGCGCCTGACCTTCGTTCTGGATGCGCAGACGGAACGACACCGCGGACGTCGCGACCTGCGACGACGGAGACGGATCGCTCACGTGAAAGCGGAGGGTCGTCATCAGGACATTCCGCGACGTCTTCACGGCGCACCCGGTGCAATTGCAGCGCCACGCGGACGGTCCGGTGCAGCGGTGAGAATTGGTATCTGTCGCCGCGACGCGCCGTGATTGGCAGCGGGTGGGCGCGACTCTTCGGACTCTTCGGACTCTTCGGACTCTCTACCGATTGAAGCGAAAGATCCTCGCGTCGTCGTTCTCCTGGCCGAGGCAGGCGTCGCGGAGCAGGTTGGCCGCGATCATGCTGAACGTGATGCCGTTCCCGCCGTACGCGAGGGCGAACCACACGCCCGGATGTTCGGGCACCGTGCCAATGAACGGCAAACCATCCTCGCTGGTGGCGAAGGTTCCCGCCCAGGAGTAGGCCACTTCCAGCCGCATGCGCGGAAACATCCGGCTGGCGCGGGTGAGGAGTCGCGCGATCTTGCGGTCGAATCGCCGCCGGCTGCGATGAGTGAACGCGCCCGGCTCGTCCTCTCCCCCCGCCAACAATCGCCCGTCGTCGGTGGTCCGGAGGTAGAGGTAGGGCCGCGCCGTTTCCCAGATGAGACACCGATCGGACCAGCCGTCGAAACTTTCCAGCGGCTCGCTCGCAAACAGCCAGGTACTCGTGAGCTTGCCGGTCCGCCGGCGGAGCATCAGCGCGGCCTCATACCCGCTGGCCAGAATGACGCGCGAGGCGCGCACCGTGTGTCCGCCCGCGATCTCCAGGTGGGTGCCGCCTCGATCGCGCTGCAGACGGGTCACCGTGGTCCGGTCGAAGACTCGAGCGCCGGCCGCCGCCGCGGCCTCCAGCAGCCGGTACGTCAGGCGATAGCTGTTCACCTCGGCCGTGCCGTACGCGCGGATCGCCCCGGCGGCGTTGAACGTGTAGGCCGGCGCGAAGTCGGCGCGCGTCAGCCACTCGACGGGGAGGCCCAGCTCGTGACGCAGGTTGTATTCCTGCCGCAGCCCGCGAAGGCTGCTCCGGCTGGATGCCAGGTAGAGACTGGACCGCCGAGTAAAGCCGCACGAATCACCCAAGGCGGTGCAGATCGAGTCGATCCGGTCGATAGCATTGAGCCCGAGCTTGTACACGCGGGCGGCATTCAGGGGCCCGATCGTGCGGTTCAGCTGCTGCAGCGAGGAGTCGGTGTCGTACAGGAGCAGGCCGGACGAGGCCGCGGAGCTGCCGCTCGCGACGTCTTCACGATCGAGCACGACGACGTCGACGCCGGCTCGCGACAGCTCGTAGGCGATCAATGCGCCAGTCATGCCGGCGCCGATGACGGCGACGTCCGTGGTCAGGTCGCGATGCAGGGAGGGGAACGTACCGAGCAATCCATCACGGAGCCGCCAGAACGGAATGCCGCTGTGCAAGTCCATCTGCGGTTCCCGCTAGGATCTCGCGCGCTGCCCTCGATATGTCGTGGGTTCGTGTTCCGAATGGGAGGGTGTCAGGTCGCTCGGCGCGAGCTGATAACAAAAAAGGCCAGCATCTGCTGGCCTTTTCAGAATTGGGTCCGCCTTCGCTGAACGCCGCTGGCGCGGCAGCTACGGCGGACAGCCTTCGCGTGGGCTCGCTGGCTCGCCAGCCGAAGCTGCCAGCGCAGCGAGCGATTAGCGCCGGCGCTGGCTCGCCAGCCGAAGCTGCGAGCGCAGCGAGCGACTAGCGAAGGCTGGTGCGGAAGGAGAGATTCGAACTCTCACGCTCTTACGAGCGCCAGCCCCTCAAGCTGGTGCGTCTGCCAGTTCCGCCACTTCCGCAGGGGCTTCCGAAGTTTCGGTACTACTGGCCGCCGCCACCGCGCTTCGGTGCCGCGGGCGGAGGCGTCGCCGGAGCCGGCGTTTGCGTGCCGGTCGCGGGCGTTGTCTGCGGTGCCGGAGCCAGTGGAGTCGTCGGGAGCAGCGGCGCCGCCGGCGCGGGCGCCGCTGGTGGGCCCTCCTTGCCGGAGATCACGGAGCCGGTCCCGCCGGACTTCGTCAGTGCGCCGAGGCCGAGCGAGGCCACGATGAAGAGGCCGAACAAGACCCACGTGGCTCGGGTCAGCACAGTCGCGCCGGAGCGCGCGCCGAACGCCGTCTGACTGCTCGCACCGCCGAAGGCCGCCGCGATGTCGCCGCCCTTGCCCTGCTGCAGGAGGACGACCACCAGCAGAAGGAAACAGATGAGCACGTACAGCCCAACAGCGAGGTAGTAGAAGAACATAAGCTCCCGAGTATACCGGCGTCAGGGGCGTTTGGCTATCGGGCCGCGCGGCGTGCGATTTCGGCGAAGGTCTTGGCCTCGAGGCTCGCGCCGCCGACCAGCGCGCCGTCGACGTCCGCGAGGCCGATCAGCTCGCCGATGTTCTCGGGCTTGACCGACCCGCCATAGAGGACGCGGCACCGGTCGGCGGCCGTGGGGCTGAACCAGGTGGCCAGCCGGTGCCGGATGTGCGCGTGCGCTTCGCCCGCCTCGGCCGCGGTCGCGTTGCGGCCGGTGCCGATCGCCCACACCGGCTCGTACGCGATCACGAGCCCCGCCAGCTCGTCCGCGCTGACCCCGTCGAAGCCCGTCTGAATCTGCCGGTCGAGCACGGCCAGCGTCTCGCCGCGTTCCCGCTCCATCAACGTCTCGCCGATGCACACGATGGGCGTCAGCTGCTCGTTGAGCGCCGCGCGGAGCTTGCGGTTCACCCACTCGTCGGTGTCGCCGAACATCCGCCGGCGCTCGGAGTGGCCGATGATGACGTGCGTGGCGCCGGCCTCACGAATCATTCGCGCGCTCACTTCACCGGTGAAGGCGCCCTCGCGTTCAAAAAAGACATTCTGCGCGGCGATTGCAATCGACGTCTGCCGCGCCGCATCGGCGGCCGCCGCGAGCGCCGTGAAGGGCGGCGCGACCACGAGATCGACGCGGCCGATCGCCTTTTGCAGCGTCCCGAACTCGCGCAGGAACGCCACCGTTTCGGCGATGGTCTTGTACATTTTCCAGTTGGCGGCGATGAGTGGAATGCGCATAGGAAAGCCAAAAGCCAAAAGCCAGAAACTTCCGCGTTAGGTGAGCGCCTCGACGCCCGGCAGCTGTTGTCCGCCCAGAAACTCTAGGGACGCGCCGCCGCCCGTCGAAATATGCGTCATCTTGTCGGCGACGCCGGCTTTGGTGACGGCCGCGACCGAGTCGCCGCCGCCGATGATCGTCGTGCCCTTCACGGCCGCGACGGCCTTCGCGACGCCGATCGTGCCGGCCGCGAACTTGTCGATCTCGAACACGCCCATCGGGCCGTTCCAGACGACGGTCTTCGCGGTGCGGATGATGTCGGCATAGGCCGCGACGGTCTTCGGGCCGATGTCGAGGCCCATGCGGTCGCCGATCGCCGCGCTCTCCACCGGGATCGTCTCGGCCGGCGCCGCGGCGTCGAGCTTCGGCGCGACGACGTGATCGACCGGGAGCGCGAGCGTGATGTTGCGCGCCTTGGCCCGCGCCAGAAGATCGCGCGCAGTGTCGATCAGGTTGTCCTCGACCAGTGACGTGCCGACCGGGCGCCCCTGCGCCTTGAGGAACGTGTAGGCCATCGCGCCGCCGATGACGAGCGCGTCAACCTTAGCGAGCAGGTTTTCGATGACCTCGAGCTTGTCGGAGACCTTCGCGCCGCCGAGGATCGCGACGAACGGATGCTCCGGATTGTGCAGCGCCTTGCCGAGGTACTCGACCTCTGCGGCCATGAGCAACCCGGCCGCGGCCGTCTTCTTCTCCTTCTCCTTGATGTAGTGCACGATGCCCGCCGTCGACGCGTGCGCGCGATGGGCCGATCCAAACGCGTCGTTCACGTAGACGTCGCACAAATCGGCCAGCGCCTTTGCAAACGCGGGATCGTTGGCTTCCTCCTCGGCGTGGAATCGCAGGTTTTCGAGGACGATGACGCCCTTCGGGTTCGCGCGGATGACGTCGGCGGCAGCCGGTCCAATGCAGTCGGGCGCGAATGCAACCGGGCGTCCGAGCAGCTTGCTCAAGTGTTCAGCAACGGGCTTGAGGCTGAACTCCATCTTCGGCTTGCCCTTGGGGCGGCCGAGATGCGACGCGAGGATGACGGTCGCGCCTTTGTCCATCGCGTACCGAATCGTCGGCAGCGAGGCCCGAATGCGATTGTCGTCGGTGATCTTGCCCTGTTCGATCGGGACGTTGAAGTCGACGCGGATGAAAACGCGCTGGCCGTCGAGAGTCAGGTCACGGATCGTTTTCATCTGAAATGCGCCGGGTCTAAAGACCCGGCCTCCATCTCGCCTTTACAGCCCCTTCTTGGCCATGTGCAGCAGCAAGTCCACGCACCGTGAGGAGTAACCCCACTCGTTGTCGTACCACGCGACGACTTTCACGAAGTCGCCGTCCATCACTTTTGTGTACGGCGCATCGATCATGGCCGAGTGCGGGTTGCCGCGGAAGTCCACCGAGACGAGCGGCGCCGTGACGTACTCGATGATGCCGGCGTACGCGCCCTTGGCCGCTTTCTCAAACGTCGCGTTCACTTCTTCCGCCGTGGTCTTCTTCTCGACGAGCGCGCTCAAGTCCACCATCGAGACGTTCGGCGTCGGCACACGCACGCTGATGCCGTCGAGCTTGCCCTTGAGCTCCGGCAGCACTTCGCCGACCGCCGTGGCCGCGCCCGTCGTGGTCGGGATCATCGACAGCGCGGCGGCACGCGCACGGCGCAAGTCCTTGTGCGGGAGATCGAGCAGCTGCTGATCGTTCGTGTACGCGTGGATCGTGGTCATCCACCCTTTGCGCAGCCCAAACGTCTCGTTCAAGACCTTCGCCACTGGGGCGAGGCAGTTCGTCGTGCAGGAGGCGTTCGAGATGATCTGATGCTTCGCGGGGTCGTAGATCTCGTGGTTGACGCCCATCACGACGCTCGCGTCGGGTTTCTTCGCGGGCGCGGTGATGATGACGCGCTTGGCGCCCGCGGCGATGTGCTTGGCGGCGCCGTCACGATCCGTGAACTTGCCGGTGGACTCGAAGACGACGTCCACGCCCAGGTCTCTCCAGGGCAACTGCGCGGGGTCCTTGATCGCGAGGACCTTGATCTGGTCCTTGTCCACCGTGATCGTGTCGCCGGTGGCCTTGATGTCGGCCTTCAGGTTACCGAGGATCGAGTCGTACTTGAGCAAGTGCGCCAGCGTGCCCGCGTCGGTCAGGTCGTTGACCGCGACGATGTCGATCTCCGGATGGGCCATCGCCGCGCGATAGATGTTGCGGCCGATCCTGCCGAACCCGTTGATCCCGACCTTGATGGCCATGTAAGCGAGCTCCTCTCCGCGCCTCTCCGCGCGTCACAAATCTCCACATTCTAGCGTCCCTTCACGTCCTTCCGTCCGGCCGGAGGTATTATTTATCGATTTCATCTGTGCATTTTCTGTACACGCTGACCATCGTCGTCCTCGCGGTGCTCCTGTCGCCGTGGTTTCTGTATCAGGCGATTCGGTACCGCAAGTACGTCCGCAGCCTGGCCCAGCGGATGGGACGGCTGCCGGTCAGCTTCAACCTCGACGGCGACGAATCGATCTGGATTCATGCCGTCTCGGTGGGGGAGGCGCTGTCGGCACGCGCGCTCATCGGCGAGCTGCGCGCCCGGTATCCGGGACTCAAGCTGTTCCTGTCGACGACCACGCTGACGGGGCAGCAGATCGCGCGCACCCGGCTACAGGAGCTGGACGCCGTGTTCTTCCTGCCGTTCGACCTGCCGATCTTCGTGAACCGCACGCTGCGCCTGGTCAAGCCCCGGCTGTTCGTGATGATGGAGACGGAGATCTGGCCGAATCTGCTGCGTGCCTGCCGGCGTCAGGGCGTGAAGACGATTCTCGCCAACGGTCGCATCTCGTCGCGGTCGTACCCGCGATACCGGCTCGCGCGGATGTTCTTCCGGCGCGTGCTCGTCGACGTCGATCGATTCTGCATGCAGAGCGAAGAGTCCGCACGCCGCATCATCGACATTGGCGCGGATCCGGGGCGCGTGTCCGTCACGGGCAGCTTGAAGTTCGATTCGCTGGAGGCGCCCGCGGCGGCCGCCGGGCGAGGCGCCAGCCGCGTGCTGCGCTACTTCCGGATTCCGCCATCACGGCCGGTCTTCATCGCCGCGAGCACGCTCAAGGGCGAGGAAGGGCCGGTGCTGGCCGCGTTCGCCGCGATCCGGCGGTCGCAGGCGAACGCGCTGCTCATCATTGCGCCACGCAAGCCGGAGCGGTTCAGCGAAGCTGAAACGCTGGCGCGTGCGGAGGGTCTGCGCGTGATTCGCCGGACCGAGCTCGCGGTGGATGCCGAGCCCCGCGCCGACGTCGTGATTCTCGACACGATCGGTGAGCTGGCGTATCTGTTCCAGGTGGCGACCGTCGTGTTTGTGGGCGGCAGTCTGGTGGATGGCGGCGGCCACAACATTCTCGAGCCCGCGCTCTACGGCAAGCCGATCGTCGTCGGACCGCACATGGAGAACTTCGCCGAGATTGCGAACACGTTCCTGCGCAGCCAGGCCGCGCTGCAGGTCGGCGGCCCGTCCGAGCTGGCGGAGGTCGTGTCGAGGTTGACGGGCGATCCGGTCGAGCGCGCCCGGTTGGGCGCGGCGGCTCGGGCGTTGGTCGAGGCCAACCGCGGCGCCAAGACACGGACGCTGGCGGTGGTCGAAAGCCTTCTTCCGCCCCGCGGCGGCCGCGGCGTGGTGATGCCGTTCAAGCGTGTTTAAGGGGTCGGAGGTGTTTTCCACCCCGTTCACGGTCAGCGTCGGCAATCTCGCGTTCGGCGGGCGCGGCAAGACGCCGGTCGCGATCTACATTGCGCGCCGCCTCTTGGAAGCCGGCGAGCGCCCCGCGGTATTGAGTCGTGGATACGGCCGGCGCTACGTCGAGGACGGCGCTGTGATCGTGAGCGATGGCGAGGGCCTCTGTGCGGATCTGGATCGCAGCGGCGACGAGCCCAGGCTGATCGCGTTGGCCGTGCCCGTCGCCGCCGTCCTTGTTTGTGAGCAGCGCGCGATCGCCGCCGCGCTCGCTCACCACGTCCTCCAATCCACGGCCCTCGTGCTCGACGACGGCTTCCAGCATCGCAGTGTCGCGCGCGACCTGGACATCGTCATCATCTCGATGTCGGACCTCCAGGATCGGCGCGCGCCGTTCGGCCGGCTCCGCGAGTCCACGCGCGCGCTCGCGCGCGCCAGTGCCGTCGTGATCGACGGCGCATTGCCCGAGGGCTTCGCGCAGACGATCCCTGACGTGCTGCGCGGCAAGGCCTTGTTCGCGCTCCGGCGCTCGCTCGGATCGGCGTTGCCGCTCGAGTCCAATCGCCCGTGGTTGTCACTGACTGGTCCGGCGCTCGCGCTGGCCGGCATCGCGCAGCCCGAGCGCTTCACGGCATCGCTCGCCGCAGCCGGCTGGTCCATCGTCGGATTGAGGGCGTATCCCGATCATCACCGATACACCTTCGAGGATCTCGACCGCGTGGCAGCGGCAGCGCGCGAGGCTGGCGTGAACGCCGTTGTCACGACCGAAAAGGACGCCGTCCGGTTGCTGCCGCTGCGTCCGTTCCCCGTGCCGATCGCCGCCGTGCCGCTCGACGTCGCGCTCGAGCCCATCGGCGCGGCGCCGGCATTTGGCGACTGGCTCATCCACGCCGTCGCCCGGTCGCGCTCGTGACCACGAAAGCCGTGAGACATCGGCTGGAGTACGCGATCGTGCTCGCCCTGCGCGCCATCGTGCGCTGGTTGCCGGATCGCGCCGAGTCGGCGCTCGGCGCTGCGCTCGGACACGTCGGATACCTGGCCATGCCCGGGCGCCGGCGGCTCGCGCTCAGCCAACTGCGCGGCGCGTTTCCGACACGCTCCGAGGCCGAGTGCCGTGCGATTGCGCGCGCGGCGTTCGTGCAGGCTGGGCGGCACGTGATCACCGTGTTCAAGTTCAGCACGCTCACGCCCGACCAGATGCGCGCGCGGGTCGAGTACGAGGGTGAAGACCGCATGCGGCTGGCCCTCGCCGCGGGTAAGGGCGTGATTGCCGTGACGGGCCACTTCGGGTACTGGGAGATCATGGGACTGGCGCACAGTCTCCTGCTGCCGCCGATGTCGGTGACGGCCCGGCAGCTCGACAATCCGCGGCTCCACGAGTTCGTCGAGCGGCTTCGCCAGCGGACCGGCAATCGCGTGATCTACCGGAACGGCGCCGTGCGCCGGATTCTCCGCGCGCTCGACGCCAACGAGATCGTGGCCATGCTGCCCGACCAGCACATCCACGGAAGCGATGCCGTGCGCGTCGACTTTTTCAACCGGCCGGTGGCGACCACGTCGGCCGTGGCGACGCTCGCGCTGCGCACCGGCGCGCCCATCGTGCCCGGCTTCGCGCTGCCGCTCGAAGGCGGGCGCATCCGCCTCGTCTACGAGCCGCCGGTCGAGCTGCCGGCGCCCGGCTCGCCGGATCCCGTCCGCGAGCTCACGCAGCGCTACACGGACGTGCTCGAAATGTACGTGCGGCGGCACCCGCATTTCTGGCTCTGGATGCACCGCCGCTGGCGCGATCTCGACGACGAAGCGGGCGATCTGCACGATACCCTTCCACGATCCCGGCCGATCGAGGTCGAGGACGAATCACGCGGAGTGTTCGACTGATGGCTGGGCTCCTGCACCGGATCGTGATCCGCGCACCCAATTGGCTGGGTGACGCCGTCCTGGCGCTGCCGGCCATGACGGCCGTGCGCCGGCATTTCGCCGATGCGCACCTGACCGTCGCGGCGGTGCCGTCGGTGGCCGCGCTGTTTCGCGAGGAAACCGAAGTCCGGCCCGATCGTGTGCTGGAGCTCCCCGAGATGACGCGCGCCGCCGTGGCCGCGCTCGAAGGCGGAGCGTTCGACGCCGGACTCCTGTTTCCGAACTCGTTCCGGTCGGCGTGGCAATTCTCCCGCGCGGGCATCGGCGAGCGATGGGGATTTGCGACGTCGATGCGGGGCATGTTGCTCACGCGCAAGAGCAAGCGACCCGGTCCCGAACGCGGCCGGCACCAGGCGGACTTCTACCGCGCGCTCGTGCGCGGACTCGACATTCCGTGTGACGACGCGCCGCCAGTGCTGCGCGCGTCGGCGCCGAGCCTCGAGCGGGCGACGGCGCTGCTCAGGCAGCGCAACGTGACCGCCGGGATCAAGCTCGTCGGCGTCGCGCCGGGCGCCGCGTACGGCCAGGCGAAGCAGTGGCCGCCCGATCGCGTGGCGGCGGTGCTCGCGAGGTTGGTGCGCGATGCCGGCGTCACCTGCGTGATCGTCGGCGCATCGCACGACCGCGCCGCGGCGCGTGAGATAGAATCGTGGCTTCGCGCGCACGCGTCCGACACGGCCGCGCGTGTGGTGGATCTGGTGGGCCGCACCAGCCTGGCCGCGCTCGTGGGATTGACGTCGCAGTGCGACGCGTTTCTCTCGAACGATTCGGGCGCGATGCACGTGGCCGCCGCGCTCGGACGTCCGGTCGTGGCCACGTTCGGGCCGACCGACGAACGCGCGACCGGTCCGATTGGCGTCCACGATGTGCTCACCGCGCCGGTTTTTTGCCGCCCGTGCCACCTGCGTGACTGTCCCATCGACCATCGCTGCATGAAACGCATCACCGTCGACCGGGTCTTTGCCGCCGTCGGGCGTCACCTCGGCGTCATCGTCCGCGACCCGGCCGCATTGCCGGAACCGGCGGTGCCGTCATGAAGCCCGCGGTCTTTCTGGATCGCGACGGCACGATGGTGCACGACACCGGCTACCTCAGCCGCCTCGAGGACCTGCAGTGGTTTCCGTACACGATTGATGCCGTCCGGTTGCTCAATCGCGCCGGGTTCCTCGTGATCGTGGCGACGAATCAGGGCGGCGTCGGCCTGGGCTTCTACCCGGAGGCGTTCGTGCATCAGGTGCACGGGATCATGGCCGACCGGATCGGTGCGGCCGGCGGACGCGTGGACGCCTGGCTCTATTGCCCGCACCATCCGCACGCGAAGATCGAGGCCCTGCGAATCGAGTGCGACTGCCGCAAGCCGCTCGGCGGCATGGTGCAGCAGGCGCAGCAGCAGTTCGACATCGATCTCGCGGGGTCGTTCGTCGTCGGCGACAAGATGAGCGACGTCGGCCTGGCGAAGTCGGTGGGCGCGCGCGGCATTCTCGTGCGCACCGGACACGGCGAGGCCGAAATCGCGCGCCGCGGCGGCCGGGTGCCCGAGGCGGCGCTCGTGGCCGACAACCTCATCGAGGCGACGGCGTGGATGCTTTCAGATGGAGGCCGGGTCTTTAGACCCGGCTCAGCGTCGTGACCGCGAAGGTGTCTCCAGCGCGCCTTCGCGCCGTGCTCCGCCGGGTCCGCCGCGCGCGGGTCGTCGTCATTGGCGATCTCATCGCCGACGAGTTCATCTACGGTCGCATCGAGCGCGTCTCTCGCGAGGCGCCCGTGCTGATCCTGAGATACAACGCCACCGAGATCGTGCCGGGCGGCGCCGGTAACGCCGCCAACAACGCGGCGGCGCTTGGCGCCCGTGTCGAAGTGTTTGGCGTGGTGGGACGAGACGACGCGGGCCGCCGGCTACGCCGATCGCTCGGCGCGCATGCCAACGTCGCGGGCGTTGTCAGCGCGGCCGGCTACGTGACGCCGGTCAAGACGCGCATTCTCGCCGGTGGCGTGCATTCCGCGAAGCAGCAAGTCGTCCGGATCGATCGGGCGGGTTCTTCCGTGGCGCCGGCGATCGCGCGGCGGTTGGAGCGCCAGCTCGCTCGCGCGCTTCGACGCGCGGACGTCGTCATCATCTCCGACTACGGCGGCGGTCTGGCGACGCCCGAGATGTGGCGTCGAGTGGTCGCGTCCGCGCGGCTCAAGCGTTCGCCGCGGGTGCTGGTCGATTCGCGCTACGACCTCGCGAGGTTCACGGGAATCACAGCCTGCACACCCAACGAGTCCGAAGTCGAAGCGCTGCTGAACGTCCGAATTGACGACGACAAGGGCGCGCTCGAGCGTGGTGGTCGCGCGTTGCTTCGGCGGTTGGGCGCGCGAGCCGTGCTCGTCACGCGGGGGAGCCGCGGCATGGCGCTGTTCGAGCCGGATCGGCCAACCGATCACATCGCGATCGCGGGATCGGACCAGATTGCGGACGTCACGGGCGCGGGCGATACCGTGATCGCGACGTTTGGCGTCGCGCTCGCCGCGGGCGCCACGTTCGGCGAGGCCGCGCGTCTCGCGAATCACGCCGGCGGGCTGGTGGTGATGAAGCGGGGCACGGCCACCGTCGGCGCGGACGAGCTCGCCGCCGCGCTGCGGTGAGACATGGGACAGATCCTCTCCGAACAAGGTCTCGTCGCCCAGGTCGCTGACGATCGGCGTGCGGGCCGCACGGTGGCATTCGCCAACGGCTGCTTCGATCTGCTGCACGTGGGGCACATTCGCTATCTCGCCGGCGCGAAGGCCGAGGGCGATCGCCTCGTCGTCGCGATCAACGACGACGAATCCGTGCGAGCTCTGAAAGGGCCGCACCGTCCGATTCTTCCGGGGACCGCGCGCGCGGAGCTGGTCGCCGCCCTCCGCACGGTCGACTACGTCGTGATCTTCGGCGATCGCACGGTCGACCGCCTCCTGCGGCTGCTGCGGCCCGACGTGCACTGCAAGGGCACGGACTACACGGTGGACACCGTGCCGGAGCGCGAGACGGTTCGTGAGTACGGCGGCCGCATTGCGATCGTGGGCGATCCGAAAGATCACTCCACGCGCGAGCTGCTGACGACGATCGGTAGAACCGAAGAACCCCGGAACCCCCGGAACCCCCGGAACCAGTAAATGTCCCGGATCCTGGTCGTCCGCCTCGGATCCCTCGGCGACTTGGTTCACGCGTTGCCGGCGGTGGCCGCGCTCCGGCGCGCCCACCCGGATGCCGAGATCGACTGGCTCGTCGATGCGCCGCACCGTGAGTGGCTGACGCTCGTGCCGGTGATTTCGTCGATTGTCACGCTGACGGGCCGCACCGCGCGCGCGTGGCTTGCGGCGAGGCGGATGCTGCGCGAGCGCCGCTACGACGTCGCCCTCGACTTTCAGGGCCTGATCAAGTCCGGCGCCCTGGCGAGATTGTCGGGCGCCGCTCGCGTCATCGGCTTCGATCGTGCGTCTGCGCGCGAAGGCGCCGCGGCGGTCTTCTACGGCGAACGCGTCGAGGCCGAGGGCGGGCACGTCATCGAGAAGAATCTCCGCCTCGCCGCGCGTCTTGGTGCGCGCACCGACGTGAGGGAGTTTCCGATCGCGCCCGTCGTCTCGCCGGCGCTCGACACCGTGCGCGCAAGCCTTGCAGGTCCGTTCGCGCTGCTCAATCCCGGCGCCGCGTGGCCCAACAAGCGCTGGCCGCCTCAGTCCTTCGGCCGCGTCGCGGCGCACCTTCGCGATCGCCACGGGCTCAGATCGGTGGTCTTGTGGGGGCCGGGCGAAGACGGGGCAGCGCAGGCGGTCGTGTCAGCGTCGGCTGGTGCGGCCATCGTCGCGCCGGCGACGCGGCTCGCCGACATCGTGGCGCTCGCCCGCGCAGCGCGGCTCATGGTTTCCGGGGACACCGGACCGACGCACATCGCCGGCGCGGTCGGCACACCGATCGTCGCGCTCTTCGGGCCGACGAGTCCCGCGCGCAACGGCCCGTGGGACGCGACGGACATCACGCTCTCGCGGTACGAGGCGTGCGGTTGTCACTACGAGCGGACCTGCCGCCGGGGCGCGGAGTGGTGTCTGGCGACCATTCGCGTGGACGAGGTGGTGGCCGCGATCGATCGGCGCCTCGATGTGAGCGCGCGTGCCGGCCGGCAGGCGCCGGCGGCGAGGTAGCGCGGTGCACGCCCTCAGCGCCCTCGTCGTACGGCGACGTGTGCCGATCGGATTTGTCTGCGCGGTACTCGCCTATTGGCTGGCGACGCCGACGACGGCCTCGATCCTGCTGGGCGCGATCGTCGCCTTACCCGGGGAAATGCTGCGCATCTGGGCCGCCGGTCATCTGGACAAAGGGCGCGAGATCACGCGGAGCGGTCCGTACCGGTTCGTCCGGCATCCGCTCTATCTCGGGTCGGCCATCCTCGGCGCCGGCTTCATCATCGCCGCGCGGAACTGGTGGGTCGCGGCGGTCGTCGGCGGATACCTCGCGCTGGCGCTCGTCGCGGCGATGCGCGCCGAGGAGTCCGCGCTCGAGGCGCGCTTCCCCGGTGGATATGCGGACTACCGCGCCGGCCGCGCGACGCCGGTCGATCGACGCTTCAGCCCCGCGCGCGTCGTCGCCAATCGCGAGCACCGCGCGGTGATCGGCTTCGTCGCCGGCTTTCTGCTCTTGCTGCTTCGAATGCAGTTCTAGACCAAGAAGCCCTCCGGAGAGAGCGAACGAGCGAGAGCGAGTGAGCCACGCGAACGGAGTGGGGAGGGAGGGGCCCCGCGAGTGAGCGTGTTGGGGGGTCCGCGGGGGCGAAGCCCCCCGGATCAATAATGTGGCGGGGTCGACGAGACTCGAACTCGCGACCTCCGGCGTGACAGGCCGGCGTTCTAACCAACTGAACTACGACCCCGCTCTTCGTGCGGCTTGCACTGGGTGAATGGAGGCAATGAGCCAATGGGGCCATGCTGCACCCCGTCGCGCTCCTGTCACGTTACCCGAACTCACCCTGCCGTACTGGCTGCCGAGGTTTGTTCACCCATTTACCCACTCACTCATTCACTCATTCACCCATTTCCAGTGATGCCGTGAATGGTGGGCGGTACAGGATTCGAACCTGTGGCAGCCGGCGTGTAAGGCCGGTGCTCTACCACTGAGCTAACCGCCCCGACCGGCAACACGTGATTATGGCATCGGGCTGACAGGCAATCAACCGCGAGGAACCTTCCGGAACCCCCGGAACCCTCGGAACCCCGGAACCATCGATTTGCTACGATGCCCCGTGCCCTTTGCGTCCATCGTCGGCCACACGCACGTCGTCTCCCTGATGCGCCGCGCCGCGGCCGCCGGGCGGGTACCGCAAAGCCTGCTCGTCGCCGGTCCGGAGGGCGTCGGGAAGCGCACGTTCGCCATCGCCATTGCCCAGGCCGTCAACTGTCCATCTCGCCGTGACGGCGACGGATGCGGGACGTGCGTGACGTGTCAGCGCATCGCGCGCGGCCAGCACTCGGACGTCACGATCGTCACGCCCGGCGACGAAGCCTCGATCAAGATCAAGATGCTGCGCGAGCGCGTCCTCGACCCCATCGGGTACCGTCCCTTCGAGGCCGAGCGTCGCGTGTACATCATCGATCCGGCCGACGAGGTCACGGCGGAAGGGCAGGACGCCCTGCTCAAGACACTCGAAGAGCCGCCGCCGGCGGCGATTCTCGTGCTGGTGAGCGCGTACGCCGACACGCTGCGGCCGACGGTCCAGTCACGATGCCGGCGGTTGCGGCTCGGCCCGCTGTCCGAGCGCGACGTCGCCAGGATTCTGGTCGAGCGGTGTGAGGTCGACCGCGCCCGGGCCGGCGCGCTGGCGGCCGTCTCCGGCGGCAGCGTCGCGCGCGCGTTGGCGATGGCCGACGA
>Ga0137427_10000239_pt1 | contig 30664 bp, 26 predicted proteins | sample EasRivERMZT700_2_FD_102309 | JGI IMG/M metagenome (GOLD analysis project Ga0137427, IMG submission 102309) | Soil microbial communities from meander-bound floodplain in the East River, Colorado, USA - East River MetaG ERMZT700_2 | ecosystem: Environmental > Terrestrial > Soil > Floodplain ...
CGCCGTCAGACATCGCGCCATCGGCGTGACGGAGACGCCGCGCCGACAGATCGCCGTACAGCGCGCCCGCGTGCTCGATGATCAACGCCTTGAACTGCGCAAGATCGTTGTGCGGATCTGGCAACGGCGCGAGCCAGTGCATCCGCCGCCACGCTTGCACCACATCGGCATCGGTCATCCCTGTCAGGTGCTGGCCATCGTTGAATTCCAGTAGCACGCGCCAAGGCTTGCGTACTGGCACCGGGTAGATTCTGTTCATTCTTGCCTCTCTCACTTGTAAAGTGCGACGCCATCGGCGCCACATTCCTGGTCGAATAGAGCCATCGCCTCGTCATCGAACGGATCAACCATTTCATCCGCGGGCACGCTTAGCGTGCTCCGCGAGCGGAAAGGGATGACCGTAGTCTTAGCCTTGCCAACCTTGTACGTTTCGATGGCCTTGTCTATCTTCGTAACGGCCGGGTCCAGTTCCGCCGCGCGCTTAGCCTCTAGCCATGTCTGCGTGGCGCTACCCTCGACCGGCTTGAACGTTGTCACCCCCGGCCGCGTTTCTGACACGGTGGCGACGTACTCGCGCACACCGTAGGCCCGCGGAGCTAGCGCGATCTTGCGCTCGTCCACGATCTCACCTCGCACGACCTGTAGGTAGGTCCCCATGCCAACGGTGCGACGGTTGACAATCTTGCAACGGCCTTTCGTCGCAAGTTGGATCGCCGATGTCGTTGACGCCATGATCAGATCGCCGGCCTTAGTCCACGCTAGCTCCATCGGTCGATCACGCAAGCGCGCGAGGTGTAGAACCTCTGGCGAGTTTGCGTCAAGCCACGCGATCGCCGCGTCGCCTTTCACAAGCTCCAGAAGCTGCGCAGGGTCATCCTCGCCGAACGCGTTCGGACCGTACGCGAGCAGAGCCGCTAACGCCTCTGAGTCAACCTGGCCGCGACGCTCGCACTCCAGAAGCGCGAATAGCTCATCATCGTTGCTCAGCACGCCGTTATGGACCAACGCGATCCCTGGCGCGATCACCGGGTGATTGTTCTCTTCGTCGGTGGGCGAGCCCTGGGTCGCCCATCTGGTGTGAACGATCGCGGTCCTCATCCACCGCTGTAGCGGAGCTTGATCAACCGCGTACATCGCGGGTTCATCCCACTTCCAATACTCTGGCCAACCGTGCTCGCCGATCCACGCGAACCCGGTAGCGTCCCAACCGCGCTCCTGTAGTCCGGTAGCGAGATCACCTAGGACTAGGTCCGCCCTGGTGATGATTGATCCGTCCGCCCGTGATAGGGCGCCTATTCCGCACATATTCCCTCCGTTCTAGACCGCGATACCTAGATCGCGCTGTCTGTCTGTCGTTGCGTGGCGTCGGAATGCCACGCTGGTTGCGTCCGTGATCAATTCGTGGTCGACCAACACGGTGAGCATGTCGTCAACATGATCACTGGTCGGTATCGGCAATTCGCGCCGTGCGTACTCGACTATTGCCTGAGTAACGCGTACCCACGGATCGACCTTAGCGTAACTCAGTGTATGGCCTAACCCGCGGAATTCCACTGTGCCATAGGTCATAACCGGTTCAAAGTTGATCGACCAGTAACGACCATGAGGCACAAAGCCGCGACCATCGGAACGACGCGGAGTCAGGGATTCCGCCTCCAACCAATCCCACTCATACTGGCCGAGTATTGACGCTCCACACGTATTCCCACCGCGCCAACGGTGGGCGGGAACGAATGCCATAACCGGACGCTCCCACACGCGTAGAACGCGGACCAGGTGCCGAATCTGCTCGCGCGTGAAATCGGTCACGTCATGATGAACGTGCATACCGACGTTATCGGCGGTACTGCCACCGTTGTCTTTGACAGCGTCAAGCGCTATCTTGACCTGCTGTAGTCCGGTCTCGGTGCGCATCGGAGGTGAGACGAATTCGCCACCCGACACGGTAGAATCTGTCGTCATCTTCCACCAACGGAGCGTGTTGTGGTTGTAACGTTCCACGCGCGCTTGCAAACCCTGGTCGCGGCACGCTTGCGCGATCGCTTCTTGCATGTCGTCTACGTAGAGGTCGCAATCGTTAGACCGATTGAATTCGATTTCAATCCCGAATCGCCGATTGATCAGACCGGGCGCGACGCGTGGCAGCACCATACCGTGCCGTTTGCGCGCGCGGTACGCGGCCCACCGTGCCAGCGAGTACCGACCTGCTGTAGTGGGAGGTAGGCCCATCGTCCTGGCTACTTCGTTCCACGTGTAGCCCTGCTGGCGGAGATCGAGCGCGCGATCCTCGTCCTGCTCGCTTAGTTGACGATGGGAGGTGCGTGGCGTCGTTAACGGCGTGAATCTCTCATCCACGATCCAACTAAACGGCGAAGGGGCCTGCTCAGCGCTCCGCCGGCACTCCGCGCAGTGACACGGACCCCACGGCGCTCCCCGCGTGACTGCCACGCGGTGCACGTTCTCGCGGTGGGCCGTCTCGGTGTAGACGTAGCCACGATTCGCTAGGTCGTGCGCTAGTACGTCTCGACCGGCGATGGCTTCGCAATAATCGACAAAGCGAGCGCCGATAGTGATCGGACTGAGCATCCCGTCGATCGGCTCGCCCCCGTCCCACGACAGCACGTCGCCGCGGCGGAGATCCGACCAGGCCACATCAGTCAGTCGAGGCATGACAGCGCCACCCCCGTGTAGTCGGGATTCGACCAGCGCGATTCGCGCCGTTCATCGATCGTGCGAGAGTCCAGCGTCAAGCGCTGGACCGCGTACGCACCGCGACCCGCGCGCCATTCGGCGAGCGTAAAAGTGTCGTACGTGGCAAGGGCGTCAATGCTCATCGCGTGACTCCGTCGATCCATTGGATCTCCGCGCGTGCCAGGTCGATCCACTGTTGCGCTTCATCAACTACCGCTTGAGCAGAGTCGCGCGCCGTTTCCCACTTGGCGACTACCGCTTGAGCAGAGTCGCGCGCCGTTTCCCACTTGGCGACTTGGCGTTCCCAGTAGGCGCGATCGTCGTTCAGTGACCGACTCATCGCGCGCCCTGCAAGATCTCACCCGCGAGTGGGTGGAAATCGGTCACCGTCGCGTGGAAGTCCGACCAACGATGCTGATCGATCCATGCCGCTTCAAGGTCGCGCTCCAGACGCTCCGCGGCCGCGCGGTCGTTCTCATCCGCGAGCCATGCCTCAAGGTCATCGAACCTGCTCACCGTCTCACCTCCGGTCTTGTGCCGGTCTCATACCGACACTCACACGGTCTCATACGCGGGCGAGACTGTCAAGCGACCGCGCGCGAATAGCGCGAGAAACGCAAGTGAACGTGCACACGTTCACAAGGATCTGAGCTTGCGCGCGCGATGTGAGAAATTTGAAAGATTCGCGCGCGAGCGTGGCGCGCTCGACGTGCGCGACGCACGCACGTGCGTCGCTAGGTTGCGTGCGTGCGTCGCACGCTGAGCTAGAAGCTGCGCTTGCTAGCGCAAGCTCCGCTACGCGGCTACCATGACGAGAAGCAACCTAAGGTTGCGGATCGTCACTCCGACGGTGGTGCGAGAATGTTGAGTGAACGTCACTCAACATTGAGCGTTCATTGTGTTGGTACAAACGAACGCACGCGCGCGTGCGAAATTTGTATGACGCGAGCGAGCGAGCGAAGCGAGCGAGCGAGCATGCAGCGTGCACCACACGCTGCCAAGACAAGAGAACCAATCTTCTCGCAGGGGGTATACCCCCTGCTCGACTAGCTCAGCACCCCCTAGACCGGGGGTGCTTCAAACCGCGCCCTCCCACCTCTAGGAGGTGGGAGGGAATATTTCAGGCACAGCTTTCTGGGTCGATCTCGGTAGAGATCGGCCAGCTCCGGCTGTCGCCTCCGCTGCCCGATGTTGGTGCCCGCCCTTGGGGGCGGGCGGATGCTCGCCTTGAAGGCGAGCAGGCTTGCTCGGCTTCCTCCGTACGCCTCGGGAGGAATCCTCCTGGCGGAGGATGCTCTTTCTTCCGCGAAGAAAGAGGGGGGCCTTCGTAACAATTCTGTCACGGAGGACCCAGAATCACTCCCTAGTACACCCCGAACTCTCAGCGGTACACGTCAGCTACGAGCTGGTAGTCCCTGGCCCCAGGTGAGCCCGTCCTCGTTCGAGGCACCTTCGATCCCTGCTCGCGGGAGATCTTGTACACGGTGTCAGCCTGCTTCCGGGTGACACCTCGTCCGATCCCGTCACCGCAGTACTTCACGATCCTGCGGCAGTACTGGTTCTGGCCGGCGTACGCCGCCGCGATCGCGAGCACCTGCTTCCGCTCGGCCGAGTCCACGTAGTCGTCGCGGACTCTCGGGACCCAGGGCTCGCGCGAAGCAGCCCGTTGACGGGCTGCTTCCTTCTCCCAATCGAACTTGGCCATAGGTCTCTAGTGTATCACACCAGTATCAGACTCCACTCGGGGGAGTCTTACGAGATGTCTGACGAACTTGTTGTGTACGACGCGCCTGTCGAACCGAAGCGGCGCGGGCGCGGCGGGTACCGTCCTCGCACCTGGCAACCAAAGACCAAGGCCCAGGAGACGATGGCCTGGCAGTATCGCTCCTGGTCGTCCACGAAACGGATGCAGCACGCGCTCAAGTTGGTCCTTGAGGGGACCCACAGCCAGTCCGAGGCCGCTCGGCGGCTCGGAGTCTCCCGTTCGAGGCTCAACGAGCACGTTGGGAAGTACAAAGCGGAGCTGAGCCGCCGCGAAGAGCGTTCAGCGCGCGCTGCGGTCGACAGAAGGCAGCATCGCAGGGTCGATCCGGCCGATCCGGCCGTTCAAGCCGAAGCTCAGATCGAAACTCAACCAGAAGTTGAGTTTCCCGACCCGATCCCGCCTGAAACTACAGTTGAGTTGAAGGTTCGGGACCGTCAGCCGGACACCGGGGGCTTCGTGCCTTCCAGTCCTCTCGGCATCAAAGAGGTGCGGCGTATCCCGCCGATCGGCGAGTTCGTCCGGCGCTACTTCGACGGATTCAGGTGCTTCGACTGCGGAGTCCACCATCCGGTGCCGCAGTTCCACGACGAGATGATGGCGTTCGCGCAGGACCCGACTATCAAACGTGGTCTGATCCTCGTCCCTCCCGGCCACTCGAAGTCAACCTGTGTGACCGTCTGGGGCACGGTTCACGACCTGTACTGCGATCCGAACATGATGATCTCGATCATCTCGGCTGGCTCCGATCTGGCTCAGGCTTTCGTCTATCAGATCGCCAATCTGCTCACCAACCCGGATCTGTACGAGGATTGCACCGCCAACCCGATCGATGAGCTTGGTTCGCTGCGCGAACCGGGCTCAGGCTGGACCGCGAAAGGCTTCTATGTCGGGCGTGTCAGCCCGGAGAAAGATCCGTCGCTGCGCGCGTACGGCTGGGGTTCCGACATCTACGGCCGGCGTCAGCACAAGATCATCGTGGACGACATCGCTGGTGTCGACAACCAGAACAACCCCGACATGGTCGAGAAGATGCGGCGCAAGATCGTCCGAGAATATGACACCCGTGTTGGTGACAACGGAAAGCTGATCATCGTCGGCACCCGCATCCACCCGGACGATGTGTATAGCCACCTGCTTCAACTCAAGGACTATCAGGTCTACAAGCGCGCGTGTATCATCGATGAATCTGCTGGCATCACGCTCTGGCCCGATCACTTCTCTATCGAAGCCGCGCAGCGCGCGCGAGGCCGGATGACCCCGGCCGAGTTCGAGCTGGTCTACCAGAACGCCGACCTGCCCACCACCGAGTCGATCTTCACCGAGGAGCAGCTCCGCCGCTGCCACGACGATGACCGGATGCTCGGCGAGGTGCCGTCCGGCTGCTACGTGTTCATCGGGATCGATCCCGCCGGCGCGGGGGAGCAGGCCGGCTACACGTCGTTGACCGCGTACGCGCTTCATCCAGGTACCGGGATGCGGTTCATCGTTGATGTCGAGAACGTCAAGCAGATGCGCGCGTATCAGCTCAAGGACCAGATCTTCGAGTGGGTCGAACGCTACAACCCCCGCGAGATCATCGTGGAATCGAACGGCTTGCAGAGCCAGCTCGTCCAGTACAACCAGGATCTTCTCGTTCCTCTCGCGGAGAAGGGTGTACGTGTCAACGGTCACATCACGCACGCGGGCCGAGGGCAGGGCGGCAAGAAGGACCCTCAGTTCGGTGTCACCGCGATGGCCCCGCTCTTCCACAACGGTGTGATCCGCCTGCCGTGGGGGGACATCAACGCCAAGCGGAAGATCGGCGAGCTGGAGCACCAGCTCGTGCGCTTCCCGTACGGCATGGTCTACGACATGGTGATGTCGTTGTGGATCGCGGAAACCGGGGTGAAGGCGTTCTGGTCATCGAACCTGGTCGAGCCGTTCGATCCGCGCACGACGATGAACTGGCCGCAACGGATCACGTCGAAACGGACGATCTACGATCCGAGCAACGGTGAGATCCGTTCCCCGACCCGTTCAGAGCAGATGGGCTTCCCGATCTCGGAGATGGAGGAGCGTCAGCTCGTCAACGTGCGGCGTTCGGTGATGGTTGACCGGGGGGCTTCTTGATGATTCCTGTGTTCGATGACCCTCTCGTCCTCGCCCCCAACCTTTCTTCGTCCCAGGTGATCGCCTCGACGTTCGTCCCCGATCCCGAGGGCACCTTCGAGTTCGACGGCAAGCGTTTCCGCGACGTGTACTTCCCGGTGGACAGGGATGCCACCGACGCGCAGATGCGCGAGATCTGCTTCGAGATCCACAACGGCCAGCCGATGGACGACTATCAGCGCTGGGCGCTGTCAGAAGCGCAGTCTGGTGCTTGATCTCAGGGGCGAACTCGATCCAGCCCACTTCTCGGCCTGCTGGACCCGCTACCACGAACGGTGGGGCGAACGCAACCAACGCATGGAGCGCATCGAGCGCGCGGCGCGTGGCGAATGGTCCATTCGCCTGCCCGATGACAAGCCTGTCGAAGAGTCGCACTCTCCGAACCTGATCCTCACCGCGTTGGAGGACACCGCCGAGGCTGCCAGCCTCATCCCGTCCGTGCGGATCAAGCCTTCCGGCACGACCGACGCCTCCAAGAAGGTCGCCGGCAAGATGGAGAAGATCGGAACCTCCTACCTGGAGGGCTCCGAGATCGAGCTTCTGACCATCAGATCGCTGATGAACCTGTCCGGCTTCGGCATGTTCGCGTGGGTGGTCACGAAGAAGCCGGGCGAGCCGCCTCGAATCCAGTGGCGCGACCCTCGGACATGCTTCCCTGAGCCCACCGAAGGCTTCCTCGGGGTCACCAACCGTTGCTTCTTCGCGCGCGATTTGTATTTGACGCAACTTGACCCCGTATGGCAGGAGAAGTTCTGCTCTGCGGTGATCGGACGAGGCACCAACCCGAACTACTTCATGGATCACGCGGTCACGCTGATCGAGTACTACGATCCCGACGAGACGATCATCGCGGGCGTCTACGACAGCAACATCGTGGAAGGCCACAACCGGCTCCAGCCGTCTGAGCCGCCCCAATGGGTGTCGATCATCCTGGAGCGCACCGAGAACGAGTCGAAGCAGTCTCCGGTTGTCATCGGCCAACGAGTCACCTTCGACGGCGAGCCCCGCGGCCAGTTCGACCAGGTGATCGGCGTGATGGAGGCCCATATCCGCCTCATGCGCCTCACCTTGGACTACGCCGACCAGAGCGTCTACTCCGACATGTGGGTGAAGGACGTGATCGGCCGCGTCCCGATGGGCGGCGGTTCGCTGATCACGCTCGGACCCAACGGCGAGATCGGCCGCGTGCCGCCCGCGGTCAGCTCGATCACCGTCCACCAGGAGATGCAGCAGCTCGTGGAGGGCTTGCACCTCGGTGGCCGGTGGCCAAAGACCCGCCCCGGCGACATAGACCAGTCGAACATCTCCTCGAAGGCGATGGAGTCGGCGGTCGGGATGCTGAACACCGTCATCCGCACGTACCACCTGCTGATGCGCCGCGCGCTCAAGCAGGCGCAGCGCGTGATGTTCAAGATGGACCACCAGTCCGGCGAGAAGCGGCTGATGGCCGGCGTGTTCAAGAACCAGTCGTACCAGATCGACGTGGACACGAAGAAGGACATCGACATTTCGGCTGACATCGACGTGACCTACGGTCTCGGACTCGGCCACGACCCGTCGTCCTCGATGGTGATGGGCATCCAGGCGTCGCAGGCCGGCATCGTGTCGCTGGAGTTCGTCCAGGAGAACTTCGAGGGCATCGAGGACGTGCAACTGGAGAAGGTCCGGGTGGACGCCCAGGACTTCATCGGGATGATGAAGGCCGAGCTGCTCGCTGGCGTGCAAGGCGGCACCGTTCCAAAGGGAGCGCTGTCGAAGATGCTGCGCGGTCGTCTCAACGGCGAGACGATCCAGGACCTGTTCGACAAGTTCGTCGCCAAGCCCGAAGAGGAAATGCGCGAGTCGATGATGATGTCTGGCCTGACCGGCGGCATGGTCCCGCCCGGCCCTGCCCCACAGCAGGGCGGCATGGTCCCACCGGCCCCACCGCCTGAGGAGCTGTTCGCGGCTCTCGGCGCGGGCGGCGGTGAAGCGCCTGTCGAGCAGGAGACGATTGCCAGAACCTCAATGCCCACCAGCCCAGGTGGGTTCGCTGGCGTGCAGACCACGGGGTGAGTCTCATGGAGCGCATCATTGTTCTCGTCATCGCCGTGATCTTGTTCATCGTCCTGTTGAAGGTCTTGCTCGGCATCGTCTGAGTCTTATACTCGTCTGATACTGTAGAAGGCGAGCATCGAAGGGGGGTCGCATGACCTCATACACTCGCCGGCTGCTACTGGCCGTAACCGCTGTAACCGCATCTTTCGCCATCGTCCCACCGGGTGCTCCCGCGTTCGCGGAGCTGCCGATGACCGACTGGGTCGGCGAGTTCGAGCCGGGCTCCGACCTCGATCACTACTGCGACTGGGTGCTCGAACAGATCGGCGTCCCGGCAGACGAGCGGGCGTCGCGACAACCGGACACCGGACCGGACGGCCGGAAGTGTGCGATGCCCGATCTCGACATGATCTGGCTGCGCCTCACCCAGAAGGAGGCCGACGACGCCAACGCCCTGACCGGCCAGGCCCCGCTGATGGCTGCCGAGACATCAGGCGTCGTGTCTCTCCCCACACCGATCAGCAACGGCGGCGGGCCTCTCGCCCCGCCAGGACAGTCGGGGACGCAACAGATCCCTCCCGCGGTGCTGCGCGCCGGGACTCCCGTTGACGAATGGATCAACGGCGCGCCGTCGATGGCCGGGGTCCGGGTGGCGGTCATCGACACTGGCATCGACGCCACCCACGATGACCTCGAAGGCCAGGTCGCCACCGGTTTCAACTGCTCGCAGGATTACCGCGGCCCCGAAGGTTGGGGTCAAGATGCCCACGGCCACGGAACCTGGGTCGCCGGCCGGATCGGCGCGAAGCACAACGACATCTACATCACGTCCACCGCGCCCGGCGTGACCCTTCTGGACGAGATCACGTTCTCCACCGAGGGTTCGGCGTCGGAAGCAATGGTGTTGTGCGCGGTCAACATGGCGCTCGAACATGACGCCACGATCATCTCGGCGTCGCTCGGCGGTCAACACGTCGCGACACGATGCGGCGGGCCGTCTGTCTACACGAACGGCTGGTGCAAGGCCGCGCAGCGGGCGGTCGTTGTCGTCGCTGCGGGCAACGACAACATGGACGCGATCAACTTCGGACCGGCAAACGTGCCGGGCGTTGTGGCGGTCGGCGCGATCGTTGACTACGACGGCCTGCCTGGCGCGCTCGATGTCGGCCAGGGTTGCGGGCTCATGCACCTCGATGACGCGCTCGCCGTGTTCTCGAATTGGGGCTCGACCGTCCGCCTTGTCGCCAACGGAGGCTGCGAACTTGGCCTGCTGCCCGGACAGTCGTGGGGCATATCGTCCGGTACGAGCATGTCCACACCGGAGGTGTCCAGCGTCATGGCGAACACCGCGGCACGGTTCCCTGACTGTCGCGGCGACGCTCTCATCACGATGGTCATCAACTACGCGAAAGCGTGGGCGCGTGACCATCCCGAGGACGGCTACAGCGACTGGCCGGGTGCGTTCCCGCCGCCTCTCATCCGCTACGTGGACGAAGAGCCGTATCAGATTCAGCCCGACCCGGAAGAGCCACGTTACTGTGCTTTCGAGTCCGACCGCATCGGAGGTGCGTCGTGAAGCTCTCTGCCGCCCTGACTGTGATTGCTGTCAGCGCCATGCTTGCTGGCGGTGCCAGCCTGATCGGCGACGCGCTCGCCCACGACGAAGCGCCACCGTCCACGATCACCGTGCCGGACGACCCGTTCGTGACGACGACCACGCACGCACGCGACCGCGAGCAGATCAACGAATGCCACGTCACCCGCGAGGGGATGCGCCCCGGAGAGTACGAGTCGGAGTTCTGGCAGTCGTTCCGCTGCGCCGATGGCTACGAGTTCACTCTCGTGTGGGGGCAAGCGACGATCAGAAACACGTTCGGCAACGCACTACGAGAGGACCAGCCATGAAGTTCATCATCGGACTCATCGTCGGTGCCGTGCTGGCTGGCGGCACGGTTGCCGCCAACCTGCCGAACGCCGATAACGGGGAATGCGTCTGGTACAACGTCGCCTTCGATCGCTCCGATCCGACGTACATGGACCCCGATGGGGTCATTACCGGGGGTCTGGTCTCCCAGGTGTGCGGATACCAGGTGCCGAACTCCAGCGGCCACCTGATCGCCACCGATGACCTGTTCTGGACCGAGATCGATGCCGAACAGGCCGATGCCATCATTCAGGCCAGCAAGGACATCGCACTCACCGGAGACAACGTGTATCTAGGAGGGTGAACGCGGTGGGGGTGACCTGTGATGACGAATGTGAACGCAACCCCCGCCGTCTTGGAGCAACTTCCGGCCGGAGGTAATCCTTCGGCCCCGGCGTCAGGTACGTACGGCGAGAAGGCGGAAGAGGCCCGCCTCCTCGCTTCGCTTCCCGGCGAAGGCTCGCCGGAACAGGCCGACCAGGTAGCTCCGCTGCCTTCGATGGGCGGTACGCCGCCTCTACCCCCTCCAGCGGCGGGGCTACCTCGGTCAATCTTCGGTCCCTCCCGCCAGCCGGGAGTTCCGGCGAGCACGCCTCTGACTCCGATGGAACCTGAGGCCAGCGTCCCGCAGTCTCAGGTCCTCCAGATCTTCGAGATGCTGGCCGCTGATCCTGAGCGCAAGTACTCGGCGACGACGCGTCGGTTCGCTCAGATGATCATGGAGTCGATCCGCAAGTGAACGACCCTTACGGCTTCGGAGCGCCGCCGGCTCCACCGGACGTGTCGGCCCTCTTCAAGTCTATCGGGGCCGGCAAGATAGAGGACGCGCCACCCGAGATCTCCGCGCGCGACCGCCTTCTGGTCGGCGGCAAGATTCTTGCCGGAACGCCCACGGTCGAGCGCCCGCCAGAATTGCCGGACACACCGAGCCTGGCTCGCGAGATCGCCAACTTCCAGGTCGCCGACAACACGCCCGACGAGCGCCTGGCGCTGATGGCGGCACGGCTCGACCAATACGAGGCCAGCGATCCCGGCAAGGCAGCGCCCGATTGGCGCGCTTTCAACGAGAAAGGCAGGGCCGGCCGGCTGGACTCCAACATCCAGCCGCTCTACGAGCGCTTCGCTGGTGGTTCCGACGTCGAAGAGGAGGACTGGGGCAAGCTGACCGGGCACGTCCGTAAGACGGCCGATGTCGAATCCGAGGTGGGTGTCACCGGCAAGGCTCGGATCGTGGACAACGACGGCCGACCACTGGCGGTGGTGGACTTCCCGCAGAATGGTGACGGCTACTATGATCCGGCGCTGCGCGCCGTGTTCAGTGGCAAGTCGGGTGAGTCGATGCCGTTGAAGGCGCTCACCACGGAGTCCTCTGGCATCACCGTGTTCGCTGACGACTACGACGTGACGATCGCAGCGAAACCGACGCCCGAGACCGACTACTGGATGCGCCACATGCATCCGGGTCCGCTCGGCACCGATGGTGTCCCTCGTTGGATGCCGAGTTACCCCCTTTCCTTGCATTCGTTCGACACGATCGATTCGTCGGTGCTGCGCACACCCGGCACCGTGGTCGAGACGATGCACGCAGGCTCATACCCCGGCTTCACTCCCGGCGAGTTCATCGCGTTCGACAGTGACGGCGCAATGCCGCCGTGGGCGCAGGACGCCAAGCGCGTGCCTGGCGGCGCCGCGCGCGAGCGACCGGAGTTCAGCCTGGAGCGCCTTGGTCCCGACGACCTGACGGACGGCAATGCGGTGCGCTCGGCGATCGCCTCGCACGCGTGGGCGGTGTTCACGAACCCTGGTGGGCTGGAAGGTGAGTTGAGGGCCGAGGGCTATCAGCCGATCCCGCTTGTCGATGGCGAGCCGGCCATCCTCGTGATCGGCATGGATGCCGACGAAGCAGCCATGCGCGGTGCGATGCAAGTGAATGACGGCGTGCCAGCGAAGCTGAATGACGGCCCCAGCCGGATCAACGAGCTGTCCGACTGGTCGGTCCCGAACGCAGCCGGCGATGATGTTGGGCTGGGCGTCACCGGAGAGAAGGTGCCGGCCGGTATCGCGCGCGTCAGCGAGCACGTGGCTCGCTACGTCTACAAGGTGGACCAGTACGACGCCGACAAGATCTCAGGGCTGGCCGACGACCTGGAGAACCTGGGAGCGTCGAACGTCGTGATCTACTCCCAGCAAGGGGAGATCAAGGGTTTCACGCCGGCCCGGGAGCGCGCCTACACCGGCCCCGCTGCCTCGGTCAGGGTGATCCGCACCGCTGACTCGACCATCGGCGAACCGAACTCCGTCCCGGTTCACGTCCGTGGTGTCGCAGGTCTGCCTGGAGCGCCTGTGGCTCTCAATCCCGACGAGGCGACCATCGAGGGCATCCAGTTCGAGGTGCGTGGCAAGAAGGCCGTTGTGGAAGTCGATGCCGAGGGCGATCTGTTTCGGCGGTCCCAGGACGCTATCGAACTCGCCCATTGGGTGGGGCACGACAACGTGGAGCTGACCTTCGAGGGGAAGCGCATCTCCTTGTTCAAGCCTGATATCGCCTGATTCCTCGGGGTGTACTCAGAGATGAGTGACACGTCCATCTTCACGCCGGAGGTGGCGCCGGTCATTTCCCGGTTTGACGCTACGCCCGACCTCGCGCGCGTGGATCGCAACATCCAACAGATCTCGGCTGTCGAGTCCACATGGTCCCTGCCCCCACTGCCCGACGAGTTCAAGGCCGACCTCGCCACGCTCGGCGACGTTGACGACGTTGGGCTCTTTGACTTCCTGACCGGGATCGAGGACGAGATTCGACAGGCCAGAGAGCCTGAGATTCCCCAGCTCCCGCCGATCCCGAACCGGGGCATCGATCAGGGCCGAATCATCGTTGCCTCACTCTCGGGTAATCCCGCCCCGCAGGTGGCCACCGAGGACGCCGTGATGCGCACCAAGCTGGATATGATCCGGCACGGTCTCATCGACATGGACCCGTCGAAGGTCGATTCGTCGTGGAGCCCGGAGTTCAACCGCTTCCGCAACGATCTGGCGTTCGAGCGCTACGACGAACGGCTACGCGGCAGCCGCGAGGGCGCGATGCCGCTCTCGGGCGTCATGGACCTGTTGAACGACTTCACGTCGCCGTCCGGCCTCCTGTCCGCCGCCACCCAGCTCGACATGTTCTGGGACTTCGGCAACATCGGCAGCGAGATCCAGACCTGGGGCGACAAGTGGCGGAAGCTGGGCGAAGCCAAGAACCCGCTCGACTGGGGCGCGAAGCTGTGGGACGCCCTGACCGGGCCGATCGATGACATCCTGCTTCCGATCATCAACGTCGGCCTGATGTTCGCAGGCGTCGGCGCTGCGTTCAACACCGGCCGGATCGGGATGCTGATGGCGCGCGGCCGCAACATCGACATGATCGGTGACCTCTTCCGCACCTCGAAGCTGGCCAAGTTCACGGGCGGCGAGGCTGCCCTCAAGAACTTCACCGAACTCGGCCGTGCATCCTCGATGGCCACCCGTCTCGGGCGGGCTGACAACGCTCTAGCGCGAGGGGCCGGCGAGGCGCTGCGCAAGTGGCGCGCGGCGCTGCCGGTTGCGACGGCCAAGGGTCTCGTGCAGCCAGGGATGCGCCTCGGGTTCGTCTCGCAACTGGAAAGTCGGATGGGCTCCTACGAAGGCGGCGTCAGCCTGGCCGACGTCTCAGACCCGGTGAACGAACTCTCGGAACGTCTCTACGCTGCGGGCCAGACCCCGGTCATGTTCCTGCCAGAGGTGATGATCGCGCCGTACAACATCTTCCGTCCTGGGACGTTCTTCCGCAGGGCCGGCGAAGGCACCGGAGTGGCGTCGAAGCTTGGCAAGGGCGCACGGTTCGCTCTCGGTACCGCTCCCGGGCGCGCTGGGGTGGGGGCCACCATCGGCGCAGCGGCCGGCACGGCGACAGGCGATGACGGCGGAGACATAGCGAGAAGCGCTGCTATCGGCGCGGGCGCGGCGGCGATAGCACCCGCTGCGGGCCGCTTGCTGATGCGCGAGAACGTGCCCGGCGCGATCAAGGCTGCGGCCCTCTCGGCCGGCGCTGGAGCGCTTCTGGGCGACTCGCCTGATGACGCCGCCTGGGGGGCGGCGGCTGGTATCGGCCTGTTCGGCGTCTCGCCAACTGTTCGACGCATTCTGTCTGAACGCCTGCCGTCTATCAACCGGGCGATCAGGGCCAGCGGCCGGGGCCTCGACCTGATGTCGTTCCGCCCGATAGCGGACCAGCACGAGCCGGCGATGGCCGTCCACGTCGGCATGGTCGCCCATCTGGAGACCGGCATCACCACCGCCGCCACGGCGGAGGAGGCCGCTGCGATGCGAGGCCGTCTGAACCAGTGGAACACGAACGTTCGCATGTCGGGTGTGAAGCACGCCTTGGCGGAAGAGATGCGCCTCGCCACCGGAAACGAGATCGCCGACGAGGTGGCTGCCGCCACGATCGTCTGGGCGAACACTCTGCTCGGCATCGACCATATCGCGAGCACGCAGGCGAAGAGCTTGACCGGCGGAGCGTGGCGTGGGCGTTGGCATTTCGCACGCAACAAGCTGGTCAACCAGATCCGCCCGTTCGCGGCCACCGATGACGTGGGAACCGACGCCTGGTTCGATGACCTGTCGATGGCGATGGCGATGACCGAAGCTGGGCAAGCGGCGTCTCGCCGCGAACTTCTGAGCCGTGCCGGCACGATCCGCGCCAGGCTCGTCGCTGATCCAGAGCAGGCCGCGCGCCTGGCGGCTGCACACGACAAGACTGCTGTCGAGACCCTGACTCAGCTCTGGCGTCCCGAGAACATGCCGAAGCCGGACCCGAACGCTCCGTTCGACCCCGGCATGGAGGCGCCGGGCATACCGGGTATGGCCGGTCTCGGTGCTGAGGGCCGCGCTTTGCTCATGCAGAAGTACATGCCGCAGATCTGGGACAAGTTCGGCAACTGGCCGAAGTTCACGGCATCCACCGATTCAGTCCGCCGGTCGCGCGCGTCCGGCCTTCTCGATCCGGCCGAACTCATCCCGGCCAAGACCCGCACCGGCCGGCGCTCACACATCACCGATGTGACCCGCCGCGACCGCGCCACGCGCGCGGTGAACGAGGCGATGACCGAATCCGCGCTGACAGAGAAGGGCGATGGCGTCTGGGACGCGGCGACGAGCGTCCTCGCCCCAGGCGTGCTGCCTGGCCGCATGACGATCGCCGACCTTGCCACCAAGTCTGGCCAGGAAATCTTCGAGCTGCGTGAAGAGGTCTCAGACCTCCTCGACGCCCGTAAGCACCTGGAGCGCCTGGACCGGCTGGCGGGCGGCGCCGGCCAGCGCGTCGAACGCCTCCTGCCCAGGTCTGTCGAGATGCCGCAGTCGCCGGACTGGCGGAGCGTCATGAGAGACGTGGGGATCGAGGATCTGACCCCGCAACAGATCGGCCACCTTGTTCGGGAGACGTTCCACCCGAGCACCGTTGACGAAGGCGGCAGAATGGTGAGCCGCTCGTTCCCTGGCGAGGACTCGATGATCTACATCGTGAAGTTCGCCAAGCGCAAAGGTGTCTCCGTCGATCAGCTCACCTCGTACATCAACGACGAGGCGGTCAAGCTGGCCGACGACGCTGCCCGCTGGGACGAGTACGGCCTGCCTCTCTCGATGGCCGACGAGAACGGCCGCACCCTCACCGGGTTCGACGCGCTCAAGAAGCGCTCGAAGGATCTCCACGAACGCTGGCAGTACGCCGCCAAGGAAGTCGATGTCAAGAAGCTGGCTGCCGACTACCGTGCCGCCGGCCGCATGGCCGACGCCGACGAAGTCGAAACCCTTGCTGCCGCCCTCCAGGCGGACAACTACAAGCTGATGCACGGCGTCGAGTTCGCGATGCCGGAGGATCTCGCCCTGGTACCTGGCGGCATCTGGGCGGACATCAACCGCAAGCACATGAACTACGCCACGCTCGGCAACTTCTTCAAGGGCCGGCTGCCGGCCGAAGGCCACATCATCGCTGATCTGCGGCACCGTGCCGCGCTGGTGAGGGAGCTGTCCGAACTCAAGGATTCGACGTTGAGCGGAGTTCGCACCGACTCGGAGGAGGTCGACGGCATCCTCGACTTCCTCCAGCGCTGGGTGCGTGCGGACCAGGATCGCGTCGAGGATCTAACCCGCCACATGGATCTCGGTTCGGTCACCAGGCGCACCGTCCAGAGGGTCACCACATCGATGACCCCGGTGAACGTCGAGGACGTGCAGTCGCGCGGGAAAGAGATCCGCAACGCTCTGATGAAGGAGGCCGGCTTCTCTGACTCGGAGGCGCGCGCGATCGTCCGCGCCACGGCGAAGTTCCGCAACGGCACGTTCAAAGACATGGGCCTGTACGCGTTCGAGGCCAAGGCTCGCTCGGGCAACCAGGCGGCATGGGCGCTCAAGACGCTTTCAGGCGCCAAGTACGGCGAAGGCTTCCTCGCGCGCGGTCGAGGGCAGCGCGCTCTTGGTGCCACCGCTGGTGCGATAGCTGGCAGCCAGGCCGAGGCCGAGGGTGACACGTTCGAGAACCGCCTCGCCAAGGTTGTGCTCGGCGGCGCAGCCGGCGCGGCGGTGGGAACCGTAGCCCCGAACGTCCTCAAGAAGGTCGCCGACCCGCTGGCCAGCGCGGCTCGCGACTGGCGCTACGGCTACCTCGCCGACAACCTGGCCCGCGCGCGTGACTCACTGCGCTTCACAATCTCGCCGATCTTCGATGCATCTCGGTACACGGAAGGTATGATGCTCGCCCAGACGGGCGCGCCGATGCGCTACACGCGCGAGGTGAAGGACGCCGCCGGGCAAGTCGTCCACAAGGTCGGCGATCGGGTGATCCTGCCGGGGAATATGACACCCCGCGCGCTCAAGAAGAAGATCGGCGTTGAGGCGTACGAGCGCCGCATCGGCCAGTTCCAGAAGTTCTCCCGTGACCGCCAGGACTTCGACCCGGAGGCGCTCGACTCGACCGGCCGTTGGTTCAAGCAGGTCGGGATTCTGGGCTTCTCGCCTGTGGACTGGATGGGCACCGCTTTCGCCCGACTCATGGGTGAAGGGTTCAACGCCGACGAGGCATACGACGCCACCCGTCGTATGTATACCTACGCCACCGGCAAAGGTGTCGGTCGCGCGCGGTCGGCTGCCGAGATGTCGGTGAACTTCATGTTCTTCCCCTTCTCATTCCAGAAGAAGGCGATGAGCCACCTCGCCAAGTGGATGAACGACGACCTCGGTCGTTCGATCATGCTCCACGACGCGTTCAAGACGTACGAGCTGCTCGATGAGCAGTTCAACCTGGAGGACCGCTGGCGGGACTACTTCCCGTGGATTCAGCAGCTCCAGCGGCTCAACCTGTTCGCGTACGGCCTGTCGATGGGACGCTTCGGCGGCATCAACTCGCAGATGTTCGAGACCGGCGGGAAGCTGGCCTGGAACATGTTCGTCCCGGTCGGCATGAAGATTGAGACCGACAACGCCGAGGAAGTCAAGGCGCTCACCCGCAACCTGCTGCCGGTGCTCAACGACATCAACTGGATGTCACGCAACCTGCACGAGCAGGCCAACGTGATCAGCTCGCCGGCCCACGTAACGCGCGCGTCCGAGCGCAGCAAGGGCTGGGAGGAGTGGAACCAGTTCAAGGCCGACTTCGACGCCCAGCTCCGTGAGCGTGGCTACACGCTGGAGGACATCCACAACAAGCCGTGGCTGAGCGACGCGCTCGCGTTCTATGAGGACAAGCGGACCGAGCTGCAACGCAAGTACCCGGCGTGGTGGGAGTCCCGCAACGAGACGATCGGCAACATCATGGCGGAGGAGCAGGAGCGCAACGACGCCATCGACCGCTTCGCCACTGACACGCGCGCTGGGATCGCGCCGTCGATGGACGACGCCATGATCAACGAGTTCGAGACGGTGCTCGCCGAGATCAAGGATCGCTTGCGGCTCACGGCCGGGATCACCTCATTGGAGGACGCGCCGCCCGAGGTGATGGACATGATCCGCAAGATGGCGGTGGGCTTCGCCCAGCAGAATCCGCGGTGGGTGTCGATCTGGGAGCGGTTCTACCTGAAATCGTTTGGACCCCTTACTGTGGAACGTCGGCTCTGATGGCTCCGCCACGCCAGGACTACTCAAACGGCAAGACCTGTACGGGCTGCGATCGGAACCTTCCGGTGTCAGAGTTCAGCATCCGAGCTGACCGGCAGCGACCCCGGTCTCGCTGCCGCGCGTGTGAGAGCGAGGCGGCGAGACCGCGTGCGAGACATAGAACCCAAACGCAACGGGAGGAGTTGCGGGCCTACCGGCTCCTCCGCAAGTTCGGGATCACCGTCGAGCAGTACGACGAGATGTTCGCCGCTCAGGGCGGCGTGTGCGCCATCTGCTCTTGCCCACCGCACTACAAGCGCTTGGCCGTGGACCACAATCACGAGACGGGTCAAGTCCGCGGCCTGCTCTGCGGTTGGTGCAATCGGTCTCTCGGCGGGTTCCGCGACTCTACAGAATTGCTAGTGAGCGCTGCTCGGTACCTCAAGGACTTCGGTCCGATCACGGTCGAGAGGCGCCTGTGATCTGGGGGGTTCATTGATGGCTCCTCCGAGAAACCTCCCCCGTGAGGACGACACCGGGCCAAGCCCGCTCGATGACATCGAGGGTCTGTCTCCCGAAGAGATAGTCGAATACATCCGAACGAATCCCGGCCTGTCGAACGACGAGGTCACGGAGATCGTCGCGTACTTGCAGACAGCGAGCGCCGGGGACCCGACGCATCAGGCCGAGTGGACTGATGCGATGCTCGCGGCTCAAGACGAGTTCGACGGCACCGACGAAGAGTTCGATCAAGGGGTTCAGACGGCGCTCACGGGTCAGCCTCCGCCCGGCGACTTCGATGACGTGCAGCTTGACGAGGATGAGGCGGAGGCGACGGCAGCCACTCTCCAGCAAGCCTACGACGAGTACCTCGCCGCGAACAACGATATTCCTCCTTCGGAGGCGTGGCTGCGGAACACGGCGTTTGAGCTTGGCATCGAGAACCCGACCCAAGCCGTCGAACAGTTCAGAGCTGATCTAGAGGCTGCCAATGAGGATGATGACGATGACGACGGCAACCCCAACGATCCCGGCGAGCAGGTGTTCACCGAGACCACCCTCGCCGACTGGGCGCTCCAGAAGATCCTCGGCCTGACCAACGGCCCGATCACGCCTGAGATCGAGCAGCGGATCGTGGACTACTTCAACCTGTATCACAACGGCAACTTCGAGTCGATCGAGGACGTTGCTCCTTTGCTGGAGGAAGCGACCCGCGAGAACCAGATCCTTGTCGAGGCGGCGGCGCTGGATGACACGCCGGAGCAGGGCTGGACGGTGCGAGTGCCCAACGGCCGGTCGATCGCTATCCCTGGCAATGTGGCGGAGAACCTGTTCACGAACTTCGGCTTCGACATCCTGGGCGCCAACCGTCTGGCCCGCCTGATGGCGATGGGGCCGGCGAACGCCCTCCCGTACGAGGACCCGGTGGAGAACATGCTCGTCGTGGCCGGGCTGATGCGCGGCCTCAACATGCAGGGTGACCTCGCTGGTGAAGAGCAGGCGGACTCGGAGGCGCTCACGGACGAAGAGCGCGAACGTCGGCTCCATGAGGGCGAGCTAGCGGTCGGCCGGGCGTTCCCTGGTGGCTTGGAGGCCATCGACGTCGCGTCCACAGCGCGCGTCACCGGCCACGCGGCCGGTGGCCAGAACGTCGGCCCGGTGAGCCGCATGCCTACAGGCCGTACCGAGTTCGGCGTGGCGTACGCCACCGAGCGCTTCCGCCAGGGCTGGGAGCGCTACCAGGACGTGGGTCTCGCGGTGGTGTTCGCGTTGGACGGTCCTTTGGCCGCTCGGATCGCTGCCACGGGTGGCGATCCTGAGAAGCTGACGCCCGAGGACGAGCTTCTCACCTGGAACATCATCCGGCGCACCAGCGGCCAGACGGCCGAGTCGTGGCTGGAGTTCGCACCGGAGTCACCGCTCTCGTTCTTCAACCAGCGTTTCGGCCGCGGCGGCAGCGGAGGTGGCGGCGGAGCCGGCCGCATCCGTCCGATCCTCGACCGTGACCAGGTGACCCAGGAGTTGGAGCGGGTGATGCAGAACCTTCTGCTGATCTCACCGTCCGACGCGCTCAAGGAGCAGTTCTACAACGAGACCCAGGCCGCGCTCGACAACGCCGCCGAAGGCCAGCAGCTCGACATCACGGCCAAGGTGCTCGCGTTCGCGCGCGGCCAGGCCCGCTACGACGAGCTGTATGGCAACAAGCCGGGCGGCATGACCGAAGAGGAGTACATGTCCCAGTTCCGTAGCGCCGAGCAGCAGATGCTTGGCGCGGAGCGTGGCGACGTCGGTTCACTGGAGGCCGGCCTCAAGACGGGCAAGTACCAGTCAACGATCGGCTCGATCGCCGGCTCGAAGCAGGCGTTCGAGAACTCCCGCTTCATGGGGCGGACCTACGAGGCCGCTGAGATCTTCCAGGCGAACACCTGATGGCTGCCCGGCCGATCTACGACAACGCTCCCGGAGTCGTCCTGACGCGCTTGCAGGTCGCCCAGATCGCGTATCAGGCTGGCGCGCGCGCCGGCGACCTGGAGTTCCTCGTCGCGCTCCCTGAGCGCGAGTCCAGCTACCGCCCTGGCATCCACGGGAGTGACGCCCCGCGCGAGGCGCTGACCGGCGATCGCGGCTTGTGGCAGATCAACTCGACCTGGGATCAGCAGCTCATATCTGCCGGAATTATCCGACAGGCGTCCGATTTATTCGACCCGTTGACCAACGCCCGAGCCGCGATGTACGTGCTTCAACATCAGGGGCGCTCGGCCTGGGGCATGGGCGCGTCGGGCTACGCAGCGGGCGGCGATCCGTACAAGGGTCTCAACGTCCCTGCTGCTGTCCAGGCGGTGCGCGACGCCGCCAGCCGAGGGCTTCTCGGCCAGGATTATAGAAGCGGCTCCAACATGGAGACCGGCGGCGGCTTCATGACTTCCAGTGGTGCTCCCGGCCAGTTGCGCTACGGCACGGACCCGCTCACCGGCAGGCCAGCCGCCGTGGCCGGCGATAGTGGCGAACTGCCGTTCGACCTGCCCCGTGACGCCATTCTCGTGCGCAACCAGAGCGCCACCGTAGCCCTGTTCAATCTGGGCAACGGGATCTACATCCACTATGCCCTGCCGATGGACGGCTCGATCAACCTGGGCGGGCGTCCCGTCCAGTCGATGACGAACGCCCAGTACCTGGCGAAGTTTGGTCGTACCGTCTCAGGTGGCCACGCCGAAGAGCTGCGTCTGATGGCGACCGACTTCGGCAGCTACCGGGAGCATTGGAACCGGATTCTCGACACGGTGATCGGGCGCAACAACCCGGCGCGCAACGACCCCGATGTTCTGCGTGTCCTCGCCGAGTACGCCGGCCGGCCCGACATGGAGCAGGCCGAGCTGGAGAACAAGCTCCAGGGGACGAAGTGGTTCCAGTCGCGCACCTCCTCCGAGTTGGAATGGAACTCGCTCGCCGCGGCTGAGCAGCGCACCCGTCGCCAGGAGATGGCGACAAGGATGGCGCAACAGTGGTCCGACTTCACCGGCGAGACGATCAGCGCCAACGACAGACGAATCACCGCCAGTTTGGAGGCTGTCGTCTCCGGCAAGATGGGCTTCGGCCACTGGACTGAGACGGTGGTCAAGCCGGCGGCGCTCAAGAACAGCGAGTCGCCGTACGCGCGCGACCGCCGTACCGAGCAGGAGGCTCAGCGCGAGCGTGGCATCACGATCGAGAACACGACCGCCCGCATCCGCGACGAGCTGGAACGCTACGGCCTGACCTGGGATGCCAAGACGCTGACCACCTGGGCGAAGAACATAGTCGAGAAGCGCAAGTCCGACGACGACCTGGTCCAGGCGATGGAGCGCGGCGCGGAGGCGCAGTTCCCCGGCCTCGGCCCCCTCAAGGGCGCCGACGTGGCGACGATGGCCGCACCTTGGCTGGAGACCTACGAGCGCACGATGGAGAAGAAGGGCTCGCTCTACACGCCCGAGGTCCGCCGAGCGCTCGCCCAGGGCGCGCTCGTCTGGGACTTCGAGAAGGAACTGACCAAATCCACCGGCTGGCTCAAGACTCGCAACGCCGACGAGCGGATGCATGAAGCCAACGGCCAACTCGCTGAACTGTTCGGGTACTGATGGCACTCTTTGACGACCTCCTCGCACAGAACCCGGTCCTCCGGGAGCTGAACATCTCGCCTCAGTGGCTCCAGATCGCGGTCGCCGAGTCGGCCTCGCCGCGCGAGCTATACAACCGCATCACGATGCTGCCGCAGTACAAGCAGCGGTTCCAGGGCGCGCGCCGCTCTGACGGCACGATCCGTTGGTCCGAGGCGGAACACATCCGCCGGGAGAACGAGATCCGCCAACTGCTCCGCCAGTACGGCAAGGAAGCCGAGTACCTTACCCCGGCCTCGATGATCGGATTCCACGAGTCCGAGAAGTCGCTGGACGAGATCCGCGACAACCTGGAGATCTGGCAGTATGTCCAGACCGGTGGCACGACGATCAAAGAGACGTTCTACGTCTATGCCGGCCTCAACCTGCAAGACGACGACCTCTACGAATCGATCGTGGACCCCTCCAGGGAGCAGGCGCTCTTCAACGAGTACAACGCCAACCGTGCGGCGATGGCGTTCGACTACCCGGGCTGGATCACGCGCGCGACCGAGGTCGCCAACCAGCGGGTAGCCACCGAACTCCAGACCCTACAGCGCCAGGGGGCGCTCACCGGCCAAGCAGTTCAGCGAATCCTGTCGGTGGACCCGACGTTCGCTCGCCAGATGATGGACGTGCTCTACACGGGCGGGCAGATGGGCGGTCACGCCGGCACGCTCGATCTCCAGACGCTGATGTCAGCGTACGAGTTCTCGGCGATCGGCGCAGCCGCGCGCGAAGCCGGGCTTGAGCTGCCGACGAAGGAGCGTCTGTTCGAGATCCGAGCCGCTGGCACGGATCGGGCCGCTGCCATCAAGGGGTACCGCGAGTTCGGCCGCGACCAGAACCGTCTAGCAGCCGCAGTGATGCGCGCGCGAGGGGTTGGGTTCGGCGTGCAGCAGTTCGAGAGCGCCGAGTTTCTCGGCAACGCCGAAGATTCCCGCAACCTCCGTGCCGGCCTCGGCTACATGGACGCCGCTGGCAAGACGCAAGGGCAGTTCAGGTTCCGCGAGGACCAGGGCCGCATCACGCAGATGGGGTTCTCCAAGTACTGAGCTTCGCTGCACCGCCGGGGTGTGTTCTGAATGAAACGCCTCGCTCTCGCTCTCGCTCTCGCCGTTTCCGCAGTCACCGTCGTTGCTGACGGCACCGTAGAGGCTGTCGGGTGCCACGGCGGATACAGCACCTACTACGACACGGCCTACGTCTACTGCGATCCAGGCACGACCGGTGTCGCGTCGTGGCGTGTCGCCGCGCTGTGCGACGACAGCCAAGGTACCGGACGGTGGTGGGCCTGGGATCACGAGAGTCCACTGTGGCACTACTCGTCATCGTCACGGGCTTACTGCTCGTACCTCGAACTGCTCGGTTACGGCAACGGTCACTTGAACGCGGTGGGCTGGACCTACAAGACGCGTTCCTACTGATGAACCGCAGGGGGGTTCTTCGATGGCAGGTTTCGTAGACACAGTAGAGCAGGCGATCCTCAACGGGTTGCTCCAGGACGGATCATGGGCGGGGTACGCCACGCTATGGATCGGCCTGTCAACGACAGCGCCGGCCGAAGCCGGCACTGGAGCCACCGAACCGTCCTCTGGCTCGTACGCCCGGGTGTCGACCGCTGCGGCTGACTGGGGCGCCGCGTCCGGCACCGCTCCGGCCGTGAAGAGCAACACCGCGGTCAAGACGTTCCCGACCGCGACCGGCGACTGGTCGTCGGGCGCGGACATGACGCACTTCGGACTTTGGGACGCGTCGACCGCCGGCAACCTCGTTGCGTTCGGCACGCTCACCGTCGCCAAGCCTGTCCTCAACGGAGACACCGCATCGTTCGCCGCGGCCTCCCTCGTGTTGAAACTCGGCGATCCTGGAGATTCCTACTGATGAAAGCCCTTCTGGCAGCCGTTCTGGTCGCCGTGTTTGCTGCCGGTGCGACAACTGCCGCCGACGAGCCGGCCGTCACCGAGCCGATCTGTTGGCCCGCGACGCAGGGAACGGTTGCCGGTGTGGTCTGTCAGACGTTCACGCCGGACTCCACGCCGCCGACCACAACCACGGAGGTGACGACATCGACATCGCCAACGACGTCTCTGCCGCCGTCGAGCACTACCACCTCGACCAGTTCGTCAACCACTTCTACGACGTCGACTGTCACCACGACAACGGCCGCACCGACCACGACGATCGCACCGACGACCAGCACGACGGTTGCACCAACGACCACGACGACGGTTCCACCGACACCGGGCGGGTTCCCTGACGCGTCGACCACCGGCCCCACCGGCACGCTGACCGCGTACACCGGACCGTTGACGATCACCGTCGCCGGCACCGTCATCGAGAACCGCATGATCAGCGGCTGCGTCCGCATCGAAGCGCCGCGGGTGGTCATCCGCAACAGCCGGATCTCATGCACCAACTTCTTCGTCGTCTATTCGCCGACCGTCCGCTCGACCGCTGACCGGGCATTGCTCGAAGATGTCGAGATCACCTGCAACGCGTCGAACGGCACCGGGGTTGTCGGGCATTCGATCATCGTCCGTCGTGCTGACATCCACGACTGTGAGAACGGTGCGCACGCAGACCAGTTCATGACGATCGAGCATTCGTGGATTCACGCCCCGTTCAACGGCAACGGCGCCCACGCCGATGGCGTCCAGGTTTCCATCGGGCTGCGGGGGATGGTGCTCTTCCACAACCGGATCGAGATCCCGAACGGCACCTCGACGCTGATCGCCGACGTCGCGATCCATTCGATGACCGTGGACAGCAACTTCCTGTCCGGCGGTTCGTACACCCTGTACTGCTCGACCAGTTTCTCGTCGTTCGAGACGGTGACGAACAACGTGTGGTTGGCGTCGGAGCGGCAGCCTGCCCCGAACGATTACCCGTATCGGCCGTTCACCCTCTGCGACAAGTCGGGCACCGTGTTCACCGGCAACACGTGGTCTGATGGCCGGCCGCTCACCAAAGACCCGGCCACCCACGTTGACTGAGGAGCCCTGATGCCCATCCCCGGATACATGGAGACGATCGCCACCTCACAGGTGGCAGGTCCGGCGTTGGCGTCGTTCACGACTGCTGTGTCATGTCTGCCGACACCGGCGCGACATACGATCGCCCCCGACGACTGGTATCTCGGCAAGCAGCTATGGGTCCGGGCGTCGGGTGGCATCAGCAACGTTGTGACGACGTCGCCGACGTTCACGTTCGAGTTCAGGCTCGGCCCAACCTCCAACATCGTGGCGTTCACTACCGGCGCGATCGTGACGTCGACCACCGCCCACACGCTTGTGCCGTGGTGGTTGGAGATCTTGCTGACCTGTCGCGCGATGGGTTCGGGTACGTCGGCGAACCTGATGGGGCAGGCCCGGTTCCATTCTCGGGCCGTGATCGACGCGTCGGCGGCGGATATCACGACTCACGGTCACCCTCACCTGCTCGCCCCTGAGACGTCCCCTGCGGTCGGTACCGGATTCGACTCGAATGTCGCCAACATCGCGGATCTGTTCGTCGCCTGTCAGACGTCGAACGCCGCGAACGCGATCACCTGTCACCAGTATGCGCTGATCGACATGGGCGGCGGATAATGATGGGCGCGTGAAATGCCGTGTTGAGAGTATGGGGATTCGACACCAGAGCTGACGTTCACCTGTCGATCAGCGTCCGCTAACTAGGAGGGCGTCGCTATGACCCCAACCACCCTCCTCGGCGAGATCACCAGCACCGGTCACGGCACCGGCACGTTCGTCACGTCGGCGTTCACGCCACCGAGCAACTCGGTGATGCTCGTCGGCATCAACGCGATGCTGGACGGCGGGTCGAGCGACGAGTCGTTGACGATCACCGTCACTGGTGGCGGCTGGACGTACAACCGTGAGGTCAACGTTTCGTCGCTCGTCGCCTACTCGCAGAACCTCGTCATCTTCGCAGCCGAAGTGGCCACCGGGGCGTCGATGCAGTTGACCATCGACTGCGGCGCGATCGATGTCTACGTGTACGGCGTGTCGGTCGTCGCCTTTGAAGGGTACGACACCGGTACGCCGACCGGTGGAATCGGTACCGTCATCGACACGGCATCCCCGGACGGCGCCCAGTCGTTCACCCTGGACGTCGCCCCGTCAACCGACGACTACGTGTTCGGGATCATCGGGATGGACAAAGAGTCGCTCGGCTGCACCCCCGGGTCGACGTTCACCGAAGTCCACGACCTACAATCCGGTGCGGCGTGCGGGTTCGAGTCGCAGCAACGCACCGGGTCGACATCAGCCACGGTCGACTGGGTTGATTCGCATACCGGGACTGGCGGCATATTCAAGCTCGCCGCGTGCGGCGTCGTTGTCAAGGCGGCAGCAGGTGGCGCTGGTGGCGCAACGCCGGGAGGTCGTCGGCGACGCATCCACCCGGCCCGCGACCGCAGGACCGGCAAGGGCGATCGTGCCGGCCCGCTGCGTTCGTTCTATCTTCACCGCAAAGACGCCACCAGCGAGACGATCGCCGGGGTCGCCCGCGATCTTGCAGGCGATTCTACTGCAGCAGCCGCTTTCACCGGCAGCGCGACACTTGAACTGTCGCTCGCCTCTTCTGCGAGCGCAGCGAATAGCGCGACCGGTGCGCTGGTTGTGGACCGGCCGTTCGCCGGGACGTCTCCGGCTGCGGCTGGCTTCACTGGAGCCTTTGCCCGTACTGCCGGGCTAGCCGGATCAACCCCGGCGGCTGCCGGATTCTCCGGTGACATCGCGCGCGCTGCCGGACTGGCCGCATCCAGCCCCGCGGCAGCAGGATTCTCCGGGGCAGCAACGCTCGCCGTCGCGCTGTCTGCATCGTCCCCCGCCGCGTCCGGGATCACTGGGGCCATCACGCTCGCGACCGCGTTCGCTGCCACCAGCCCGGCCGCAGCCGGTTTCTCTGCTGAACTGTCGGTCCAGGGGAGCGTCACTTTCGACGGTGTTGCTTCGGCCGCTGCGGGGTTCTCCGCCGCCATCGCGCGCGAAGTCGGGCTGGCCGGTTCGATCCCGGCAGCAGCCGGGTTCTCTGGAGCTTCGACCATCACCCGTGCTCTTGCCGCTTCCAGTCCGGCGTCAGCCGGGTTCAGTGGTGCCGTCGCGCGCGCCGCTGGACTGGCTGCTTTCAGCCCTGCCGCAGCCGGCTTCACCGGGGACCTGTCGAGGTCTGTCACGTTCGCCGGCATCGCCTCGGCGGCAGCCGGTTTCTCTGGCGAGGTCACGCGCGCGGCCGAGTTTGCCGGCCTGTCTCCTGCTGCGGCCTGGGCTGTGGGCGACCTGCTGGTTGCGGGAGACGTCCTGTTCGAGGGCGTTGCCTCGGCAGCGGCCGACATGGCAATGGCGATGCTGATGGTCGAATCACCGCCGGTAGCGGTGGTGCGTACCGGCCTTTCGGGCGGTGTCGCGTGGCGCCATCGCGAGGCCAGAAACAAGCTCGCCCGGCAGATGCGACGGCGCTGAACTGCTGCACTCTTGGGGAGGGTAGTAGACCTCCACGGCGTCCCCGTCGCCCAGGAGTGTAGCACCTAGCGGGAGTAGAGAAGGACGACTGATGAGTGGACCTGCGGGCCAACTAGATCAGAGTGGAGCAGAGTTCCGACAGAAGTTCGAGGATCTGCAAGCAGCGTACGCACAACTCGCTCAGACCGCCGTAGGTCTGGCGCAGAAGTCGTTCCCGCTGTTGCAGCCCGGAGACTTCGAGGGGATCGAGCCCGCCAAGTTCATCGAGGTTGCCGAGGCAACGCAGGCCAATCGAGAATCCGACAGAGAGCGGATCTTCGCAGAGATGGCAGCGGCCAAGGGCATCGATGTTTCAGCTCTTCAACAGGCTCCGGCCCAGAAGCCACCTGCTGATGCTGCCGCAAGCCGAATCGCGTCACTCGGCGAGCTAAAGGGCAATCCGCCCGCCGGCCCGGACCCGACACAGGGTCTGGAAGGGCGAGCGCTGCTCGAAGCGGTGTACGCCCGCCAGGAGGCAGGCAGCTCGAAGTGAGCTGAGTCACCTGTCGGTGGGCGAAACCAACGTTTCTCTACCACCTAGAAAGGTGACAACCCATGTCCAGTGGAGTGCTGTCTCTGCTCGAAGCTGCCAAGTATGGCGGCAATGTCGAGTCGAAGGCAACGATCCAGACGATTCTCGAAGGCTCGACGGTGACGCGTCACCTTGGCTGGATTCCGTTCGAGGGGCTGGCGTACGTCCAGAACCACGAGGGGACCGTGCCAGGGACCCAGTTCCGTGCCATCAACGCCGGGTACACGCCGTCTCATGGCTCTGACACGAAGAGCTACTGGGGCACGGCGATCCTCGGTGGCGAGATCGAGATCGACAACTACCTGCTTCGCGTGACTGCCAACAAGGCGTCGCTCAAGGCGAAGCAGGTTGCCAAGAAGGCGAAGGGCAACCGGATGCGCTTCGAGTACGAACTGTGGTTCGGCACCGGGGCCAACGACGGCCTCGTGGGTCTGCCCACACTCGTCTCGCAGGGCTTCGGCCAGGAGCACCAGAACAACGCCGGCACCCCTGCCGCCGTCAGCCTGGATGACTTCGATGAGGCCATCGCCCTCTTCCGCAACACCGGCAAGCCTTCCGTGGCCTTCATGAACCGCAGGGTTCAGAAGTGGATCACGGTCGCCGGCCACTCGAAGTACGACGGCTTCTCGCTGCTCGACATCGGGACCAACCAGTTCGGTGAGCGCGTCACGATGTACCAAGGTGTCCCGTTCGAGATCACCGAGGACGGGATGAACGGATCGGATGCCGTCGTGCCTCTCCAGCCGTTCACCGAAGTCGACGGTGCGTCGAACACGTCCACCTCGATCTGGCTGATGAAGTTCGATGACGAGCACGTCTCCGGCCTTCTCGGCGCCAACGGCCACTTCTCGGTCGACTGGTTCGGCGAAATGGAGTCCGCTCCTCGCCAGAAGGGCCGCATCGAGTGGTACCCAGGCTTCGCGAGCTTCGATCCGTACGGCCTGGTCCGGTTCAGCCGAATCACCAACGCGGCTCCGGCCTGATCCTGAGGAGGAATCATGAGCATCAACATCCGTGACGCCAACGAGGTCAACCTCCTCACCGGCGCAACCCTGACGGCGGGTGCCGACACGACCGGGACGGCGGTGGCGCTGTACGCAGACGCCACCGCCGTGACTTTCGTGTTGTCCATCCTCACCACGGGCACAACCAACTCGTCTGTCGAGATCGAGGTGTCGTACGACAACTCGACGTACCGTTCCCTCGGTACCTTCGACGTGATCACCTCGCCGACGCACAACGCGACCACGCGGTACCTGGATCTGTTCATTCCAGGTGCGCCGGGCACTCCGACCACACCGCCTGTCAGCGGTGCGATCTGGGTGCGTGCTCACGTCATCACCGGGGCCAGCGCCGTGCTGACCGGTTCGACGCTGCGTCCGCGCATCGCCGGATACGGCCGGAACGACCCGACTCGCATGGCGTGAGTCTGATACCAGTCTGATACACTGGTGACCGATGGCCCCTGGGCGGTTAGACCGCACCTCCCCCGCCCAGGGGCCGGACATAGCAGAGTGGAGCAGCGGTAGCTCGCCAGGCTCATAACCTGGAGGTCGTGGGTTCGAATCCCACCTCTGCCACTGTCAAGGACTAATCAGCCTTGACTTGCATGGTGAGAGATGCCGTAAGCCGCGAGGCGCGGTGGGGGACGCCCCTACCACATCTCTCACGACGGCCTCTGGCGTAGTGGCAGCGCACCCGGTTAGGGACCGGGGGATCGGGAGTTCGATTCTCTCGGGGCCGACTATGCGGATCGTAAGCCGCAGAACCCTCCTGGGGGATATCCAGGCCGGGCCGGGTTGATCACCGGCCCGCGGA
>Ga0137427_10000240_pt1 | contig 30592 bp, 28 predicted proteins | sample EasRivERMZT700_2_FD_102309 | JGI IMG/M metagenome (GOLD analysis project Ga0137427, IMG submission 102309) | Soil microbial communities from meander-bound floodplain in the East River, Colorado, USA - East River MetaG ERMZT700_2 | ecosystem: Environmental > Terrestrial > Soil > Floodplain ...
TCGCGCAGCACGTGGTAGTGCGTGTGCACCATCGTATGGCGATCGCCGTTGTAGATGCTCTCGTCCAGATCGGTCCGGCACACCCTGCCGCCGAACTTGAGGTCCATGACCGAGGCGAGCGCCCGCTCCTTGATCACGTGCAGCGAATAGCGCGAGACGTCGCCGAGGCCCCGGGCCCGTAACCGCGCAACCGCCCGGCCGAGATAGTTGGCCATCTCCATGTTCGCTCCCGCCCGCCCGAACGGCGCAGCTTCCGGCAGACATAACGGCGAAGCGGCCCTTCAGTTGCCTTGCGCAACCCGCTCCGCGCCTGGCGGGGCGGGGGCATTCGCGCCGTGCGTGGCCGACGCGATCCCCCGGATCAGCAGGATACAGGGGATGATGCCTGCTGCGACGATCGCGAGCGACGGCGCCGCCGCCCACGACAGCCGTTCGTCGGAGGCATAATTGCTCGCCGCGATGGCCAGCGTGTCGAAATTGAACGGTCGCAGCATCAGGGTCGCGGGCAGTTCCTTCATCACGTCGACGAAGACGAGCAGCGCCGCCGTCAGCACGCTCGGCGTGATCAGCGGCAGATGGACCCGCCTCAGCGCATCGAACGGCCCTTCCGCCAGCAGCCGCGCGGCGGCGCCGATCGAGGGCGTCACCCGTTCCAGGCCCGCGCCGACGCTTTGCAGCGCCACCGCCAGATAGAGCACGAGGTAGGCGAAGATCAGCGCCGCGATGCCGCCCGTCAGCACCAGGCCGGTCGGGACTCCAAAGAGCTGTTCCGACACTGAGGACACGGCGTTGTCCAAGGCCGCAAACGGCGTCAGCACGCCGACCGCAACCACCGATCCCGGCACCGCATAGCCGAGACTCGCGAACGAGGCCGCCTTCCCGGCAAGCGCCTTGGGCCGTTCCTTGCGCGCATAGGCGAGCAGCAGGGCACCCGCCGTCACCACGATGGCGGCGACGCCCGCCAGCATCAGGCTGTTGAAGAGGTGGCGGTCGAAATCCCGCGTGGGTCCCCCCGATGCCATCAGCAGCTCGATCAGAACGAGCGCCGGCACCACGAATCCAAAAAGCGGCGGCAGCCCGCAGGCGGCGATTGCCGCCCCCGACCTCGCACCCTTCAGGTGAAACCGCGGCGGCCTCGCATCGCGCCGGCCGGTCTCGTGAAACCGCGCTTTGCCCCGCGCGACCCGCTCGAGGAGCAATGCGAGCGCCACGAATCCGATCAGGATCGAGGCAAGCTGCGCTGCCGCCCTCGGATCGGCGAAGGAGAACCATGCGTTGTAGATGCCCGTGGTGAAGGCAGGCACGCCGAAATAGGCGACCGTCCCATAATCCGCGAACGCTTCCATGGCGGCGAGCGTCGCACCCGCCACGATCGCCGGCCGTGCGAGCGGCAGCGACACCTCGAAGAACGATGCCCACGGCCCCCGTCCCAGCAACCGCGCGGCTTCGCGTGCGGTCCCGGACTCCGAGAGAAACCGCGCGCGCGCCAGCAGGTACACATAGGGATACAGCACCAGGATCAGCATCAGCGCAGCGCCCGGCAGCGAACGCACCTCGGGAAACCAGTAATCGCCGGGCTGCCAGCCGGTTGTCGACTGGAGCGCGCCTTGCACCGGGCCATAGGCCGAGAGGAATCCGGCATAGGCATAGGCGAGCACATAAGCGGGCGCGGCAAGCGGCAGGATCAGTGCCGCTTCGAGCAGGCGGCGGCCCGGAAATTCGCAGCACGAGGTCAGCCAGGCCACCGGCACGCCGATGACAAGCACGCCCAGGATTACCAGCCCCACGATCGTGAGCGTGTTCACGACATACTCGGACAGCACCGTTTCCGCGAGATGGATGAAGGTCGGACTTGGTCCGGCGAAGACGCTGATACAGACCGACGCGATCGGAATGGCGAGCAACAGGCCAAGAGCGAGCGCCGCGGCATCGAGCGCGCCTATCCGGCGGCGTGAGCTTGCCGGAGTCTCGGTCGACGGAACATCGGCGGCGCTCATCGTCACAGCCCGGCACCGGCTGCGGCCGGCGCCCTATTCGTTGGAGGGAATGACGTCGATCTCGGGCGGCAGTTCGCCCGCGCCTTCGACGGGGCCGGGTCCGGGTCCGGCTTCCACAGTGACGCCTTCACCGCCCTGGACCACATCGTCCGCTGGTTCGCCCGCGGGACCGCAGCCGGCCACGCCGAATATTCCGATCACCGCTAGTACCTGCCATGCCCGGCCCATGTGCCAATCCCCTCTGGTCTCGCCCAATTCCGCCCACGAGCGGCTGCTTCGTTTCGATCACTTTATCGAGCCGGGCGCGGGGCGTTGCAAGACATAACTCCGCTTTCCAGGCCCTACCGCTGGGCCGGGACCGTCGCGGGCACGGGAGGATTCGCCCGGGGTCTGCTCAATTCGAGCAGCACCAGATACCCGATGATCGAGGACGCGACGATCAGGAATACGATGACGTGCCTCGACAATCCCATCCCCCGAATTGGTCTCGTGCAGTCTATTGCCCGTGCAAGTGCCGCTGGACCGAGAGTAGACTCGCACTCTCATGGGAGCAGGAGAGGGACCGTGAAGCAACTGCTGAAGAACATCACACGGCGCCATGTGCTGCAGGGTGGAGGTGCGATCCTCGCGGCAGCCACCGTCGCGCCGCCGGCCTCGGGCGCGCCCGAGATTGGCCCCGAGATCAGCCCCGTCATGGCGAGGCTCAGCAGCTACATGGCGGCTGCCGCCGCCCAGCCTTTGCCCGCGGCCGTGGTCGAAAAGACCAAGCAGCACATCCTCGACACCCTCGGAGCGATGGTCTCGGGCGCCGATCTGCCGCCGGGAAAATTCGCCGTCAATTTCGCGAAGCTCTACAAGGGCGAGCCCGTGGCGACGGTCGCCGCATCGAGCCTCGTCGTCGGGCCGATGGAAGCCGCGCTCGTGAACGGCATTCTCGCCCACGCCGACGAGACCGACGACACGCACCCGCTGTCGCTCTCGCACCCGGGCGCGGCGGTTGTCCCCGCCGCGCTCGCCGCCGGAGAACGCTTCGGCATCGACGGCGCCCGCTTCCTGCGCGCCGTCGCGCTCGGCTACGACATCGGCCCGCGCTTCACCGCGACGCTCGGGCGCCAGCAATACATGGCTACGACCTCTCGCAGCACTCACTCGCTCGCCGGCACGTTCGGCGCCGCCGCTGCTGCCGGTTGCTGCGCTAGCCTCAACGCGCAGCAGATGCGCTGGCTGCTCTCTTACGCCGCGCAGCAGGGCTCGGGCATCGCCACGTGGCAGCGCGACACCGACCACATCGAGAAGGCGTTCGATTTCGGCGGCATGCCGGCGCGCAACGGCGTCACCGCGGCGCTTCTCGTCCACGCGGGCGGCACTGCCGTGGACGACGTTCTCTCGGGTGCGGACAATTTCTTCGCGGCGTTCAGGCCGATCAACGCCCCCGCGATGGTCATCGAGACCTTGGGCGAGCGTTACGAAGTGATGCGCACCGACATCAAGAAATGGAGCGTCGGCTCGCCGGTCCAGGCGCCGCTCGATGCACTCGACAATCTCATCAAGCGCCACCGCTTCGACGGCAACGCCGTGCAGAAGCTTGTCGTACGCGTCGGCGCGCATGAAGCGAGCGTGGTCGACGCGCGCGAGCTCCCCGACATCTCGCTCCAGCATCTCCTGGCCGTGATGCTCGTCGATGGAACAGTGACGTTCAAATCCTCGCACGAAATATCTCGCATGCGGGACCCTGCGGTCTTGCGTCAGCGCGCCAAGATTTCGCTCGCCGGCGACGCGGAATTGGAAAAGCTGCTGCCGCGCCGCGTCGCCATTGTCGAGGTGACGCTGGCCGACGGACGTACGCTGTCGGAACGCGTCGACACCGTGCGGGGCACCACCGCAAACCGGATGACGCGCGACGAGATCATCGCCAAGGCGCGCGACCTGATGGTTCCGGTGCTGGGGCCCACCAAATTCGAGCAGCTGACCGCGAAGATATTCGCCCTGGAATCGGTGAAAAGCGTCGTGGAACTCAGGCCTCTGCTGCAAAGGACCTAGGGTCGCTGAAAGCAAATACTTTTTCAGTGCCCGGCGGGTTATCCTGGTGCCATGAACATACGAAGTCCCTTGTGGTCGCCGGAGGACTGCGCCGCTGCGCGCGCCGATCTCGAGGCTGTCCTTGCGGCGAACCCGAATATCGAGTTCGTCGACGCGGCGATTTCCGACCTCTGCGGCAATTTGCGCGGCAAGCGCCTTCCGGTCTCCGACGCGGCGAAGCTGTTCGAGTCCGGCATGCAGATCCCGCTCTCGCTTCATCTGATGGACGTGCGCGGCGAGATGATGAATCCGTCCGGGCGCGGCTACACCGACGGCGATCCCGACGGCACGGCTTGGCCGATCCCCGGAACGGTGATGGAGATCTGGGGCGCCGATCCGCCCCGCGCGCAGCTCCTGACCTCCTTGCGTGACGGAAACGGTGCCGCGCTCACCTACGATCCTCGCGCGGTGCTCGAGCGCGTGCTCGCGCGCTTCGGCGAGCTGGCGCTCACTCCGGTCGTCGCGCATGAGCTCGAATTCTACCTGATCGACGTTCAACGCGACGAACGCGGCCGGCCGCTTCCGCCGCGCTCGCCCCGCTCCGGCCGGCGCGAGACCACACCATCCGTGTACGGACTTGAGGATCTCGACGAGTATCAGGCGTTCCTCACCGCGCTGAATGACGCCGCCGGCTTGCAACGCGTCCCCATCAGCGCGACCAGCAAGGAATACGCGCCGGGACAGTTCGAGGCCAATCTGCGCCATCAGGCGAATGCGCTCATGGCCTCCGATCACGCCATCTTCCTGCGCCAGATCGTCAAGGCGGCCGCCGCGAGTGAGGGCTTTCAGGCAACCTTCATGGCCAAGCCCTATCCCGATCGCTCCGGTTCGGGCCAGCACGTGCACTTGAGCCTTATCGACGCTTCGGGCCGCAACGTCTTCGACAACGGCACGCAGGAGGGCAGCGAGCACTTGCGCCACGCCGCCGGCGGCCTCGCGGCGCTGATGGCCGAAAGCATGGCGTTCTTCGCCCCCAGCACGAATTCCTATCGCCGCTTTGCGCCCGACATGTTCGCGCCCGTCAATCGCCGCTGGGGCGTCAACAACCGCTCCGCCGGGATTCGCATCCCGGTCGGCCCGGCCGCGGCCCGGCGCATCGAGCATCGCTGCGCCGGTGCCGATGCCAATCCCTATTTCGTGCTGGCTGCGATTCTTGCGGGCGTGCATCACGGTCTCGCGAACAAGCTCGATCCCGGTCCGGTCGCGGTCGGCAACGTCTCGCGTGAGCCCGACCGGGAATTGCCGTTCTCGCTCGAGGACGCCTTGAAGCGGCTTGAGACCGCGCCCGTTCTTCGCGGCTATTTCGGCGCGGAAGCGGTCGCGCTCTACCGCGAGACCAAGGCCGAAGAGCTGGCGCGCTTTCGCAAGATCATCACCGCCGAAGAGCATGAGTGGTATCTGTGACCTGCGCTTCCGCCGGGCACGCGCCTTCGCGTTTCCCCGTTTTGCGAAGTCGGCTACAATCGCCAGGCTGAGACCGTCGGGACGGGGTGATGAGACGACTGCTTGCCATTGCGGCTTCGGCGCTGTGTCTCGCGTCCGTGCCCGCCGCCGCCCACCACAGCCTCGCGCCTTACATTCGCACGCGGGCCGATGCCGTGATCGGCACGGTCAAGGAATTCACCTGGACCAATCCTCACACCAGGCTCGTCGTCCTCGTGCGCGATGACGCCGGCGCGATGGTCGAGTGGGATTTCGAGGGCGTTGCCACGTCGCGCCTCGCGTCCGCGGGCTTCAAGAAGGATACGCTTGTCCCGGGCGATACGATTTCCGTGGCCTACAATCCGAGGCGCGACGGCGCTCCGGGCGGCATGTTCGTAGGGGTGACGCTCTCCGACGGCAAGACATTGAGGCTCAACCGGTATCAAACGCTCCAGGGCGGTGCCCAGCGTTTCGAGTGACAGAACGAGGAGAGCGCGATGACACGTCTGATCGCCTTGATCTTGTGTTTCGTCCTGCTGAGTTCGCTCCCGGTGTCCGCGCACCACGCGCTCACCGCCTACAATCGCAACCAGCAGAAAACCGTCGAAGGCGTGGTGAAGGAATTCCGCTTTGCCAATCCGCACACGCGCATCATCCTGCTCGTTGCGGCCGAGGATGGAAAGATGAACGAGTGGGATTTCGAAGGCGGCAGTCCCAGGCGGCTTGGAACCCGGGGGTTCGACCCCAAGACCATCGCCAAAGGCGACAAGGTCACCGTCTCCTACAATCCGATGCGCGATGGCTCCATCGGCGGCTTCTTCGTGGGGCTCACGACAGCCGACGGAAAGTATTATGGGCAGCAGGCACGTTAGTTCGGGCCTTGCGGCAATCGTCGCGTCCTTCGTCCTTGGCGCGATGCCTGCCTTCGCGCATCATTCGCTCGCGCCCTACGACCGCGACGTCTCGCGCACGATCGAAGGCGTCGTGAAGGCGTACGACTTCGCCAATCCGCACGTGAAGCTCTCCGTCACCGTCACCAGCACCGACGGCTCCTCGACCGACTGGCTCTTCGAAAGCGGGAGCGTGTCGCGCATGATGGCGCGCGGCTTCAACCGCGTGAGCGCGCGTCCCGGCGACAAGATCACCGTGCGCTACAACCCGCGGCGCAGCGGCGCAGCCGGCGGCTACCTCACCGGCTTCACCGATTCCAGGGGCAAGTCCTACGGCCCGATCCAGGAACGCTGATCGGGCCCCGGTTTTCGTTGACGTTAGTACGGAAATTCCGTAGATAACCGTATGCACACGGTGGTCGAAACGAACGCTTTTCGCCGTGCGGCCTCCGATAGCGGGATGAGTGATGCAGAGGTTGCGTCCGTCGTCGATCACGTCGCCGCCGATCCTGAAAGAGGAGATGAAATACCTGGAACTGGCGGGTGTCGTAAAATCCGTTTTGCTGGCCGTGGCAAGGGCAAGAGCGGCGGCTACAGGGTCATCACGTTCTTCAGCGGGCCGGCGATACCGGTGTTCCTTCTTACGGTGTTCTCCAAAGGAGAGCGATCCGATCTGGCACAAAGCGAACGGAATGCCCTGCGAAATGCGACCAAACAAATCGTGTCGACGTACGGCGCCCGTGCGAAACGTTGAGGAGATTTAGATGTCAAAGCGCGCATTTAGCAAAATCCAGGCCGGATTGATGGAGGCTCTCTCCATTGCCAAGGGAGAAGCCGATCCTTCGACCTACCGCATCCATGTTCCCAAGGAAGTAAACGTCAGGGCAATTCGCAAGAAGTTCGACCTGACGCAGCAGGCCTTCGCCGAACGCTTCGGCTTCAACCTCGCTCGTCTGCGCGATTGGGAACAAGGGCGCTCGCGTCCCGATGGTGCTTTGCGCGCGTATCTGCTGGTTATCGAGCGCAAGCCCGATGCCGTCACCGAAGCCTTGCAGGCGGCTCCGAAATCCAGGGGGCGGCGGCGGGCTGCTGCGTGAAGAACCAAATGACCGCCGAAGATCGGGTCTTCGCCAAATGCGAGCGGCGGCTGATCCCGTTCTTAGGATTGCTCTATCTCGTCAGCATCGTCGATCGGCTCAATGTCGGCTTCGCCGCGTTGACGATGAACGCCGATCTCGGCTTCTCGCCGTCGGTCTTCGGCCTTGGCGCGGGCATCTTCTTCCTCGGCTATTCGCTCTTTCAGGTGCCCGCGAACCTGATGCTCGTGCGCCTCGGCGCGCGGCGCTGGGTGTTCACGATCCTCATCGTCTGGGGCGCGATCTCGGCCGCCTGCGCCTTCGTGCAGGGACCGATCAGCTTTTACGTCCTGCGCTTTCTCCTGGGCGTCGCCGAGGCGGGTCTCTTCCCCGGAATCGTGCTCTATCTCACCTATTGGTTTCCGCAGGAGCGCCGCGCGCGGGCGATCGCCGGCTTCATGGCCGCGAGCCCGCTCGCTTTCGTCGTCGTCGGACCGATCTCGAGCCTGCTGCTCGGCATGAACGGCATCGCGGGTCTTCAGGGCTGGCAGTGGCTCTTCATCATCGAAGGCTTGCCCGCCTGCATTCTCGCGTTCCTTCTCCTGAGGCTTGTCCCCGACAGTCCCGAGCACGCCTCATGGCTCAGTGCCGAGGAGAAGCGCCTGATCGCCGACCGCCTGGCGCGGGAGAACGCGATCGACCAGCCCGGCTTCTGGGCCGCATTGCGTGATCCCCGTCTCTATGCCCTCGGCATCGCCTATATCGGCGTCGGCGCCGGTGGTTACGGGATGCGCCTCTGGTTGCCGCAGATCGTTCAGGGCATGGGCTTCTCGAACCTCGCCAACGGCTTTGTCGTCGCGTTCCCCTATCTGCTCGCGGTCGGCGCCATGATCTGGTGGGGCCACGCGAGCGACAGGAAGGGCGAGCGCATCTGGCATGTCGTGTTGCCTGTTCTTCTTGCGGCGATCGGTTTCTTCCTCGGCGCTATTTCGTCGTCCGACCTGGTCGTGCTCCTCGGCATCACGCTCGTCATTCTCGGACTCGATGCGGTGATCGGGCCGTTCTGGAGCCTGCCGTCCTCGTTCCTGCGCGGGCCGGCAGCGGCCGGAGGCATCGCGCTGGTCAACACCTTCGGCGTGGGCGCGGGCGGCTTCATCGGCCCGACGATCATCGGCTTCATGCGCGAGGAAACCGGCGGCTACTCCGCCAGCATGGCGGTGCTCGCCCTCGGCCTCATCGGCACCTGCGCAATCGTGCTCGCCTTCGGCCGCACCATCGCCCCGCGCACCGCGAGTGGGCTCCAGCGGTAACGATTGCTCACTCTTCGAGGAGCGCGCCAGTCTCGGTAATGGGCGAGAAAGGTTGGGAGAGGTTGACTCCCAGCCACAAAGTATCGCGGAGGTGGCGATGGATCAAATGCGCTTGACCAGGCGCAACCTCGCCAACCTCCTGGTTGTTCCTCCTAGAACGTCTTTTGCAGTCGCACCGAGATCATGCGGCCGTACAGGCTCTTGAAAACGTCGCAGGCACACTGAAAACCGCCTTGGGCGTTGATCTTGTACATGTAGGGCGCATCCCTGTCCGTGATGTTCTGCACCACGAGCTGAACGCTGACGTTGCGCAAATACTCGTTCGCGGGCCGGTCTCCGGTGCTGTATCCCAGTGACAGATCGAACGTGTAGTAGCTCGGCATTAAGTTCACATAGTCCGAGATCAAGCATGGGTTGTTGTAGCCCGGGTTCCCTAACCCGCCAACCGTGCCGCCAGGCTCGATACAGCCAAAATTGACATTGGGAGGAGCGGACTGGGTGTGGAAGAAGTGGCTCTCGTAATTCATGAAGCCGGTGAGGTTCCAGCTCCCGTCGCTCCAGCCCAACCGGGCCCGGTACTTGAAGCGCGGACGCGACTCCACGCCGAGCTGCTCCACTCCGTTCGCGGGGGCGAAGTTGGTATGGTAGAAGTCGTCGATGGGGGCGCCGGGAACCTGCGATTCCTGCTTCAGGTAATAGGTGCCGATCATGCCGGTATTGAACGCGCCGAGGCCCTCCCACTCCCAATCGTAGCTCACCTGGAAGTCGATGCCCTCGTTCCGCTGCCATCCGACGTTCATGACCCCGCCATCGTTGATCCAATAGACCAATGTCTGGAGGCTTGACGGGACTGCGTTTACCGGATGGGCGAGCACTCGCCTCACCATCTCCTGGAATGGCGCACAGAGCTGCGGGGTCGCATTCTGCCCGGCACAGAGCTGCGCGTCGGTGACCGGGTCCCGCAAGTCTTCCGGGGTCACATAGGCAAAGCCTATGGTGGGGTCGCTGAAACCGCTATTCGTCGAATTGGCGAAAGAGCGCAGAACGCCATTGATTTTGATGATGTAGTAGGTGACCTGGATGTTCAGGCCGGTGAGAAAATTACCTGACGGCGAGTAGTCGAAGCCGATCGCCCAGTTGACGGCCTTTTCGGGATCGAGGACCTGCTGTTCGATGTTGAAATAGTCCCGCAGTCCGCTGTCCACGGGGACCTTGCCGCCGCCGTTGTACGAAAGTCCCCCAAGAGCCGCACCACATCCCACCCCGGCCCCGGGATTGAACAGCTTGGCCGCGACCGAGCCCGCCGCGGGTGCCCCGTCAGTACATAGGATGTTGAGGGGGAGGGTATTCTGCGGATAGAGCTGACCGAAATTCCATCCATTCCAGGCCACGTTGGAGACCGGTGAGAACTCGCCGAAGTTCGGCGCGCGGAACGATTGGCCCCAGCCGCCGCGGATCGTGAATGATTCTATCGGATTCCAGTTGAATCCGACCTTCGCATTGCTGGTGCCGCCGACGTCGTCGTACTGGTCATGACGCCAGGAGAATTCGAGGTCGAGGCGCCGGAGGCCCGGCAGCGAATTCTGATCGCTGAAGACCGGAACATTCACCTGGGTGAACGCGGCCCAGACATGGCGATTCCTCGCGTCTTGGACAATGTTGACGATCGGGTTGGCTGCACTCTGGTTCGTCTGCTGGACGAGCACGCTGTAGGTGGTGTAATTGGCGCCAATGGCCATCTTGACCTGACCACCAGGCAGATCGAATAGCGGGCCGTCGGCTTTGATGCCGCGCTCCTTGACATGCATGTACTCCTGGACCTCGTCGAAGCGAAAGAGGTAATCCAGCGTGACATCCGAGTTGCACGTGTATGCCCGTGGGTCGCAAAACAGATTGAGGTAAGGCACGTTGCCCGGCTTGGTCCAGCTGGCGATCGCCGGACGTGTGCCTGAGACAGCAGTCACCGGGATCGTCCAGCCCAGAGCAGCGGACACCGCGCTCTTGCTCAGGCTGTTGCGGCGCGGATCCTCCGTGTTGTAATTCTTGTCCTTGGTGTGCGAGAAATAGACCTGCATCGCCCAATCTGCGGGCAGCGCGATGTTCAGGCCGAGTTGATAGCGCTGAGCCAACGAATAGGCTGAGCCCACAGCGGGTTTCTCGATACCCATGTGATAGGCGACCCGCAGATTTTGGGGTGCGCCGGTGGGATAATACGGATTGAAAGTTGGAACTGCCCAAGTGAGCTGATGGCCGGCGTCGTTGACGACGATCTGCGCTCGCCGCATTCCATAAAAGCCTGAGCCGTAGAACGAGATGTTGCTCGTCAGCCTCTGATCGACAGTGAGCGCGCCTCCCGTGTATTGGGTGGCGGCGCTGTAATCGACGATGGTGTATGGATTGAAAACGTTGCGCGTGCCGTTCGTGCCGCGGTTGCTCGGGTCGGACAAGTTCGCCCAGTTCAGAGTGGGCGCGCTGCCGGGGAGCAGCGGACCGACGCCGGTGGCTCCACGCTGCCAGTCGAAACCCGTTCCTAGCGGGATGGCGTAGCAGTTCTGGCAGTTGGTGCCGATGTTCCCGGGATAGTTCGGGTTGTCAATTGGGAGCCCTGTAACCGGATGAGGCATTGACAGGCCGATCTGGTTGCCAGTGGAGATCGTGCCAGGGGTTGAGGAGCCGATCGGGCGTCTGTCGTCCAAACCCCAAGGGCTGTGGTCAAAGGTGAGTTTCGAGTGGAAGTTTCCGCGCGTGGGAGAGGCGTCGATCCAGGAATAGCTCAGCGTGATCTGGCCGCCGTCCCAGGTCCGGCCCCATGTACCGGAGGCGAGGTATTCGACATTGCCGCCCTTGCCTGCCTGGAATCCGGCCTCGATCATCGCGCCATCGAAATTGCGCTTCAGGATGATATTGATCACGCCGCCGATGGCGTCCGAGCCGTAGGTCGCCGACGCGCCGTCGAGGAGCAGGTCGATGCGTTCGATCGCCGAGGTGGGAAGGATCGAGGGATCGATCGTGGAGAGCTCCTCGCTTTGCGGAGGATAGCGCAGGCCGTCGACCATCATCAGGGAGCGGAGCGCATCAGTCGTATCGAGCTGTCTGAGATTGACGCGAACTCCACGCTGCCTGTTGTTGCCCTGCGTCGACACTGGGCCGGGATTGACGTTGAACTGCGGGATGGTGCGGAACAGGTCCGAGGTGGTGATCGCGCCGGTCATGGCAAAATCTTGCGGTGACAAATTGACCACCGGCACGCCGACGGCCGAGGTGCCGCGGATCAGCGAGCCTGTGATCAGCACGGTCTCGGGAATTTCCTCCGCCTGCGCCACCACCTCGCCGGCATGAACACCTTCGGCCTGGGCTATCGCCAAAAGCGAGGCCGTTCCCAACAGCGCAGTCAGTCGCGACGTCTTTGGAAAATTCATCGAAGTTCCCTCCCCGGGCCGACAGGTCGGCCCGATGTTGTTGTGGGGCGGAACTTCAAATGCGTCAGATAACGCTACGCCTGATATTTAGCTGATCCCCGATTCCATCCCGCCCGTTTTTCGATTCCAAATCCGCGGCCAAAGGGCTCCTCCCCCGCTCGACCGCGCTACCCTCTTAGAATTGGCAACTCGAAAGGCTCTTGAATCTCCGCTCCGACCGGGCGGTCGGGGCGGGCATGCTGTGCTTGCGGTCAGGATCGTGTGTGGCTGCTACCCCCCGTAGCGGACGTCCCGACCTAAGGAACCTTACCATTGTTGTACTCGACTGGCCATGAGAGGAAATGGAAGAAAGTGTGGCGTGCCGATACGCTACCAATCTTTGAGTGGGGAGCACGCGCTCCAAAAGGATTCCTACGTCGCACCGGGGTGGACGCAGGAGCAGGCGAACGGGTGAGTCTCGGTAATGGGCGAGAAAGGTTGGGAGAGGTTGACTCCCAGCCACAAAGCATCGCGGACGGGTTGACCAAACGGGTCCCCCACCCCGTTCGTTGTCCGCTCACGGCCCCATTCCGGACGGTCCCGAAGGGCGGGCAGAACGGCAGATTCTGGCCCTTCGTCTGAGAGCAGGCCTTATCGGTTTCAGGGGGAAATGTTATCGTCTGCGTCGCTCGCGGGGGCAGGGGCTCTGGTCGAACTCGTCGAGAATGAACCCGAACGGGTCCTGCAACGGGATCAAAGAGTAGGGTAAGCCGAAACAGTGAACGTTGCGTCATTCGCGCGCATCGTTGTCGCTTGGCGCGTAACACGATCATGCCAGTACGAGCACTCAAGATCGCTGGGGGGCACCATGCGCGACATCCGCTCGACATCGCCTATCGTCTTCTTCTTCCTCGTGCTGCCGTCGGGGATGAGCGGCGGCTTCGCCACGGTCACGCTGCCTTTTGCGCTGACGGAGGAGGGTGTCCCCGTCGCGACCACCGCTGCAATCGTCGCGCTTGGTGCGTCCGCCAATTTGTGGCGTTTCCTCTGGGGACCGCTCGCCGACCTAACCCTGACACTGCGCCTTTGGTATGCGATCGGTCTGACTTCTGCGTCCGCCACGTTGCTGCTTCTCGGTTTCATGCCGCTGCGCGAGACCGCGATGCTGGCAGCTGGCGTTTTCGTGTCGTCAGTCGCGGGCACATTGATCGTGCTCCCCGTAGGCGGCCTGATGGCGCATACGGTCGCCGATGAGGAGAAGGGTCGGGCCGCCGGATGGTATCAGGCAGGCAACTTGGGCGGCACCGGTCTCGGCGGCGGAGCGGGCGTCTGGCTGGCGGATAATTTTTCCGTTCCGATCGCCGGCGCTGCGCTGTCCACGGCAATGATGACTTGCCTCGCGGCGCTCTATTTCGTACCGGCGGTACGCCGGGCAGCCGGTGAACGTCTCGGTCAGAGAATGAGGGAGATGGGCCGGGACTTTCGCGACATGCTGCGCTCGCCCTCCATCCTGCTCGTCATCGTCCTGGTCAGTTCTCCCATCGGCATAGGCGCCGCTTCCAATCTTTGGTCGGCAATAGCGCCCGACTGGCGCGCCACGCCGGACACCGTCGCTCTCGTCACCGGCGTCCTCAGCGGGCTGGTGAGCGCGGTGGGCTGTGTGGCGGGTGGATGGATCGCGGACCGTTTCGGGCGGTGGTGGGTGTTCTTTGGCTCCGGGGCACTCATGGCGCTCGTCGCGCTTGTCATGGCTGCGGCGCCGCGCACGCCGGATGCCTACAGCGCGGGTGTCCTCCTCTATGCGTTGTCTGCTGGACTCGCATATGCCGCGTTCTCGGCGGTCGTGCTGCATGCGATCGGTCGCGGCGCCGCCTCCTCGAAATATGCGATCCTGTCCTCGTTCGGCAACCTGTCGCTTGTCTATATGACGGCGTTCGACGGCTGGATGTACGACGCCTCAGGCGCCGTCGGAATGCTCGCCGGCGAAGCGCTGTTGGGCATGGCATGCGTCGTGCTCGGGCTCGCGGCGGTGTGGAAGCTCGGCCGCGCGACGGGGCCAATCGCCGGTCGGGCGACACCATAGAACTGGCAACTACAACCCTTCACGACGAAGAGGCTGGGGCGATGGACGAGAACAAGATTTTCGCCAAATGCGCGTGGCGGCTGATCCCGTTCATCATGCTGCTCTATCTGGTGAACATCTTTGACCGGGCGAACGTCGCTTTCGCGGCGCTCACCATGAACGCCGATCTGGGCTTCTCGCCCGTCGTTTACGGTTTTGGCGCCGGGCTGTTCTTCGTCGGTTACTCGCTGTTCCAGGTCCCGGCCAATCTGATTCTGGAGCGCGTGGGCGCGCGCCGCTGGATCTTCTGCATCCTCCTCGTTTGGGGCGCCGTCGCGGCGTCCACTGCGGCCGTGCAGGGGCCCACGAGCTTCTACGTTGTGCGCGTGCTCCTGGGCATCGCCGAGGCCGGGTTCTTCCCGGGCATGATGCTCTATATGACCTATTGGTTTCCACGCGCCTATCGCGCGCGCTTTGTTGCGCGCTTCATGAGCGCGGCGGCGTTGGCGTTCGTCGTCGGCGGGCCACTCGCGAGCCTCATTCTCGAAATGGACGGTGTCGCTGGCCTTCGCGGCTGGCAGTGGCTGTTCCTGATCGAGGGCTTGCCCGCCTGTCTGCTGGCCTTCGCGGTGTTGATATTCCTGCCCGACGGTCCCGCGCATGCCTCATGGCTGACTGCGGAGGAGAAGCAAACGATTGCCGCGCGCCTTGCAGCTGAGGACACCTCGCGGCACAGCGATTTTTGGCTGGCGCTGCGCGATCCGCGCGTGCTTGCGCTCGCCATCGGCTATTTGGGCTACAACGCTCAGGCCTGGGGCGTCGGCCTGTGGCTGCCGCAGATGGTGCAGGCCATGGGAGTATCGAATTTCGCCACCGGCTTCGTCGTGGCGCTGCCTTATGTCGCCGCAATCGTTGTGATGAATCTGTGGGCGCGCTCGAGCGATTCGAGCGGCGAGCGCATCTGGCATGTCGCGCTTCCCGCTGCGCTCACGATGACCGGTTTGTTCGTCGCCAGCGTGACGCAATCCGCAATGCTTGTATTCCTGACGCTCGCCTTGGTGACCATCATCCAATGGTGTGTCGAAGCACCGTTCTGGGCCCTGACATCGTCGCTGTTCAGGGGCACGGCCGCCGCCGGCGGACTGGCGTTCGTCAACACCATCGGCACTGGGCTGGGCGCGTTCATCGGGCCGGCCGTCGTGGGCGTGCTCACCGAGGCGACTGGCGGTTACTCCGCGGGAATGGCGGCGCTCGCCATCGGCCCCATGCTGACCGCAATCATCGTGCTGTCGCTCGCCAACTCCATCGCGCCGCGAAGGCTGGCTCTGCAGAGGAAGGCGCTGTGACCGATATCGCGGCAGGGCAAGTGAAGGCGCCGGCTTCCTCCATCGAGCAGTTCGGCTACAAGCAGGAGCTGAAGCGCACGCTTTCCCTGTTCGACCTCACGGTCTATGGGCTTATCTTCATCGGCCTGACCGCTTCGTTCGGGAGCTTTGGCATCGTTTACAATGCCAGCAACGGCATGGTGCCTCTCGTCTATGCCGTCGGCGCTGTCGCGATGGGTTTCACCGCGCTCAGCTACGCGATGATGTCGCGCGCCTTTCCACTCGCCGGCTCGGTCTATGCCTATGCGGGGCGGGGCATCGGCGAGAGCGTCGGCTTCCTTGCCGGCTGGGCGATGCTGCTCGATTACGTGCTGGTGCCCGCGATGGTCTATGTGTTCATGGCCATCGCGATCCAGGCGGTCTTGCCCGAGGTGCCAAGATCGATTTGCATAATCGTGTTCGTCGGTCTCACGACCGCGATCAATCTCCTCGGGATCGAAATGACGGCGCGTGTGAACAGGCTGGTTATTGTTCTGCAAGTCGCCTTCCTTGTCCTCTTCTTGATTCTCGCGTTCGCCGCACTCGCCAACGGAGTGGCCGGAGCGCATTGGTCGGTCGCGCCGCTGTTCAAGGCGTCCGCGGTCAGCCCAAGCCTGATCTTCGGCGCTCTTCCCGTCGTAGTCGTTACCTATCTGGGCTTTGACGGCATCTCGACGCTGGCCGAAGAAGCGCGAGGCGGCGCATCGGCGGTGGCGCGCGCGACGCTGTTGTCGTTGTGTCTGGTCGGAATTCTCTTTGTCGTGGAAACCTACCTTTTGTCGCTGTTTGTCCTGAACCAGACCAGCTTCGCCGCCGGCGAACCCACCGATGCCGCGATCTACACCATCGCCGAGATCATCGGCGGTTCGTGGTTCAGATTCGCCGTCTCTTTCAAGGTTCTCCTGGCGATAGCGATCGCTCTGGCGTCGCAGACTGCGACGGCCCGTCTGCTGTTCAGCATGGCGCGGGACGGCAAGCTGCCGGGTCTGCTGGCGCGCGTTCATCCTCATCGCAAGGTCCCCGCGCGGGCGATTGTCCTTTGCGGCGCGATCAACCTTGTCGTCGGCCTTGCTCTGGCCAATCAACTGGAGCTGCTGATTACGATGGTCAGTTTCGGCGCGCTGTTCGGGTTCCTGATGCTGCATCTCTCCGTGATCGTTCACTTCATGTGGCGGCAGAAAAGCAACCAGTGGGGCAAACATCTTCTGGTGCCGCTCATCGGCTTTGCCATCATCGCATACGTGCTGATCAACATGGCGGCACTGGCGAAGATCGCCGGTATCGCCTGGCTGAGTGTTGGGCTTGTCGCGCTGATCGCGCTCAAGCTCAACGGCCGTCGCGCCACGCTTCCGGCTTCGGGCTGAGGCGGCCTTTCCTGCGTGATCCGTTCATTCGAAGGAGGAGCGTTGTGACCGATATCGCGGATGGGGCGCCATGAACGATAGGGTCGAAAGCAAGCGCTTCATCCGGCATCTCCATGCGTTTCGCGGATTTGCCATTCTGACTATTGTCGCTCAACACGCCTGGGACGGTCAGGTGTGGCGCGTTCGAAATTCCGAGCCTTCCCTCGGTGTGAGCGTTCTGAACGCGGTCAGTCAAACGCTATTTCATGACAGCACACTGTATTTCGCCTTGATCTCGGGCTTGCTGTTCACGCTCGTACTTCAGCCGCGGGGCTGGACATCTTTTTTCAAAAGCAAACTACTAAATGTAGTATCGCCCTACATCGTCATGACGCTGGTTTTTACCGCGTACGGATTGAATGCGGATTACGAGCTCGCCGGGTTTTTCCAGGGCAATATGACGGACTATCTCATGGCGGTTGCTGCGAACCTCCTTTCCGGCCGCGCAATCTATCCGCTTTGGTACATCCCAATTTTGATCATGCTGTATCTGTCAACGCCATTTCTCGTGCGGGTGATGGCCGATGCCCGTACAAGCTGGGTCATCTGGCCAATCATGCTGGCGCCATTGATCGTGCCGCGCGCGACGTGGCCGGATTTCTCGTGGACGACGCCGGTCTATTTCCTCGGGGCGTACGCGGCGGGGATGTTCGTTGGCGCGCGATATGAGAGTGCTCTCCTGTTATTTCGTCAGTATAGGAATCTCTTGCTCCTGGCGGTCTTTCTGACCACGCCGGTCCTCATCGCGTCGTTTCTGTTGGAGGTTGACAGGTTTGGACCCGTCTCGATGAGAGAGACATTGTGGTATGTGCAAAAGCTCGCGATTGCAGCGGTAGTCCTTGTTGCGCTTCACGCGCGCGAGGCACGCCTGCCCCGATGGATTCTCACCCTGGGGAACTATGCCTTTTCGATTTATTTCCTGCACGCGATTCTTATCGTTGTCTTCGAAGAGGTCGAATTTCAGCTGGCGGACGCTTTCTCGGTCTGGGCGTTGCTCGCGGCGGGTGCTGGATCCTACGTTTTCGCCATCGCGGTCTCGGTCGTTTTGAGCGCCGTCGCCAAGCGCACTTTGGGCGCGCGCTCACGTTTGCTGCTGGGCGCCTGACGAGTCGGACTTGTCGCGCTGATCGGCCTCAAACTCTCGGCCCGGCGCGCCATACTCCCAGCTTGAGGCGTGCGAATCTGAACGCTACGGGAACGGCAGAAAGTGGCGCGATTCTTTGCCGTCCCTGACCATCGCCGCGAACGGCACAAATGGTTCGCATCGCGGTCAATGGCTGCCAACGTCCTCTCCATCGGCCAACTTGCGTCCGGAAAACCAGGGAAGTTGGACGTCGTCGCTGAGGCTGCTCCCAGAATTCCTATTGCAATAGGAATAGGACTATATATAGTCCCGCCGGCATGAGGAGAGTCCATGCCGGAACCGCCCGATAGAGACCCAGACCCCGCCGCCGCCATGGCGGAGATCCTCGCCCGCCAGGCGGCCGCTCTGCACTGCCTGTTCATGCGCAAATTCGCGGACATCGTCTCGAACAACGAGCGGTCGCCCCGCGATGTCAGCCGGGCGCTCAAGGCCCAGGCCCAGTGCCGCATAGCACTCAAACTCCTCCTCGCGCTCCGCGCGGCGAAGCAATCGTCGAAAAAATCGCGAAATCGAACGAACAGACTAATGAAAGAGGAAAATCGCCATCATGACCAAGCACTTGAAAAAGTCTCTCCGGACGGCCGCTCGTGGCCTGCCCAAACACGACCCCAAAGGGTTGTGGTCGGCCGAGCGCCGCGCCCGGCAGGCGGAGGTGATCCGCGCCTCGCAGCCATGGAAAAAGTCGACCGGTCCACAAACCTCTTCCGGCAAGGCCCGCTCCGCCGCGAACGCGCTCAAGCACGGCTTTCGCAGTCGCGCCTTCATCGAGCGGGTCCGGCAAGAGCGGCAACTGATACACGACGCCGCCAGCACGATCGCGCTGGCCAAGCTTGTCCTCGGGCCGCGCGGGGCCTGTCCCCCGGCCGCGTGGAGCCTGTCCTCCGGCCGCGCGGAGCCTGTCCTCCGGCCGCGCGGAGCCTGTCCTCCGGCCGCGCTTCGCGCGGACCGGGGGGCGCGGACCGGGGGGCGCGGACCGGGGGGGGCGCGGTCCCGGGGACCCTCCTGCGGGCTATGGACCGCGGAGCAATTACCGTATGGACGGCGGATCCCTCGGACGCGCCGGACCTCATACTTGCCGCCCTTGGACACGGACGGGCTGGCTCCGCGCACACCGGCGCGCGAACTCGGGACTGAACAGGCGTTCCGCGAGCGCTTGTGCGGCTCGATCTCCCCCTTTGGCTGCCCCCTCCCTGGAACGAGGCCCTTGGAATAGCACCGCTGCCTGGGACATCCAGTCACCGCACTATTGCTGCGCCTTGGCGAAACAGGCAGTTTGCGTCGGCCGCGCCTCTTAAGTACGCGGCCGTAGGGAGGAACACATGAAAGACAAGGGCGTCGGCCGACGCGAATTCCTGAAGGGCGCCGCCGTCGCCGGCGCAGCTTCCGTGGCGTCAGCCCCTGTGCTTCTGCCGGAAGCTGCCCAGGCGCAGCCCGCCGCTGCCGCGCCCACAGCCGCCGGCTACTCCTTCCTCAATCTCGAAGAGGCCGCCTTCGTCGAGACGCTGGTCGATCACATGGTCCCGGCCGACGAGTTGTCGCCCAAGGGCACCGACATCGGCATCAACGTTTATATCGACCGCGCGCTCTCCAGCGCCTGGGGCAAAGGCGACCGCCTCTACATGCAGGGGCCGTGGAAAACCGGCTTGCCGAGCCAGGGCTACCAGCTTCCGCTGACGCCGGCCCAGCTCTATCGCGCCGGAATCGAGGCGACCAACGTCTATTGCCGCAAGACCTATGCCGGCCGCACCTTCGACCGTCTGACCGAAGCGCAGCGCGAAGAGGTGCTGCGTGCCCTCGCCTCCGGCCAGGTCACCTTCGAGAGCGGTCTCGCCTCGCGCGCCTTTTGGACCGTCGTCTATCAGAGCGTGATGGAAGGCATGTTCGCCGACCCGATCTATGGCGGCAATCGCAACAAGGCGGGCTGGAAACTCATCGGCTTCCCCGGCGCCATCGCCGTGCATCGCGAAAACGTCGAGCGTTATCGCGACAAGGAATTCCCCAACACTCCGCTCGGCATCGCGGATATGAGCTGAAAGCGTTTTCCGCCGACGTGGATGCCGGTTCGGCGTAGAAGACGCGACAAAAAAAGTTTTCGAGGGCGAGAGACATGGTCACGAGACTTCCACAAGTGGACGCCGTCGTTGTCGGCATGGGTTGGACCGGCGGCATCATGTCGGCCGAATTGGCGAAAGCGGGCTTGAAAGTCGTAGGCCTCGAGCGTGGCGCCCCTCGCGACACCGACAAGGACTACGCGGTGCCGACGATCCGCGACGAGCTGCGCTATGTCGTGCGTCACGATCTGATGCAGAACACCGCGCGCGACACGCTCACCGTGCGCAATAATCCCACACAGGAAGCGCTGCCGATGCGGCGCCTCGGCTCGTTCCTTCCCGGCGAAGTCGTCGGCGGCTCGGGCGTGCATTGGAGCGGCCACACCTGGCGCTGGACAGACATGGAGTTCAAGATCCGCTCCCTGTACGAGGAGCGTTACGGCAGGAACTTCATTCCGGCCGATATGACGATCCAGGATTGGGGCATCACCTATGACGAGCTCGAGCCCTATTACGAGAAGTTCGAGCGCATCGCCGCGGTGTCCGGCAAGGCCGGCAACATCAAGGGCCAGATCCAGCCGGGCGGCAACTGCTTCGAAGCGCCGCGCGCCAACGAATACGCCCTGCCGCCGCTGACGCCGATCCTCGCCAGCCTTACATTCCAGGAGGCCGCCAGGAACAAGGGCTGGAATCCGTTCCCACGGCCGTCGGCCAACGCGTCGCGCGCCTACACCAATCCCGAAGGCCAGAAATTCGGCGCCTGCCAGTATTGCGGCTATTGCCAGCGTTTCGGCTGCGAAGCCAACGCGAAGGGCAGCCCGCATGTCGCGATCCTTCCCGTCGCCATGCGCAATCCCAATTTCGAGATGCGCACGCATTCCTGGGTAACGAAGGTGATCAAGGATTCGAGCGGCCGCCGCGTCACCGGTGTCGCCTACACCAATCTACTCAACGGCGAGGAGTTCGAGCAGCCCGCCGACATGGTTCTGCTCTGCGCCTATGCGATCAACAACGTGCACCTGATGCTGCTGTCGCAGATCGGCCAGGCTTACGATCCGGTCACCCAGCGCGGCGTCATCGGCAAGAACTACGCTTACCAGACGGGCGCCGCCGCGAACCTCTTTTTCGAAGGAAAGCGCTTCAATCCGTTCATGAACGCGGGCGGGTCGAACATCAGTTGCGACGATTTCAACATCAATTGGGAGTACGACCGCGGCCCCGGCAAGTTCGTCGGCGGCTTCAACATCGGCTCGGGCTTCAACACCGTGCTGCCGATCGGCTATCGCCCGGTGCCGGCGGGAACGCCGCAATGGGGCAAGGCGTGGAAAGCCGCCACCGCCAAATATTATCAGATGGGAATGAACATCGGCTCCGCCGGCAGCGTGATGGCGAACCGCTACAACTATTACGACCTCGATCCCACCTATAAGAACGCATTCGGCCTGCCCCTGATGCGCATGACGTTCGACTACAAGGAGAACGAGCACAAGATGGGCCGTGCCGCGGCCGACCTCATCAACGACATGGCGCGCAGCATGGATCCGACGCAGATGAATCCCGCCGTCGCCCGCACCGATCCGTGGACCATCGTGCCCTACCAGAGCACGCACAACACCGGCGGCACGATCATGGGCACCACTCCGCGCAACAGCGCCGTCAACAAATATCTCCAGAGCTGGAACGCGCACAATCTCTTCGTCATCGGCGCCAACGTCTTCCCGCACAACTCGGCCTACAACCCGACGGGACCCGTCGGCGCGCTCGCCTATTGGACGGCGGAGGCGATCACGACCCGCTACGTCAAGAACCCTGGCCCGCTGGTGTCCGCATGAGAGCTTTCTGGATTGGTGGAATATCCCTTGCCGCTGTACTGATCGGCGCTGCGGCTCCTGGGCTCGCGGCCGATGCGGCGCGCGGCGAGCAATTGTTCGTGGAATGCGCCTCCTGCCATACGCTGGAGAAGGGCGTGCACAATGTCGGTCCGAGCCTGAACGGGCTGTTCCAGCGCAAAGCGGGCGCGTTCGACGACTATCGCTACTCACCCGCGATGAAGCGCTCGAACATCACCTGGACGCCCGAGGAGCTCGACAAGTTCATCGCCGATCCGCAGATGGTCGTTCCGGCCAACCGCATGCCCTACGCAGGCATGACGACCGCCGCTGACCGCGCCGATCTCATCGCCTATCTGCAGCGAGTCTCGCAGTAGGGACGCTTCAATTGCGGTTGCGATCCGATGCCGGCCGCGGATTTCTTGCGCCACCCCTCAACGGCACGACGTCCGAGCCCGCGCCGCGCAGATAGAGCAGCACCTCGGCGACCGCGAGCAGTTGCTCGGCGCTGAACGGCTTGCTGATCGTGACCGTCTCCTCGAAGGTCCTCGACAGGACCCTTGGTCCGTAGCCGGTCACGAAGGCAAACGGCACGTCCTCCTTGCGGAGCGCCAACAGCAGTGGATCGATCGGCTCGCCCCTGAGATTGACGTCCACCAGAGCGGCGTCGCAGTGCTCCCCGGCGAGCAGACGCTTTGCCTCCTCCAGCGTGCCCGCCGGTCCGATCACGATGCAGCCCGCCGCGCCCAGCATCGACTGCATGTCCATCGCGACCATCGGCTCGTCTTCGACAATCAGGAAACGCTTGCCCCGCAATGAGGGACTCGCCGCTGCGGGTACGATGGACGCTTCGCCGAACCTCAGCGTCGCCGATGAGACGCCCTCCTGCTGCGCTTCCCCGAGCGGCCAGTCGACCCGGCACCTGAGGCCGTCTTCGGCAAAGTGCATCGAGGCTTCGCCGCCGTGCACGCGCACCGTCTGCTCGATAAGCGTCATGCCGAAGCCGCGCGACTCGGGCGCGCGGACTTTCGGTCCGCGGCTCTCGGTCCATTGCAGCAGGAGCTTCCTGCCGCCGTTGCTCTGGACTTCCCAGGTCACGGACAGGCGTCCGCCCGTATCGGACAAGGCGCCGTATTTGCGCGCGTTCGTCGCCAGCTCGTGCAGAACCATTCCCAGATGTCCGGCTTCCTGCGCGCCGAGGAACAGGAACGGTCCGTTGATCGAAACGCGGTCCTCATCCGGGGCGCCCAGGCGCACCTGGCTCGCGACCAGCTCTGCGAGCTCGGTACCGCGCATGTTCTTCTGCACCAGCAGCGAGTGGAGCTTGGCCAGCGACTGGAGGCGTCCGCTGAAGCTGCCGACGAAATCCTTGTGGCTCTTGGCGCGATCCAGCGACTGGGTCGCGATGGCCTGCACGATGGCCAGCGTGTTCTTCACCCGGTGATTGAGCTCCTCGAGCAGCAGCTGTTGCAGCTTCTCGGCCTGCTTCTTCTCGGTGATGTCGCGCGCGACCTTCGATGCGCCGATGACCTCGCCAGCCGCGTTGCGCATGGGCGATACGGTGAGCGAAATATCCACCCGGCGGCCGTCCTTCGCCACGCGCGCCGTTTCGTAATGCTCGATGCGCTCCCCGGCCTTCAGCTTGGCAAGGATTTTGTATTCCTCGTCGTGCAGTTCGGGTGGAATGATGCGCGTGATGTGCTGTCCGATCATCTCCTCGGCGGAATAGCCGAAGATGCGGGCCGCGCCCGCGTTCCACGAGGTGATGGTTCCGTCCAGCGTCTTGCTGATGATGGCGTCGTCGGACGACGTGACGATCGCCGCCAGACGCAGGGCCAGCGCTTCGGCCTCTTTGCGCTCGACCGCGTTGACCAGCACGTTGATCGCGCCCAGCAACCGGCCCGATTCATCCCGGAACGGCGTGGGGTAGGGGATGAAGGGCACTCGCGTTCCATCCGGCCGTTCCGCGATCGCCTCGACGCCGCGTACGATGCGCCCTTCCTTGAGGCAGATCGCCATGGGGCATTCGTCGTGGGGGAGAGGCCGCCCGTCCGGCCAAAAGATGCGCCACGAGCCGCACCATTTGCTGCCCAAGGCCGGGCGGTAGCCCCAAAGCTCCGCCGCCGCTTGATTGTAAAACGTGATGCTCCCTTCGGCGTCGGTCGTGTAAACCGCGACAGGCAACGCCTCGAGCAGTTGGTTCGTGTTGAGCATACGGCCGGATTACTCCATCGGAGGCCAACGCGCGATCCCGCCGATGGTTCCCTCGCGGAACATTAAGTTCCCTACGCCTGGCTTAGGCGCGAGCGGAGACCTTAGCGTCCGACTTGGGAGACCTGCGCGCGTTGGACATAGGCCTGGACGTCCTCGTCCAGCAGCAGGCGCTGTGCCTTGAGGTCGTTCGCAGCCGCCCGCACGGCGTTCACATAGGCCTCATGTGTCGGATAGCGCTCCTCCAGCGAGGGCCTGGGATCGTCGTTGGCGGTCCGCTCGGCCTTCGTCTTGGCGAACGGGATCATCTGCCCCGCGCCGTCGCAGCCGTCATTGGCGCTCGGGCTCGGCCCTGAGCGCCCAGCCGGTATAGGTCGCGACTGGGGCCGTTACGTCGGGCAGCCGGATGCCGGCAACATCGTTGCCGTCGGCATCGGTCTTGGGAACGAGCGCGGGGTAGGGGCGTTCCGACCAGCTTCGGCGGCAGCTGGCTCATGATCCCTTTCGAGAACTCCGGTCCGTAGTCGAACAGGTCGCCCCCGGATGATCCGTCCTTCGAGGATAAGCCGAGACGGCCTCGCCCGGAAGATGTCTCGCGCGGCGCCTGTGGCTAAAAACGATTGTGGTTGGCGGTTTTTATTGTACAGCAGTATCGTTCGTGTGCGAATCGCTTCGTGTTTATGCGTGTTTTCGTTCAACCCAGCACTCCCAGAAGGGGAATCCAATGGCAGAAATGGCGACTTCATCGGCGAAGGCAGCTCCCAAGGCGAAGGCCGAAACCATCAGCAACCGTCAAATCGCAGTGCAAATGGCGACAAAGCATGGCCTCACCAAGAAGCAGGCCAACCAGATCATGGAAGACCTCGTCACGCTGGTCACCAAGCAGCTCAAGAAGGGCGTTCGCATTCGCCTCAACGGGCTCGGCATCCTGCAAGTGCGCAAGCGCGCCGCCCGCATGGGACGCAATCCTGCGACCGGCGAAGCGATCAAGATCAAGGCGAGCAAGAAAGTCGCCTTCCGCGCGTCCAAGGAATTGAAGCAGTCGGTCTGACGGCCGCTGCTTTGTCAGTGTGCTGAGTATCATGCGTCAGGCGCCGCCGCGCCGCTGCATCCGCTAAGCCGAAAAGCCAGGGGCCGGGAAGTCATCCCGGCCCCAAGCCCATGTCAGTCGATGGGTAGCTGTTTTAGCGGTTGGCCATCACCATCATCGTCACCTGTCTGCCGCCCTCGGCGTGACAGGTCATGTCGATCCGCGTGACGTCGCGGCGGCCGCCCGGAAGATCGAGCTCGTAAGTGCGATCCTCTTGCAGAAGTCCGCGCTCACTGATGTTCAAATCCCGGGTCATGCCGTTGGCGAATGTCGCCGCGATCCGGCTGCAGCGCGCGTCGTCATTGATGGGACGAACCGCAAGCCGCTCCACGTCGCGGCCGGCAAGGCCGGTGATCGTGGTTTCACGATCGATCCGCCCGTCGAACCGTTCCATGCCGAGCGTCACCCAGCCATCGACAAGGCGGTCGCCGCCCGTGCCGCCGTACCTGTAATCGTTCCCGGCGTACTGGTTGTCATCCCAATTGAACATGCGCGACCACACGCGATCCCAATTGGGGCTGCGGCGCCAGTCCGCGCGGTACTGGCCGATGTCCGCGGCGATATCCACGCGCGTCACCCGCGGCCCCACGGAGCGGCAGGCGAAGTCGATGCGGCGGATCTGGCGGCTTTGTCCCGGCATGTCCACCACGACATTGCGGCCGCGCTGCAGCGTGCCGCGATAAAGCTCGCGGGTTCTGCCGTTGTTGAAAGTGGCGGTGATGCGGTTGCACTGCACCGTGCCGTTACGTGCGACGAAGCTCAGCCGCTCGACGCGTCCGCCGAAATTTCCATATTCGGTTTCACGCTCGGGACGGATCGAAAAATCGACTGAACCGATGCGATCCCAACCGCGGTCATATCGATATGCCTGGCTGTCGTTCCCATACCCGGGGCGATCATAGCCGCGATCATACTGTCCCGCCGGTTGCGCAGACGCCGGCAACGCGACGCCCGCACACAACGCTGCGGCAAGCGCCAGAAGTCGGGTCTTTCTCATGACTGTCTCCTCTGTTTATCAATGTAGCTGCGACGGAGTTCCGGCCGCGCAGCCATCGAAAAGGGAACGGTCACTGGAGGGCTTGGTTCCGGCCGCGGGAACCGCCTGGAACTGCTGGCAAATCGTCAGTAAGCGGATGAACGCGAGATGAACGGCGCGCCCGTCACGCTCTTGCCCTCGCTACCCGTCCGGCCTACGCTAAACCGTTCATCAAGACATGCGGGAGCGAAGAACATGTCGGACCGGCGGGCATTCTTGAAAGGATTAGGCGCGCTTCCGGTGGCGGCCGCGCTCGCCGGCCGGGCACAAGCCCAGAATCCGACACCCAAGCTCAAGGCGATGCTGGGCGACTACAAGCACAGCCGCGCGCTGCACGCGGGCGCGGTCAAATCGTCCCGCCTCCAGCTCGACATCGCGCCTGTTGCCGTGCCCAGCACCGCGTTCGCGCGCACGGTCGCGATGGAGTTCGACGTTTCGGAATTGTCGCTGGTCACCTTCCTCCAGGCCAAGGCCGCGGGCCGCAAGCTGGTGCTGGTGCCGGCCGTCTATCTCAGCCGCTTCCAGCATCCGTTCCTGCTCTACAATTCCGCGCGCGGCACGATGGCGCCCAAGGATCTCGAAGGTGCGCGCGTCGGCGTGCGCCTCTTCACCGCCACCACGCCGTCATGGCTGCGCGGCATCCTCGCCGACGACTACGGCGTGGATATCAACAAGATACAGTGGCGCGCCTGGCAGAAGCCGAACGTGCCGGAGTGGCGCGATCCGCCCAACGTCACGATGATCCCCGCACCGGCGGAGACCGCCGAGCTCGGCAACATGCTGCTGAGAGGCGAGGTCGACGCCATCGTGCTCGAACCCATCCCGACCGATCCGCGGATCAAGCCGGTCATTCCCGATCCCGCCGCCGCCGCAAAGGCGTGGTCCGCCAAGCACGGCGGCGCGATCCAGATCAACCACATGGTGGTCGTGAAAGAAGACATCACCCGCGCGCAGCCCGACGCCATACGCGAACTCTACAAGATGCTCGCCGAGGCCAAGCGCGCGGCGAACGAGCCGGCAGCCGAGGCGGCGTTCACGCCCTTCGGACTCGAAGCCAACCGCCACAACATCGAGGTGGTGATCGATTACGCGTTCCGCACCGGCATGATCCCGAAGCGCTTCGCGGTCGACGAGCTCTTCAACGACCTCACCGCCACGCTGGTTTGACCGCTACCGGTAAATCGGTGGCCGCCAGAGCGGTATGTTCGCCAGCTCACCGTTCGCCGGCGTTTGCGGCCGCGACAGGACGGCGAACAGATTCAACGTCATGTCGTCGAAGTGCAGGACCTCGACCGACATCAGCGTGTCCGCGCCGTCGGGCCCGGTGACCATAATTCGATCTCCTTCGCGGACGATGCGATAGGCTGAACGCAGGCCGGAGAACACGGCTATGTCGATGCCGGGTCCACCCGTGATCTGATCGTTGTCGGGACCACCAACAAGTATCTCGTCACCGGGTCCGCCTATGAGGGTGTCATTGCCTGCGCCGCCGTCGAATGCGTTGCCGGGAGAATTCGTTCCGAGGATGCAGCGATACTCGCGAAAGCGGTCAGGCCGATATACGTTGCAGATGTTTGCGTAATCGCTGACGTCATTATTTGACGCGCAGGCGGCCAGAACTGGGACTGCCAGCAGCAGGCTTAGCGCACGTCGTCCGTTGGACATAGAGCGCGCCCCCATCGCCGCCGATTGTCCGGCGACGTTCCATAACCGCTATGAGTAGATGCGGTATATGACGATTTGATCGGCAGGGCGATGGGATTTGCACTGCAGGCCGATTGTGCGGGCAAGCTACACCGGCGGCTCGCCCGGCACCGGCGCTTCGATCGTCCAGCCGGTGAACTCGCGCACCGTCTGCGCCGGGACCTTGCGTCCATCGGGCAGCGTCAGCACGCCCCTGCCGGGGAACTCGCCGTCATAGGACGTACCGTCGGACGAAATGATCCGGCCATGGCCCGTCAGGCGCCCTTCTCGGAACGTGCCCTCGTCGCGGCCGGTGACGCGCCCGTTCTGCGACCAGGTCAGCGTTCCTGCGCCGCTCAGCAATCCGCCCTCGCAGGCGCCCGACCAGGAGATGGTTTCATTCCCTTCCGGGTGCGGATTGGCCGCCCAGCATTGGCTGACGGTATCCTCGATCCAATGCGGATCGTTGCCGCTGAGATCGGGTTTGCCGTCCGTCTGCGCCCACGCCGCACCGGAAGCTCCTGCGGCGATCAGCACACACAACACGAGGCCGCGCATCATCCGGTTCATCGACAGGCTCCTCTCGGAACGCCTATCGCACAGCCCCGGCAACGGCGCGTCAAGCCCGGTCGGCGAGTCCGGTAATGCCCATGCGCTCGGCGCAATGATCGCAGCAGAAGAACTGGCCGCCGGCTTCCAGCCCGTGGCCGATGATGCGGATGCCGCAGGTGGCGCAATGCGGCGCCAACGCCTGGATCGCACACTCGAAGCTGTCATAGGTGTGCGTCTCCCCGTCTTTGATCATCTGGAAGGCTTTGTCGTAGTCGTTGCCGCAGGTTTCGCATCGGGCCATGGCGCAGCCTCCAAGGGTTTCGCCCCCGCCAAAAGAACAGAATCGGTCCAGCCATGGTTCCGCGAAGCGACAAAAAGTGAGGCGGCTTACTGCAGCTGCCCGGGCTGCCACGGCCCGGGGCGCTGTGCGGGGGCGGGGCGCGGCGCCGTGCGCGGCGGGCCCATGAACACCTGGGTCGCGTAGGCGGTCGTGCCGTTGAGCGCGACCCCGATGCCGCTGCGGTCGAAATAGGGGGAGAGAATATTGGCGCGGTGACCTGGGCTTTTCAGCCAACCCTCGACGGCCGACTTGGCGAAGCTCTTGGGGTTGAACGGCGCACGGCTATGGAACTCGTACATGATGTTCTCGCCGAACGCACCGTACGGGCTGATGCGCTCGCGCATCATGTCGGTCGCCGCCTGACGTCCCTTTGAATCCTCGTGGGCAAACGGATCGGCGCCCTTGGCGATCGCTTCCGAGCGCAGCCGCGCGATGCGGTCGAGCTCGCCGTTGCGTACGAGCTTCGGCGCTTCGGGCTCCAGGCGCATCCGCGCCTCATCGATGCCCTCGGCGATCAGCGCTTCGGCCTCCTCGATCGCGCGCGCCAGCGAAGCCGGCGACTGCCCCTCGCGCGCGGGCGCCGCGGCGGTGAGCATCAGGGCGGAGAGGAACGCAACAATCAGGATACGCATGGCGGCACCCTAGCAGAGTCGCCCGCGATCCAGCGATTCACGCGGCGCCCGGTAGTTAACGCAAAGCAAAAGGGCCGGGTTGAAACCCGGCCCTTTCTTCATTCGCTGACTGTGTCGGCTTAGAAGTCCATGTCGCCCATGCCGCCGCCGCCATGGCCGTGTCCGCCGCCACCGCCGCCCCCAGACGACTTCTGCGGACGGTCCGCGACCATCGCTTCGGTGGTGATGAGCAGCGCCGCAACCGACGACGCATCCTGCAGCGCGGTCCGGACCACTTTGGTCGGATCGACGATGCCGGCATCGACGAGGTCGACATACTTCTCGGCCTGTGCATCGAACCCGTAGGTCATCGATTTCTGCTCGAGCAGCTTGCCGACGACGATCGAGGCTTCGACGCCCGCGTTCTCGACGATCTGGCGCAACGGCGTCTGGATCGCCTTGCGCACGATGGCGATGCCGGCGGTCTCGTCCTCGTTGAGGCCGGTCATCCCGTTCAACGCCTTGGTGGCATAGAGCAGCGCCGCGCCGCCGCCGGGAAGGATGCCTTCCTCGACTGCCGCTTTGGTCGCGTTGAGCGCGTCATCGACGCGGTCCTTCTTCTCCTTCACCTCGATCTCGGTGGCGCCGCCGACGCGGATGACGGCCACGCCGCCCGCGAGCTTCGCCAGCCGCTCTTGCAGCTTTTCCTTGTCGTAGTCCGAGGTCGTTTCCTCGATCTGCTGCTTGATCTGGCCGACGCGTGCCTGGATGTCATTCTTCTTGCCGGCGCCGTCGATGATCGTGGTGTTGTCCTTGTCGATGCGGACCTTCTTGGCCGTGCCCAGCATGTTGACCTTGACGTTCTCGAGCTTGATGCCGAGGTCTTCGCTGATCACTTGGCCGCCGGTCACGATGGCGATGTCTTCGAGCATCGCCTTGCGACGATCGCCGAAGCCCGGCGCCTTGACCGCCGCGACCTTCAACCCGCCGCGCAGCTTATTGACGACGAGAGTGGCGAGCGCTTCGCCTTCCACTTCCTCGGCA
>Ga0137427_10000242_pt1 | contig 30496 bp, 24 predicted proteins | sample EasRivERMZT700_2_FD_102309 | JGI IMG/M metagenome (GOLD analysis project Ga0137427, IMG submission 102309) | Soil microbial communities from meander-bound floodplain in the East River, Colorado, USA - East River MetaG ERMZT700_2 | ecosystem: Environmental > Terrestrial > Soil > Floodplain ...
ATCGTCACTTCGAACCAGACATCCGCGAGCGTCGCGCCCTGGAGTTGAATCGCGCGCAGCGCGTCGAGCAGCAGCGTGAGCGGCAGCACGCGAATGATCGGCTGCGCGAAATCGGGGAACCGCTGCGCGGAGAAGAACACGCCGGAGACCACCCACATCGGCATGATGATGAGGTTCATGATGCCGGAGACGGCTTCGATCGTCTTCGCGCGGCAGCCGACCAGCATCCCCAGCGCGCTGAACATCATCGACCCAAGCAGGCACAGGAACCCGATGGCGAGCCAGGAGCCGCGCACGGGCACGCCAAACGCCAGCGCGCCGAAGACGATCGGGACGACCACTTCGACGGGCAGCAGTATCACGCGCCAGATGAGATAGGAGAGCAGATACTGCACGCGCGACATCGGCGTCGCCATCAGGCGCTTCGTGAGCTTCCGGCGGCGCGTGTCCACGATCGAGAAGCCGATCCCCCACACGCCATTGCTCATGATGCCGAGACCGACCAGCCCGGGCACCACGAAGTCGATGTAGCGCGCGCCAGGTTCGCGCGTCAGCTCGTCCGCGGTTCGCACGGGATCGACCCGGCCGGCCGCGCGCTGAAGCGCGCGATCGGCGATCGCGCGCGCCGTGCGTCCTTCGGGGTTCGTGTCGTCGTAGAGGAACGTCACCGATCCGTCCGGACCAGGCTGTGCGGCCAGGGCAATCTTGCCGGTGCGAAGCGCCTCGCGAGCCTCGCCGGAGTCGAGCGCGATCACGTCGAGCCCCGGCTCGCTCTTCAGGATCCCGGCCAGCGCGGCGGGCGCGGCCACTTTCAGCACGGGCTCCGGACGTCCCTTGAATGCCAGGCCCAGTCCGACGGTGAGCAGAACCGGAAATAGGACGGCCCAGAACACGGCCTCGGGCTCGCGCACGAACTCGCGGACGCGCACGAGCGTGAGCTGGACGATCGGATGATCCGGGAATCGCCGGTCACTCATCGCGCAGATGCCGCCCCGTCAGCGCGACGAAGACGTCCTCGAGCGTGGCGGCGTGCGGCCGCGGATCTTTGGGGGGCACCTCGATCGACGCCATCAACGCCAACGGCGTGCCGAGCGCGATGACCTTCCCGTGATCGATGATGGCGACGCGGTCGCAGAGCACCTCGGCTTCGTCCATGTAGTGCGTGGTCAGGACGATCGTGCGGCCGGCGCGCTTGAACTCCCTGACGAGATCCCAGAGCTGAAGCCGCGACTGCGGGTCCAGGCCCGTGGTGGGTTCATCGAGAAACAGCAGCTGCGGGTCGCCGACCAGCGCCGACGCGATCGCCAGCCGCTGCTTCTGCCCGCCCGAGAGCGCGCTGACGCGCGCGTTGCGCTTTTCGTGAAGTTGAACGAGCGCGATCGCCTCGTCCACGCTCGGCCCCTGATGATAGAAACTGCGAAACAAACGCAGCGTTTCCGCGACCGTCAGTTTGTCCAGAAGCTGTGTGTCCTGGAGCTGAATGCCCAGCACCTGCCGGAGTTCGGCGGCATGCGCATCCCACCGTTTGCCGAGCACCTCGACGTCGCCGCCGTCAGGCTCGGTCAGTCCTTCACAGATCTCGATCGTCGTCGTCTTGCCGGCGCCGTTCGGCCCGAGCAGGCCGAAGCACTCGCCTTGGCGAACCTCGAGACTCAGCCCATTGACGGCGACGACGTCCGCGTAGGCTTTGCGGAGATCGTGGACGCGAAGGGCGAGCGGGGCAGTCGCCGTGGCCATGAGCACTTCAATTATTGCCGCGGAGTGGCCCTTTACAGCCCGCGCACGCGCAATCGTCGCACCGTCACGCCATACGCGATCCAGAACGACAGCGCGCAGGCGAGGCACGCCACGGCGACCAGCGGCGCGTCGCGCAGCATGAAGAAGCGGAGATCGGTGCCCGAGAACGCAAACGTGAAGGGCACGAGCGTGCCGACGACGGCCGCGGCGAGAAAGCCCGTGCGCTGACGCAGCAGACCCTTAGTGCGCTCGACGCCCACCAGGTCCGTCGCGCGTGACGGCGCGGGCGGCGTGAGCGCAGGTGCGTCCTCGCGCAAGGCCGCCAGCATCGCCGCGAGGTCCGGATCCAGACGAACCGCGCTCTCGACCAGGGCGCGCGTGTCCGCGCTGGCTTCGCCAGCGGCGTAGACCGGCATCAAGTCTCGAATGACGTCCTTCGTCACGCTCATGTGTCACCTCTTAGTCTTGTTGTTCCGGCGTGGCGCGCCTCGCGGAGCGCAAACAGGCGCTGGCGTGCACGGTGCACTTTGACCTTGGCCGCGCCCGGCGTGATGCCGAGCGCGCACGCAATCTGCTCGTACGGCATCTGCTCCTGCGCCCGGAGCAAGAGCGCCGCGCGATCGGGCTCGGGCAGCTTCTGGAGATCGGCCAAGACGGCCTCCAGTTCCCTGCGACTCTCGGCCGCGTCCGCCTGCGACGGTCCTTCATCGGCCGGCTCGGTCATGAGCGGCTCGCGTCGCCGGTCGCGCGAGACGCCTTGCAAGTAGAGCCGGCGTGCGATCGTCAGCAAATAGCCGACGACCGTGGCGAGATCAAGCCGATCCCGCGCCGTCCAGAGGCGAATGAACGTCTCGGACGTGATGTCCTCGGCCATCGAACGATCGCCCGAGAGCGACAATGCGAATCGATACACGGCCCCGGCGTGCTGGCGGTAGAGGGATTCGAGGTCAGTCACGCGCGGCCCATGCTCGTCGAGGGGAATATCAGCCAGCCGCGACAAGGTTACAGCCGACGCAGGCCGTGCCGATCCTGGAACGCGCCGCGGCAGCGCTGAATCACTCCTCCCGCATCACCACCACCGGATCGACCCGCGTCGCTCTGAGGCCCGGAATCAGAATCGCCAGCAGCGCGGCCGCCGTGAGCGCCAGGGGGACCGTTGAGAAGGTGGCGAGATCTGTCGTGCTGACGTTGAACAGCAGTCCGGCCATCACGCGCGTCAGCGCCGCAGCGCCGATGAGCCCCAGGACGATCCCCGCCACGGTCAGCTCCATCCCCTGACGCAGCACCATGAGAAGGATGCGGCTCCGCTCGGCGCCGAGCGCCATGCGCACGCCGATGTCGTGCGCGCCCTGCGTGACCAGATGCGACATGACGCCGTAGACGCCGACGACCGCCAGAATCAGCGCGAACGCCGCGAACGCACCGAGCATGACCGTGGAAAACCGCTGGCGCGCCATCGAGCTGCCCATCCGGTCCGTCATCGTCTGCACGTCCACCACCGTCATCGTCGGATCCAGCTCGTGGATCTTCTTCACCAGGGCCGCGCCGACACGACGCTGAAGATCGCGCTGTTGGCGCCGATCCCGATCGCAAGCGACGCGACGATGACGAGCGTCAGCGCCCAGCTGCGACGAAGCGTGCGAATGGCGTAGCGGATGTCTTGGAGGAAGGCGTTCATGGTGGGCAGGATACTGAATTGGGGGATTCGGGCATTAGGAGATTGGGCATTTGGGTGCCGCGCGCCGCAGCACGAAGTGGGAGACCGGGGTCAGACCGGGGCAGACCGGGGTCAGACCGCAGGGGTCAGACCAGGGTCAGACCACCGTCATGAAACCTGACAGTGGTCTGACCCCGGTCTGCCTTGGGGCGTGGCGATCAGGATCGCCGGTAGGCAACAGCCCAACAACTGCATGAACGGGTAGGTCGCGGCGGCGCCGCGTCTGTGGCCACGTCATGTCGTGGCAGGGCGCGCGCATTTCCCGCAGAGCTCACGAGCCGCGAGTCGCCATCCGAGGTACCGGACTTGCCATGTCGACCCTCTGGCCTCGGGCACGAGGGAGGAGCACATGGCAACGGGTACTTCCGCGTCGGCGGAGGTCCGCGACTTCTACGAACGGCGGCCGTATCCGGCCCCGTTCGCGAGTCTGGATGAACACCGCGAGCTGTATCGCAATCCGGATCGGCGGCGGGCGATGTTTCATCTCGTGTGGCCCACCGAGCCGCTGCGCGGAGATCTGGAGATCCTCGTCGCCGGGTGCGGAACGTCGCAGGCGGCCCGGTACGCGCTTCGCGAGCCCGAAGCGCACATCACGGCCATCGATATTAGCGAGACATGCCTCGGGCACACGCGCGATCTGCAGCGAAAGTATGGACTCGACAACCTCGAGCTCCGTCAGCTGCCGCTCGAGCAGGTGCGAGAGCTTGGGCGGACGTTCGACCTCGTGGTGTGCACCGGAGTGCTGCACCACCTACCCGATCCGGACCTTGGTCTCCGTGCGCTTCGGGACGTCCTTCGTCCTCGGGGCGCGATGCAACTGATGGTCTACGCGACCTACGGACGGGCGGGCGTGTACATGATGCAGAAGTACTGCCGGCTGCTCGGGATCACCGCATCGGACTCGGACCTCGCAGAACTCGCCGCCACGCTCGATGCGTTGCCCGCCGACCATCCGATCGCCGGCGTGATGCGTGGCGCCAGAGATTTCACCCAACCCGATGCGCTCGCCGATGCGCTGCTGCATCCCCGCGATCGCGCCTACACCGTTCCGGAGCTCTACGCCTGGGTCGAGCGTTGCGGCCTGTCCTTCGGCCGCTGGCTCCATCAGGCGCCTTACCTGGCGCAGTGCGGGATGATCGCGACGAGCCCGCACGCCGCACGTCTCGCCGCACTCCCGGCCCCGTTGCAGCACGCGGCCGTGGAGTTGTTCCGCGGCACGATGATCCAGCATCACGTCATTGCCTACCGCCACGATCGCGCCGGCGCGCCGATGCCGGTGACGTTTGCTGGCGACGAATGGCGCGCGTACGTCCCGATTCCAATGGCATCGACGGTGTGCGTCCGGGAACGGGTGCCGCCCGGGAGCGTCGCGGTGTTGATCAATCGAGCACATGCATTTCGCGATCTGATGCTCACGGTCGACCGTGCGGAAGACCGGCTGCTCGGCGCCATCGATGGGCAGCGAACGATCGCGGAGATTGTGGAGTCGGTGGAGGAGCTGCACTTCTTCGAGCGGCTGTTTCAGTACGACCAGGTCGTGTTCGACGCATCGCGCGCGGAGCCGCTGACATGAAGACGCTGTGGATTCCATTCGTCCTGTGCCTCGTTCCCGCGAGCGCATGGGCTCAGTCACAGACCATCACCACGTTCCCGCCGAACCTGGTCGTGCCGAATTACGACTCGGTGCCCGTGGGGCCGTTCGGTGGTCTCGAAAGCACCGCGTACATCGCGCGAGTCGGCGACCCTTCCGCAGCCTGGTTCAACCCCGCGGGACTGGCCCGCGAGATCAAGGCTCAGATCAGCGGCAGCGCCGGTGTGTACTCGCGCACCGCCGTCGCGCCGCAGACGCTCTCGAATCAAGGCGGATCGGTCCAGCAGCTGCCCAACTTCGTCGGGTTCACCTTCAAGCTGCGCGAGGGGATGACGGGCGGGTTCGCACTGCTCGCGAACAACGCGTGGAATCAGCAGACGGACGCGGAGCTCATCACGCCTGTCGCGACCGGCCAGGAACGGTTTGCCTACTCGGCGGACTCCAAGTTCACGCGGCGCGTGGCCGCGGTGAGCGTCGGGTATCACCATAAGGGCGGATGGCGATATGGCGGGGGATTCGGGTTCTCGCTGACGAATCTCCGCCTCGTGCAGAGCGCGAGCGATCGCATCGGCGACGCGACCGGCCTCGAGACCGTACTCGTGACTTCTCGCGTGTCCGGGACGGCGTTTCAACTGCGCGGCCAGGGCGGCGTCCAGTACGACACGGGTGAGTGGCGCTTTGGCGGCGCGGTCCGTACGCCGGGCGTCAATCTCTATCGCGATGGAACGATCTCGCTCGACGGCGTGCTGAGCCCCATCACGGGATCGCTGGGGGCGTCGCTGTTCGATACGGATGCCTCGTTCGAATGTCACATCCCGTGGGAGTTCCAAGCGGGCGTCGGGCTGGTGCGCGAACGTTACGCGCTCGAGTTGGACCTGCAGGCTTACACCGGGATCGCGGCATACCCGCTCATGGCGAGCGGTCAGCCATTCGTCGTGTACGTCGACACCGGCGCCGGGACACCGCCGGCCGTGATCTCGCAGCCGTTTGGGGGCCTCATCTCGGAGTCCGATAGCGTGTTCAACGTCGGGGTGGGCGGGTCGTTCAAGGTGATGAAGAGCCGCAACCTCAAGATCCACGGCGGTGTAGCCTCCAACGGCTCACCCGTGGGCCCCGCGGACGAAGTGTTCACGAGGGTCGGCCTGCTGTCGTGGACCATCGGCGCGAGCGGCTCGCTGGGCAAGTTCGAGTTTTCCGTCGGCTTCAATCGTCAGACGGGCACGAGCGACGAAATTACCGTGCGCAATCTGCTGAACGGGCAGGTCGCCCGGACGCGCGCCGACGTGCGGATCAACGGGGTCGTCTATCACCTGGCGTATCAGTTCTAATCCCTGCATGCACTTGAGTTGGCTAGCGTGCAGGGATTAGGGGCGGGCTAAAGCCCGCCCCTACGACGACTGACCGGGCAACCTGCGGCACTCCCGTACCGTCTGAGCGATCGCCGGCACATGACCTCTCGGCCGATCGCCGCCATCGTTCCTATCTTCATTGGTGCCAGCCTCGCGGCGGCAGTGGCCGTGTGGCCCGCGCCCATCGCCGCGCAGCAGCCCATCACGGTGCCATTCGAGTACGCCAATCGTCATCTCGTCGTGCAGGCCAGTGTCTCCGGTTCTCAGCCGCTGCCGTTCGTCCTCGACACGGGTGCTGGGTCGGCGATCATCAAGCTCGAGCGCGCGCGGGCGCTCGGCCTGGAGCTGTACGGGACGGTCGGTGTCGGCGGCGCGGGAAGCGGCCGGGCTTCCACCGGATCGCAGGTCCGAGGCGCGTCGTGGACGATGCCCGGCGTTCCGCGGTTTTCACAGCCGGTGACGTTCGCGCTTCCGCTTGCGGGGTTGGCCTCAGGTCTGGGCCGCGACGCCGATGGCATCATCGGATCCGAGTTCATCAAGCAGTTCGTCGTTGAGATCGACTATGAGGCCAGCCATCTCAGGCTGCACGACAAGGGCTCGTTTCGGTACGCGGGGCCCGGCGAGAGTGTGCCACTGCAGTTCAACTCCGACGGCCATCCGACGATCGAGGCCATCGTCACGCCGCTGGGTGGCGCGCCGATCGCGGGCCGATTCCTCTTCGACACCGGATCCGGCGGGGCCGTCGTGCTCCATACGCCGCTTGTGACGAGACATCGCCTACTGGATGATTCGGCTACGAATCAGACGATTCGCCTGATCGGAGCACAGGGTGCCGGCGGTTCGATTGCCGGACGCATCGGGCGACTCGCCGAGATCAGGATCGGCGCGTTCAGGATCGCGAAGCCCATCACGATGTTTTCCCAGGACCAGGCCGGCTCGTTCGCGAACGCCGACCTCGCCGGGAACATCGGCAATCAGATCGCCAGCCGGTTTCGCATCTTTCTGGACTACGGCCGGCGCCGCATGATCCTCGAGTCGTCTCCGACGTTTGCCGAGCCGTTCGATCGAGCGTTCAGCGGCTTGGCGTTCCGCGCCGAGGGGGCGGACTACCGAACGTTCCGGATTCGCGACGTCCTCGAGCGCTCCCCGGCCTCCGAGGCCGGGCTGCAGCCGGGCGACGTGATCGCGGAGGTCGATGGAAAGCCAGCGTCCGCTTTCACGCTCACGGCACTTATCGAGATGTTCGAGCGCCCCGTCGCGTACGTGCTGACGGTGCGGCGTGGCGAGCAGACGCTCACGACGACCCTGACGCCGAGGAAGATGGTGTAGAGCACCCCTGGCCCGAGCGGACAGGGTGGTCACCCGCTTGGCGCCTCGCCGGTGGCGCTGGGCGTAGAATTGCCGCCACCCTCGAGTCCCCTGTGCAACCGGGCGACATCATCCATCACTACACGATCGTCGCGCCCCTCGGCGCCGGTGGCATGGGCGAGGTCTATCTCGCCGACGATGGACGACTGGGCCGGAAGGTGGCGCTCAAGGTGCTGCCGGCACCTTTCGCCCACGACGCCAGTCGCGTTCGGCGCTTCGAGCAGGAAGCGCGCGCCGTGTCGGCGCTCAATCATCCGCACATCCTGACGCTCTTCGAGATCGGCCGCGTGGGCGACCGGTACTTCATGGCGACGGAGTTCGTCGACGGCTCGACGCTGCGCGCGCATCTCCGCGAGCGCGGACGACTGCCGGCGGCCGAGGCCGTGCGCATCGCGCAGCAATGTGCCGGCGCATTGTCCAGCGCGCACGCCGAAGGCATCGTGCACCGCGACATCAAGCCCGAGAACGTGATGATCCGCCGCGACGGCCACGTGAAGGTGCTCGACTTCGGGCTCGCCAAGATCACGACGCTGACGGCCGCCGACGCGGAGACGGCAGAAGGCCAGCCGAACCTGACCTCTGCCGGCGTCGTGTTCGGCACGATCGGGTATCTGTCCCCCGAGCAAGCGCGCGGCCAGACCGTTGACGCGCGCACGGACGTGTTCAGTCTGGGCGTGGTGCTGTACGAGATGCTGACTGGCACCAGTCCGTTCTCCAGCCCGACGGGGCCGGACACGATGGCCGCGATTCTGCGCGCCGATCCCGCGCCGCCATCGACCGGTGCGCCCGGCGTCACGCCCGAGCTCGACCGCATCGTGGGGAAGGCCCTCGCCAAGGATCGCGACGATCGATATGCCTCAGTCGCCGATCTCGCGCGCGATCTCGACGCCGTCGCGGGCGATCTCGCGTTCGACGCGCATCCGCGCGCGAAAGCGTCGACCACGACGCATTCGAGACGACTGCCACGCCGGACCGCGATCGGTGCGATGGCGGTCCTCGTGACCCTCACCGCGGGCGTGGTGCTCTGGCAGGTTTTGTCCGGCGGAACGCCGCCGCCACCCGTCGCGCCCGCCGGCGCGCTGCAAGGCGTCCGGACCCTTGCCGTGCTGCCGTTCAAACTGCTGGGCTATCCCGACGCGAGCGAGCATCTTGGTCTTGGCATGGCGGACGCCCTGATCGTGAAGCTGACGCATCTCCGGGAACTGACGGTGCGGCCCACGAGCGCCGTCGTGAAGTATCAGGAGGGCGAGCATGACGTCCGCGCCGTCGGCCGTGCGCTGCAAGTCGACGCCGTGCTCGTAGGCAACGTGCAGCGTGCCGGCGGCCGGACGCGCGTCACCGTGCAGCTCGTCGGCACCTCCGCCGCAGGTGCGGTCGCGCAGTCGATCTGGAGCGACGAGTTCACCACCGCCAGCGACGATCCACTCGACGTGCAGGAGCGCCTCGCGACCCAGCTCGTCGAGAAACTGGCGCTGCGGCTCACCGGCACCGAGCAGGCGACGCTGACCGCACGAGACACGACCAGTCAGGCGGCGCGGCAGAGCTACGTGCAGGCGCGGTACTTCTGGAACAAGCGCACCACGGCCGGCTTCCGGCGCGCGTTCGAGTTGTTCGAGGACGCCGTGCGCGAGGATCCGCAGTATGCGCAGGCGCACTTCGGCCAGGTGCTCGCCTGGAATGGGCTGCTGGAACAAGGGGCGGTCACGCTCGACGCGGCCTTGCCGAAGATCCGCGCCGCGCTCGATCGCGCACTCGCCATCAATCCCGCGTTCGGTGAAGCGCTCGCGTACCGAAGTTTTGCGACGCGCGTGTACGACTGGAAGTTCGCCGCCGCCGATCCGGACTCCACCCGGTCGATCGAGCTCGAGCCCAACAATCCGTCCGTGCTGCAGTGGCGTGGGGTGCACTTGCTGGCCATGGGCCGCGCCGACGAGGCGGTCCGGTTACACGAGCGCTCGGTGCACATCGATCCGGTCGACATGCTGGCTCGGTTGCAATTGTGTCGAGCCCTGTATCTCGCCAAGCGGCACGACGAGGCCATTCGCGCGGGCCGCGTCGTGCTCGATCTCGATCCCGGTCAGAGCGCGGCGCACGAGTGGATCGGCCTGTCGCTCGCGGCCCTCGGACGCTTCGACGAGGCCCTGGTCTCGTTGCGCCAGTCGCTCACCCTCGCGCCGGGCAATCCCGAGCGCAAGGCCGCGCTCGCGTACGGCTACGCGCGTGCCGGGCGTGCCGCCGAGGCGCGAACGCTCCTCACGGAGCTCGAGGCGTCACCGCTGGGATTCGGTCACGCGTACCACATCGCCACCATCTACGCCGGCCTCGGCGATCGTCAACAGGCACTGTCCTGGCTCGAGCGAGCGCTCCAGGAGCGCGACGGGTTCTTGCCCAACCGCGTCAAGCTCGATCCGAAGCTGGACGCCTTGCGCGCCGAGCCGCGATTTCGCGACGTCCTCACGAAGATGGGCCTCTGAGCCCGGCACGCGACCTGCACCTCTAACCCGAAACGCCGGCGCCTCCAGCCGCCCGGCCGCGAATTGACGTGGGCACCATCACTGCTCGTGGTCGCGCTCGGCCTGCACTCGAGCGCAGTGGAGATTGAGTTGGAGGCGAATATGAATTCGATCGGAACCGTGCGGACCGCTGGGCTCGCCCTCGCGTTCGCGTTCACGTGGGCGTGCTCGCGCGAGCCGGCGCCACCGCCTCAACCACAGACAGCTGTGTCGCAACCGGCACCCGGCGTGCGCCCCACACCACCCCAACCCGGCGGGCCCACACGGACTGAGAAAGATCTGCTCGGCGAGAAGCAGATCCCGGCGAACGCCTACTACGGCGTCCAGACGGCACGCGCGATCGAGAACTTTCCCATCTCCGGGATTGCGATCAACCACTATCCCGGGTTCGTCGAAGCGTGGGCGATCGTGAAGCTGGCCGCGGCGCGCGGCAATACGGATGTTGGCGCGATGAAGAAAGAAACCCTGGCCGCCATCGAAAAGGCCGCCGACGCGGTGCTCAAAGGCGAATATCACGACCAGTTCGTCGTCGACTGGTACCAAGGCGGCGCGGGCACGTCGACGAACATGAACGCCAACGAAGTGCTCGCCAACGTCGCGCTCGAGAAGACCGGGCACAAGAAGGGCGACTACACGATCGTCGAGCCGCACGATCACCTCAACATGTCGCAGTCGACGAACGACTCGTATCCGACGGCGATCAAGGTGGCGCTCCTCCTGCGCAACGACCGGTTGACCGCCGAGCTTGACAAGCTGGCGGCGTCGTTCCGCGCCAAGGGCGACGCGTTCATCGACGTGGTCAAGATGGGGCGCACCGAGCTGCAGGATGCGGTGCCCATGACCGTCGGCCAGGAGTTCCACGCGTTCGCGGACTCCCTGGAGGGCGAAATCAGACTGCTGCGTGAGGCCGAGAAGTATCTCTACGCGGTCAACATGGGCGCCACCGCCATCGGCACGGGCATCAACGTGCCGAAGGGCTACGCGGAGAAGACCGCGGCCCACCTGGCGAAGTTGACCAACAAGCCGATCGTCCCGGCCGCGGACATGATCGCGGCCACCTGGGACCAGCAGGGCTTCGTCGTGTACTCGTCGGCGCTGAAGAGCATTGCCATCAAGCTGTCGAAGATCGCGAGCGACCTGATTCTGCTCACGTCGGGGCCGCGCGCGGGTCTGGCGGAGATCAACCTGCCGGCGCTGCAGCCGGGCTCGTCGATCATGCCGGGCAAGGTGAATCCCGTGATTCCGGAGCTCGTGAATCTCGTGGCGTTCCGCGTCATGGGCAACGACTACACCGTGACCCTCGCCGCACATTCCGGCCAGCTCCAGCTCAACGCGTACGAGCCGATCGAAGGCCTCGCCACGATGGAGTCGCAACACCTCCTCTACACCACGTCGCAGGTCTTTCGCAGCAAGTGCGTGGATGGCATCACGCTCAACGAGAAGGTGCTGGCGCGCTACATGGAAACCACCGTCGGCATCGTGACGGCGCTCAACCCGGTCCTTGGCTACGAGAAATCCTCGGAGCTCGCCGCCGAGGCCTACAAGAGCGGCAAGGGCATTCTGGAGATCATCCGGGAAAAGAAGTTGCTGACCGAGCAGCAGATCGCCGAGCTGCTCGATCCAGCGAAGCTGACGATGCTCGACAAGAGCAAGTACAAGCAGAAGACCAAGAAATAGGCGGTCAGAAAGACGAGGGCACAGTCATGCGCACGTTTCGCAACACATCGATGGCAGTGTTGGTAGCTCTGGCAGTCGGCGCGGCGTTTCCCGGCGCGCAGGGCGCGAACGACACGAAGGCGAAGCCGAACATCCTGATTCTCGCGACCGGCGGCACGATCGCCGGCGCGGCGGCGACCGGCACGCAGTCCGGCTACACGTCCGGCGCGGTCGGCATCGACACGATGATCAACGCGGTGCCGGGGATCAAAGACCTCGCCAATCTCAAGGGCGAGCAGATCGCGAACGTCGGCTCGCAGGACATGACCTTCGAGATCCTGCTCAAGCTCGCCAAGACCATCAACGAGGCCGCGAAGAGTCCGGGCGTGGACGGCTTCGTGATCACGCACGGCACCGATACGCTCGAGGAGTCCGCGTTCTTCCTGAACCTCACCGTGAAGACGGACAAGCCCGTCGTGATGGTGGGTTCGATGCGTCCGTCCACGGCGGTCAGCGCGGACGGTCCGCTCAATCTCTACAACGCGGTGGGCGTCGCCGCCGATCCGCAGGCCAAAGGGCGCGGCGTGCTGGTGCTGATGAACGACTGGATCCACGGCGCGCACTCGCTGACGAAGACGAGCACGACCTCGATCCAGACCTTCATGTCGCCGATTCGCGGCCTGGTCGGCATCTCCAGCTACGGCAAGAACGACTGGTACTCGACGCCGCAATGGAAGCACACCACGCAGGCCGAGTTCGACATCGCACAGGTCAACGCGCTGCCGCGCGTGGACATCGTCTACGCGGACCTCGACATGTCGCCGGAGGTGATCACGGCGTCCGTCACGTCCGGCGCCAAAGGCATCGTGATTGCCGGCGTCGGCAACGGGAACATGAACAAGGCGTCGGTGGATGCTGCGGCAGCCGCCGTGAAGAAGGGCGTCGTGGTCGTGCGCAGCTCGCGCGTGCCCACGGGCACCGTCGGGCGGAACGTCGAGGTGAAAGACGACGAGCTCGGCTTCATCGCGTCCGACGAGCTCAACCCGCAGAAGTCGCGCATTCTGCTGAAGCTCGCGCTGTTGAAGCAACGGTCGCCGCAGGATCTGCAGACGCTGTTCTATACGTACTAAGGCGGACCCGCCCTACGTCCGCCCGGAGGAACGAATCTAAGAGTGCGTTTCGAAACTCGTCAGGCGCGGGTCCTGTCGCCGGACAGCTCCGCGTATGAGTTTTGAAACGCACTCTTGACGTCCGCCTAAGTAATGCTCCGCGTCTCCGCGTGATCGACGCACTGCTCCGCGTCTCCGCGTGATCAGATCATCCGAATCGCGCGCACCCTTCGCGGGAAGTCCTTGTCGTCGTAGTGCAGGCGGCCGAGGTCTGCGAAGTCCACGTGGTTCGCCATGTCGGCCGTTTGCTGCGTGGAGGTCCAGTAGCTGAAGTTGTCGGCGATGCCGCGCGTGCCGAAATCCGACCTTCCTGCGGCCATGAGGTGCTTGTACATGAGCGCGAGCTCGTCTCGCGATGGAAGGAACCAGCCGCCGACGCCGTTGACGGTGAGGCTCGCGCAGAGGTGCGCGGCGGTGCCCTCGCCGGGACAAGCGGCAAGCATGTCCTTGGTGTTCTGACGACCCGTGCCGACCGTGGCTCCACGCGCGCCCGCGATCGCCTGACGAAAGCAGCCCCACTTGGCGCCGGCACTTTGATCGAACGGCGCGGCCTCGAGGTATCGCCACCTGTCCGTCGCGAAGTTCGGGTTCACGTAGAAGATGAAACCGCCGGCCGGGCCGACGTCGCCCGGGGCGAGGTCTCGCGTCGAGAGCCACACGCTCATCGTGCCCGCACCGCGGTTGGCCCACAGGTAATACGGAATGAGTCGCACCAGTCCCGCGTGGGCGTTGGGGTTCGCGAGGTTTCGAGCCTCCACCTCGAGCGCCGTGATGCCGCCGAACAGATTGCGATCGTTCACGAGCGTAATCGGCTTCGCCGGATTGATGGCGAGCTCGATGGCGTTACCGGCGTCGAGATCCGGCGCCTCGGCGCAGTACACGACGGGGCCCCGCTCGATCGCGACGCGACCCCGCGCCTCCTTCACGCGCGCGTCGGCCACGACCTGCCTCGGCGCGATCGGGAACTCGATGTCGACGACGTCGCCGTTCTGCCAGATGCGATCGAGCGAGATATAACCGAGCCGGTCGACCGGTGCTGCGATGCTCTTCCCGTTCACCGCGACCGTCGTCGTCCGGCTGAGCGTGTCCGTGTAGGCGTAGAGCGTGCCTGGCACCGGCCGGTTGCGCGCCCAACCTGGCACGCGGAGCTTGATCGCGCCCTTGACGTCGCTTGTCGTCGCGATCGTGAGCTTCGACTTGCCGTCCCACGGCAATTCGCTCTGCACCGACAGCGTCAGCGGCTGACCGCCGACGGCGAACGCAGTCTTGCTCGAGGCGTACAGATTCACGTAGATGACGCCGCCGGGCCCTTGCGCGTACACGTAGCTCGGCATGGCGGCCAGGAACCGCACGAGGTTCGGCGGACAGCACTCGAGCGAAGCGCGCTCCCAGCGCAGGTCGCGGCCGTCGCCGGCGCTCGCGAGCCGGTTCACGTAGAAGAACCGGTCGCCGGATTCCGACACGCCGCTCGGCACGTTGTTGTACATCGCGCGTTCCATCACGTCGATGTACTTGCTGTCTCCGGTGGCGAGGAACAGACGATGGTTCAGCGTGATGAACATCAGCGCGGCGCACGTCTCGGCGTACGCCGAGATGTTGGGCAGCGAGTACGGCTCGCCAAATCCTTCATTGCCAGTCGTGCCCACGCCGCCGGTGACGTACATCTTCTTTTCGACGGCGTCCGCCCACATGCGCTCGGCGGCCGTGAGATACGGACGCAGGCCGGTGAGCATGCCGACGTCGGCGAGCGCCACCATCAGCGTCACGCAATTCACCGCGTGGCCGACGGCCTCGGTTTGCTCGAGCACCGGCTTGTAGGACTGGTTGTGGCGGCTGCGGTTCACCGAGTTCGGCAGGCCCCGGATGTCGAGGTAGTGCTTCGCCAGGTCGAGGTGTTTCTTGTCGTTCGTGACGCGGTAGAGCTGCAGGCAGTTGGTTGCGCCGCGCTCGCCGCCGGAGAACGGCGGGTTGTTCGTCCTGAATTCTTCGTAGAGCGCGTCGGCCGCGCCGATCGCGCGATCGATCAGCACCCGATTGCCGGTCGCGTGAAAGTACGTCGCCGCCACTTCGAAGCCACCGTTCCCCGTGCCGGGCGGCGCCTGACGCAGGGCCTGGACCCGTGCGTCCACCTGCGCCTGCAGCGCCGGATTCGGATGGGTTTCGAGCGAAAGGATGGCAGCCTCGAGCACGTTGCCGCTGAACCCGCGGCCGCCGCCACTGATCTTCTCGACCTCGAACGGAATGGTGACGTTCGCGTTCCGATCGACCTTCGGCTTCCAGAAGCCGTCGGTCAGCGTGACGTCGGAGTAGCGCACGGCGCGGATGGGGTAGTCGCGCGCCGGCGTGTAGGACTGACCTGAGATCTTGACATCACGCGGCGGCACCTGCGCGGCATCCGAACGACGGTTCGTGCCCGCCAAGACCGTTGCCGAGGCGGCAGCCTTGAGGAACGCTCGGCGAGGAATGCGCATGGCGCCAATCATTGGTCACGTGGGCGCTCGGCGCAAGTCCTGACGCGTCTGTGGCAGAGATTGCACGCGGAGACGCGGAGGCGAGGGCGTGACCGGCCGGGAGATCGCGAGGCGCACGCCGATGACACTCCGTAGTCAATGGCCTTCGGTGTCATCGGCGCGCGGCTCGCGATCTCCCTGGCGGCCGTCCGGCCGCCGGACCGAAGGTCCGCCGGTCACGCCCGAATCAGAGACGCGGACGCCGCTCATCATGCACGTCACCACGGCTCGTCCCTCGAGCTGCTCCGCGTCTCCGCGAGAGGCCACTCGATCCCCTCCGCGTCTCCGCGTGAGGCCACTCGATCCGCTCCGCCTCTCCGCCTGATGTAACTCGATTCGCTCATCGAATCATCGGCACGAATCGCACGTCGATCGTCTCGCGCGCCACCACGCCGGCGGCCGTCTTGCGGAGGATGGTCATCACCTGATTGCCGCGGCCGACGGGCGCCACCAGGATGCCGCCCACCGCGAGCTCGTCGACGAGCGCCTGCGGCATGACGTCGGGCGCGGCGGTGACGATGATCTTGTCGAACGGTGCGGCGTCCGGCCAGCCGGCGTAGCCGCTGCCCTCACGCGTGTGGATTCGCGTGTAGCCCAGCTCCGCGAGCCGCGCAGCGGCGCGGCGGGCCAGGGCGGGAACGATCTCGATCGTGTAGACCTCCTGCACGATCTCCGCGAGCACGGCCGCCTGGTACCCGGAGCCCGTGCCGATCTCGAGCACGCGATCGGTTCGCGCCGGCTCGAGCGCCTGCGTCATGTACGCGACGATGAACGGCTGCGAGATCGTCTGGCCCTCACCGATGGGCAGCGGGCCGTCGTCGTACGCGCGGTCCACGAGGCTCGCGTCCACGAACTGGTGTCGAGGCACGCGACGCATCGCGTCCAGCACGCCCGCATGCGTGATCCCACGATTGCGGAGCTGCGTCTCGACCATGCGCGCCCCGTCGGCCATCTATTGCTTGACGGCCTGCACGACGAGCGTATTGCCGCCAAGCAGCACGGCATCCGACGAGAGGTCGTCGGTCCAGCGCTCCCGGCGCTTGGCCGCGGGCGTGAGGCGGCCGATCAGGCGGATCATCGCCGCGATCGGCCAGTACAGCCACAGCCTGGGTTTGCGCCGGTCGCGATGGGCGCCGAGCAGCCGGAACCCGTGCTTTTCGAGGATGTAGCGCAGCTCGGTGTAGGCGATGGGATTGATGTGCAGTACGACTTCCTCCCTGCCGCCCCACTCGGCGCGGCGCATCCGCAGGTGCGCCTCGGACAGCGGCTTGAAGTGGGACGTGTAGCCGGTGATCAGCCACTTCAGCCGCTCCTCGATATTGAGGATATTCGGGACGCTGATCACCAGGTGGCCGCCGGGCGCGAGCAGCCGCGCGAATTCGCGGACGCTCCGATGGGGATTCTCGACGTGCTCCAGCCCCTCGAGGCAGGTGATGTACTGGAATTCGCCGTCCGCGTACGGCAGCGTCGCGGACAAGTCACCGCGCAGCACGTCGATGCCTGGCGCCCGGAAGATTTCCGGATACAGGTCGCACGCCCGAACGCCGAACCCCATCTTCGACAGGCGCAGCGACAAGGCCCCTTCGCCCGCCGGGACGTCGAGCAAGGGGCCACGCGGGAACGGGTCGAGGAGCCGCGCCACCGTCTCGTGAATTTCCACATGGGCAATCGGGACGGGATCGCGACCGCCGGCGGCCGCCACGGTAGCACTCATACCGCTTACCCCCATCGGGCGCGCCGCGGCTGCCACTGTTGGGCGGCGTGACTGGCGGTCCGATCCGATCGCGCGAAGAGTTTGATGAGCACGACGCCCGCGACGAAGCCGCCGACGTGCGCCCAGAAGGCCACACCGCCGCCGCTGGCGCCGAGGCTGCCCAGGCCGCCGAAGAATTGCAGTGCGGCCCAATACAGCAGCATCACCCACGCCGGCAGTGCCACGTTCGTCATGTAGAAGCCGAGCGGGATCATCGTGTACACGCGCACGCGCGGGTAGAGCACGAGATAGGCGCCCATGACGCCGCTGATCGCACCCGAGGCGCCCACCATCGGCACCTCCGATCGAGGATCGAGCGCGACCTGCAGCAGCGCCGCGGCGAGGCCGCACGCGAGATAAAAGATGACGAAGCGCGGCCGCGTCATCGAGTCCTCGATGTTGTTTCCGAAGAGCCAGAGGAACCACATGTTGCCGATGAGGTGCATCCACGATCCGTGCAGGAACATGTGCGTGAGCACCGTGTTCAGTTGCCGTCCAGGATCGACGAGGCAGACGAGCGCGCCGCCTTCGGGCCCCTGGCCCATCGGGAAGCTCGTGCCGGGCGCCAGGGATTGCGTCAGCTCGCCGGGAATCAGTCCGAGGTTGCAGACCGACGAGGCGAGCGGGACGAACGAGCCGGCGCCCTGAATCACGAGCCACGCGATCACGCAGAGGCCGATGATCGCCAGCGTGACGATGGCGGTGCGTTGCGTCTGGTTTTCGTCGTGATAGGGGATCATGGGGCAGCTCTGGCCCCATGATGCCTCACACCCGCCTCGTCCTGCTGATCGGGGCCGCGCGAACGATGGTGAAAGGTCCGGCCTACGTACTGTCGCGTCAGATAACATGGGCGCGTTTCATGAACTCGCGGCATCGGGTTATCGGCGCAGCCCTCATTCTCAGTGTGATGACTGGCGCCGTGCTATTCGCACGGCAAGGGCGTCAGACGGGGGCCGGGGACCGAACGCCTCCCACCGCGGCGCCCATTCTCAAAGCCGGAACCGCGTTCATTCTCGGCAGGGTGGTTGAGGCGAGTTCCACCACAGCCGTGTCTGAAGCCATCGTCTCGCTCGCTGGACCGGCGCTCGGAGGGACGACGGCCGTCTTCAGCAACGGGGTGTCCGGCGGGACTCGACGCGCCGTGGCCGACGGCGAGGGCCGATTCCTGTTTCGCGACCTTCCGGCGGGTTCCTACACACTGAACGCGACCGCGCCGGGCTTTGTTGCTGGTGCCTACGGTCAAGCGCGCCCAATTCAGATCGCGCGGTCGCTGGATCTCATTCGCACGATCGAGCTCGAGGAGGGCGAACGATTCGGCGACGCCAACATCTCGCTGTGGAAACTTGGCGGGATCTCCGGGAACGTCCTCGACGAGGCAGGGGAGCCGTTGATCGGCGTCACCGTCACCGTGCTGCATCGCATGACGACGTGGGGCGGGCCCGTCACCAATGGCGCGGCGGCGACGACCACCGACGACCGTGGCTACTATCGCGTTGACGTCACGCCGGGCGAATACATCGTCGGCGTGCTGGCGGCGCCGACGACACTGCCGTCGGCGCTGATCGAAGCCTATGCGCAAGCCCGCGCGGCCGGGCCTGACGCGATGCGTGCCTTCACGGAGGCGGGCGGAGGCGGGGGTGGGCGGGGAGCGTCACTACCGCTCGGGGTGCTGCTCGGGAGAGGCGCGGCGTTCGTGGGCGAATTCGCCGTGATGCCGTCGCGCGATTCGGCGCTGCCACCACCGACGGCGTCGGACAACGGGCAGGTGTTCGCGTATCCGACGACGTTCTATCCCGCGGCGCCGGCCGCGACATCGGCGACGGTGGTGACCGTCGGATCTGGTGAGGAACGAACGGGTATCTCGGTGCAAATGCGGCCTCAGCAGACTCGCCGCGTGTCAGGCCGGGTCGTCGGTCCGAACGGCCCGGCACCAAATCTCCAGTTCCAGCTCGTCGCGAACGACCCTGCGACAGCGCGGTACACCCCGGCGATCATTCTCGATCCGATTACCGGCATGACCGATGCGAACGGCAGCTTCACGTTGCTCGGCGTGTGGCCGGGCTCGTACACGCTGCGCATCGCGCCCGCGTCCGCGCCGACGGCCGCGCCCTCCGCCCAGCACTGGGCGGCCGAGCCCGTGACGGTCGGTGAGGACGATGTGTCCGCGCTCGTTGTGACCGTACGGCCGGGTATACGCGTGACCGGAACGATCGTCGTCGCGGGTTCGCGTGCGCTCACGGCGCAGGAAATGGCGCGCATCTCCATCTTGCCGCGCGCGGCGCCGGGCTCGACCGCGTCGTTTGTCGGATCTGCGGTGGTGACGCGCCCCGACGCCGCGCTGCGGTTCGTGACGAATGCGCTCGCGCCAGGCCCGTACGTCTTCACCATGACCGGGATTCCAGCGGGCTGGGCGCTGAAGGCCGCGATGATCGGCCCGCAGGACGCCGCGGACATTCCGGTCGAGATCAGCGATGGCACCACCGTCGTCTACACGCTCACCGATAGCGTCACGAGGGTCACGGGCACGGCACGCGATGCGGATGGCCGCGCGCTCTGGCCCGCGACCGTGGGCGTATTCCCCGTCGATCGCAATCTCTGGCGCCGCGTCGGCATCTCATCCCGGCGCGTGCAGACGGCCGCGACCACCCGCGACGGCGGGTACCGGTTCGTCGGCTTGCCGCCGGGCGAGTACTACGTCGCCGCCGTGGGTTTGGCGGCGACCGATTTCTCCGATCCGGCGACGCTGACGGCGTTGATCCCGCTGTCGACACGCGTGCTGCTCGCCGAGGCCGAGACGAAGACACAGGATCTCAAGTTGGTGGTGCGTCGATGACCCTGCGGGCGTCGCGGTACTGGGTTGCAGGCTGCGCTCTGACGGCGGCCGCGATCTCGGGGTCGTCATCGGCGCAGGTTCAGATTCGGGATGCCGCGCGTCCGTCGGCGATGACGGGCCGCGCGAGCGTGAGCGGCACGGTGGTGTCGGACGATGCGTCGCGCACGCCGCTGCGCCGCGTCACGATGACGCTGTCTAGATCCAGCATCGCCGACGCGCGCGTCACCGTCACCGACGATCGGGGCCGCTACCTGTTTCACTCGCTGCCGGCCGATACGTACGTGCTCACGGCGTCCAAAGGCGGATACGTGCCGTCGAGCTACGGCGCGATGCGGCTGGGACTGCCCGGCAGTCCGATTCCCCTACAGGAAGGCCAGGCGTTCGTCGCGACACCGATGCTGCTGACGCGCGGCGCTGTCATCGCCGGACGTCTGACGAACCGCAAGGGCCAACCGGTGGCAGATGTTCCGGTCGAGGTGACGCAGGTCACGGTGGTCAACGGCGACCATCGCCCTCGCACGTTTCCAGGTTCCCGCGGGACGAGCCGGACGGATCGTCGCGGTGAGTACCGAATCTTCGGTCTGGCGCCGGGCGACTTCGTCGTCAGCTCGCAGGTCCGGATTCTCAGTCTCGACATCGCGCGTGAGATGTCACCGCAGGAGATTCAGTGGGCGCTGCAGCAGACGCGGCCGGGCGCGCCACTGGCGCCCGGCGACGCCGGGCCACTCGGGGGCAAGCACATGGCGAACGCGCCGACGTACTATCCGGGAACGGCGCTCGCCGAGCAGGCGGTGACGATCCCGCTCGGCCGTGGCGAAGAACGCACCGGGATCGATTTTTCGGTGCAGTACTCACCGATTGCACGAGTGAGTGGCGTCGTGGTCGGCGCTGACGGCCAGCCCGTCGCCGGCGCGCGCGTGATTGTCGCGCCGCGGGTGATACGACCGCTGTCGTTCAGACCATTCATCCCGGATGCGACGTCCCTCGCGGACGGCACGTTCTCGGTCGGCGGTGTGCCGCCGGGCGATTTCGTGCTCGACGTGCAGACGGCAAGCGCGACGGCGGCATCGCGAATGACGGCGCAGGTGCGGGCTGGCCTCGTCGCGCCACCGGCGCCTCTCGCCAGTCAGACTACGCTCTGGGGACGTGCGGACGTTGTCGTGAGCGGGGACAACGTCGAGAACGTAAAGATCGTGCTGCGGCCCGGCATGACCGTGTCGGGCAAGGTCGTGTTTGACGGCACGACGCTTCAGCCGCCGGCGGATCCGACGCGTGTCGTGCCTCGTCTCCAAACGTTGCCGAACGCACCGGTGAACACGTTTGCGACGCCGGCGAACGGGATCGCCGTGGATGGCACCTTCGAGATCAAGGATGTGGTTCCCGGAACGTACTCCGTCCTCGCGTCGGTGCCTCCGGCAGCGGGCGCCACCGCGCAGTGGAGTCTCAGGTCAGCGACGCTCGCGGGCCGCAATGTGCTAGATGTGCCGTTCGAGGTGCGTCCCGACGAGAACCTCGCCGGCCTCACGATCACGTTCACCGATCGGGTGACCGAGCTGTCCGGCACGCTCGTCGATGCGGCGAACCGGCCCACGCCGCAATTCTTCGTGTTCGTCTACGCTGTCGATCGCGGCCTGTGGACGCCGAACTCGCGCTGGATCAAAGCCGTGCGCGCCGGCGTGGACGGCAGCTTCAAGGTCACCGGCCTTCCGGCCGGGGCCTACTTCTTGTGCGCGCTCACGGACCTCGACGCGACGGAGCAGTATGAGCCGGCGTTTCTCGAGCAGCTGGTGCCCGCGTCGATCAAGATCACCCTGACGGAAGGGCAGAAGCTGACGCAACCGCTCAAGGTCGGGTGAGTCATCATGACGCGCATGAGCAGCCGTGCCTTGATCCCGCTCGCATGCGTCACCCTGATCTACGGCTGCGCTCAGCCAATCTCCCAGCCGGCACCACCCGCCGGTTCGTTCACGCTCGCCAAGGTCGCCCTCGCGCTGGACGGCGTCAGCGAGACGACCACCGGCGCCGCCGTGACAGCCGATTTCTTCCCGGCCGTGAACGTGCCGCCGATCCTCGGCCGCCAGCCGCTGCCCGCGGATTGGGCCCCAGGCGCTCAGCGCGTCGTCCTCTTGAGCGAGGAATTGTGGCGGCGTCGATTCAGTGCGTCGCCGGAGATCATCGGGAAGATTGTCGAAATCGACGGCGCATCCGCCATCGTCGTCGGCATCATGCCGCGCACGTTCGAGGTGCCCGCTGGCGCGACGCTCTGGTTTCCGCGCTGAAGCTCGGGACGTGTGTTGACGTCTGTTATCGGGGGCCCTTCGAGTCGATCATCCACAGGTCGGCTTGCTGCCGTTGGACGCTCACATAGAGCGTGCGTCGATCGGATGACGCCGCCATGCCGACGTTGAGCTTGAGCCCTGTCGCCAGGGCCTTGCGGCGTCCAGTCTCGACATCGATCAGCCACAACGTGTCGCTGATGCTGTCGGGGTACACCGCGCGGCGGTTGTCCAGAAGCCAGACGAAGCCGAAGAACGCGGGGGCGCCCTCGACGACAACCCTGACCTTCCGCGTCGCCACGTCGTACACGCCCACGCTGATCGCGGTGCCGGCCGCGTTCACGACGGTGCCCAGCATCCGGCGGCCGTCCGGGGACCATGACGTCGGCACCAGCCAGGAATCGCTGGAGACCTCGGGGGCGAGGAACTCCGGCGTCTGCGCCTTCCACTCGCGCCGCGGATCGACCACCAGGGCGTCTTTGGCCCGCAGGCGGCTTGCGATCAACCGGTCGCCGGTGGGCGAATACGTGGGGTACAGCAGATTCCCTTCGTTACCCGCACCGCGCTCGGTGATCGGCCGCAGCCCGCTGCCGTCGGGTTTCACCGCCCAGATGCCGTAGCTGTCCGTGCGGTTCGAGTAGAACGCAATCTCCTTGCCGTCCGGCGACCACACCGCCGCGCGATCTCGAAAGGCATCGTCCGTGAGGCGGCGCAGGCCGGTGCCATCGCGACGCACGATGAACACGTCCTCCTGTCGTTCGCTGGTGTTCCACAACGACAGCCACTGGTCGTCGGGCGACATGCTCGTTGGCACCAGGTTGCCGGTGCGATCGAGGATCTGCGACGGCGTGCCGACGCGCTCGGTGACGGGATCGAACGGAATCGCCGCCGGATTGATCGCGCCGGCTGAGGATCGAAATAAGAGGCGGGTGCCGTCTTTCGACAGGGCGGGCTGCTCCGCATTGGTGACGCCCTGCGTCACTGGTTCCGGCTGACCCGTCGCGGCGCCCGAGGCTTCGTCGATCGCAATTCTCCAGACATTCATCGAGCCGCCGCGATCGCTCGAGAAGTACAGATGGCGCCCGTCGGCCGACCACTTCGGCCCCCAGTCGACCGCCGCATCGGACGTGACGGCCGTGCGCGCTCCGCCTTCGGCAGGAATCGTGTAGAGGTCGCGCTGACCGGTATCGACGGCCCAATATGCGATCCGGCGTCCCGACGGTGACCACATCGGCTCGACCGCGTCGCCGTCGAAGAGCTTGCGCGGCGCGCCCCCCTTGGCCTCGACGACCCACAGCGCGCTCGTCGAAGACCGGCCGTACGGCGACAGGATCCCCTCCGTGCAAAACACTAACTGCTGGCCGTCCGGTGACCACGCCGGATGGAAGCCGAAGTCCGTCACGCGGCGGATCGATTCCCCGGTCGCACCGGCCACGAAGATGCCGCCGCGGTTGCTGTTGACATGGAACGCAATCGAGGCGCCGTCCGGCGAGAACGCCGGCGCGGCTTCGGCCAGGGCCGGATCGCCGGCGACGAGAATGGCGTTACGTCCGCCAATGCGTTGCACGTAGAGATCCGACGTGCCTTTCGCGGTACGGGCAAACGCGACCGAGACACCGTCCGGCGAGATGGCTGGATCCGTTTCCACACCGGCATCGTCGGTCAGTTGCTGAAAGGACAACGGCGCGGATTCGCTCGTCGCGCTGCCGCCCCACGTGCGTCCGGCGAAGAACGCGGCCGCGATAAGCAACACGGCGCCGCCGGCGATCGCGCCGATCGGAATCCGTCGCGTGACGACGGTGGCCGGGTCGTCAACGGGCGCGTGCTTCCCGCTCGATGTGGTCGCGCCCGACAGAGTCTGGAGCGCGAAGGCAAGGTCTCGCGCCGACTGAAACCGCTCGTCCGGCTGTTTCTCGAGACAATGCCGGATGATGGGCTCGATGGCGGCGGGCGCGGTGTGACCATCGCGCGCCATGTCCGGAACGTCCTCCCGCAGAATCGCGGTCATCGTCTCGGCGGCGGTGTCGCGCTGAAAGGCCCGGCGACCCGTCGCGAGCTCGTACAGGACGCATCCCAGCGAGAACACGTCCGAGCGGTGGTCGGCCGGCTGTCCCTTGACCTGTTCGGGCGACATGTACCCGACGGTGCCGAGCACGGTGCCCGGATCGGTCTGGCGCAGCGCGGTTGGGGAGTTTGTTTCGACGCCCGCCACCGCGATCGGACGGGCGAGGCCGAAGTCGAGGATCTTCACGCGGCCGTCGGTCGTGACGAACACGTTCTCCGGCTTCAGATCGCGATGGACCAGCCCGCGCGCGTGCGCGGCAGCGAGGCCCTGGGCGATGTCCACGCCGATCTGCACGACCTTCTTCGGCGGCAGCGGCCCGGACGCCAGCCGCTCGCGGAGCGTCGCGCCTTCGAGCAGTTCCATGACGGCGTAGGACACGCCGCTCCCCGGCACGCGCCCGAAGTCGTGAATCGCGAGGATGTTCGGGTGCGACAGCGCCGCGACCGCTTTCGCTTCGCGCTCGAAGCGCGCGAGCGCGTCGGCGTCACTCGCCAGGTGCTGCGGCAGCACCTTGACGGCCACGTCGCGGTCGAGCTTCGAGTCGCGCGCGCGATACACCTCGCCCATGCCGCCCGCACCGATGGGGCTGAGGATTCTGTACGGTCCAAGGAGAGTACCGGCGTTCAGGCCCATCGGTGCGCTCGGGAATGGGCGAGGTCGTAGGTGTCGAGTCGTGTGCCCGGGGACAGCGGCATGCAGCGGAGGCGCGATTATATCGGACCCCGCCTAACGCACCGGCGCCGCCGTGCGGAACTTGTCCGGGAACTGCTTGATGATGCCGTCGCTCAGCGCGTCGGCCATCTTCAGGATGTGGTCGTACACGGCGTCGAACGCCTTCACGTCCCCGTCCCAGTTCTTGTTGAGGCGCGCCGTCAGTTCGGCTGCGGTGGTGCTGAGGTGCACCCGCATCATGTCTTGCAGCGTCGCCTTGGGCCAGTTGGGATTGGCCTTGCTGAGGAAGTCGGCGATCTGGTCCGCGTTCTGCTGCCAGCGCTCGTTGGCGTTCACCTGCCCGGTCTTGTCGCCCGTTTTCGCGGCCTTGACGATGTCGACGGCGATCGTGATGTGCTCCTTGAGCAGCGTCGTCATCTGCTGACCGGCCTGCGGACCGTAGAACTTCGCCACCGCCGCGCCGATGTCCTCCTGGTTCTTCATCAGCCGTGTGGCAGCGGCTGGCGCGTCCGGCTGGTCGCCGAGCGCCGCGATGATGTACTCGCGCGTCCAGACGACGTGATCCGTCCAGAGCTTGCGCATGTCCTGATTCAACGTGAGCGCGGCGTTGCCGTGACCGGACGAGCCGTGCTGTCCGTAGGTGGTCTGCGCTTGTGCCATTGCGGTGGTGGCCAGCCTCGGGCTGGCGACGAAGGCGAGAACGGCCGCGGTCAGAAACACGTTCTTCATAGATCCCCCTTGCTTCAGACCATTCGGAACGCTCGCGACCCAGAGACGAGCGAATACCGCCAAGAGAGCAAGAGCCGTACCCCTGCCGCGCCTGCGCGCCATCACCCGATCTACTCAACCTGATGCACCGAATGCCACTCCGCGGGGCGTTTGGGAGCAACGCTTCGCCCCGTGTGATGGCGTGGCTCTTGCTCAATCGCCCTCAATGGGGCTCATGGGGCCTGAGGGCCGATGACTCGTGCGCGACGGTGGTGGCTCGCGACCGCGGCGGTCATTGCCCTGGTCCTCGTCGCTGCGGCCGTCGCGCTGTGGTCGTTTCGCGGATCGGTCCTCAAAGACCAACTGGTCTCGTCACTTTCCACACGACTTGGCCTCGACGTCACGCTCGACGACCTCGGATTCTCCTTCTTTCCCACGCCCGGCTTGACCGGCCGCGGCCTCGTGCTGCGGGTGCCGGAGCGGCCCGACCTGCCGGCGTTTGTCAGCATCGACGCTTTTCGCGTTGACGCGGGACTGCGCAATTTACTGAGCGGACACTTTCACACCGCGCGCCTCGACGGTCTGCAGATCACGATTCCGCCGGGTGACGACAAGAAGGCCCTCGCGCCGCCTGACCGTGGGGGCGAAGACGAGTCCAACTGGTCCAACGGCGTGGTGATCGACCGCATCGAGACGCCACGCGCGGAGCTCACCATTCTGCGGCGCAAGCCCGGCGATCCGCCGCTCGTGTTCGAAATCCATGAGCTGACGCTGACCGAGGTGGGCTACGACCGCCAGATTCCGTTTCGCACGAAGCTCACCAACCCCGTGCCGCGCGGGCTGGTGGACTCGACCGGAAAGATCGGGCCATTCCCCCGCGGCAGGCCCAGCGACGTGCCGGTCGAAGGCGACTACACGTTCACGGGTGCGGATCTCAACACGATTCGCGGGATCGCGGGCACGCTCGCGTCGACGGGCCGCTACGACGGCGTTCTCTCACGCCTCAACGTGAAGGGCCGCAGTGAGACGCCCGACTTCAGCCTGGATCTCGGCGGCCGTCCGCTCCCGTTGACGGCGACGTTCGAGACCGTCGTGGACGGAACGAACGGTACGACTGAGCTGACGCGAGTCGACGCGCGCTTGTTGAACACAGACATTCAGGTGACGGGACTGATCGAGAATCTGCCGGGTCCCGGAAACCGCGACATCAAGCTGAACGCGAAGATCCTCAAAGGACGGATCGAGGATGTGCTGCGCCTCGTCCTCGAGTCAGACACGCCGCTCTTCTCCGGTGACATCGTGCTTGACGCCGGCATCGTCCTGCCGCCCGGACCGGCACGGGTTCGCGAGCGGATCCGCATCGAGGGCCGTGTCGATCTCGCCGCGGGGCAGTTCACGCACCCACAGATTCGGGCCAAGCTCGCGGAGTTGAGCCGGCGCAGCCAGGGCAAGGACCAGGACAACAACAAGGACGCGGCTCAGGCGCCCGTCGATGTCTTCTCGAACGTGCGAAGCGGATTCCGGCTCGACCGCGGCGTGCTGGCGGTCTCGGCACTCCGCTTCGAGGTGCCGGGTGCCGTCGTTCGCCTCGACGGCCGGTTCGATACGAGGTCCGGTGCGCTCGACCTGAAAGGCGATCTCCGGATGCAAGCGTCGGCCTCGCGCGCCGTTGGTGGATGGAAGGGGGCGCTCGTGAGGCCCTTCGACTTCCTCTTCAAGCGCGACGGCGCCGGCGCGGTGATTCCCATCCGTGTCTCAGGCACTCGCCAGTCACCGCAACTGGATATTCGGTTCGGCACGCTCCTCAAGCGCGGCGCCCGCTAGGGCGCCGTAGCTCGCCCCTTCACGCGGAGACGCGGAGGGTTCCTCACGCGGAGACGCGGAGGGATCGAGGCATCAGCCGCGCTGATTCTGCACGACGATCGGTCTCCGCGTCTCTGATTCAGGCGTGACCGGCAGACCGTCGGTCTGGCGGCCGGTCACGCCCTCGCCTCCGCGGCTCCGCGTGAACTTGCTCCAGACCGACGTTTGACCAGTTCCCATTCACGGGCACGGCTCTTGCGATGATCTCTCCCGGCTGCAGGCGTCCTCCACGTCAGCCGGGCCACGCCTCACCGGTCCAGCACGCCCAGCCTCGAAATGCCGTGGAAGGGAGACTGTCATGGCGACTCGCGTCGTACTGGCCGTCGTCGTGCTGCTGCTCTCAGTCGCCGAAGCCGCGCTGGCGCAGGCGAAAGTGCAAGCGACCGTGTGGGGCGGATGGACGTACTCCGACGGCGTCATCGGCGATACGTTCGCGTCCCCCAATGGCGAGATCTACACACAGGTGGACACCAAGAACTCCGGCTCGTGGGGAATACGTTTCGGCGTGTTCGTGACGCGCAACGCCGAGGCGGGGTTCATCTACGGACGCCAGCCGACGACACTCGAGGTGAGTGGCGTGAACATTCGCGAGATCGGCGGCATTGCCGTCAACACGTACCACGGCTACTTCGGCTACAGGACGGGTGACTTCGACCAGACCGTTCGACTGTTCGTCTTCCTGGGCCTGGGGGTGACGAACTTCAGCAGCGTCGAGTTCTTCGACTTCGCCGGGCAGCTGCGGACAATTCCCGGCGCGACGAAGTTCTCCGGGACCTTTGGCGGCGGCGTGGACGTGTTTCCGTTTCAGCGAGTCGGCTTTCAGGCGAACGCACGTTGGACGCCGGCGTGGGTCACGGCGAACTCCGGCAGTTGGTGGTGCGACCCGTACTGGGGCTGCTATCTCGGCACCGGCCAATACTTTAATCAAGTTGAGCTGGGTGCTGGCGTGTCGATCCGCTTCTAATCCCTGCGTGCCCCTGCGTGCACTTGAGGGGCGGGCTAAAGCCCGCCCCTACTTCTGCTCTAGACGGATCTCGTACACGTGCGGCCACCGCTTCCCGGTGACGAACAATCGATCGCCGGTGGCGTCGTACGCGATGCCATTCAACACGGCGTCCATGTCACCGGCTTTGCGATCCGGCCAGATGCCCCCGAGATCGATCCAGTCCAGCACGACGCCGGACGACGGTGAAATGCGCGCGATCCGCTCGCTTTGCCAGACGTTGGCGTAGATCTCGCCCTTGATGAATTCCAGTTCGTTCAACAGCGCCACGGGCCGGCCGCGGTCGCGGACGTCGAGCGTGCCCGTCACGTCGAAGGTCTCCGGGTTCATGAATCGCAGCGTCGCGGTGCCGTCGCTCAGGATCAGCTTCGTTCCGTCGTGCGTCAGCCCCCAGCCTTCGCCGGTGTAGGCAAACGTCCGCTGCGGCGTGAACGTCGCCATGTCGTAGACGAACCCGAGGCCGTCCTCCCACGTGAGTTGCAGGAGCTGTCCCCGCCACTCGGTGAGGCCCTCCGCAAAGTGCTTCGCGTCCACGTCGTGCCGCTGGAGCACTTCGCCGGTTTCGAGCCTGATCTTGCGGAGCGATGACTCTCCGTCGAGGCCCGTGCTCTCGTACAGGAAGCCGTTCCTGTAAATCAGTCCCTGCGTATAGGCGCGCGGGTCGTGGGGGTAGGTGTTGACGACGCGATACGTGAACACAGTGCAGCAGTGTAGACGGCATCAACGACCAAAATTGAAAGTGCGAATTGCCGGTGGTGGAGTCAGGCCAGGATCGAGGCCGTCGATACGGTGCGGGGGAGTGGCCTGGGGCCGGTCCTGTTCTTGCAGTGGAGCGGGGGGGCGCAGGCCATCATCGTGAGCACCGACACCGACGTCGCCGCGAAAGAAGTCCTCGGCGGTCTTCGCGCCGCCCTCGATCCGGACCCGGAGCGAGCCGGCCGCAAGTACGTACTGTTACGGCGGAAGCTCGTCAGCTTTTTCGGGTGGGGCGGAGCGACGTCCCCGGAAGCGTGCGCAGACGAGGCACTCACCGCCATGGCCTGGAAGCTGACCGACGGTGAGCCGCTCCAAAGCTTGTCGGTCTGCTGTGCCGCGATCGCGCGGACGATTCTGCACAAGAATGCGGCGCCCGACGCCAATGCGGCGCCCGACGCCGCGACCGCACCACCGACCCCAGCACCGGAGCCGAGTCCGTTCGGCGATCTGGCCGGACGCCTGCAGGCGTTTGAAGCGAGCCTCGACGCGCTTCCCCCGGAAAGCGTGGACCTGGTCGTGACCTATTACGCGGGCCAACGAGCGATCGAGACGAGACAAGCGCTGGCCACGCGTTTGAACCTGCCGCTGAATCAGCTGCGCGTCCGCGCGCATCGAATTCGTCTCCAGCTCGAACAGGCCGCCATCGGAGAAGCGAGGTAGGCGGCCATGGCAAACGAAAGCGCAAAAGATCGGCGCCTGATGGCCTACATGCTCGGACAGTTGTCCGAGACGGAGCGGACGGAGGTCGAGGACCGGTATTTCGCGGAGGACGCACTCTTCGAGTATCTGGCCGCGGTCGAAACCGAGCTCATTGATACGTACGCGCGGGGCGAGTTGCCGGAGGCCGACCGCGTGCAGTTCGAACAGCGCTTTCTGAAGTCGTCGCGGCTCCAGACTCGCATCGCGCTCGCGCGTCACTTACAGGCGAGGACGGTCGCGATGGCCGCCGCACCGGCG